>Ga0160433_100240_pt1 | contig 39651 bp, 31 predicted proteins | sample HID1972K_E0MG_FD_108235 | JGI IMG/M metagenome (GOLD analysis project Ga0160433, IMG submission 108235) | Enriched pill bug-associated microbial communities from UW Madison campus, WI, USA - HID1972K_E0 MG | ecosystem: Host-associated > Arthropoda: Insects > Digestive system > Unclassified ...
ATCTTAAAACTGTCTTCATAGATATTCTCATATCCCGGCTTCTTGAATTTTCCTAACTCTTCCATGGTCTTTCTAATTTAATCATTAGTCCGATTTTTGTAAGGTGTTTTTAGGAATGGACACATCATATAGATCAGGTTGTGCAGAAAATCCCTAAATTGTTTATTCAAGGTGACGTTTTTTTGTAATTTATTTTTCTTCTAAATTTCAGATTTCCAGTTTTTTATCTACCCCTTTTTCTACATTGCTCTCCTAAATCTTATTAATATGGCTCATATCGACAACAAAGGAAAAGTACGTGGCACAGTAGGTCCTGTAGTGTATCGCATGTACCGCGACAAGAACATCGTTCAGGGAAAACCTGGTAAGATCAAACAAAGCGGAGGAAGCATCCGGGCATCTACAGAATTCGGTTTAAGCAGTTCCGCCGCCGCGGTGATCCGCCGGGCTTTTGAGCCGGCTTATATCCACCGGGATGGAAAAGCGGTTAGCCGCAGTACTCAGCAGGTGTACCGAAGTCTGCGCAACAGCCTGACTGGCAGCATTGGGCAGCGTGATCTGCATGATGCTAATCTGCAGGATATTGTAGGCATGGATTTTAACGGTTCGAGCCCGCTTTCAGAAGTGCTGCAGATCAGCCACAGCGTACGCAGGAATGAAGAAGGAAATCTGGAAGTAACCCTGGGTAGGTTCAACCCAAGGGAAGACGTAAAAAAAGCTGCAGGGTATCCGAAAAGGGCATCCCGTTACCGGATACGGCTCATGGCGGTAGCCTTTGACTTCCGTCAGCAGTATCTGGAATATCTGGATATTAAGGATCTGGATTTTCGCCAAACCCAGATCATGGAGGCGCAAACCATCAGCTTAAACGCGCAGGCGGATCCGAGCTGCATCGTCATGCTGAGCATGTCGCTGCTGATGTATGATCAGGTAGGCCACACCGGCGAATATGTCCTGCTCAACACCAAGGGCTTCAGTCCATGCGCCATCATCGCGGCTTATCAATCTCCAGAACCGGCAGAACTCACAACGGAGCCGATCAGCCTCAGCAAAGAAGCCTATCCTGGTCGCTACACCAAAATGCAGGAAATGGGGTATGACGGAAACCGGTTGTTGAGGAAGCTGGAAAAGACGCATAGATTAAAACCAAAAGAAGTTAAGGACAAGCTAATGGCTCCCTCGCCTAAATTCCCGCAACTTGGTAAGAAGCATTCTTTTAACGAACTTCCGAAATTCAAGGAATAATGTTACCATATTGGTAACATTTATTATCTTTGTATAAGAGGATGCGAGTAATAGCAATAAAAACGTTAAAAGATTATTCCGTTAATTACCCACAGGCTGAACAAGCATTGTTAAGTTGGTTTGAAGAAAGCTCAGCGGCATATTGGAATAGTCCGAATGAATTGAAGCTACAGTATCGGAATCCGTCCATACTAACGAACAAAAGAGTCGTTTTCAATATTCATGGTAATAGCTATCGTTTGATAGTGGATATTGAATACAGGTTAAAGATTGTATTTGTTGTTTGGTTTGGTACGCACAAGCAGTATGATCAAATAAATGCAAAAACAGTAGGTTATGTTAAAGCCAATTAAGACAGAGAAACAATATGATGATGCGTTAGCTCGTGCTTATGAGCTGATGCAGACTGATATAAAGGAAGGATCGGCAGCATCAGACGAACTTGAGGTACTTGCTATCCTTGTCAAAGAATATGAGCTGGTGCATTACCGGATACCATCTCCAAATCCCCTGGAAGCAATTAAGTTCAGGCTTGATCAAATGGGGATTTCAGAGAAAGAACTGGGGGATATTTTAGGTCACCGCTCCCGAAAATCGGAGATCCTGTCAGGTAAAAGGAAATTAAGCTTAAGTATGATCCGTAAGCTAAATGAGATTTTACATATTCCCGCTGAGGTGCTGATTCGGGCCTATTAATTCTTTAAGAAGGACTGTTCGCATCTTTGTTAGGAGGGCAACACCCCACACCTTGGACATCATACTATGATCAGTCAAGACAGAAAGGTAATATGAGTTTAAATTGATTAATAATTCGTTAAAAGTAAATTGTTTAGAAGTAATATTTGGCTCCCGCCACTAAGGCAGAAGGAATACACTTGTTCTTTTCATACAGAGTTGAAGATTCTTTGTGCTTACTGTATATTCCATCTACTTACGATTTTTTTAGACGTTTCTGTACCAGTAGCCCTGCTATACGGTCCAGTTATGTATCGCTTGTTTCGCAGTCTGACCATGGAACCGGTAATCAGTCGTACTGAATATCATTTGCATCAGGCGCCGTTTTACGTGATGATGGTGCTGAGTCAGGTTGATATTGACTTATATCACACGATTCATCTTCCCGCAATGCCGCTAAGCATACTGGGATATAGTTTGTATATAGGTTTTTTTCGAAGCAAGATATCTGAGGAAGTAAGCCTCGCTGATTCGCAGCTGTTTAAGCTGTTAATTATTATATCTTTAGCCATTTCAGTTCCACTCTTCATGTTTGCGGCTCAACGTTATATTACATGGGACTGGGGTTTCGGTGTAGGGCAGCTTACTTATTATATCCTGACTTTTTGCGTTTTAATGCTGGGAACCTACGTCTTTTTCCATCAGAAGCGGCCATCTTCGGATCTTATTGAACAAGAGCAGGACAGTCCGGATTCAACGGGCTCTCTGGCCGATAGTGATAATCTCAGCAAGGTACTCATCGAGCGTCAGTTGTATCTCGATCCACTGCTTTCACTTGAAAAGTTTGCTTCAGAAGTTGGGCTTCCAAAGCATAAATGTACTAAACTCATTCAGGCGGAGCATGGCAAAAGTTTCTACCAGCTTATAGCAGAATACAGAATTGAACATGCCAGTCGGTTGTTGAAACAAGATGTTCTTAACGAGCTTAGCATCGAGGGCATCGCAGAATCGTGTGGCTTTAATTCAAAAGCATCTTTTAATCGTTATTTCAGAGATATAAGCGGATGTACGCCCTCGGAGTATCGAAGGAAATTCAGCGATTCTTCTGAGGTATAACTTCTAAACCTTATGGAGAATATTCTACGGCACATCATTTCATGGTGTCTGGCTGCAAATGTTGCCGCCGGTCTCATCGTAATTTATATTAGTTATAAGATGAGGTCAGGCCTTCTGCATGAAAGGATTCTGACCTGTGGTGTTGGCCTGGTGGTAGTCCATAGTTTCCATGCACTATTAGTTGCATCTTTTTTCTCTGATAAGGCTTATCTTGACTGGGCAGCACCTTACGGGCTGGCTTACGGGCCGATTCTCTATTTTGCGATCAGGACAGCGCAGGGTAATCATCATTTTAGCAAAAGAGTTTATCTTATGCACGCTGCACCTTTTGTTTTGTATTATGTGTTATATATCGTTTGGGTCAGCACTGATGCAAATAAAGACATTCTATATATGACGATCAGGCATACACTATTTAACGCTATCATCATCTCATTGCTTGGCTATGGATCGTACAGTTTCTACCTATACAGGAAGGGTCCTATGAAGTTCAAACGATCCTTGAATTTGCTGTCAACCGCCGGTATAATGCTTATTTTTATCAGCTTCCTGTTAATCTCGGTTGATTCTTCGTCGCCAAGGAGCCATGCCTCATTCTTCATTCCGCGGCTGATGATGTACATGATGATGGCGATGGTAATTTTTATAATCCTGGATCATAAGGTGCGCTTGTTGATTTATCCGGACAGTTCTGTGGATTCTGACAAGAAGGACAATGCTTCATTAGCAGAACCTAAGTCATATTCTAAATCGGGCTTGACCGAACAAACTTTGGCAGTATATGAGGAACGCCTGACAATGATAGTGGAAAATGAAAAACTATTTTTGGACCCCTCACTCAACCTGGATCGTCTTTCGGAATCAACCAAGATTCCAAAGCACCACTTGTCTCAGATATTCAGTTTACAGATGGGCAAAAGTTTCACAGATTACATCAATCAGTTGCGCATACAATATGCGTGCAAGGAACTGGAACAGGCTAAAGATCTCTCCATTGAACAGTTGGGATATGAATGCGGATTCAATTCAAAGGTATCGTTCTACCGGAATTTTAAATTTCATACCGGTTTAACGCCGTCGCAGTATATCACAAAGGTGAGAAGTTCTTAAATCTTGTAAATATGCGTTTCTGGGCTGTAAACGCCGTTTTCATTTTTTTGGGAAGTACATATTGTGTGTAAAGTGGTACTTTTTTCTACCCGGTAAGGCGTTCCTTTGCACAAAATTTATCATTCACCACATAATTGGATATCGAGTATTTATGGAAAAGCATCATGGAAAGATTATTGAACGGATAGTTAGGCGGGCGAATATGTCATTGAGTGAACTTTCGAAATTGATGGGGGTTAATCGCAGGTCTATGTATAACTGGTTTGTTCTTCCAAAAGTTAAGCCGGAGATTATATTCAGGTTAGGACGAGTACTTCAACATGATTTTTCACAGGAATTTCCTGAGTTCTTCTCAAGTGAAGATTTCAAAGCAAGCCAGAAACATCTCGGTGAACCAAGGTATGACAGTTTCGTACCCGAAGCTGCTGACGAAGAGTTCTGGAAAGATAAGTATATCAGTCTTCTTGAGAAAATGAATAAAACAATGACTTTGGAAAAGAGTGTGAGTGCCTGAAAATAACACTTATTTGAAGAAATATCAGATAATCCTGACGTAAATTCTGGCAGAACATTTCGTTTTTATAACGAAGTTTGTAGTACATGAGAGTTCTGCACACAGCCGACTGGCATCTGGGTAAAAAGTTAGAACAATGTGAACGCACGGAGGAGCATCAGTTCTTTCTTGACTGGCTCATTGATGAGCTGACCCACAATTGCATTGAAGTTTTAATCATTGCGGGCGATATTTTCGACACGGGTAATCCTTCGAATGTAGCTCTTGAACAATATTATAATTTCTTGTGGCGGGTTAAAGGAACCTGTTGCCGGGAGGTGATCATCATTGGCGGGAACCATGATTCGATCAGTACACTTAATGCGCCGAAAGAGCTCCTGAAGTTCTTCAATATACACGTTGTTGGTGGAGTTCCTGAGGATATCAATCAGCAGATTATTCCTGTTAAGAACGTAGAAGGGAAGGTAGAACTCGTGGTCTGTGCGATTCCTTTTTTAAGGGACCGGGACGTACGTCTTTCTGTAGCAGGTGAAACTGCGCAGGCACGGGAAGCGAGAATCAAGGAGGGGATCTGTGCTCATTATAACAGGTTTAAAACGGAGATTGTCTCATACAAGGAGCAACGGATACCCGTTATCGCGACGGGGCATCTTTTTGCTGCCGGCTCCAGTACTTCCGAAAGTGAGAAGGAAATACATGTGGGGAACCTGGGTCAGATCTGCGGGGATCAGTTTCCTGAAGAATTCAATTACGTTGCGTTGGGGCATATTCATAGACCTCAGATCGTTAATAAAATGAGTCATGTACGGTATTCTGGCTCACCTATCCCTTTAAGTTTTTCAGAGACGGATGATGATAAACAGGTGCTGATTCTGGACTTCGAAGAAGGCGGGCTGCAACAGATCACGGAGCTGAAAGTGCCTTGTTGCAGGAAGCTGATCAGGGTAAAGGGGACGCTGGATGAGATCAGGATGAAGTTGGGTGTCATGGAAGATAAAGGTATGATGATGCCTGCCTGGGTAGAGCTTCAGATTAAGACGGACCGCTTTATACACGACCTGGACGATCAGCTTGAGAAGATGAAGGCCGGGAAGTCCTTTATAGAACGCTTCTTTCCCCGGCAGATCAAGACAAGGGCTAGCCTTAGCTTAAACGAACAGACCGTTTTGGAGTCTGCATTGCACGAGCTGGAACCCCGGGCGGTATTTCAGAAGCGATGTGAATCAGAATTTCCAGAGGAAGACCATGCGGAATTGCTGCAGTTGTTTGATGAAATCCTGGAAAAAATGGCTCAGAGGGACTAATTATCATGAAGATATTAAGTGTACGTTTTCTAAACCTGAACTCCCTGAAAGGAGAACATCAGATCCGTTTTGATCAGAGCCCCTTCACGGAGAGTGGATTATTTGCTATTACAGGCCCTACAGGAGCCGGTAAGACGACAATCCTGGATGCTATTACCATTGCGCTCTATGGGCGTGTTCATCGACATGACAGGGACGTTTCGGAGAGTATGACCCGACATACTGCTGAATCCTTTTCAGAGGTGGAGTTTGAGATCAAGGGTAAAAGCTATCGCGCGAAGTGGTCGCAGCGCCGTGGTTACGGCAAAGTGGACGGTGCTCTGCAGACCCAACGGATGGAACTGGTTGACCTGGAAACATCAGCAATCATCGTCAATCATCCTCTTTCTGAGGTGCAGCAGCAGATTGTTGCTTTATGCGGACTGGATTATAATCAGTTCCTGCGATCGGTAATGTTGTCTCAGGGAGACTTTACGCAGTTTTTGAAATCTAAGGAAAATGAGCGTTCGGAGCTGCTGGAAAAGATTACGGATACAGCGGTATATTCGGAGATCTCCAGGTATGTGTTTGATCGTACAAGGCAGGAAAGAGAGAAGCTGGAAAGGCTGAAAGAACAGCTGAATAATGCAGATATCCTTTCTGATGAAGAACTGTCGCTGTTGAATATTTCCTTACAGGACTTGACTGTGCAGGAGAAAGCTATTCGCGATCAGGTTGAGGATACACGAAACAAAATCAACTGGTTGTCTTCCTTATATAAACTTGAACTTGATGAAAAGAAGCAGGTTGATCTTCTTCAGGAGCAGCAGGAAAGGACCTTGTTTCATCAGCAAGACTTCCGAAAGCTGGCACTGCATAAGAAGGCGATGACCTACAGATCCGAGCTTCAGGATATCCAAAATCATGAACTGCGATCAGAGGAGCTGTCGTTCAGGATTAGGGAGCAAGAAGAGGTACTTCCGGACCTTCAGGAGAAGAGCCGGCAGGCGGATCAGACTTTTGAGGAGAGTAAAAAGCTACTGGATCTGAAGGAGCGGAACTTGCAGGAGCAGGAGCCGCTGTTTGAAAAAGTGATCCAGAAGGATGCGCAGCTGGACGGCTTCAGGAAGGAGCTTGACAGGGCAGAAAACTGGGCGAAGACTGCGCTGAAGGATGTGGATCAGACCATCAGTGACCGGGATGCTTCGGCAAAGAACCTCAGTTTGCTTGAAGCGGAGATCAATGGCTTGAACCAGGTGATCGCCGGTCAGCCTAAAGAAAGTGAACTAGACGCGGCAATCGTTCGCATCGATCAATATCAGCTGGAATTGAATCGTGCTAAAGTCGCTATGGTTGGTCAGAAATCTGAAGAAAGGAATATCCTCGATCTGCAAAAGGATCAGGAGAAGTCGCTTTTTGCTATTGACGAAGAGATCAATAAAGCAAACGCAGGCTTATTGCTAAAACAGCAAAAGCTGGTTTCGCTTCGTGACAGGCTGCAGACGGAGTTTGAGGGAAAGTCGCTTGAATCCTTAGAAGAGGCATCAGATAAGCTGCCTGGTCTGATCAGTGTTTGTCAGGATCAATTACGGCTCGCCAACGAATATGCGCAAAGTCGGGTTAACCTGGATGTTTTGAAGCAGGAGCAAAGCCGGAACCAGAAAGCAGTACTCGCGGGGGAGGCTGAACTGGCGCGAAAGAGCCAGGAAAAACAGGAGGCAGAACGCATATCAGAAGATTACAGGAAACTGGTGGATATTCAGATCCGCATACAAAAATACGATGCAGACAGGGGCCAGCTTCAGAATGATCAGGAATGTCCCCTTTGCGGTTCGAGAGAACACCCCTATGTAGAGAAGCATTATCGCTCGACACTCACGGAAGCAGAAGAGAGGCGGAATGCCCATGAAGCTTATGTGCAGAGGCTTTCAAAGGAAGTCCAGGATGAGGCAATCAAGCTGAGTGTCTGGAAGGAGAAACTAGGAGGTCAGCTCAAGCAGTTAGCGGAGCTGGAGGAGAAGCTTTCACTTATCCAGGGTTCATTCGCTTTAAATAACGGGAAGTTGCCAGCTCCACTGGTGATTGAGAAGCCAGCTGTTATCGACGCGATCGTCAAAAAAAAGCAGAGCGAGTTGGCAGGATTACAGGCCCAGGTTCAGGCATTGCGTGTTCTGCAGAAAGACATCAACGGGTTGGAGCTTAACCTGCTCGATTTGAAGAGCACGATTGAACAGGTAAAAACCAGGAAAGAATCTCTGCTGACACAACAAACCAGCGCGGCTGGAAATCTGGAGAAAGCTCGTTTGGAGATTGGTAAGTTAGATTTAGAGCTTGCCGGCCTTCAGAATAAGATTCAGGAGGTGTTGAAAGCTTTACATATTATCGAAGTTCCGGAAGATATCCTTGTAGATCTGAACGCACGGTTGACTTTAAGCCGGCAATCCAACGAAGATTTGTCTTCCGCCACCTTGCGAAAGCAGCAGCTTGACGCAGAGATCCAGAGTTTGGAAAAAGTGCTGGGAGAAAAGCAGGACCTTTTGCAGCTGCGCGAAAAAGAATGGAAACAGGCTCAGCTGCGTTTGCAGGAAGAGCTGAGCGAGCGTCGTGAGTTGTTCGGGGAGAAAGATCCGGTTCATGAGCGTGACCAGCTCAGGAATGGTCTGAAGCAGTTGCGGGAGGGACTGGAACGGCAGCAGGAACTACGGAATCAGCTGGCAAATCAGTTCTCGGCACTGGAAGCCTCACTGAAGAAAGACAGACAGGATCTCGATAAATTGAGCAGAGACTTGACGGGTCTTTCAGCTCAACTGACTGAAAGACTTCTGGAACAGGGGATTGCTGATATAGCGGAACTTCGTTCGTATACATTGGATGAGGCTGTGGCGGCTGAGATTTCTTCTTTGGAGGCTGAGATCAAGACGGCTATAGCAAACGCGGAGCATCTGTTGAAGAGATTGCGTGCGGACCTGTTGCTTGAGCGTTCGAAAGCTCTTACAGAGGTAAGTTCCGAGGAACTGCAGGAGCAACTACGTGCGTTGGATGCTTCAATGGCCGATCTGAATCAGCAGATTGGTGGAATCCGCACGAGGTTGCAGGCAGACTATCAAACGAAAATTCGCTTCAAAGAGGTCGCTGATCAAATGGTCATCCAGCAGCAAGAGCTGGAACGGTGGCAGAAAATATCGTCGCTCATCGGTTCGGATAATGGCAAGAAGTTCAGCAACTTCGCGCAAGGGCTGACTCTGGCTCGTTTGACGGAGTTGGCCAACCTGCATTTGCAGAAATTGACGGACCGGTACCGGATTCTAAAGAGTCCTTCGAAGGATCTGGAGATCCAGATCATCGACGGTTATCAGGCCGACGTGGTTAGGCCGATGACGACGCTGTCGGGAGGGGAGAGTTTCCTGGTGAGTCTGGCGCTGGCACTAGGCTTGTCGGATCTGGCCAGCCGGAAGACGCAGATTAATTCTTTGTTTATCGATGAGGGCTTTGGTACGCTGGATTCGGATACGCTGGATATTGCGATCTCTGCGTTGGAGAATTTGCAGGCGAATGGGAAGACGATTGGGATTATATCGCATGTGGAGGCCTTGAAGGAGCGGATTGGAACGCAGATTCAGGTGAGCAAGCAGCCAGGAGGGGTGAGCAGGATTAAGGTGATGAGTTATGGGGAGGTTGTGGGGTAGGGGTCTGGAGTATTTTAATAATGTTAAAAAAATAAAAAAATATTTTTAAATATCCCCTATAAACGTATGTTTGTGTCAACATGCTCACCCCGCTTCCCGTAGAACAGCGCGCTCAGGGTGAGCCTTTTCTTTTTACTATGCCGAGAATTCCGTACAACAAACCGGCGATCTTATATACCGACCAATTGCAGCTCCAAAATTCCAGCAATCAAAAAGGTAGTTTTTGTAGTCGACAGGAAAGACTTAGATTATCAGACAAATTAGGAATATGAAATGTTTAGCAAAGGTTCAGTTAGTTCTGCTACCAACACGGATGACCTGACAGCCACCCCCGGACATCTAACAATATTACGACAATAGCACAGATTACAAATTCTAATCCCTATTTTGGACCAACCATTTATTCGGAACCGAATTCTGATCTATTAGATATGAATTATTTGAAAATTTTATCGATTTGTGCTGGCGTATTAATGTTTACCGGATGCGCCTCACAAAAAAAAGTACGACAGCAAAACATACAGCATATCGATTATGCCACGGAGATCAGCAACACCATTATGCACAAATGGCCAGATTCTTTGACCCGTCTGGACGGCAAATCAGCAGGATGGTCTTACGATATCGGTTTGTATCTGGATGCTATCTCAAACGTTTATGCCAGAACCGGCGATCAGCAATACTTCGATTACATCCAGCGACAAATGGATAGATTTCTGTTGCCTGACGGGAAGATCAGATATTACGGCCAGGAATCTTACAACATTGATTATGTTAGAAACGGCGAAATTATGTTGTATTTGTATGAAAAGACAGGTCAACAGAAATATGCTAATGCAGCGAAGTATCTGAGACAACAGCTATACAAGCACCCAAGAACAAGTGAAGGCGGGTTCTGGCATAAGAAAGTGTATCCGCATCAGATGTGGCTAGATGGATTGTATATGGGCCAGCCATTTTATGCGCATTATTCAAGTCAGTTTAATGAGCCAGAGAATTTTGATGACGTGGCGAAGCAGTTCATCCTGATGGAAAAGAATGCCAGAGATAGTAAAACCGGTTTGCTTCATCACGCCTGGGATGAGAAAAGAGAACAGAAATGGGCAGATAAAGTTACTGGAAAGTCGCCGAACTTCTGGGGAAGGGCGATGGGGTGGTATGGCGTAGCATTGGTTGATGTTCTGGATTATTTCCCGAAGGAACATCCCCAAAGAGGGGATCTTATCGCTATCCTAAACAGATATGTAGAAGCAGCTGCTAGAGTGCAGCATCCTGGTAGTAATGTATGGTATCAGGTTCTGGACCAGGTGGACAGAGAAGGAAATTATCCCGAAGCGTCTGCTTCTTCCATGTTTGTATATACTATGTTGAAAGGGTCGAGATTAGGTTATATTCCGGCTAAATTTAAAACTATTGGTTTGAAAGGCTATGATGGACTGATCAAGGAGTTCATTGTAAAAGGGGAGGACGGACACTATCATCTTAACGGAACTGTTATGGTTTCCGGTTTAGGCGGAAACCCTTACAGGGACGGGACCTATAACTACTATATCAGCGAACCGGTTATTCAGGATGATCCGAAGGGGATGGGGGCCTTTATATTGGCTGCTAATGAGAGGCAGCTTGTTACTCATTAGCTTTCACTTACAGTGCCTGTTTTGACGTCTCCGTTGCGCTGATAGTTGACGATAATAACGCCGCTTGCTGTAACGTGGGTCTCTATTAATTTGTATGCCGCTGGAATCGAATCATCGTCAAACAGCTTTTTTCCTTTCCCAAGAATCACGGGGTGGATCATGAGCCAAAATTCGTTGATGAGATCGTGCTGCAGCAGTAGCTGGACGAGTTTGCTGCTGCCCCAGACTTTGATGTCTGATCCTTCAGTGTTTTTGAGCTTCTCGATGTCGGTTACATCTTTCAGGAACATTGTGTTTTCCCAGTCTGACTTGTCCATGGTTGAGGATAGAACGTATTTGGTTACCTCGTTGACGCCCGGCCAAGAGTCGGCATGTTGAGGCCAGTAGGAGGCAAAGATCTCATATGTATGTCTGCCCAATAGAAGATCTGCCGGTTCCATCAGTTTTTGCATGATCTCGCCGGAAGTCTCGTCATCAAAGGGTGCTGTCCAGCCGCCGTATTGAAAGCCGCCGGATGTATCTTCTTTGGGGCTGCCTGGTGCCTGCATTACGCCGTCGATGGTCAAAAATGCGAATACGATGATCTTTCTCATGTTTTTTATTATTTAAACTGTTCTTTAAATTCGTTACGTTGAGGTATCAGGATGCATATGATCTTGTGGCTTGTTAGGTACTCAATACCCACGTCACATCAAAAGCATCGGTGACTTCAATGAGTTTTTGTTCTTCGTAGTTCATGGGAACTATACCCCGGGAGGCGCTTAACTTCCCGATAAGAACCCGGCTTTCATCCTGATCCTTGCAGGGAAGAAAAATCGAAAGGTGATTTCCGACTCTTCTTCCGCTGTCATGTACTAAGTCCGAGCCATGAATGATGATCCTTTGGGAAATCAATGAGCCAATGATGACAGGCCGTTTTGTATTACGATACAGCTCTTCGTCGAAGGTCTCGAAATGTAGTATGCCACCAAAGCAGGTTTGGTAAAACGTGAGTGCTTCCTTGCAATTACCGGAAAAGGTGACGAAGATCCCACTTGCTAATCTATCCTGATTTTGATATGGCATAACAAACGGGTTATTAGTCTGGTATTTCCGGTTCAACTAATCTTTTCAGCTTATCCAAAGATTCCTGCCAGCCCAGATAACACATTTCCACAGGGATGACGTCGGGAATATTTTCTTGTAATACTTTAAGTTCAGTGCCACAAGACACTTCTCTGAGCTGGATAGTGGTGGTTATTTCGCCGGGTAAGTTAGGATCATCGAATTTATCCGAGTACTTAATAAACTCATCCTGGATTATTTCTAAATACTCTCCGCCAAACGAATGGCTATTACCGGAACTGAAGTTCGTGAAGGACATCCTGAACTTACCGCCAACCTTGAAATTCATTTCATGTACCTGGCATAGAAAACCGTAGGGTGGGAGCCAGCTTGATGTTGCTAAAGGATCCGCGAAGGCGCGAAATACTTTTTCAGGACGAGCAGTAAGCACCCTGTGTAGTGAAACCATGTTGTTTTTCATCTTATTTATGTTTGGTTGTAATGATTAGTAAGTTGTAGTACGGTATTGAGCTAACTTTTTTGAAGCTTTCTGTTATAAACGTAAGAGACTGCCAGAATTGCCAGAAAGACGAGTGGCATTAGCATAAAACCGATGTTCTTGTCTACACATGCATGACTTATGAATGCAAAGATCAGGTTGAATGCTAGTCCAGCATAAGCCCATTCTTTCAGTCTTTCCGGGGTTCTGGGATAAGCAATTGCGATAACTCCGAGTACCTTGCAGATGATAAGCGCATAAGCGAAATAATCCGGATAACCTAAAGGCTTCGTGCCTGCATTTACATATTCAGGCGCGAACACGACGGTACTGAGGGGCATTACGCCTTCCCAAAGTAAGATGACGATAGTAGATGCCCAAAAGATGATCTTAATCTTTTTCATGGAGGTGTTATTTGTTGCTTCTTTGATCGGAATTCTTGTTGATTGTGCCATGGTTGTTGATTTTGTTGATGAACTAATTTCATAACAAAGATGCGGCAGACTGGCTGATTTAAACTGTTGTAAAGACGACAACTTTAGGGGTAAATTACGACAACCTTATTGCCATAACACACCCATTCAGAGTTTTAATATAGTTGATGAATTTCTCGCTGTATTAACTATAGCAAAGGTAGCTTGTCAATGGGTGATCCCGGGTCAGGTTACCTTTATTAGTTCTGATTGGGAACAGCCATGCTGTGAAGATCTGATGCCGATAATTGATGGGACACCCACTCCACAAAGTTATAATGCTTGAGTAGCGAGATCTCATTTTTATCCTTGATGATAAATTGAATTCGAGGCTGTATTTTCTTCCAGGTTTTCAAGCGGAATAGTTTTCCCCTTCTTTTGATATCGATGCTTATTATTGAAAAGATTATTTTTTCGATTGTCAACAGTCTTTCACCTTTACCTATCGCCCTCTTATAAGATCTTATTTCATAGCTTAATGAACCCATATCGTCAGTTTCGTAACAGGATACGATGTATAATAACTTTCCGGCCCTTTGTAATGGGTTTTTAGATTTATGATGTAAAAATGCGGAGGCTAGCCGTCTGACACTGGCCCATTTATCGAGCTGACAATGAAGAGAGCAGGTCAACAAAAGAAGTTCCAGATCTTTAGTATCACTGGTCGTCTGAAATCCTGTTGAGAAATTGTTTTGACTTGTAATTGCCAGCGCTTCATTAAGCTTACGAAGTCCCACGAGACGATGTAATGAATACACCTGACTGTTCTTTATAATTTCGTTTCTGAAATGCTCCGGATATGATCTGGTGTAAAGACTACTCAGTTTCTCAATATAGAACAACATTTCGTCATACTTTTTTATCGTTCTTAGACTATCAAGAATTCCATCAAGTGCTGAAAGATAATCATAGGGTGGAAAGTCCCATTTATCCTCATTTGACTCGAACTGCTCATTTAAACTCTTGAACACTCGTAACGCGGACTTATAATCCGATATATGTATGAAGAAAAACGACTGAAATAATAAATGAAGTTTTTGTGCCGAAAACATATTCTTATTCTTCCCGGATATTAAGCTCAATTCACTGAAAATTAAATCTTGAATATTTTTATTATTGGACGGTGTTGAAATCAAGACTTGATTTATGGTGCGTAGATTCAGCAGCTCATAGAGCGAAAATTGCTCTTGTATTTGCTTGATTTTAGCTAAACTGGTTTTTAAACCCATTTGTATCCCAATCAATGCATCTTCATCCATATTGGGAAAGTCAAGGTTAGATAACAGGGATAATTCCATTCTTTCTGCATGATAGGCAACGATGTGGTTCTGCTGCTTGATAGCAGAATGTTTAGCATGAGATAATTCCTTGAGGCCATATTCAGGAATAGACCTTTCAATACATAACCTGGCTGTCATTAATCTGTATAGCTGGTTATACCACTCATCCTGATCTATACGGAGCATAACTAAAACACGTATTAAGGTCTTATATAAATAAGACATATTGTTTTGGAAAGATTTCTTTGGAAAGCTAGTGTTGAAGAGTTGCTGAATAGATTCCCGGTTTCTTTCTTTCCCGTTCAAGATCAGGTCGTATAGATACAGGTAGTCTTTTTCATCAGAAACAACGTTAGTATATAAGTTAAACATCTTTTTTTCCACAGAAGAGAGGGAATGCACAAGTTTATGTAATTCTTCGAACATCATAAGTGAAATTGGTTAGTTAAAAGCCTGATATCAAGCGGAATCTTCGTAAAGATATGTGAAATTCTCCTTGATTGTAATTGTTTTTTTATCGCAAAAGTGGCTTATTAACAGTTTTCTACTGGATTATATTTGGTTATTAACTAATTAATTATAAACCTTATGAGTAATAGAATTATTGTTGTCGGCAGTATGAATATGGACATGGTTGTCAGAACAGGCCATATTCCAAGGCCTGGCGAAACGGTCCTCGGTGGTAATTTCTTCATGAATCCAGGAGGAAAAGGAGCAAATCAGGCAGTGGCCGTTTCACGGTTAGGAGGAGATGTTGTTTTCGTTGGCAAAATAGGCAGCGATGTATTTGGTAAGCAGGCAGCTCAGCTTTTTGATGATGAAGGGATTGACACTTCAGGACTAATTGAAGATGACGACAATCCCTCTGGAATAGCTTTAATTACCGTAGATGAAGCTGGAGAAAACAGTATAGTAGTTGCATCTGGTGCAAACTCCAATCTAACACCCGAGGATGTAAGTTCCCAGTTAGATAATTATAGGGATAGTACGATTTTGCTGATGCAATTGGAGATACCGATGGAAACAGTAGAATTCGCTGCAAAAAAAGCAAAGGAATTTTCCATGCGCGTAATTGTGAATCCCGCGCCGGTAAATCACCTGATTTCATCTATGTTCGGTATGATCGACATTCTTACACCGAATGTGACGGAAGCAGAAATGCTGACGGATCTAAAAATCAATACCATATCTGATGCAAAGATCGCTGCCGAGGAGATAAACCGACAAGGCGTAGTGAATGTGATTATAACATTAGGGAAACTTGGAGCTGTTCTTTTGGAGGGCGGCGAGTTTTATCACATTCCTGCTCCAGAGGTTAATGTAGTCGATACGACGGCTGCTGGAGATGTATTCAATGGAGCCCTTGCTGTCGCTTTAGCGGAAGGTAAAACACTAATAGAAGCGACAAAATTTGCGTGTCAGGCTTCTGCTATCTCAGTGACAAAGTTAGGCGCACAATCTTCCATTCCGTTTCGGAATGAAATTCTCTTAAATACCCTCAATTAGATAAAAAACCAATTTTATTCCTAAAGCTATAGCTTATGTTTATCGTAGAAAATTACCTGTTAGCAGTTGTATTTTGTATAGTCACGATGCTTTGCTGGGGCTCCTGGGCCAATACTCAAAAGCTCGTCCGTAAAGAATGGCGATTTGAACTATTTTATTGGGACTATGTGATAGGTATCTTTTTTATTTCCCTATTGGGAGCCTTTACTCTGGGGAGTTTCGGTGAAAATGGAAGACCTTTTTTAACAGATATTGCACAAGCCGATAGTACCAATATATGGAGCGCTTTGTTTGGAGGTGTCGTTTTTAATCTGGCAAATATCCTTTTAACAGCAGCAATAGCGGGAGCAGGAATGGCGGTTGCTTTTCCTATTGGTATTGGACTGGCTCTTGTTATCGGCGTATTGATTAACTATTTATTACACACCAAAGGTGATCCGTTGTTGCTTTTCTCGGGCGTCGCCTTAATCACACTGGCCATTATTTTAAACGCTGTAGCTTACCAGAAACACTCAAGAAGCAGTTCAAATAAGAGCGTAGGTAAGTGGATTTTAGTTTCTATTCTGGCTGGGATACTCATGTCGACTTTCTATCCATTTATTGCTGCAGGTATGGATCTGGAGAACTTTCTTTCTCCCATATCGGGTAAGATGACTCCTTATACGGCTTCAGTAGTGTTTGCAACAGGTATTCTGGTCAGTAATCTTTTGTTCAACACCATACTGATGCGTAAACCGCTTGAAGGGGCTCCCATCCGTTATGCTGAATATTTTAAGGGGAAATCGGGTATTCACTTAGTGGGGATCCTGGGGGGTGGAATTTGGGGAGTTGGAAATCTATTTAATCTTATAGCAGCCGGTAAGGCAGGACCTGCAATTTCTTACGGACTTGGGCAAGGGGCTACTTTAATAGCTGCTCTATGGGGAGTGTTAATCTGGAAAGAGTTTAAAGGAAGCACCCGGGCAGTCAACCTGCTTATAGCGTCGATGTTCGTGCTATTTGTAGTTGGTTTAGGGCTTGTAATAGCGTCAGGTAATTAGTGTTTCATCAAGTCAAATTTAATCGATATGAATTCTAAAAAATTACAAAACATTGGATTATGCCTGATTTTGGGATTGGTAGCATGCTCAGTTGGTCGAAATAACGAAGATCCAGAAACTGTGAAGCTAATATTTGAAACCGATATGGGGAATGATGTCGATGATGCACTGGCTTTGGATATGATCTATAAGTATTCTGATGAAAAGCAAGTTGATGTCTTGGCCATTATGTCAAATAAGAATAGTTCTTACTCGACCGAATATATTCACCTGATGAATCATTGGTACGGTTATCCGGATATTCCGATAGGTAAAGTTATAAACGGGATTGATAGTGAAAATGATGCCAGGAAATATGCTGAGTATGTAAGCTTACAAAAGGCAGAGAACGGTAATGATTTATTTGAAAGACCAAAGTTTGACTATAATGCCGTTCCTGAGGCAGTAAAGCTTTACAGGGAAATACTTTCAAGCCAACCAGACAGCTCAGTAACAATAGTTTCTGTAGGTTTTTCTACTAATATTATACGGCTGTTGACGTCTTTGCCTGATAACAATTCCCCGCTCACCGGGAAGGAATTAGTGAAAAAGAAAGTAAAACTACTTTCCATGATGGCAGGAAGTTTTGGGGACAATAAAATAGCTGAATATAATGTCGTGAAAGACATACCTGCTGCAAAGAAAATAGCCGAAGAATGGCCTACGCCTATAGTTTTTACCCCATTTGAAGCCGGTATCGCAGTTAAGTATCCGGCGAGAAGTATAGAAGAGGATTTTAAATGGACGGAACATCACCCTGTAGTAGAAGCTTACAGGCATTATCTGGATATGCCTTATGACAGGCCCACGTGGGATTTGATCGCTTTACTTTATGTTATGGAGAAATCTCCTGAATATTTTAGAGAAAGTGCTTCCGGAAAAGTTTCTGTAAATGATAAAGGTTACACCGTGTTCCGGCAGGATAGTAGTCAATCTCATAGCTATCTGGAGTTGGATAGCATTCAGGCAGAAAACGTAAAGCAGCGATTTGTCAAGCTTATATCAGCACCGCCTCTGAAGTATAAGAAGTAACCGGTTTGATAATACACATGATGATCAACCTTAAATAAAATAGAGATGAAAAAGATTTTATTCTTGAAGCAAAGATTATGGCTCAGGTCCATGATGTCCCTGTTATGCGTTCTTCTAAGTTTTATGACGGCATCCGCACAACAGAAAGTGGAAGGCAAAGTAGTGGATGAATCGGGTAAAGCGGTTATCGGAGCGAACGTTAGTGAGCAGGGTACAAACCGTGTCGTCGCGACTGGAATCGATGGGGAATTCTCCCTTACTGTATCCCGGAATGCTGTTCTGCAAATAACATACATTGGATACATTACTCAACAGATAACTGTTGGAAGCCAGAGTAATCTGGAAATTGTACTTAAAATGGATAGTCAGGCATTAGAGGAACTGGTGGTAATCGGTTATGGTACTGCAAGAAAGAAGGATTTGACGGGTGCAGTTTCTGTGGTTAACACGGAACTGCTTCGTGACCGGAATTCCCAGGATATAGTAGGCGCGATGCAAGGACTTGCTTCTGGTGTAAAAGTTACATCAAGTGGTTTGCCTGGCCAACAGGCTTCTATCATTATTCGTGGCTTAGGGAGTCTAACGAATAACGCACCCTTGTTTGTTATAGATGGAATGATTGGGGGAGAAGCGCATTTAAATCCTGCTGATGTGGAATCTATACAAATTTTGAAGGATGCTGCATCTGCCGCAATCTACGGTTCACGGGCTGCAAATGGCGTTGTTATCATTACTACCAGAAGTGGAAAAGAGGGGCCTATGAAAATTCAGTTTGATGGCAACATGACAACTACTACCTTACCCCGCTATGACTTAATGAACGCTGAAACATGGAAAAGATATGATGACTTAGCCTATGATGAAGCAATAAAGACAGGTGGAGGAGGAGTGGTAAAGAGACAAAATCACTTTGAGGGAAATACAGATTGGCAAGATGAAATGTTAAGAACCGGAGTATTGCAAAACTATAATCTCTCCTTGTCAGGAGGTTCCAAGTCGGGCAAGTATTTTGTTGCATTCAACAGAATGATCGACGATGGTGCTTTGTATGGATCGGGTTACGATAGGTACGGCTTTCGTGTAAACACCAGCGGTCAAAAGGGGATCTTCTCTTTCGGGGAAAATATCGTGTATACAAAGACCTCAGTCCAAAACTTAAATGGAAATCCCTGGGCAGATTTTATCGCGATTTCACCCACTATTCCTGTACGGGATGAATCTAAGCCTGGTGGTTATGGTTATGGAGACCCCGACAGGGCTAATAACTTCGGCCGGAATCTAGTGGCGATGCAAGATCTTCGGATTCAGGAAAGACCGGAAAATATCCTTAAAGCTAATGTATATGGCCAAGTTACTTTATTTGATGCAGTTCATGCGAAATTAAACGCGGCATATACAAATTATTCGGGCGTAACTAACACGCTGCGGAAATTCGGAAACTGGACAATGGGTCAAGGTAGTGACGCTCCCAACCTGGGATTCGAAAATTACCGTAGTGACGATGTCCTTATTGAGCAGACGTTCAATTATAAGAAGTTGATCGGTAAGCATAATATAGATGCGCTCGCCGGAGCGACGTACAATACGTTCTTTGGAGAATCGAACTGGATAACTAAGCTTGATCCCCTGGTGGTTGGCGACAAATACATTACTTCTCTGGATGCTGCAACTGGAATAACAACTGCTGGGGGTAACTATCAGAAAGCAAGAATTATGTCATTTCTCGGGCGTGTAAACTATGCTTTTGATGATAAATATTTAGTACAGGCCACTTTGCGGAGAGATGGTACTTCACGCTTGCCAGAAACTACAAGGTGGGGTAATTTTGCTTCTTTCTCATTGGGTTGGAGACTTAGTGATGAATCGTTTTTTAATGTTCCTTTTATTGATGATTTAAAGATCAGAGGAAGTTACGGTACCTTAGGAAACAGCAGCATCGGGTATTGGGATTATCAGTCCGTAATTAATACTGCTCCCCGCGCAGTATTCGGTTCTCCTGAACTCCTGGTTATGGGGATGACACAATCCCGTCTGTCAAATACTGATTTGGTTTGGGAAAGAAAAACTACTACTAACGTTGGATTCGATGCAACCTTGTTAAATCACAAGCTCTCCATTACGGCGGAGTATTTTAATGCAAAAAGCAAAGATCTTTTGGTCTATCTGCCTATCTTAATGTCATCCGGGAATGAAGGAGGAAATCCGGCGGTAAATGCTGGAAGCCTGTCAAATAAAGGTTTCGAAATTGAAGCGGGCTGGAAGGATAAAGTAGGAAAAGACTTTTCTTATTCTGCCTCTCTGAACTTCTCACGAATAGGAAACAAAGTCCTCGATTTGGGATATGGCAGAGTAGAATATTACGAGTTCTTGTCGAAGACGGAAATTGGTCAACCCTTAGGTGCATTTTATTTACACCGTATGTTGGGAATTTTCCAATCTGCCCAGGACGTGGCAAACCATGTCAATTCCGCAGGGAAAGTCATACAGCCCAATGCACTGCCAGGAGATATTATATATGACGACTACAATGATGATGGAATAATTTCTTCAGAGGACAGACAACGTGTAGGTAATCCCTGGCCGAAATTTGAGATGGGTTTATCTCTGGGTGCAGCATATAAGGGTTTTGATATTGGCATTAATGGTTATGGACGTTTTGGACAGGATGTATGGAACGGAGCAGCGGCAGCAGCAGCTGACTTTGCGAATAATCAGAATAATTTCAACGGCATTCAACCATGGACGGCTGAAAATCCGGTGAATGATCGCCCGAGAATTATCTTCGGGGATACGCGTAACAGTCGAGGAGATCAAAGCAGATGGCTGGAAAAGGGTTCTTTCTTCCGGTTAAGTCAGGTGGCGCTTGGTTATACCATACCAGGGAGAGTCTCTAATAGTATTGGGCTTGAACGGATTCGGGCGGGGATTACTTTGCAGAATTTAGTCACTTTTACGAATTATACAGGGCTTGATCCTGAATTCAGGGACTCGGGAATATTTACTTTGGGAGCCGATAATACCTCATTTCCAAATCCTCGCTCTGTGTTGTTTTCATTATCACTTACTTTTTAAATTAATCAGCTATGAAAAGATTTGTAGTGTGTTTGACATGCGTATTATCACTTGTCGTAATTTCTTGTGATAAGTCAAAACTGGATATCATTAACGAGAATACAATATCTACCGGAAATTTTTGGAAAACGGAAGCGGACGCAGAAAGTGGTGTCGTAGCGGTATACAATATGTTTTACCGCCAAGGTACCTGGACCCGGAATATATACACTCAGATGCAGGGTATGGCCGACGACGGAGTTAGTCTTGCCGGGTGGACGGAATTAAATGAGTATACCAAGTTCTTATATACGAATTATGATTTTGGTGAGGTAAATGTAAAGATATGGAGAGAACATTATGTTGCTGTTTTTCGTGCAAATCAGGTTCTGGATAATATCGATAACATTCCCTTCAAAGATGAACAGCATAAACAGGATCTGATAGGACAAGTAAAGTTTCTGCGTTCGTTCTACTATTTTTATTTAACCTCACTTTGGGATAATATTCCTTTTGTATTAAAGACTTCATCGGCATCTGATACTCCTGAACAGAAAACTCCGGCAGAGATATTTGCCCAGCTCGAAGATGATTTAAAAGATGCCATTGCGAAATTACCGGCTACTCGTCCTGCATCAGAGTATGGTCGTCCTACCAAAGGAGCCGCTTATGGCTTGTTGGCTAAAGTTTATATGCAGGATCATAAATGGCAAGAGGCTGTTACGTGTTTTGAATGGCTTGTGGATGGAGAGGGTAGAAATTACTATGATCTGATCAGGGATTATGGAGATAATTTCAGGAATACTACTGAGAATAATAAAGAATCCCTGTACGAAATTCAGTTTTCACTTATTAATAATGTCGGCTTTGACCAGACAGACAATCACCTTGATCCCAATGCACAGCTTGGTAGCCAAATAGAGATGAACCAGGCGCCTTCAGGGATTGGTTGGAACAATGTGGAGGCTCGCAGATGGTTGGTTGATTATTATAAACGCGAGAAAACGGTGGACAATAAAAATGATATACGTCTTTTTTATAGCGTGTGGTACAACGACTCTGGGAAAGACTTTCCCGAAAGAGCCGATACATTGATTTATGGTAATACCTGGAGATCGGATTGGGGAAACAGAGTGTTTATAAAGAAGTACAGCACCACTGCTAATCCACTATTTTATTGGAACGATAATAACTTCAGGTCATTGCGCTACTCAGACATGTTATTATTGTATGCGGAAGCTCTTAATGAATTGGGCGGACCTACACCCAAGGCAATTGAATGCCTGAATCGTGTCCGTCAACGTGTTAATTTGCCACAGATACAAAACAGTATTTATTATAACGGTGCTCAGATAGTTTCTGGCAAGGAGGCTTTCAGAAATCATTTAAAGATTGAAAGAGGGCTCGAACTGAGTCTCGAATGCGTTCGTTGGATAGATCTGAAAAGATGGGGCTTAGACCAACAATCTGCTATAGATGAGATCAAAGGGAGAGATACTGATTTTAATAATTTCATTATCGGAAAATCGGTCAGAATGCCCATTCCTCAAAGTGAAGTAGATAACAATCCAAATCTGGTACAAAACCCTAATTATTAAATTATGCTTAATCTCTTGCGTGAGCGGTTTAAAACAGGTTTTTGCCTGTCTACCTTATGGGTCGTGATTTTTTTCTCGTATTCATTTGTTAATACCCGGGATAAGACGGTTGTGCCGGAAGTGAACTATGAATTTAGTGGTGGTGCCGGGTTTTATAACTACGCTCCAAGTGTCGTACAGGACGAATACGGTATTCGATATGCGTTTGTATGTCAAAATCTTGAGCCATTTAAGATTGTTGACTACATATATCTCTATAAGGGTATACCTACAAAAAATGGGTACAAATGGCAGCCTGGGACTCGTGTGCTAGATCCTTCTGACAGTGGATGGGATATTAATCATGTTTGCGATCCGGATGTAAGGAAATTCAGAACATCTTACAACGGACAAGTTTACGAGTATATTATGACCTATCTGGGAACAGATCAGTGGGATAACCATCATAATCAAATCGGCTTGGCAATTTCAAAAAACATTGAAGGGCCTTACATCAAGTTCGACAAAAATCCCATTATACAGTCTGAAAGCCGGACAAAATGGGGGGTGGGACAAAGTACTTCCGTTGTGATGAATGATTCAACGCTCCGTATTTTTTATTCGAACTCTGATGGAGGTTTTACATACCGGGATATGGTCATGAATGATTTGAATGATATCAGGTTGAAAGAAGAAAAGAAGATACCTAACATGGGAAGTAACAATTTTCCGGCTTTCTCAAAAAAGAATATCTACATGGTCTCGGAAAAACGAGTGGAAATGGATTCGAAAATCCCTACCTGGGTTGGGAACGTATCAGAGTTGACTTTTATTCCAATAGATCAGGACTTAAGCACAAGTGCTGGTAAATGGAAGAAAATAGGAGCAGTCACGAATGTGGAATCCGGCTTTCCCAGAAATCACAACCCAGGTATTCTGACAGACGAAAAAGGGTATATGGCAGATGATGATGAGCTGATTATGTATTTTACTCCTGCTATGACCGGCATGAACTGGTTATGGTCCTATGATATGTACTCCGCCAGATTCGATCTGAAGAAATTCTTTAATAAATGAGATTTATGAGATGCTATCTAATTGTATTAACTCTTTTCGGGCTGTGTTCCAGTGTTTTTAGTCAGAAGCTTCCGGTTGTTGTAATTACAGACTGCTATCATCCCTACCAGGACCCCGGGGATAACCTCGATCTGTTAAACGGATATGCGCTACCGGATGTAAAGTTATTGGGGATAGTACTGGACATTACGGATGCTTTCAGAAAGGACACTGCCGATCATCCTACCCTGTGGAAAGACCCGAAAGGACCAAGAGAAGCAGGGATTATTCCGATACAACAGCTCAATTACATCTTTAACAAAAGTGTTCCGTTCGCCGTTGGCCCGATGACGATGATGAAGTCCGAGCTTGATGACATGAGGTATTCTCCTGACTTTGAGCAGGAAGGTGTTGCGCTTTTATTGAAGATCCTAAGGGAAAGCCCTGAACCTGTAGATGTATTGTCGTTTGGAAGTGCAAGAGTTTTGTCTGTTGCCTACAATCGGGAGTCGAAACTACTAAAAAAGAAAATAAAACGCATCCATTTAAGTGCTGGTACTGCTAGCAAAAATCACGTTTTAGGTCAGGATAAAGGTGCAAATATGATTCCCGGGGGGGAGTGGAATGTAGCGCTTGATGTCTATGCATTTACCCGGCTTTTGAAGTCGGGACTTCCTTTAGCCCTATATCCCTGTGCCGGAAAAGACGGTGGTTTTGTCAAAGATGTTAATAGCAGTTATTACGCACTTTATGATATGTCTTTCTTAAGTGAGATGCATCCTAAGTTGCAGCAATATATCGATTTCGCTTTTGACGCGAAACTTGTTTATGATTTCCTGAGATACATGAATAAGGGGGCTTCCTACACGGCCGGAAAAAAGCCTCAATTTGATAAGTTTCATGTCTGGGAATCGGCCATTTGGTTAAATGTGACCGGTCGGAAAATTGTTAAAAATTCGGAAGGAAAATATCGGTTGTCTCAAAAGGATAGCATTGAAGCCACAGATACATTGATCGAAAATGGCCTAAGGCCATGTGTTTTCACAGAGATCAGGGATGACGGCAGGTTTCAGTTTGAATATGCCTCTCGTTCGTCGACTACCAGCATCTATTTCCGTAGCAACGTTGATGTGAATGAAAAGGCCATGAATATCGTCATTCCTGAACTGTTTAAATCTTTTAATCCCTGATTATTAAGTTCTTACCTTAACTGTAGGATTAAAATATAGTTTATGTTGAAATCGAAGAAGATTGTTCCGGTATTCTTATTGTTTTCTTTAACGTACGTTAGTTCTTGCACCAAAGGAGATTCTGACCTACTACCATCAGTTCCTGAGGAAGTTGGTCAGACGAGATATGAACTTGTAGAGATGAATAAGGTATTTGGCTTTACTAATCAGAGCCGCTATTCATACTGTCCAAGTTTGGTGAAAGAATCTGACGGGACAGTGCATATGTTTTTCTGCGGAAACGCTGAGCAATTAATAATGGCAGACAATATCTATCATGTCAGGATCAATCCTGATGGCACCCAGACGCCACCTAAAAGTGTGGTGCAACCGGGTATGGCCGGGTCTTGGGATAATCTTCATATTTGTGACCCATCTGTTATAGCAGGCAATTTTAAAATGGACGGAAAGAGCTATAAATATGCTATGTTCTACTTAGTTAACCAGCAAGGAGTATATTACAATGAGATAGGTGTAGCATTTAGTAATGATCTGGAAACGGACAGGTGGGTGAAGTACCCTAATAAGTTAATTAAAAAGCCATGGAATTATGAAGGTGATGAACAACTGCCAAACGGAGGAAAATCCTGGGGTGCGGGGCAGCCATCAGCATTTTCAAGAGACCGACAGGGTAAGGTGTTTTTGACTTTCACAATTGGAGACAAAAGTGGAACACGTATTGAATGGGTTGAATTGGATCTAAGCGATATGGATGAGTATAAACCGGTAAACTCAGTCAGGATGGTCGACGATGGACTGGTCGATATTACTTACAAAAATAAGGACTATACATGCAATTCGGATTTAGGTATTGATATCAAAAACAATATGATTGTCATGGTAAGACCGGTTCAGCCTCACCCCTTAATCTATCCTGCATTTTTAAACACGAGTTTGGAAGTAAATTACATACCCTTGAATGACTTTGTGAGCGGATCTGGAAAATGGGAATTTATGTTAAGGATAGTACCTTATATGACAGGGTTTGCCAGAAACCATAATGCAGGTCTGGAAAGAAATAAATATGGTGAAATTGACAGGTGGGAGGAACCAATAATTTATTATACAGTCAGTAAAGAGGCTCCCGAAGTCAACCCAGTAGGACATTCCCATGCTGAGTGGTCTTACCATATATGGAGGGGTGTGCTGAAGAAAACATTCCATTCACTCTCAAGTCGTTTTCACTATGTGGACAATGCCAGCTGGGATCCGCAGCGTTCCACTACAATTTGTAACTTGGCTTTAAGTTTAAAAAGATATGCGAATCTCAGTTTTTGTCCCCAGGCATGGTGTAATAGAAGCTATCACACCAGCTTTCAGAACATTTAATACGGCTAATGAATTTCTTACTGTTTCTGGTAAAAAGCCCGGTTTTGAAGTGGAATATGTGGGCTTAACTGAATATGTATCTGCCAGCGGAGGGGAATACGTTATCAAAACGGACAGGCTACTTAAAGATGTTGTCGAAACTGATTTGCTTGTAATACCGCCCACTTTCGGAAACACAGACAAGGGAATACAGAGCAATGCAGAAGCAATCCCTTATTTCAAGGACCTTTACCAAAAAGGAAGTAGCCTGGCCAGTTTATGTGCGGGTGCGTTTCTGCTGGCAGAAACCGGTTTGTTAAATGGAAGGAAGTGTTCGACGCATTGGGCGCACATAAACGAGTTTAAGGAGAAATATCCCCAGGTGGAGATTGAAGATGGTGCTGTCATAACAGAATACGATAATATTTACACTAGTGGTGGTGCGAATAGTCTGTGGAACTTGCTACTGTATCTGGTGGAAAAATATTCGGACCGGGAAACGGCTGTGATGCTATCTAAGTACTTTGCTATTGACATTGGAAGAGATAGTCAATCTCAATTCGCAATTTTCAGAGGACAAAAAAAACATGGAGACCCGGATATTCAGAATGTTCAGGATTATATAGAAAAAAAGTACGAAGAGCGGATCACTATTGAGGATTTGGCAAGCCTTATGCATGTTAGTCGCAGAACTTTTGAGAGAAGGTTTAAAGAAGCGACCAATAATACGCCTATTGAGTATCTGCAAAGGGTAAGAATGGAGGCAGCGAAAAAGTTTTTTGAGGTCTCGAGAAAAAATGTAGCCGATGTGATGTATGACGTGGGTTATACGGACACGAAGGCGTTTAGAGATATATTTAAAAAGGTAACAGGTCTAACGCCAATAGAGTATAGGAATAAATTTGCAAAGGTTAGAGGCAGTGCGGAGTATATTTCAGAAAAACATTATTGAAGATCAGCAAATAAATGGCCTCCTTGGGAAGATTCGCGGATAATAAGATCTGTCTCCAATATTGTTGTTGAATCTGTTTCTATGGTAGTCTTATTCAAAAGATGATCGATCATCTTTTGCGCTACGAGTTCTCCCATTTCTATTCCCGGATAATGTATGGTTGTCAGTTGAGGAGTAACATTTCTGGAAATGATGTCGTTGTTAAATCCGGCAACTAAAATATCTTCGGGTATCCTGATGTTTCGTCTTTTCAAGGCATTCATGCAGCTTACTGCTGCAATGTCATTCGCTGCGAAAATTCCGTCTACTTCTAAACTGAGGATTTTATCTGCTTCTTTCTCTCCCGTATTTTCGTCAAGATCAGTTATTGTTAAAAGATTATCGCTGAACTCAATTGCGCCTTCTCTGTGGGCCCTCAAAAAGCCTTTAAATCTGTCAGCGTAGACATTGATATCGTGACTGCCGCCTATGTGTGCTATCCTTTTTGCTCCGTGCGCAATCAGATGCTTTGTAATTAAATAGCCGGCCCTCTCATTGTCGATGCAAACGGACGAGGTGGAGCTTGCAGGTACACGATCAAAGAACAATACCGGTATATGATTTTTAAAGAAGGGTTCTATGTGGTTGATATCTTTTGTGTCGCCCGACAAGGACATAAGCAGGCCATCAACCCGATTTGCAAACATGGTCCCCACATTTCTTATTTCTTTCTCCCTGCTCTCTAATGACTGGGTAATGATCAAGTTGAAGCCATAATGATTAGTCACTTTTTCAATACCTGCCAGAACGTTGGAAACGAAGTTACTGTTAAGACGCGGGATGATCACTCCGATGGTATTTGTCCTTTTTGTTCTCAGTCCCACAGCAAATGCGTTTAGCTGATAGCCCATTTCCCTTGCGGCCTCTGCGATTTTTCTTTGCGTTTCCAAACTCACAGTTCTGTGGCCCTTGAGGCCGCGACTTACCGTAGAGGGTGCAATGTTTAACCGCTTTGCGATATCATATATGGTCGTCTCCTTGGAACCCATTGAGCAACAAAGTTAATGTAAATAATTATGAGAATTACATATAACAATCGATTGTTATTTCAATATAATTTCTACATTTACGTTGATAAACTACTATAAACTGAAAGGAAATGGAACGGTCAATAAGTTCCAAAGCACAATCAAATCTCATAGATCAATATGGCATTAGAAAAAACATGGAGATGGTTCGGAGCTAACGATACAATAACGCTACCCGAATTGCGTCAGTTTGGTGTAGAGGGCATAGTTACTGCGCTGCACCACATAAAAGGCGGGGCGGTATGGCCTGTAGAAGAAATACTTGCAGTAAAAGAGGAGATTGAGAGGAACGGCATGCGATGGAGCGTCGTGGAAAGTCTGCCAGTGTCTGAAGAAGTCAAGATATGCAGCGACAAGCGGGAGGAGCTTATTGAAAACTACAAAATATCGCTCCGTAACCTCGCTGAATGTGGCATTGATACAGTTTGCTACAATTTCATGCCGGTGCTGGATTGGGCCAGAACTGACCTGCACTACCTCAATGAGAATGGGGCAGAGTCTATGCTGTATGATCATGAGACCTTTGCTGCCTTTGATATTTTTATTTTGCAACGCCCTAATGCTGAAGTGGATTATCCTTCTCACGTGGTAGATAAGGCGAGAGGGATTTTTGAAAATATGAGTGAAGAGGAACAAAATACCCTTGCTTACAATATTATAGTGGTTACACAGGGATTTATTAATGGCACTGTGGGCAATGTAAGTAACTTCAAACAGATCTTTCTTGATTATATTAGCCGGTACGATAACATAAACCGCGATACATTAAGGACTCATCTTTCACGCTTTTTAGAAGACGTATTGCCGGTGGCGGAAGAGTGTGGTATTAATCTTTGTATCCATCCGGATGATCCTCCCTATCCTTTATTAGGCTTGCCACGGATAGCCAGTACCGCTCAAGATTTTGAATGGATCTTTAACGAACATCCTTCAATAAACAATGGATTGACTTATTGCAGCGGCTCTTTGTCGGTAAGGGAAGATAATGATCTTGTTGCGATAGCCCGAACTTTTGCTGAAAGGATCCATTTTGTGCATCTGAGGAATATTAAAAGAATTGGGGAAAGAAGCTTTTATGAATCTGCACACCTCGATGGGGTGGCAAATATGTATGGAATTGTAAAGGCTCTGCTTGAAGAACAGCATAGAAGAACAGCTGCCGGGAGAAAGGATACGCGGATGCCCTTCAGGCCTGATCACGGCTTGAAGATCTTAGACGACTTCGCTAGAAAAAGTAATCCGGGCTATCCTCTGGTGGGCAGGATGAAAGGTTTCTGCGAGATCTCGGGACTGGAGCTGGGTATTGAAAGTGCTTTAAAATAAATTAAATACGGATGATAAACGAAGGAAATTCATTATTTGACCTGAGCGGAAAGGTTGCCGTTGTTACCGGTGCCGGCGGCGTTTTGGGTGGAAGTATCGCTGCCAGTCTGATGAGAGCTGGTGTTAAAGTTGTGGCAACAGATATACGTCAGGAGAACCTCGATACACGTGTAGCTGAGTTGAAACACATTCACGAGGATGTAATAGGGGTAGCAGGAAACGTATTGGATCTCGACAATCTAAAGGAGCTTGCTCAAACGGTAAAGAAGCAGTGGGGAAGAATCGATATTCTGGTAAACTGTGCCGGTGGTAACGTCCCTGGTGCCACCTTGAGAGAGGATCAAACGGTGTTCGATATGAAGATAGAAGATTGGGAGAAGGTTACTAATCTGAACACGAATGGTACGGTTTATCCATGCCTTGCATTTGGCGAAGTTATGGCTGAACAAGGAAGCGGAAGTATTATCAATATTTCATCGATGGCAACATATTCTGCTATTACCCGTGTTCCCGGTTATTCGGTATCGAAATCAGGGATCAATATCTTCACACAATGGCTGGCTACAGAGATGGCCCTCAAGTTTGGTGAGAAGGTCAGGGTGAATGCTCTGGCTCCGGGTTTCTTTATTGGTGACCAAAACCGTGCGGTGTTGATCAATCCGGATGGAAGTTATACCGAGAGAAGTGTTAAAGTACTTGCCAGAACTCCGATGAACCGATTCGGTGATATTTCTGAACTTAATGGCGCTGTTCAATTCTTATGTTCTGATGCAGCAAGCTTTATTACTGGTGTGATTTTGCCAGTTGACGGAGGTTTTACTGCGTTTAGTGGAGTGTAATAAAACGCCTTCAAGTAAGATCCTTTTATGCCGTAAGTCTGTTGGCCGGACTTACGGCTTTTTTATTTGTATACTATTTTACTTAGAACCTTTATTAAAAGTATTTGTCAGGATTGGAAGCAGTAATTACGCGAGTTCTTTTTTTACACTAACAAATAATGAAGGCCGAAACTGTTAGACGGGTAAAGTATCGGTTAAGTTCACGGAAATCCTCTATTTTTGCACAAAAAGGTTTGAATGAATAATTCCCCCCGATCCGTTAGTAGTGAAATGTTGCTTGAGGTATTAGCTTGCTCCAAGGACGCCACAGCGATATACAACAGCGAGGATCTGCATATTTGTTTTGCCAATGACGCGATGATCGCTATTTGGGGTAAAGATAGGAGTGTGATAGGAAAAACATTTGAGGATGCTATTCCCGAGATTAAGGAGCAGCCCTTTACCGGGTTATTGAAGCGGGTCTGGCATAGTGGTGAAACCTATATCGCGAAGGATACACCGGCAGACCTTGTTGTTGACGGTAGGCTACAAACGTTTTTCTTTGACTTTGAATACCGTGCATTCAGAAACGAAGCGGGTGAAACATATTGTCTGCTTCACACAGCTACTGATGTCACTGAACGACTTATTACATCGAAAGTGCTGAAGAATCGGGAGGATGCTCTGACGATCACTAATGGAAAGATGACAGTCAGTATTGAGCAGTTAGCGGCGGCTAACAAAGAACTGTTCACCTCAAATAAAGAAATTAGTCTTCTCAACAGGCGATTGCTGGATTCTGAAACAAACTTCAAGCGTTTGGTGGAACAGGCACCAGTAGCGATTTTAGTATTTAAAGGGGAGGAGCTCATTATCGATGTGGCCAATCAGGCAATGCTGGAGATCCTGCATAGAGGCGCAGATATAATCGGACGTCCGATACTGGAAGGCATGCCTGAATTAAGGGGAGAGCCCGCCGTTGAATTGATCTTTAATGTTTTTCGTACTGGTAAAAGCTCAGATGGTAAAGAAGTCCCGGTTCGCATGATGCGTAACGGGCATTCGGAAATTCGCTATTTCAATTTTAGTTATCGTCCATTGATGGATGGCGGTCGTATCATTGGCGTGATGGACATCGCTGTGGAGGTGACGGATCAGGTCCAGTCACGTAAAAATCTGGAAGCCATTATTTCCGAAAAATCTGAATTGGAAAAGACGTTGCGTGAAAGTGAACAACGTTTGCAGGGAATACTGGATACGATGGCAGAAGGTGTGGGTGTGATAGATGGTTCTGGTCAACTTGTTTATGCGAATGCTATGGCACAGCGCATTCTGGGCTTGTCTGAAAACAGGATCAAGGACCGTACTTATTACGATGCACGCTGGCAAAACCTGCGTGTTGACGGTTCTCCTTTGCCAAATGAGGAGCATCCCATGTCAATTATGTTAAGAACCGGAATGTCTATTTATGATCAGGAGATCGCTGTTCAACCTTTTGAAGGTGAGCGCTTTTATATTTCCATAAATGCTGCCCCCATTCTGGATGATGATGGTAATCTGACAGGGGGAATCGGCACTTTCATGGATGTTACCAATCGACGCAAAATGCTGATGCAGAAGGATGAGTTCATTAGTGTCGCCAGTCATGAATTGAAAACTCCTGTCACTACCCTCAAAGCCACATTGCAGTTGCTGGCGCGTTTGCAGGATACTATTAAGCCTGAAATGTACAAGTTACTAATTGCTCAGGCAAACAAAAGTATGGATAAGCTCAGTAAATTAATTGCGGAATTGCTGGATACTGATCGTATCAGCCGCGGGCAGTTGCACATTCACAAAACTACCGTTAGCCTTGCCGAGATGGTCAATGACTGCTGTCAGCATATCCGGACGGTGGGAACACATAAGGTGGTTCTTACCGGTGACAAGGATGTGAGTGTACATGTCGACGAGCAGCAAATCAACCAGGTTCTGGTGAACTTTGTTAACAATGCTGTCAAATATGCTCCGGATTCAAAAGAGGTTACTATCAACATCAGGCGGCTTACTAGTAGCGTGAAGGTAAGCGTGATTGATTATGGTCCAGGCGTAGCACCTGAAAAAAAGCCGCATTTGTTTGATCGGTATTATCAGGCAGACTACAGTGGGATCCAATTTTCCGGCCTCGGGCTCGGGCTATATATCTGCGCGGAGATCATCAAGAGGCATGGCGGCGAGATCGGTGTCGATAGTGAACCTGGAAAAGGAAGTGAATTCTGGTTCACCCTTCCTGATGCTACAAAAGTGTTATTTAGTGCATATTGATTGATGTTTTTTCGGTAGCTGGTTCATAAGATCAGTTGCTTAATGGAAGGTATATAATTTCGACCGACATTGATTTCGACCTTGTTGGGCAGCGTCACGAACAGACGGGTTATGTCTCTGTGCAGGGTCATAATATGTTCGACATTGATTATAAAAGAGCGATGTATGCGAATGAAGCGGCTCTTATCAAGTCTACGTTCGATGCTGCTGATACCTACGGAGCTTAGATAAGCACCATTATCTTCGGTATATATCCATGTATAGTCCCGGTCGGCTTTGAAGTACGTTACCTTATTAAGGGATATGCTATCAAGCCTTCTGCCGTTTTCTACAAGGATGCGATTTGGGAGCTCAGTTTTGTTAAGCGATGTTAACAGATTTCCATTTTCCATCTTGATATCGTGCCATTTCAGGTATTTTTCCAAAGCCTGTTGTAGTCGCTCCTTTCTAATGGGTTTCAACATGTAGTCCAATGCGTTATGTTCAAAAGCCTTTAACGCATGAGTTCCATTCCTGGCGATGAAGATCAGGGCTGGCAGGTGGCTGACATTTTCTAGGACGTCCCACCCATTTTTTCCGGGAAGATCAACATCGATAAACAATAACTGTGGCTCCAGGGCATTAATGTCTTTCAATGCTTCGATTCCATTGGTGCATTCCCCCGCTAAAAAGAAGGAAGGAAAACACCTGATCAATTTTGAGGTGCGCTGACGTTGTTCAGGATCGGCGTCTGCAATAAGGACAGATATTTTTTTCATTAAGATGATGAGTTAAGTGGTAAAGATAAAGGCGCATGGGGTGCCTGAATCTGACATTTGTCAGGAACTTAATCAGGAACGTTGGTTAACCTGTTTCCGGATCCTGCTGAGACTATCCTGATGGACACCCAAAAAAGAGGCTATATACTTTAAAGGGATAGTTTGAACAATCTCAGGCTGCTCCCTGAGGATCTTCTGATAACGTTCTTCGGCTGTGAGGCAAACGGCATCGATCTGCATGTCCTGCAACCAGATCAGCAACCTGTGCATAATTGCTTGTTCTATCGCGTACGCCTTGGTTACATGTTGCTTAATAGCCATCACATCCGCTTTTGACCATTCGAAAACATCAATATCAGTGAGCGTTTCCAGGGCACAATTTGAGGGTGCACCATTGATTAGGAAAAGGGGGGTGGAGATAAAATCGTTTAATGAAACCAGGCCAAGCGTATAATCATTTCCTTCATGCACACGAAACAGTCTCACGATACCCTTATTAAGAAAAAATAGCTTGTTCACCTTTTTTCCCTGATGCATGACAATGGTATGTTTGGGGATGACCCGATGAGTTGTTACAGATGAGATCATACGGATATCCTCAGGGCTTAAGAATATTCCCCTTACCTGCAGGTATTCACAAACTTTAGCGAAGGTCATGGTACAGTTATAAGCGTAGGCGATTGAGTAAGATCTACTTATAAATATACCGATTATTGTTTTGCTAAAGACGGACAAATTCTACTCTTCTGTTTTGTGCCATAGCTTCTTTGCTCTTCCCGGTAGAGACGGGGCTTGATTCGCCTTTTCCCGTCGCTTCAAGGCGTTCTGAAGCGATACTAAAAGTGTTTTGGAGGGTTTCTTTTACCGCCATCGCCCGGCGTTCACTTAGCTGTTGATTAGCTTTTTCTTCGCCTGCGGCATCGGTATGGCCTATGATCCGGATCTTCGCTTCTTTGTTTTGATTCAATACATCAGCAATCGATTTCAGGACGCCTGTTGATTCCGCTTTTATGGTAGCAGAGCCGGTGTCGAAAAGAATACCTGTAGTGCTGAATTTTCCTTCCTCCATCAATTTATGTCTCAGATCGGGCATTCCCTTCGCTATCTTGATATTCGTGAAATAAACGCCTATCTGATCATCCTGATATGGACTACTGCTTAACTGGAAGTACAGTTGATTAAACATTCCTTCCAGAGGGATGGCTTTTGGAACGTCGTACATTTTGTCTCCGTCCATCCAGATGCGCAACCGTTCTTTTTGGCCCTGTATCGATACATGCACCACTTTTCCGTACCATTTTTTCGCCAGATTGCTGTTCTGTGGCGGGCTGTTAAAATATCTTGTATGGTTTTTATAACTCTCCAGCACTACGTTCGCTCCGGTTGAAAGTGGTGATATTTCCATATACAACGATTTGTCGCCCTTTGGATCGGATAGCAAACTATTACCGGAAGGGTCGGCTTTTCCTGTGGAAAGAAGTCCGAAGCGGATTGATGGTGGCAACCACCCTTTGAAATCAATTTGCAGGAACATATCGAACTCTACTGTGAAATCCTGCCCCAGGAGCTTCCTATTGTCAGACAAACAAACTGTTCGTTGGGCCATGCGCAACCATTGCCCTTCCATGCCGTCTAGTTTTACAAGGACGGAGCTGCCATTACTGTTCCATCCGGCTGGCAACTCGCCAATAGCCTCGTTGGAAAAGTCGTTCACATATAAAATAGAATCGCCTGCAACAAAGTCAAATTTGCTGAACGCCTTTACAGAATGGGCGGGCTGCCCGCTGTCTTCAAGCGTTTGGTCTTTTGAGTTTTCGCCCGTTGGGTTGTCTTGTTCGGGATTTGCCGTTTCGAGAGTCTTATTTATGACTTTTGAAACTGCCTTGTCGGTTTTATCTAGAATTTTCCCGGTTGCTGTTTGTGCAGCCCGGTCTTTTATTTTTTTCAGGATAGACTGCGCTTGCGAAGCCGGGGAAGTCAATGCCATTGAAGCGATGATTCCAAAATAAACGAATTTTTTTGTGAGTCTTAAGCAAGTCATTGTATTCAATCTTAACATATTCATGTTCCAAGATAGAATACTCTAAACTTTAAAGTTTATCGTTTCGACAAGGTGATCGTTTAAGGCTACGAAGCGACTGTATAGCCGACCAAGCGCAATTAGTCTTGTGGCCGGTTACATCGTTTTTCCTTCTTACTATTGATTTCTCTATGGTGTAAAAATCGTATCTTTCTGGCCGTTACCTTTATCTCACATCAATGAAATATCTTAACCGTATCGTTGTCATGCTTGTTGCCATAGGCTCAAGCGCTTTGCCGTCATCGGCTCAAACTAAACTGCCCTTAGATTCGCAGGTTAAAACAGGCAAGCTAGCTAACGGCTTTACTTATTATATACGAAAAAACACGGAACCTAAGGCGCGGGTACAACTCTATTTGGCGATTAAGGCTGGTTCTATTCTTGAAAATGAAGATCAGCGCGGACTGGCGCATTTCATGGAGCATATGAGCTTTAATGGAACGAAGAACTTTCCTAAGAACGAGCTTGTTAATTATTTGCAGAAGTCGGGAGTTCGTTTCGGCGCTGATCTCAACGCCTATACCAGCTTTGACGAGACAGTATACCAGCTTCCCTTACCTACAGACGATCCGGAGCTTCTGAAGAATGGGATGCAGATCATGCGTGACTGGGCGCAGGACGCTTTGCTTGATGCAGATGAGATTGAAAAGGAGAGGGGTGTTGTGCTTGAAGAAAAACGACTAGGGAAAGGCGCGCAGCAGAGAATGCAGGATAAGTATCTTCCAACGATACTTAACAGCTCCCGTTACGCGAACCGCCTGCCGATAGGTACTGATGAGGTGCTGAAAGGGTTTAAACCCGAGACGATCACTCAGTTTTATAAGGACTGGTATCGCCCGAACCTCCAGGCATTGATCGTGGTGGGGGATATTGACGTTACGCAGATCGAACAGATGATAAAGGACAAGTTTTCTGACCTGAAAAATCCGTCTAAAGAGCGTAAAAGAATCGACTACAAGATTCCCTTGCTGAATAAAAATCAGTTTGTTGCTGTTACCGATAAGGAGATGCAGTATACGGTTGCTCAGGTGATCATTAAGCATCCGGAAAGAGAAATTAAGACTACGTCCGATCTTAGACACAATATCATACGTTCCCTTTATAACGAGATGATGGGAGCACGATTCGGGGAACTGATGAAACAGGCTGAACCACCGTTTCTCCAGGGAGGTAGCAGTATCAGTTCATTCCTGGCGGGTCTTGATGCGGCAAGTGCCGTTGTTGTGGCAAAGCCTGGTGAGCTTGAAAAAGGGTTTAAAGCCGTGTTTACTGAGGTTGAGCGTGTAAGGAAACATGGATTTACAGCTACTGAGCTTGAGCGCGCGAAGGCTTCGTATATGAGCGGAATGGAAGCTGCACTTAAGGAGAAAGATAAGACCAATTCGGCGTCCTATGTGCAGGAATACCTTCAGCTGTTTTTGAAGGGAACTGCAAGTCCGGGTATAGACTATGAATACAACTTTGCGAAGAAGGAAATTCCGGGTATTGCGTTGAATGAAGTTAACAGTCTGACAAAACAGTACCTGACTGAAATTAACCGGGACGTGATCATTATGGCGCCGGACAAGGAAAAGGAAAGTATTCCGAAAGAAGAGACCGTCCGTTCATGGATTCAGTCGATTGCTAATTCAAATATTGCTGCCTATGTGGATCAGGTTTCGGATAAGCCGTTGATGGCACAGGCTCCTACAGCAGGAAAGGTTGTTGCTGAAAAGAAAAATGAAAAGCTTGGCTTCACCGAGTTAACGCTGAGCAACGGTGTCAGGGTTGTACTCAAGCCTACTGACTTTAAGAATGACGAGATACTGATCAATGCTTTCAGTCCGGGCGGAACGTCATTATATCCTGATTCGCTATATGAGACGTCATCTTTCGCCAGTTCAATCGTAGCAAGAAGCGGCATATCATCGTTTAATTCCATCCAGTTGCCTAAATTACTGAACGGGAAGCGGGTGAACGTAAGTCCCTACATCACAGAACGGTCGGAGGGGATATCTGCGTTCGCAGCTCCTAAAGATCTGGAAATAGCTATGCAGCTGATTCACCTTTACTTTACCGAGCCAAGGATGGATAAGGATATTTTCCAATCGATCATGCAGCAGCAGAGAGGGGCACTGGCGAACCGCGCCAATGACCCGAACAGCGTATTTGGTGATACCATATCCGCGGTGTTGGGCAACTATAGCATCCGTCGTACAGGGCCAAGCATTGAAAAGCTTAACATGGTTAAGGAAGGCAAGTTGCTGGACATTTATAAGGATCGTTTCGCTGATGCCGGCGATTTTACCTTCACATTTGTAGGGAACTTTGAACTTGAACAGATCAAGCCTCTTCTGGCTACTTATCTTGGATCATTGCCGTCCACAAAGCGTGTTGAGGAAGCGAGGGATCTGAATATTAACACGCCGGAAGGAGTTATCACTAAGAAGGTGTATAAGGGACAAGAGCCTAAAGCTACGGTCCGACTGGTATTCAGCGGCTTCTATGAATATAATGAAGATAATAATAATCAGATCCAGGCATTGGGCGAGGTCTTGCAAATTAAGCTAATTGAGCGCCTGCGTGAATTGGAAAGTGGAGTATACAGCCCGGGGGCAAGAGCAGGATATACGAAGTTTCCAAAGAACAAGTATTCTTTTACGGTATCTTTTGGTTGCGGACCTGAGAATGTAGACCGTCTGATCGCTGCTACTCTGGATGAAATTGAGAAAATAAAGACCAAAGGTGCAGATGCGTCTGATGTTGACAAGTTCCTGGCAGAAGAAAGAAGGACTACGGAATTGCAGTTGAAGCAGAATAGCTTCTGGTCAAGCTACCTGAGCTCGGCCTATCAGCTTAAAGATGATCCCGAAGAAATCCTGACTTACCTGGATTCACTAAAGAAGATCACTCCGGAGAGCCTGAAAGCTGCAGCGAACAAGTATTTAAGTGGGAAAAACATGATCAAGCTGATTTTACTTCCTGAGTCTGAGGCTGCAGTGAAGGCTAAGGCTAATTAGTTATTCTATGAGTACCTATCTCACACTGCAACAGTTATTACTGAACATCCAGGGACAGCTCCGTCAGGCTTTCCCCGGAAGTTACTGGATCAAGGCAGAGCTGGCAGGGGTGAGGCGGGTAGGCAGTCACGTTTACTTCGAGCTGATACAGATCAGCAGTGGTCAGAAGGTTGCGCAGATTAAGGGAACGGCTTTTTTTGGTGAAGGTACCCAGGCGATTCAAGCCTTCGAGCAAATCACAGGTCAGAAGTTTATGGAAGGGATCAAGATAGGATTGAGAGCTTCAGTGAGCTATCACCCCGTCTATGGCCTGAGCCTGAATCTCCTGGAACTGGATGCAGAGCTGGCGATTGGCGGTATTGAGCTGCAACGGAAGCAGACCCTGGACTTGCTGTTGCGTAATAACGCAACGTATTTGTCGCTGCGAGACGGAGTGTACATTACGCCGAATAAGCTTTTATCATTACCTCCGGTTGTTCAAAAAGTGGCAATTATTACCTCACGCACATCAGACGCCTATGCAGATCTGATGCATTGTCTGGAGACAAATGACCATGGCTACCGGTTTCATACGGAGCTTTATGAAGCGCTGGTTCATGGATATAACGCGGCAACATCTATAATGGAGGCGCTTTCCAGAATTAAGACCTCTGGTATCCGCTACGATGTGGTTATACTTACCAGAGGAGGAGGTGCTCCGGCAGATTTCCTGCCATTTGATGACTATAATCTGGCTCTGGACATCGCATTGTTCCCAATACCTATCCTCACGGGTATCGGACACCAGATGAATCAGGGAATTGCTGATTTCTTTGCAAGGGTTCATATGAAGACACCTACCATGGCAGCCCAGTTCCTGATAGATCATAATCACTTGTTTGAAAAGAGGCTCAGCATGATGTCTGGCTCTATCAATCAAACTGCTACATCCCTACTGGCATATAAAAAAA
>Ga0160433_100244_pt1 | contig 38728 bp, 22 predicted proteins | sample HID1972K_E0MG_FD_108235 | JGI IMG/M metagenome (GOLD analysis project Ga0160433, IMG submission 108235) | Enriched pill bug-associated microbial communities from UW Madison campus, WI, USA - HID1972K_E0 MG | ecosystem: Host-associated > Arthropoda: Insects > Digestive system > Unclassified ...
ACCATCTCCAACGAACGCTCGGCGGCGATCCCCACCAGCACATCCGGGCCGACCCCCTGGGCGATCAGCGCATGGGCCAGGCGGTTGGCCGCCTGGTTGAGCTGGCGGTAGCTGAGCTGGCGCTCAGCGAATACCAGCGCCACGGCCTCGGGGCTGCGCTCGACCTGCCGCTCGATCAGGCGCTGCACGCAGTATTCGTCCGGGTAGCGCTGGGCAGTGCGGTTCCAGTCGCGCAAGGTCTGGTGTTGTGCCACCTCGAGCATCGGCAGTTCGCTGATGGCTTGGCTGGCGTCCGCGACCATGCCGCGCAGCAGGGTCTGCCAGTGGCTGGCCATGCGCTCGATGGTCGCGGCCTCGAACAGCTCGGCGGCATAGACCAGGGCAACCGAGATGCCTTGCGGGGTCTCCAGGGTTTCCAGCGACAGGTCGAACTGCGCGCCGCCGCCGTCGAGCAACAGCTCGCGGGCTTGCAATTGCGGCAAGCTGCTGCCGGTAGCGGTGGCGCCGAGGGTGCTGAGGTGGTTGTACATCACCTGGAACAGCGGGTTCTGGTTCAAGGTCCGCTGTGGGTTGAGCACTTCCACCAAGCGGTCGAACGGCAGGTCCTGGTTGGCCTGGGCGCCCAGGGTCACGTCCTTGACCTGTTGCAGCCACTGCCCCACGCTGGCCTGCGGCCGCGGGCACAGGCGCATCACCAGGGTGTTGACGAAGAAGCCGACCACGCCTTCCAGCTCCTGGCTGTTGCGGTTGTTCACCGGAACCCCGATGCGCAAGTCATGCTGGCCACTGTGGCGCTGCAGCAACAGCGCGAAGGCGGCCAGGAACAGCTGGAACAAGGTGGTTCCTTGAGCCTGGGCCAGCTCGCGTACTTGTCGCTCCAGGTCCTGCGGCAGACGCAGGTCCAGGCGCGCGCCCAGGTCGCTGGTCCGCGTGCCGCGTGGGTGATCGGTAGGCAGTTCCAGCACCACCTGCTCATCGCCCAGACGCTCCACCCAGTAATCCTGCTGGCGCTGCATTTCGCCCTGCTCCAGCCACTGGCGCTGCCAGTGGGCATAATCGGCGTATTGCACGGCCAGCGGCTGCAAGCCTGGCTCACGGCCGGCGTTGAAGGCGGTATAGAGTTCGACGAACTCGTGCACCAGCACGCTCATCGACCAGCCATCGGAGGTGATGTGGTGCAGGGTCAGTACCAGCACCCACTCCTGGGCCGAGCGTTCGATCACCTTGACCCGCATCAGCGGGCCCTGGTGCAGGTCGAACAGGCGGGTGATCTGCGCACGCACCGCCAGTTCCAGTTGCGGCTGGCTGGCGTCTGGCAACGCGGTCCACTGCAGGTCTACCGAGGCGGCAGGCTGGATCTGCTGGTACAGCTGTCCATCGTGCTGGACAAAGGTGGTGCGCAGCGATTCATGGCGAGCGAGCAAGGCATCGACCGCCTGCTGCAGCGCCGCACGGTCGAGGTTGCCTTGCAGGCGCACGGCCAGTGGGGTGTGGTAGGCGGTACTGTGCGGCTGCAAGGTCCAGAACATCCACTGGCGCTGCTGCGCGTAGGAAGCTGGCAGGCGCTCGCTACGCGGCAAGGCGGGAATCGACGCCTGCTCGCGCACGCGGGGGCAATGTTGCAGGGCTTGGGCCAGCTCACCGAGGTTGGCGGTATCGAAGATCATCCGCAGCGGCAGGTCCACCCCCAGTTGGCGACGCACCCGAGAGACGATCTGCACCGCCAGCAACGAGTGGCCGCCGAGACTGAAGAAGTTGTCCAGCAGGCCCACCGCGGGAACCTTGAGTACCTGTTCCCAGATCGCCGCCAGCGTCTGTTGCTGTGCGGTGACCGGCGGTACGTACTCATGGGCTGGACGCTCAAGGGTCGGTGCCGGCAGTGCGCGGGTGTCGAGCTTGCCGTTGGCGGTCAGCGGCATGGCCTCAAGGGGCTGATAGACGCTGGGCAGCATGTAGTCCGGCAAGCGCTTGGCCAGCCAGTCCTTCAGTTCTTCGTCCCGCTGGGCGGCACTGCCTGCGAACACCACATAGGCCACCAGCTGCGCCTCGCCGGCCTGGCCGACCAGCAACACCGCCGCGTCGCGGACCTGCGGCGCGGCGCGCAGCACCACCAGCACCTCTTCCAGGTCGATGCGGTAGCCACGCAGCTTGACCTGACGATCGACCCGGCCAAGGAACGCCAGCTCGCCACCGGGGTAACGGCGCACACGGTCACCCGTGCGGTACAGGCGCGCCCCCGGCGCACCGAACGGATCGGGCACGAAGCGCTCGGCGGTCATGCCTGGACGGCCATGGTAACCGCGCGCCAGGCCGGCACCGCCGATGTAGAGCTCGCCATGGCTGCCCGAGGCCTGCAACTGCAGACCAGCGTCCAGCACATGGGTGCTGAGGTTCGGCAGCGGTCGCCCCAAGACGATCGGGCTGCCCGCAGCGGTCAGCCGCTGGGTAAGCACGCCCACAGTGGTTTCGGTCGGGCCGTAGTGGTTGATGATTTCGCACTGCCCCAGCGCACGTACGCGCTCGACCAGCGTTTGCGCGCACGCCTCGCCACCGAGCACCAGGCAACGGCGCGGCAATACGCGCTCAGGACGCTCGGCACCGAGCAGCGCCTCCAGGTGCGATGGCACGATCTTCAGTACATCGATGCCATGGGCCTGCAGATAATCGCCAAAGCGCAGCGGATCGAGCGCGACGTCCTGCTCGATGACGTGCAACGCGCGCCCCGAGCACAGGGCGCCGAACAGCACCGTATGGCCGAGGTCGGCCGCGAGGGTGGAAACCACCGCCATGCTGCCCGCTTCGTCCAGCGGCAGGGTCTGCGCAATGCCCTGCAGGTAGTTGCCCAAGGACGCATGGCTGACCGCCACGCCCTTGGCCTTGCCGGTGGAGCCGGAGGTGTAGATGACATAAGCCAGCTGGCGGCCATCGAGGCTGCGCCGCGGACCTTGCGCGCTGCGCTCGGGGCGCGCCGGATCGAGCAGCAGCGTGGTGACCCCAGGCGCCTGCGGCAGGCTGTCCCGCAGCGCCTTCTGGGTCAGCAGGACACCGATGCGGCTGTCCTCGATCATGTAGGCCAGGCGTTGGGCAGGAAACGCTGGGTCGAGCGGGACGTAAGCGCCGCCGGCCTTCCACACCGCCAACAGGCCAATCACCATTTCCAGCGACCGCTCGGCCGCCAGCCCCACGCAGACCTCCGCGCCGACGCCCAGCTCCACCAGTTGCAGCGCCAGAGCGTTGGCGCGGGCATCGAGCTCGGCGAAACTCAGGCTCTGCCCTGCGAACACCAGCGCCTGGGCCTGGGGCACACGCCGCACCTGGGCTTCGAACATCTCGCAGGCCGAAGCAGCGACGGGCGCCTGGGGACCCTTGGCCTGCTGCAAGAGTTGCTGGCCTTGCTGCGGGTCAAGCATCGGTAGCTGGTCGAGCGCCTGGTCGGCATCGGCGGCCATGGCCCGCAGCAGGCGCCGCCAGTGGCCGGCCATGCGCGCGATGGTGGCCTCCTCGAACAACTCGCAGGCATAGGTGAGTGAGGCGTGCAGCTTGCCGCCACGCTCGAAGGTGGTCAGGGTCAGGTCGAACGGCGTCGAGCGGCTGTTCCACTCGAGCGGGCGCAGCTCCAGGCCGTCGCCGACCTGCATCACCTCGATATCGGTCACCTCCGGCAGGTGGTTGTACATCACCTGGAACAGCGGGTTGTGGCTCAGGCTGCGCTCCAGGTCGAGGGCCTCGACCAGTTGCTCGAACGGCAGGTCTTGGTGCGCCTGGGCATCGCTGGCGGTCTGCTTGACCGCCGCCAGCAGCGCTTGCACCGACTGCTGGCCGTCGAGGTGGGTACGCAGCACCTGGGTATTGACGAAGAAGCCGATCAGCCCCTCCACCTCGGCGCGGTTGCGGTTGGCGATCGGTACGCCGATGCGCAGGTCCGACTGGCCGCTGTGGCGGTACAGCAGCACATTGAACGCGGCAAGCAGGACCATGAACAGCGTGACGTTGTGCTGCCGGGCAAACGCGCGCAACTGTTCGGCCAGCGTGTCTTCGATGACGAACTCATGACGCAGGCCACGCTGGCTGGCTACCGCCGGACGCGGGAAATCGGTGGCCAGTTCGAGCAGCGGATGCTCATTGCCCAACTGGTGGCGCCAGTAGTCCAGCTGGCGCTCCTGCTCGCCGGCCTCCAGCCACTTGCGCTGCCACAGCGCGTAATCCACGTACTGGATCGGCAACGCCGGCAAGGCCAGCTCGCGCCCCTCCTGGAAGGCGGCGTAGCGCTGCATGAACTCATCGATCAGGACGTTCATCGACCAGCCATCGGCGACGATATGGTGCAGCGTCAGCAGCAACACGTGCTCTTGCGCGCCAAGCCTCAGCAGCGTGACCCGCAGCAATGGACCGGTGGCCAGGTCGAAGGGGAGCAAGGCCTCCTGTTCGGCCAGCTGACGTACCCTCTCCTCTTGCGCATCGCCTTGCAGGGTGCTCAGATCGAGCTGCTCGACGTGTAGCGTTTGCGCGGCCGGCACCTGCAGCAAGCAGTCATTGGCATCCTGGGCGAACACCGTGCGCAGGGTTTCGTGGCGCGCCACCAAACCGGCGAATGCCTGCTCCAGGGCCGCCACATCCAGGCGTCCGGTCAGGCGCACAGCACTGGGCAGGTTATAGGCACCGCTGTGGCGGTCCAGCTGCCACAGGAACCACATACGCTGCTGGCCATAGGAAAGCGCGTAGCGATCTTCGACGTCGACGCCCGCCGCGATGGGAAATTGAGAGAAGTCGATTCCTTCGGCGCGCAAGCCCTCCAGGAACAGGCGGCGCTTCTCCACTGGCAGCTCAATGAAGCGACGGGCAAGCTTCAGGGACTTATCGGCATTCATCTGCGATCTTCCATACAGTTGGGTATCGAGCTTCGACTCGGCTATCCCTACGGGACGTAGGAGCGCGCAGAAAAATTAGCCGCGTGCGCGGCAGCGCCGGCTACGGTGGAGAGTGGCTAAATCGGCGGCAGGGCTGCTCGTTATCCCTGCACGATGAAAGACCGATAGAGGTTTCTGCGGTTTTCCAGGATGGCGGGGTGAGCTGCCGCAACCTACCTCGGGCCAATGCCTCCAATGGGACCGTGGTGCCTGGTTTGGCACCCCCTGGTAGGAGCGCGCCTTGTGCCGCGATGGGGCGCGTAGCGGCCCTGAACCAGACAGTGGGATGTGCCTGGATATCCACGGTGATACAGGCAGAATAAGGCACCCGCCTGGTCTACCGGTTGAACGCCGACTGCGGATTTCCAGATGGCGGTATAAGCTGCCGCAACCTGCCTCGGCCAATGCCTCCAGTGGGACCGTGGTGCCTGGGTTGGGCCCGCTGCGCGGGCCATCGCGGCGCAAGGCACGCTCCCACAGCTAGGGTTCAGCAGCGGATGTCTGTAGCATCTTCCAGGCATGGCGCCGGTAGCGGGTGTTTGTAGCCTCTTGCGCCGCGCTTGCAGGCTTTGTTCTCTGCGCGACAGCGCAGCCCAGCGGGCTGGGCGATCTTCCACAGGTTCTCCACTGCTCTTGAGACTGGCGGTGTACCTACCCGCGAAGGGGCCAGAGCAGAACGACAAAACGGTCCGTGGTGCTCTGGCGGGTTACCAAGCGGTCCCACTGAGGGGCCGCTTGCCTGGGACCGTCAGAGCAGCTCCAACTCCGCCATCAGGTCACTGAGCCGGTCGACCTTGTCGTCGTCCAGCGCACTGGCCTTGAGCCCTTCGACATACTCGGCCAACTCCGCCACCGTGCTGCACTCGAACATCGCCCGCAGCGGCACATTCAACTGCAGCTGCTTTTGCACCCGCGAGGCGATCTGGGTCGCCAGCAGTGAGTGCCCGCCGAGCTCGAAGAAGTTGTCATGCACCCCCACCCGTTCGGCTTTGAGCACATCGCCCCAGATCCCGGCCAGGGTCTGTTCCAGCTCGTTGCGTGGCGCCAGGTAGTCCTGGCTGTGCTGGGCGCCGATGTCGATGGCCGGCAGCGCCTTGCGATCGAGCTTGCCGTTGGCGTTGCGTGGCAGGCTGTCGAACCAGCCCCAGTGCAGGGGCACCATGTACTCGGCAAGATCCGCGCGCAGACGCTGCTTGACCTGCTCGAGCAGCGCGGCATCGGCGCTCACCCCCTGATGGGCCACCAGGTAGCCCACCAGGTGCTTGCCGTTGATCCCTTCCTGCACCGCCACGGCCGCCTCACGGATCTCGGCCAGTTCATGCAGGCGGGCCTCGATCTCGCCCAGCTCGATCCGATAACCGCGAATCTTCACCTGATGGTCGATCCGGCCAACGTACTCGAGCACGCCATCCGGGCGGCGCCGGGCCAGGTCGCCCGTGCGGTACAGGCGCTCGCCCGCAGCGCCGAACGGGTGCGGGATGAAGGCCAAGGCGGTGCGCGCCGGGTCCCCCACATAACCACGGCCGACCCCGGTGCCGGCGACGCACAGCTCGCCCACCGCGCCCAGCGGCACCAGCGCCTGGTCGTCGCCGAGCAGGTACAGGCGGTTGTTGTCGGTCGGTGTGCCGATCGGCAGATAGCTGCCCTGGGTGGATTGGCGGTCGACGCGGAAGAACGCCACGTCATCCGAACACTCCGCCGGGCCATAGGCGTTGACCAGGCCAATCGCCGGGTAACGCTGCAGCCACTGGGCGGCCAGCTCTGGCGGCAGGGCCTCGCCCGTCGGCAGCATCCAGCGCAGCCCGTCGAGGGCCTGGTGCTCGTTGGCGAGCATGCCCTGGATCAGCGACGGCACACTTTCCAGCACGGTGATGCCGCTGGCCTGCACATGCTCGAGCAAACCGTGCGGATCATGGGCGATGGCGTTCGGCACGATCTGCACTTGGGCACCGAACAACGGCGCGGCGAGGAACTGCCAGGCCGAGATATCGAAGCTCTGCGAGGCGGTCTGGGCGATCACGTCCTGCTCGTCCAGCGCCAGGTACGGCACTTTGCTCAGCTGGTTGTTGAGCATGCCGCGCTGCTCGACCATCACCCCTTTGGGCAGGCCGGTGGAGCCGGAGGTGTAGATCACGTAGGCCAGGTTCTCCGGCGCGCTGTAGATGCCTGGGTTGTGGCTGGCCGCCGCGCTGCCCTGGACCTGTTCCCAGACCAGCAGCGTGGGCCGGGCCACGCCTGCGACTTCATCGAGCAATTGCCGCGCCTGCTCGGCGTGGGCCGCCGTGCACACCAGCACCGGCGTGCGGCTCAGCTCGACGATGCGCTGCAGGCGCGCCGCTGGCAGGCCAGGGTCCAGCGGCAGGTAACCGGCACCGGCCTTGAAGCTGCCGATGATCATGCCCAGCAGCGGCAGGCCCCGCTCGGCCAGCAGTGCCACCGGTTGGTCGACGTTCACCCCCGCCGCCATCAGCGCATGGCCCAGGCGATTGGCCGCCAGGTTCAGCCCGGCGTAGTCGAAGGTTGCCTCCAGGCAGCGGGCGACGATGCGCTGAGGATGGGCGGCGACCCGCGCCTCGAACAGCTCCACGTAGCTCTGCTCCAGGGTGGAGGCGTGTTCGGTGCGGTTGCAGTCCTCCAGCAGAAAGCGCCGCTCATCGGCGCCGAGCAGTGGCAGTTCGGCCACGTCGCCCTCGAAGCCTTCGACCAGGGCGAGCAATAGGCGCTTGAACTCGGCCAGCAGCCGTTCGACGGTCGGGGTGTCGAAATAGCGCTGGTCGAACGACAGGTGCAGGCCCAGGTCGTCACCTGGGTAGCACACCGCGGTCAGCGGGAAATTGGTGTGGGTGCGGCCGGAGTCGGAGCTGGCGTTGAGGTGCTGGGCGTGGTCGAGCACCGAGGTTTCCACCGGGGCATTCTCGAAGACGAACAAACTGTCGAACAGCGGCTGGCCCTTGGGCAGCTCGCTGCGCTCCTGGATGGCCACCAGCGGCAGGTACTCGTACTCGCGCAGCTCCATGTTGCGCTCCAGCAGGCCTTGCAGCCACTGGCGCACGCTGCAGCCCTGGCCAGGGACCGGCAGCTGCACGCGCAGGGCGATGCTGTTGATGAACAGGCCGACCGTGCGCTGCATCTGCGGCATGCTCACCGGCCGCCCGGCCACCGTGACGCCGAAGACCACGTCACGCTCGCCGCTGTAGCGGGCCAGCACCAGGGCCCAGGCCGCCTGGGCGAAGGTGTTGACCGTCAACTGGTGGGCCTGGGCCAGTTCACGCAGGCGCGCGCCCTCGTTGACCGGCAGCCGGGTGTAGCAGTCGCCGACGATCATGCCGTCGCCAGCATGGTCGTGGCGCAGCGGGCGATCGCTGGGGATCGGCGTGGCGCGCTCGAAGCCTGCGAGATTGCGCTGCCACCACTGGCGCGCTTCATCCAGGTCCTGGCGCTGCAGCCAGCCGATGTAGTCGCGGTAGCGCGGCGGCACCGGCAGTTGGGCCTGGCGGCCTTGCTCGAGGGACTGGTAGAGCTCGAAGAAGTCATTCATCAGCAGCGACCGGCACCAGGCGTCGATGAGGATGTGGTGGTTGCTCATCATGAACCAGTAGCGCTCGTCGGCGACGCGCACCAGACGCAGGTGGAACGGCGCCTCGGACAACAAGGCGAAGCCAGCCTCGCGCTCCTGCTTGTGCAGGGCCTGCAAGCGCTGCTCCTGGGCGGTCTCGTCGAGGCCGCGCCAGTCCTGGTAGTCCACGGGCGTCTTGCCTGGCCGGTGGATGATCTGCAGCATCGCTTCGCCAGCATTCCAGCTGAACGAGGCGCGCAAGGCTTCATGCCGCGCGACCACGGCCTGCCAAGCCTGGGTGAAGCGTTGCGGATCGAGCGCGCTGTTGATGCGGTAGCGGTCCTGCATGTAGTAGATGCCGGTGCCTGGCTCGAGCAGGGTGTGCAACAGCATGCCTTCCTGCATCGGCGTCAGCGGGTAGACGTCCTCTATCTCGCCGGCGGCCACCGGCAAGGCATCGATCTGCTCCTGGGTCAGTTGCGCCAGGGGGAAGTCGGACGGGGTAAAGCTGCCGTTGCCCTCGGCCAGACAGTGTTCGACCAGCGCCAGCAGTTCCTGGCGATAGGCCTCGGCCAGCTCGGCGATGGTGCGCTGGTCATAGCGTTCGGCGCTGAAGGTCCAGCGCAGCTGCAAGGCGCCGCCGTAGACCTGGCCATCGACGCTGAGCCAGTTGGGCAGCGGCGCGTCCAGGTCATGGGTCAGGCCCGCCGGTGCATCCAGCGGCTGGAACAGCGCGGCGGCATCGAACTGCTGGTCGAACTGGCCCAGGTAGTTGAAGGTGATCCGTGCCTGGGGCAGCGCGGCCATGTGCTCGCGGGCGGCGTCATCGGCCAGGTAGCGCAGCACACCGTAGCCAATGCCCTTGTGCGGCACCTGGCGCAGCTGCTCCTTGATGCGCTTGATCGAGCCGGCACGGGCGGCGTCGTCCTCGCCCGTTTCGGGGCTCAGGGACAATGGATAGGCATTGGTGAACCAGCCGACGCTGCGCGTCAGGTCGATGTCTTCGAACAAGCCTTCCCGGCCGTGGCCTTCCAGTTGCACCAGCACCTTGTCGTCGCCGCTCCAGCGGCACAGGGTGCGGGCCAGGGCCGTCAACAGCAGGTCGTTGACCTGGGTGTGGTAGGCGGCCGGGGCCAGTTGCAGCAACTGGCGGGTCTGCTCCAGGTCAAGGCCGATGGTCAGGGTGCGGGCATGGCGGTGCAGGTTGGCGCCTTGCGGGTGATCGCACGGCAGCTCATGACGAACGCTGCCCAGCTGCGCTTGCCACCAGTGCCGTTCATCGCGCAGCGAATCGCTGCCGGCATAACTGGCCAGGCGCGCGGCCCAGTCGCCCATGGCATGGGTCTTGGCCGCCAGCGGCTCGCCTCGGTACAGCGCCTGCAGGTCTTCGAGCAGCACGCGCCAGGAGACACCATCGACCACCAGGTGATGGACCGCCAGCAGCAGACGCTGTGCGCCCTGCCCGTCACTGACCAGCAGCGCGCGCAGCAGTGGCCCCTGCGCCAGGTCTAGGCTGCGTTGCACATCGGTGTACAGCGCCTGGCAGTCCTCGAAGCTGGCCACGGTCGCGGCCCACAACAGGGGCTGCGTCGCCTGGCCATATTCACCCTGCCAGCGTCCGTGGTGCGGGGTAAAGCGCAGGCGCAGGCTGTCGTGCTGCTCCAGCAGTGACGCCAGTGCCTGCTCCAGGGGTTCAGGCTGCAAGGGCTGGCGTGCCTCGAGCAACACAGCCTGGTTCCAGTGGCTGGGCTCGACCACGTCGCTGGCGAAGAACCAGTGCTGGATCGGCGTCAGCGCGATGTGCCCCTGTCGCGCACCCTGCTCGATGACGCTGGGCGCCTCGCTGCGGCTGACCACCGACGCCAGGGTCTGCACGGTCTGGTGCTGGAACAGGTCGCGGGGACTGAATTGCAGGCCCAGCTGGCGCGCACGGCTGACCACCTGGATCGACAGGATCGAGTCGCCGCCCAGCTCGAAGAAGTTGTCCCGCATGCCGATGCGCGGCACGTTGAGCACCTCGCACCAGATCTGCGCCAGTTGCGCCTCCAGCTCGCTGGCCGGGGCCTGGTAGTGCTCGCGGGCCTGCTCCAGGTCCGGTGCCGGCAAGGCGCGGCGGTCGAGCTTGCCGTTGCCGGTCAGCGGGAGTTGTTCCAGCAGCACCAGGTGCGTCGGCACCATGTACTCGGGCAAGTGCTGGCGGGCATGGGCCTTGAGGGCGTCGCGCAGGGTGGCCTGGGCCGAGGCATCGGCGCGGGCCTGGGCGCAGACGACATAACCCGCCAGCTGCTTGCCGCCCGGCAACTCGAGCGCCACCACCACGGCGTGCTCGACCTGCGGGTGTTGCTGCAGGCAGCTCTCGATCTCGCCCAGTTCGATGCGGAAGCCGCGGATCTTGACCTGCTGGTCGGCCCGGCCGATGTACTCCACCTGGCCATCGGCGCGCAGGCGCGCCAAATCACCGGTGCGGTACAGGCGTGCGCCGTGCGGGCTGAAGGGGTCAGCGACGAAACGCTCGGCGCTCAGGCCCGGACGGTCGTGGTACCCCTGGGCCAGCCCGGCGCCGCCCACATACAGCTCGCCGATGCTGCCCGGCGGCAGCAAGGCCAGGTCTTGGTCGAGGATGTAGGCCACCCGTGCGCCGATCACCCGACCGATCGGCACGCTGCCGGCGTCAGCGGGAAGCTGCTCCGGGGCGAGGCACGCCAGGGGCATGACCACGGTTTCGGTCGGCCCGTAGGCATTGAAGAACTGCCGTGGAGCAAAGGCCTGGCGGATGCGCTGCAGGTGCTCGCCGGTCAGCGCCTCGCCGCCGGTGATGACCAGGCGTACCGGCAACTGTTCGTCGCGGCTGGCCAGCCATTGCGCCAGCTGGCTGCCATAGCTGGGGGTAAAGCCGAGGATGCTCACCTGCTGCTCGCGCACCAGTTGGCAGATTTCCTCGGCGCCCCACTGGCCCTGGGCGCGCAGGACCACTCGGGCACCGCACAACAGCGGCGCCAGCAGGCGCTCGGTAGCAGCGTCGAAGTTGATCGAATAGAAGTGCAGCTCACAGTCATCGCTGCGCATGCCGAAGGCGGCGATCACCGCCTGGCAGTGCATGGCGATTTCGCCATGGCTGACCACCACGCCCTTGGGCTTGCCAGTAGAGCCTGAGGTATAGATCAGGTAGGCCTGGTGCTGCGCCAGGGTGTGGTTGTCCAGTGGCGCGGCGCTGTAGCCGGCCAGGGCCGCGCCCTCCTCCTCCAGGCACCAGCGCGCCACGCCGGCGGGCAACGGGCCAAGGGCCTGGAGCAGGTTGCGCTGGCTGAGCAGCAGGCCGATGCGGCTGTCCTCGATCATGTAGTGCAGGCGATCGAGCGGGTATTCCGGGTCCAGCGGCACATAGGCCCCCCCGGCCTTGAGGATCGCCAACAAGCCAACCACCATCGCCGGCGACCGCTCCAGGGCCAGGCCAACGCGCACCTGCGGACCGATACCACGCTCGCGCAGCACGCGCGCCAGGCGGTTGGCCTGCTGGTCGAGCGCGGCATAGCTCAGGTGCTCGCCGGCAAAGGTCAGCGCCCGGGCCTGCGGGGTGCGTGCCGCCTGCTCGGCGAACAGCGCATGCAGGGTATCGGTGAGCGCGAAGTCATGCTCGCCCTGCAATTGACCGCGCAGCACCTGCTGCTCGGCGCTGGCCAGCATCGGCAGCTCGCACACGCGGCGCTGCGGATCGTCCAGCAAGCCGACCAGCAGTTGCTGCCAGTGCTCGGCCATGCGCGCGATGCGCGGCTCGTCGAACAGGTCGCGGCTGTAGGTCAGGCAGCAGCCCAGGCGGCCATCGAGGTCGGTGACCTCCAGGTAAAGGTCGAACTTGGTCGCGCTGGCGTCGTTGACCAGGTAGTCCACCTGCATGCCCGCCAGGCTGCGGCTTTGCTGGAAGGCCCAGCGCTGGACGTTGCACATCACCTGGAACAGCGGGTTGTAGGCGCTGCTGCGCGGCGGCTGCAGGGCTTCGACCAGTTGCTCGAACGGCAGGTCCTGGTGCGACTGGCCCTCGATCACGGTCTGGCGGACCTGCTCGAGCAACTGGGCGACGCTCATCTGCCCATCCAGCTCACAGCGCAGCACCTGGGTATTGAGGAAGGCACCAATCAGGCCTTCGCTTTCCGGGCGAATGCGATTGGCCATCGGCGCGCCGATGCGCACGTCGTGCTGGCCGCTGTAGCGGTAGAGCAGCGTGGCCAGGGTAGCGGTCATGGTCATGAACAAGGTCAGGCCACGTTCGCTGTTGAAGCGGCGCACACGCGCCGCCAGCTCCGGCGCCAGGTCGAAGCGGTAGAGCTCGCCGCGATGGCTCTGCACGGCCGGACGCGGGCGGTCGGTGGGCAATGCCAGCACCGGGTGCTCATCGCCCAGGCGGGCTTTCCAGTAGTCCAGTTGGCGCTGGCCTTCGCCGCCCTCCAGCCACTGGCGCTGCCAGACGCTGTAGTCCAGGTACTGCACCGGCAGCGGTGGCAGCGGCGAGTCGCGGTCATCGACGAAGGCTTCGTACAGCTCGCCCAGCTCGCGAGCGAAGATGTCCATGGCCCAGCCTTCGGTGACGATGTGGTGCAAGGTCAGGACGAAATAGTGCTCGCGCTCGCCAGCCTTGACCAGGCAGGCACGCAACAGCGGCCCAGTTTCAAGGTCGAAGGGCTGGTGCGCCTGTTCGTCGGCCAGCTGGCGCAGGCGCTGCTCGCGGCGCTCGCCGTCGTCGGCGGAGAAGTCCTGCCACCGCAGGGGCAGCGGGCAGTCCTCGGCCACGCATTGGAAGGGCACGCCGTCTATGCTCGGGAAGGTGGTGCGCAGGGTTTCGTGGCGCACAACCAGCGCCTGCAAGGCCTGCTCGAAGCGGCTGACGTCGAGCACCCCGCGTAGCCGCGCCATGCCGCCGACGTTGTAGGCCGGGCTGTCCGGCTCCATCTGCCAGAGGAACCACATGCGCTGCTGCGAGTACGACAACGGCACGGCCTGGCGACGGTCGACCCGCGGGATCTCGCCCTGCACGTTATGCCCACCGGCCGCGCGGATCCGCTCGACCTCGGCGCAGAACGCGCCCAGCTCGCTGGATTCGAACAGCACCTTCAGCGCCAGCTCGACATCGCAGGCCTGGCGGGTGCGCGAAACGATCTGGGTGGCCAGCAATGAATGCCCGCCCAGGGTGAAGAAATCGTCCTGCAGCCCCACGCGGGGCAGGCTCAGTACCTCACGCCAGATCGCCGCCACCTGCTGCTGCACGCGCGTGCGCGGCTCGACGTGCTCGCGCTGCTGCCACACCGGTGCAGGCAGGGCCTTGCGATCGACCTTGCCGCTCGGGCCCAACGGCAGCTGCACCACGTGCATCAGTTGCGCGGGCACCATGTACGCCGGCAGGCGCTCGGCCAGCGCCGTCAGCAGCGCTTGGCCCTGCTCGACACCGCTGTAGTAGCCGATCAACTGGGCACCGACGCTGTCCTGGTGGATCAGCACCAGCGCCTGGTCGACGCCAGGCTGGGCCAGCAGGCAGGCCTGGACTTCCTCGGGCTCGACGCGGAACCCGCGGACCTTGACCTGCTGATCGAGGCGACCGAGGTACTCCAGCGCCTGGGCCTGCACCAGCCAGCGTGCGCGGTCGCCGCTGCGGTACAGGCGCTGGCCGTTGCCGTCGGCCTGGGGCACGAAGCGCTCGGCGGTGAGCCCCGGACGGCCAAGGTAGCCGCGGGCCAGCCCCGCGCCCCCCAGGTACAGCTCGCCGGGCACGCCAGGGGCGGCGAGTTCCAGCGCGTCATCCAGCACCCGGCAGAGCACGTTGGCCAGCGGTCGGCCGATGGGTGAGCGATTACCGTCGCTGTGCTGGCAATGCCAATGGGTGACGTTGATGGTCGTCTCGGTCGGCCCGTAGCGGTTGTGCAGTTGCACCTGCGGCAGCACCTGCAGCACCCGCTCGCGCAGGCTGGCCGAGAGCGCCTCGCCGCCGGAGAACAGCCGGCGCAGGCTGGTGCATTGGACCGTCAGTGGTTCCTGAACGAACACCTGCAGCAGGGCCGGCACGAAATGCAGGGTGGTCACCCCGTGTTCACGCACGCGCTCGGCGATGCGCCGTGGGTCGCGGTGCTCGCCGGGCCCGGCGAGGACCAGACGGCAACCCGTGGCCAGCGGCCAGAAGCACTCCCAGACCGAGACGTCGAAGCTGATTGGCGCCTTCTGCATCAGCACGTCGCTGGCTTGCAATGCATAGGTGGCCTGCATCCAGTGCAGGCGCTCGGCCAGGGCCGCGTGGGTGTTGCCCACGCCCTTGGGCTGGCCCGTGGAGCCGGAGGTGTAGATCACGTAGGCGAGGTTGTCGCCGTGGATGTGCAGCCCCGGCGCATGGCTTGGCCAGCTGTCGAGCTTGAGCTGGTCGAGGGCGATGGCACTGACGCCCTCGACCTGCGGCAGGCGTTGCAGCACCTCGCTCTGGCTCAACAGCAGGTTGGCGCCGCAGTCGGCCAGCATGTAGGCCAGGCGCTCGGCCGGGTAGTCCACGTCCAAGGGCACATAGGCCCCACCGGCCTTGAGGATGGCCAGCAGGCCGATCAGCAGCTGTGGCGAGCGCTCGGCGGCGATGGCCACGCAGACATCCGGACCCACGCCCTTGTCGCGCAGGTAATGCGCCAGGCGGTTGGCCTGCTGGTGCAGGCTGGCGTAGTCCAGACGGCCGCCGTCCCAGACCAGCGCTATGCGATCCGGGGTGCGGCGCGCCTGGTCGTTGAGCTGTTCGACCAGCAGGCGCCGCGGCGCGGCGGCCGGGGCCTGGCCCCAGTCAAGCAACTGGGCGCGGCTATCGACATCGAGCAACTGCACATCGCCCAGCGTCAGCGACGGCTCGGCACAGACCTGCTCGAGCAGGGCCAGCAGGTGATCGGCCAGACGCTCGACGGTTGCTGCCTCGAACAGCTCACAGGCATAGTCCAAGGCCAGGCTCAGGCGGCCCTGGTGGTCCTCTTCGCTGTGCAGCTGCAGGTCGAACTTGGCCTCGGGACTGTGCCACGGCAGCGCTTCGGCGAGCAGCCCCGGCAGGCGGCGCAGGGCCGACAGGTCGCGCTGCTGGTGGTTGAACATGACCTGGAACAGGCCCTGCTCGCGGGCCCCGGGCAAGGCCTCGAGCACCTGTTCGAACGGCAGGTCCTGGTGCGCCTGGGCCTCCAGGGTGGCCTGGCGCACGTGGGCCAGCAACTGCTGGAATGGCAGGCGGCTGTCCAGGCGCGCGCGTAGCACTTGGGTGTTGATGAAGAAACCGACCAGGCCTTGGGTTTCCAGGCGTGGACGGTTGGCGTTGGGCACCCCGACGCGGATATCGCCCTGGCCGGTGTAGCGGTGCAGCAGGCCTTGCCAGGCTGCCAGCAGGACCATGAACAGGCTGGCCTGTTGTTCTTGGGCCAGGCGGCGCAGCGCGTCACTGAGCGGGGTCGGCACTTTCACACTCAGGCGTGCGGCGTGCCGAGCGTGCTGGCTGCTACGCGGGTGATCGGTGCACAGGTCGAGCACCGGCAGTTCATCGCCCAGCTGCGCCTGCCAGTAGGCAAGCTGGCGGCTGGCCTCGCCCTCGGCCAGCCACTGGCGCTGCCAGTGGCCATGGTCGGCATAGCCCAGCGGTAGCGGCGCGAGGCTCGCTTGCTGGCCCTGGCACAGCGCGGCATACAGGCGGGCGAATTCGTCGAGCAGGATGTTCAGCGACCAACCATCGGCGACGATGTGGTGCAGCGTCACCCACAACTGGTGCTCCTCGTTGCCCAGCTGCGCCAGGGTCACGCGCAGCAGCGGCCCCTGTTGCAGGTCGAAGGGTTGTCGGGCATGGGCTTGGCGGCGCGCGGCCACCTCGGCGCGGTCCAGCCTTTGCAGGTCCAGGCGCTGCACGCTCAGCGGCTGCTCGGGCAGGATGTGCTGCAGGGCCTGGCCATCGGCTTCGCTGAACACGGTGCGCAGCGATTCGTGGCGCGCCACCAGCGCCTGGAAGCTCGCCTGCAGGGCTGTTTCGTCGAGCTCGCCGCGCAGGTGCAAGCCGGCGGGAATGTTGTAGGCGGCGCTCTGCGGCTCCAGCTGCCAGAGCAGCCACAGGCGGTTCTGGGCCAGCGATTGCGGTAGCGCATGACCGCGATCAAGGCCGGTGATGGACCCTAGGGCTGCGCCGCCCTGGGCGCGCAGCGCGGCGACGGCGGCGCTGTAATCGATCAGGGTCGGCGCTTCGAACAGGATGCGCAGGTTCAGCGCCAGCCCCAGCTCATCGCTCAGCCGCGCGCTTACCTGGGTGGCGGCGATGGAGTTGCCACCGAGCAGGAAGAAATGATCGTCCGCGGCCACCGCCGGGACGTCCAGCTGCTCGCACCACAGCCGCGCAATGCGTGCCTGCAGCGCGCCGTCGCTGGTGGCAGCGGGCGCCGCCTGGCGCTGCTCCACGCTGGGAAAACGCGCGTAGCAATCCAGGCTACCGTCGTCCATGCGCAAGCGACAGGCCGAGCGTTGCAGCTTGCCGCTGGAGGTCTTGGGCAAGGCACCAGGGTTGAGCAGCAGAACCACCGCCGGGGCCTGCTGGCAAGCATCGGCGATGACCTGGCGCAGGGTCTTGATCAGGCTCGCCGGCGCGATGCTCTTGTGCACGTTGCGGCTGATCTCCACCGCAACCCCGATGCCCTCCTCGCCCTGGTCATCGACTGCGAATACCGCCACCCGGCCTTTGCGCAGCACCTGGACCTCACGCTCGAGGGTCTGCTCCAGGTCCTGTGGGTAAAGGTTGTGACCGCGCACGATCAGCATGTCCTTCAGGCGTCCGGTGACGAACAGCTCGCCGTCGCGCAGAAAGCCCAGGTCGCCGGTACGCAGCCAGGTGCGGCCGTGCTGCTCGACGAAGGTACGCGCCGTCGCCTCAGGGTTGCGCCAGTAACCCCGGGCGATGCTTGGGCCCGCCGCCCAGATCTCGCCGACCTGGCCCTCGCCCAGCGCCTGCTGGCGCTGCGCATCGACCACTTGTACCGCATGCCCCGGCTGGCTGTAGCCGCAGCTCATCAGCACACTGCCCTGGCCTGGCTCGGCGCGATTGGCGGCGAGCGCCGCGGCGTCCAGTTCCAGCGCCGGGATGCCCTGGCCGCGCCGGCTGCCGCTGACGAACAGGGTCGCCTCGGCCAGGCCGTAGCTGGCGAAGAAGCTTTGCGCCGTGAAGCCGCAAGCGGCGAACTTCTCGGCGAAGGCCTGCAGGCTGTCCTGGCGGATCGGCTCGGAGCCCGAATAGGCCACCCGCCAACGATGCAGGTCCAGCCCGTCCAGGGCAGCTTCACTGACCCGCTCGCTGCACAGGCGGTAGGCAAAGTCCGGGCCGCCGCTGATGGTGCCGCCGTAATCGCTGATCGCCTGCAGCCAGCGCTGTGGCCGGGCGAGGAAGTAGCCGGGAGACATCAGCACGCACGGAACGCCGCTGAAGATCGGTTGCAGCAGGCCACCGATCAGGCCCATGTCGTGATACAGCGGCAGCCAGCTGACAATGACATCGTCCGGGTTGAGGTCGATGCCAAAGCCCTGACGGATCAGTTGCTCGTTGGCGACCAGGTTGCCATGGCTCACCTGCACGCCCTTGGGCAAGGCGGTGGAGCCTGAGGTGTACTGCAGGAAGGCGATGTCATCACTGGCCAGGTCCGGCTCGCGCCACGCCTGCGCGAGCGCGGGGTCGAGACCATCGACGGCCAGCAGCGCCGGGGCGTCCTCGCCCGACAACGCCTCCAGGCCCTGCAGGCTCTCGCACAGTCCCTCGATCGTCAGCACCAGGCGTGGCTGGGCATCGGCGATGATCGACAGCAAGCGCTCCTGGTGATGGCGGCGTGCCGACTCCGGCGGATAGGCCGGCACGGCGATGACACCGGCATACAGGCAGCCAAAGAAGGCCGCGACGTAGTCCGGACCACTGGGGAACAGCAGCACGGCGCGGTCAGCGCAGGTGCTGCGCGCCTGCAGCGCCGCAGCGATGGTCCGCGCCCGCTGGTCCAGCTCCCGGTAGCTGAGCACGGCCTGTTCGCGTGGATCGTCGGCCAGAAAGCGCAAGGCGATCCGGTCCGGGGTCTGCATGGCGCGTTGCGCCAGGGCCTGGACCAGCGAAAGCGGAAGTTCGAAGGCGTCCGTCATGGGGGGTTCCTGCCAGTGTCTGGATGAGTCGGGCCGAGACAGGCGGGCCGCCCGTTCAGGGAGAGGCAGGCACCTGGCATGCGGCCGGAGGATGTACTCAGAGAACGGATGGACAGAAAAAATAATTAGGTGCGCGGTGAGCGGCGTCGAGAACGCAACGCGGGGAAAAAGCAGGGCGCAGAGCAGCACGCATTAGAACCTTTTGAGACAGAGACTCAATCACTTTCGCATTTGACAATCATTATCATTGCGCCTAATTTGTCGCTCGTCTTCGGAAGCATTCTGAAACGAATAGCTTCCGTCCCTCTCAGAGACAAGGTGATTTCCATGGCGGAACAGCTATCCACAGGTAAGTGCGATTCACCCTTACTCCAGGCGTTCGTCGCCAACCGCAGCATGCTGGTGAAGATTGCCGCACGCATCACCGGCTGTCGCTCCCGCGCCGAGGACGTGGTGCAAGACGCCTTCTTCCGACTCGGTTCCGCGCCGCAGATCACCTCCTCGATCAAGGCCCAGCTCAGCTACCTGTTCCAGATCGTGCGCAACCTGGCCATCGACCATTACCGCAAGCAGGCCATGGAGCTTAGGTATTCCGGTAGCGAGGAGGAAGGTCTGAACGTGGTCCTGCAGAACGTCTCGCCTGAGACCACCCATATCAACCTGGCCACCCTCGAGCACATCGCCGACGCCTTGGGCGAGCTGCCGCAGCGCACGCGTTATGCCTTCGAGATGTACCGCCTGCACGGCGTGCCGCAAAAAGACATCGCCAAGGAGCTGGGCGTCTCGCCGACGCTGGTCAACTTCATGATCCGTGATGCGTTGGTACATTGCCGCAAGGTCTCGGTGCGCCGGGGTTGAGCCTCTTTGAGCTGCAAGCTGCAAGCTGCAAGCCAAAGCCAAAGCCAAAGCCAAAGCAAAGCGCGCCGCGATCCGCTTTAACTTGCAGCTTGAAGCTTGCAGCTCAGAGGCCTAGCCGAGCGTGCAGCGATCGAAGAACCGCTCCCGCCCCAGGATCATCAGTGCCGCCCGCTTGTGCGGGAAATCGAACTCCTTCTCGCAGTGGAAACACTGGTCCTGCATGTAACCGATCATCTTGCGGTTGTCGGCACGCGGTTCGGCGACCACCCGTTGGGTTCGCGGGTCATCGAGGAACAGGTAGTGCACCAGCGCCGACAGCCAGCTGGCGACCTTGTGCGGGCCGCGGTGGGCTTGCTCGCCCACCAGCATATGGATACCGCGGTCGTAGTCACCTGCCGGGTAGAAGGGAGCGATGCGGTCTTCCTTGGCCCAGTAGGCTTCGAAATAGGCAAACGGTTGGTCATCGAAGCAGCCGATCAGGGTCAGTGTATGGGGATCGGCCTGCAGCCTGTCCAGGTAATCGCGGTGCTGGGCGAGGCTGCCGCCCTCCTGCCAGAAGTTGAGCACCCGCGGGTTGTTCTGCCAGCGGTTGAAACGCTCAAGGTCCTGCTCGATTTCCAGGGTACGCAGGGACACCCAGGCGCCCAGGCGGGCATCGAAGCGTCGATACACCTCGCCCCGTGGCTTGGGCGCACGGCGCGGATGGCGCTTGCCATCGCTGATCTGCATCTGCTGCGGGTACACCCCATCGGCCACCTGGCCGAGCCAGGGTTGCGGCAGTTGCCAGAACAGCGTGCGTTCGCAGCGGTACACCCCGGCCTCGGCGTCGGCGACCAACAAGCCGCTGGCCAACGCCTGCGCCGGCGGCGGCTCCAGGTGCCAGACCAGGTGCTGGCAGCCTGGGTCGCGGGCGAACAGCCAGTAGCAGACGGCCCACAGCGCCTGCTGGGGCCGGTCTGGGCAACAGTGTTGCAGCCACACCTGCAGCACATCGCCTGGGACCAGGCGCACCTGGGCCAGCGGACGATTTTCCAGGCTCAGGCTCAACTGACAATCACCCTCTTCGCCGATCAGGCTGCGCCAGCGCGGAAGGGACAGGGGTTGCGAAGCATCGAAGGGCATGGTCATGGCTCACGAAGAAAGACTCATTGAGGATGACGTGGCGAGCGGCGATGAATTTAGGCGCCTCCAGGCCCAGGTCGACCGTCACGTGGGGGATGTCTTGCCAACCCCACGCGGGGTTCTCGAGGACCGCCATGTCGGTGCGGCCCTGCTGGAGATCGCCGAAGTGATAGCGCTGCTGCGAGTGGTTCAACGCCTGCACCCGTTGCGGCAACCGGCCGCTGTCGGCGCCCTGCAGCGGGCGCACTGTATAAGGAGGGAAATGCGCGGCCCCGATCCTCGCCTCGACCCTCTCGAACGCTTGGGCCAGGTCTGCCTGCCACAACACGGCGAGGATCAACAGCAGCAGCAAGCCGCACGCTGCGAGGCTCAAGCTGATCCGGGTGGCAACTGCCTGCGAAGATCGTCCAACCATCGCGTACTGCTCCTTGTTGCCGCTTGAAGCTTGGAGCTTGGTGCTTATCTTGTCTACCCTGTACCCAGCATTCGCATGGGAGCCTTGTATGGGCCATTGGCTGGTGATCGACCTTGAGGCTACCACCGATGACGGTGGCTGGCCGGTCACGGAGATGGAAATCATTGAAATCGGCGCAAGCCTGGTGACCCGCGAGGGGCGTGAGGTCGATCATTTCCAGCGCTTCGTCAAGCCGCGCAGGCGTCCGCAACTGACGCCGTTCTGCCGGGAGCTTACCCATATCACTCAGGCCAGTGTCGACGGCGCAGCGTCGTTTCCCGAGGTCTGGGCACGCTTCGAACGCTGGCTCGGGCATCATCAGGCACACCTGCAGGCCTGGGTCAGCTGGGGCGACTACGACCGCCAGCAGCTGTTGCAGGAGTGGCAGCAGCATCGGGTCGACAGCCTGCTGGCGGGGGTGTCGCACATCAACCTCAAGCAACGCTTTGCCAAGGCTCGCCACCTGCAGCGCCCGCTCGGACTCAATGGCGCCCTGCAACTGGCTGGGCTGCAGTTTTCCGGACAGCAGCACCGGGCCCTGGAAGATGCCCGCAACACCGCGCGGCTACTGCCCCTGAGCTTGCCGGCCACGGGCGCCTGAAAGCGGATGACGGCGCCAAACACCTTGGGCATACTGGCCAGCCCTTTTTTCCCCATTCCAGGAGTCGCCCATGTTTAAAGTCAACGAGTACTTTGATGGCACCGTGAAGTCGATTGCCTTCACCGGCACTGAAGGTCCGGCCACGGTCGGCGTGATGGCCGTGGGCGAATACGAGTTCGGTACCGCCCAGCGCGAGATCATGCACGTGGTGTCCGGCGCCTTGACCGTCAAGCTGCCTGACAGCGACAACTGGCAAACCTTCAACTCGGGCGACCAGTTCCAGGTGCCTGCCAACAGCAAGTTCCAACTGAAGGTGGCAGTGCAAACCGCCTACCTGTGCGAGTACCGCGACTGATTCGCACCTCTGCGCATAGGTTGCAGGAGCGCCGATGCGGCGCTGCTGCAACGACGGGATCATCCTTTCAGAAATGCCGCTACCCGCTGCGCCGCTGTCTGCAAATGGTCCTGATGGGTAAACCCTGAAGCCTTCAAGGGCTTGAGGTCATGATCGCCAGCCTGCAACCAGCACAGCTCGATCGCCGGCGACAAGTCATACCCCTCGACCGCCTGCCGGTTCCCCAACGCGTCGCGTTCACCCTGGACGATCAAGGTCCGCGTGCGCAAGCGCGCCAGATGCTCGACCCGCGGCTTTTCCGGCTTGCCCACGGCATAGAACGGATAGCCCAGGCACACCAGCGCATCGGCCTGCAGTTCGTCAGCCAGCAGGCTGGCCATGCGCCCGCCCATGGACTTGCCGCCGATGGCAAGGGTTCCAGCGACCGATAGTCGCACCTGCTGGTACACCTCCCGCCAGGTCTGCAGCAAAAGCTTCTGCGGATTGGGCGCACGCTTACCGCCATCCACACGCCGCTGGGCCATGTAGGGAAACTCGAAGCGCACCACTGCGACCCCTTGCAGCGCCAGCCTTTGCGCCATGTCGTCCATGAACGGGCTGTCCATCGGCGCGCCCGCGCCGTGGGCCAGGATCAGGCACCCCGGATACACGCCATCGGCCTGATCCTGCGGGGCATCGCAGCGCCAGCCCGGGGTCTGCGCCAGCAGCGCCCATTGATCCCCGTCAATACCAGCCAGTTGCCCATTACTCATGCTTGCCTCGCTGTTTAGTCTGCCTACAACCGTGGATGGAAACCCATACATGAACACAACCAGCAGTACCGCCTATAACTACAAGGTGGTCCGCCAATTCGCCATTATGACGGTGGTGTGGGGAATCGTCGGGATGGGGCTCGGCGTTTTCATCGCCGCCCAGCTCGTCTGGCCTTCCTTGAACTTCGACCTGCCATGGGCCAGCTTCGGCCGCCTGCGCCCCTTGCACACCAACGCGGTGATCTTCGCCTTCGGCGGCTGCGCCTTGTTCGCCACCTCTTATTACTCGGTCCAACGGACCTGCCAGACCACCTTGTTCTCGCCGCGCCTGGCGGCCTTCACCTTCTGGGGCTGGCAACTGGTGATCCTGCTGGCGGCGATCAGCTTGCCACTGGGCTACACCAGTTCCAAGGAATACGCCGAGCTGGAATGGCCGATCGACATCCTGATCACCGTCGTCTGGGTCGCCTACGCCGTGGTGTTCTTCGGCACGCTGTTCAAGCGCAATACCAAGCACATCTACGTCGGCAACTGGTTCTTCGGCGCCTTCATCCTGACCGTGGCGATCCTGCACATCGTCAACAACCTGGAGCTGCCGGTCAGCCTGACCAAATCCTACTCGGTCTATGCCGGCGCCACCGATGCCATGGTCCAGTGGTGGTACGGGCACAACGCGGTCGGGTTTTTCCTGACGGCGGGCTTCTTGGGCATGATGTACTACTACGTGCCCAAGCAGGCCGAACGCCCGGTCTACTCCTATCGCCTGTCGATCGTGCACTTCTGGGCACTGATCACCCTGTACATCTGGGCAGGCCCTCACCACCTGCACTACACCGCCCTGCCCGACTGGGCCCAGTCGCTGGGCATGGTCATGTCGCTGATCCTCCTGGCGCCGAGCTGGGGCGGCATGATCAACGGCATGATGACCCTGTCCGGTGCCTGGCACAAACTGCGCAGCGACCCGATCCTGCGCTTCCTCGTGGTGTCGCTGGCCTTCTACGGCATGTCGACCTTCGAAGGGCCGATGATGGCGATCAAGACCGTCAACGCCCTGTCGCACTACACCGACTGGACCATCGGCCACGTGCACGCCGGCGCCCTGGGCTGGGTGGCGATGATCTCGATCGGCGCGCTGTACCACACCATCCCGAACGTCTTCGGCCGTGAGCGGATGCACAGCCTTGGCCTGATCAACGCGCACTTCTGGCTGGCGACCATCGGCACCGTGCTGTACATCGCCTCGATGTGGGTCAATGGCATCACCCAAGGCCTGATGTGGCGCGCGGTCAACGCCGACGGCACGCTGACCTACTCCTTCGTCGAGACCCTGGCGGCCAGCCACCCAGGCTTCATCGTGCGCTTCGTCGGCGGGGCCATCTTCCTTGCCGGCATGCTGTTGATGGCCTGGAACACCTGGCGCACCGTTCGCGCCCCGGCCCCGGCCCCGGCCAGCGCCCCTGCGACTGCCCAGCTGGCCTGAGGAGACAATGCCTGATGAAACATGAAGTCATCGAGAAAAACGTCGGCCTGCTGGCCCTGCTGATGGTCCTGGCGGTGAGCGTCGGCGGCCTGACCCAGATCGTCCCGCTGTTCTTCCAGGACGTCACCAACACGCCGGTCGAGGGCATGAAGCCCTATACCGCGCTGCAACTCGAAGGCCGCGACATCTATATCCGCGAAGGCTGCGTCGGCTGCCATTCGCAGATGATCCGCCCGTTCCGCGCCGAGACCGAGCGCTATGGCCACTACTCGGTGGCCGGCGAGAGCGTCTGGGACCACCCCTTCCTCTGGGGCTCCAAGCGCACCGGGCCGGACCTGGCACGGGTCGGCGAGCGCTACTCGGACGACTGGCACCGCGCCCACCTGTACAACCCGCGCAACGTCGTGCCCGAGTCGAAGATGCCCGCCTACCCCTGGCTGGTCGCCCAGCCGGTGGACGCCAGCCACACCGACACCAAGATGCGCACCCTGCGCGCCCTCGGCGTGCCCTACAGCGACGCAGACATTGCCGGTGCCCACGACGCGGTCAAGGGCAGGACCGAGATGGACGCCCTGGTCGCCTACCTGCAGGTGCTGGGCACCGCGATCAAGAACAAGAGGTAAGCGCGATGGAGTTCTCACTGGACATCGGCCAGATCCGTGGCCTGGGCACCCTGGTGGTGATGATCGCCTTCATCGGCCTGAGCCTGTGGGTGTTCAACCGCCGCCGCGACCGTGATTTCGCGGAAGCGCGCCTGCTGCCCTTCGTCGACGACCCCCTGCCCCCCGCCGGGCAGGAACCTGCCTTGAGGAGTACCCGGCAATGACCACCTTCTGGAGTACGTACATCAGCGTACTGACCCTCGGCAGCCTGATCGGCCTGACCTGGTTGCTGCTCAGCACCCGCAAGGGCCAGAGCAAGGGCACCACCGACCAGACCATGGGCCACAGCTTCGACGGCATCGAGGAGTACGACAACCCACTGCCCAAGTGGTGGTTCTGGCTGTTCGTCGGCACCTTGGTGTTTTCGGTCGGCTACCTGATCCTCTATCCCGGCCTTGGCAACTTCAAAGGCCTGCTGCCCGGTTACCAGGACGGCAGCGAATTCGCCGACGGCCAGGCCGGCTGGACCGGCGCGCACGAATGGGAAAAGGAAATGGCCAAGGCCGATGCGCGCTTCGGGCCGATCTTCACCCGCTTTGCCGCCATGCCCATCGAGGAGGTGGCCAAGGACCCGCAAGCGCTGAAGATGGGCGCGCGGCTGTTCGCGTCCAACTGCGCGGTGTGTCACGGCTCTGATGCCAAGGGTGCCTATGGTTTCCCTAACCTCACCGACAACGACTGGCGCTGGGGCGGCGAGCCCGAGACCATCAAGACCTCGATCCTCAACGGGCGCCACGGGGTGATGCCGGCGTGGGCCGATGTCATTGGCGAGCAGGGCGTGGCCGATGTCGCCGCCTTCGTGCTCAGCAACCTGGATGGCCGCAGCCTGCCGCAAAACGTCAAGGCCAATGTCGCCAACGGCCAGCGGATCTTCGCGGCCAACTGCGTGGCCTGCCATGGGCCCGAAGCCAAGGGCACCCCGGCCATGGGCGCGCCTGACCTGACCCATCCGCAGGCATTCATCTATGGTTCGAGCTTTGCCCAGCTGCAACAGACCATCCGCTACGGACGCCAGGGCCAGATGCCGGCGCAGGTGGATATTCAAGGCAATGACAAGGTGCACCTGCTGGCGGCGTATGTGTACAGCCTTTCGCAGGATCGGACGGCGGCGGTTGAGGAGCTGACCGGCCAGTAATGCTACGGCGCCGCGGTTGTGGGAACTGCGGCGCCCTGTGCCCTCACCCCAACCCTCTCCCGGCGGGAGAGGGAGCAGACCGCGCTGAAATTATTGATGCAATCGATCCACCGCCGCGATCAAACCCCTTCTCTCTCATACCTTCCTTGTAGCCCCTTCCCTTGCTCCCCTCCCAAGCACCTGTCTTGCCGTTCGGACACAGCCACCGGCAGTCGGCATGCCGAAAAAAAAGCTTGACCGATCGGACAGAAAAAGGCGAAAAACAGTACACATTACAAAGATTTGTTTGTGTACAATTGCTCGCCCCCCGGCGCCGTGGAAACGTGCCGGACAGGGTCCGGACACGGGTCTGTGCAAGCGTCTTGCGTTGTCTTAACCCAAGGGGTTAGGGATACTTGCGCCGATTTCAACCAACAAGAATATCCAAAAACCGTGGAACCTTAGAATGAGTACAGCAATCAGTCCGACTGCTTATAACTATAAGGTCGTCCGCCAGTTCGCCATCATGACGGTGGTCTGGGGGATCCTTGGCATGGGGGTTGGTGTCTTCATCGCCTCGCAACTGGTCTGGCCGGAGCTGAACCTGGACCTGCCCTGGACCAGCTTCGGCCGCCTGCGCCCGCTGCACACCAACCTGGTGATCTTCGCCTTCGGCGGCTGTGCGCTGTTCGCCACCTCCTACTATGTCGTGCAGCGAACCTGCCAGACGCGGCTGGTCTCCGATGGCCTGGCCGCCTTCACCTTCTGGGGTTGGCAGGCGGTGATCGTCGGGGCGCTGATCACCTTGCCCATGGGCTACACCACCACCAAGGAATACGCGGAGCTGGAATGGCCGATCGCGATCCTGCTGGCCATCGTGTGGATCTGCTACGGGCTGGTGTTCTTCGGCACCATCGTCAAGCGCAACACCAAGCACATCTATGTCGGCAACTGGTTCTACGGCGCCTTCATCGTCGTCACCGCGATGCTGCACATCGTCAACCACATCTCGCTGCCGGTGAGCTGGTTCAAATCCTATTCGGCCTACGCCGGCGCCACCGACGCGATGATCCAGTGGTGGTATGGCCACAACGCCGTGGGCTTCTTCCTGACCACGGGCTTCCTCGGCATGATGTACTACTTCGTGCCCAAGCAGGCTGAGCGGCCGATCTACTCCTATCGCCTGTCGATCGTCCACTTCTGGGCGCTGATCACCCTGTACATCTGGGCCGGCCCCCATCACCTGCACTACACCGCCCTGCCCGACTGGGCCCAGTCGCTGGGCATGGTGATGTCGATCATCCTCCTGGCGCCGAGCTGGGGCGGCATGATCAACGGCATGATGACCCTGTCCGGGGCCTGGCACAAACTGCGCACCGACCCGATCCTGCGCTTCCTCGTGGTATCGCTGGCGTTCTACGGCATGTCGACCTTCGAAGGGCCGATGATGGCGATCAAGACCGTCAACGCCCTGTCCCACTACACCGACTGGACCATCGGCCACGTGCACGCTGGCGCCCTGGGCTGGGTGGCGATGATTTCCATCGGCTCGCTGTACCACCTGATCCCGAAGGTCTATGGCCGGGCCCAGATGCACAGCGTCGGCCTGATCAACGCGCACTTCTGGCTGGCGACCATCGGCACCGTGCTGTACATCGCCTCGATGTGGGTCAATGGCATCACCCAAGGCCTGATGTGGCGCGCGATCAACGCCGACGGCACCCTCACCTACTCCTTCGTCGAAGCGCTGCAGGCCAGCCATCCGGGCTATATCGTCCGCGCCCTGGGCGGTGCGTTCTTCGCCTCGGGCATGGTGCTGATGGCCTACAACGTCTACCGCACCGTACGCGCCTCGGCGCCGGCCGAAGCTGAAGCCGCCGCCCAGATCGTCGTCGTGGGAGCTCACTGATGAAGCATGAAGTAGTCGAGAAGAACATCGGCCTGCTGGCCTTCTTCATGGTCATCGCCGTGAGCATCGGCGGCCTGACCCAGATCGTTCCGCTGTTCTTCCAGGACGTCACCAACAAGCCGATCGAAGGCATGGTGCCGCGCACCGCGCTGGAGGTCGAAGGACGCGACATCTACATCCGCGAGGGCTGCGTGGGCTGCCACTCGCAGATGATCCGTCCATTCCGCGCCGAGACCGAGCGCTATGGCCACTACTCGGTGGCCGGCGAGAGCGTCTGGGACCACCCCTTCCTCTGGGGCTCCAAGCGCACCGGGCCGGACCTGGCACGCGTCGGCGGCCGCTACTCGGACGACTGGCACCGCGCTCACCTGTACAACCCGCGCAACGTCGTGCCTGAGTCGAAGATGCCGTCCTACCCGTGGCTGGTGGAGAACGCGCTCGATGGCAAGGACACGCCGAAAAAGCTGGAAGTCCTGCGTACCCTGGGCGTGCCGTACACCGACGCAGACATCGCCGGTGCCCGTGACGCGGTCAAGGGCAAGACCGAAATGGACGCCTTGGTGGCCTACCTGCAAGGCCTGGGCACCCTCATCAAGAGCAAACGGTGACTGTGATGGATATCGGGATGATTCGCGGTCTGGGCACCGTCGTGGTGCTGGTGGCTTTTGTCGGCCTGGCGCTGTGGGTATTCAGCGGCCGGCGCAAGAAGGACTTCGACGAAGCGACCTTGCTGCCGTTCGCGGACGATCCCGAAGCGATCACGCATGTCGAGCAAGCCAAAGCGAGCGCTGCTAGGAGTAACAACGAATGACCACCTTCTGGAGTCTGTACGTCACCGTCCTGACCCTGGGCACCATCTTTGCCTTGACTTGGCTGCTGCTATCGACCCGCAAGGGCCAGCGCAGCGAGGCCACCGACGAAACCGTGGGCCACGCCTTCGACGGCATCGAGGAGTACGACAACCCCCTGCCCAAATGGTGGTTCTGGCTGTTCGTCGGCACCATCGTCTTCGCCCTCGGCTACCTGGTGCTGTACCCGGGACTGGGCAACTTCAAAGGCGTGCTGCCCGGTTACCAGGACGCCGACGAGTTCGCCAACGGCCAGGCCGGCTGGACCGGCGTGCACGAGTGGGAAAAGGAAATGGCCAAGGCCGAGGTGCGCTTCGGGCCGATCTTCGCCAAGTTTGCCGCCATGCCCATCGAAGAGGTGGCCCAGGACCCCCAGGCCCTGAAGATGGGCGCGCGCCTGTTCGCCTCCAACTGCTCGGTGTGTCACGGTTCGGATGCCAAGGGCGCCTATGGCTTCCCCAACCTGACCGACAACGACTGGCGCTGGGGTGGCGAGCCGGAGACCATCAAGACCAGCATCATGAACGGACGCCACGGCGTCATGCCAGCCTGGGCCGAAGTGCTTGGCGAGCAGGGCGTGGCCGATGTCGCCGCCTTCGTGCTGACCAATCTGGATGGGCGCAGCCTGCCGGAGAACATCAAGGCCGATACCGTCAACGGCCAGAAGATCTTCGCCGCCAACTGCGTGGCCTGCCACGGCCCTGAAGCCAAGGGCACCCCGGCCATGGGCGCACCGGACCTGACCCATCCGCAGGCGTTCATCTACGGCTCGAGCTTTGCCCAGTTGCAGCAGACCATCCGTTACGGGCGCCAGGGCCAGATGCCGGCGCAGGCGCAGCTGCAAGGCAACGACAAGGTGCACCTGCTGGCGGCGTATGTGTACAGCCTGTCGCACCAGGACCAGCCGGAGGCTGCCAAGGCCGAGTGAAGAACTGCAGGGCCTGTTCCGGCCTCTTCGCGGGTAAACCCGCTCCCACAGGGACCGCATGAGCCCTGTGGGAGTGGATCTACTCGCAAAGAGGTCGGAACAGCCAACCAAAACAACCGGGCACTGACTTCCCGCAAGAAATGCGTAGAGCCCTGTGGGAGCGGGTTTACCCGCGAAGAGGCCGGAACAGCCAACCAAAACAACCGGGCACTGACCTGGATCAATTGACAGTTGCCATAACACGTTTCCAGCCTCAAACCCAACGCGGCTAAAGGTCGCAGGCCGCACCCGGCCTGCCATCACGGGGGTATCATGCCCCCGAAAGCGTCACCCGCTTCCGACCGCGGCCGGCATGCACTGGCCGCGGCACTTCTCCACTGCCGTGGGATTCGATGATGAGCAAGCAGATTCCGGTTCACGATGTCACCCCGCCCGCCAACACCAACGGCAGCGTCGACCTCTATGCCGCCCGGGAAAAGATCTACACCCGGGCCTTTACCGGTGTGTTCCGCAACCTGCGCATGCTCGGTGGCGCGGCGCTCATGCTGCTGTACTTCGGCACCGTGTGGCTGAACTGGGGCGAGCACCAGGCCGTCTGGTGGAACCTGCCAGAACGCAAGTTCTATATCTTTGGCGCGACCATCTGGCCGCAGGACTTCATCCTGCTGTCCGGGCTGCTGATCGTCGCCGCCTTCGGCTTGTTCTTCATCACCGTGTTCGCCGGCCGGGTCTGGTGCGGCTACACCTGCCCGCAGAGCGTGTGGACCTGGATCTTCATGTGGTGCGAGAAGGTCACCGAAGGTGACCGCAACCAGCGCATGAAGCTGGACAAGGCGCCGCTGCACGCCAGCAAGGTTCTGCGCAAGGCGGCCAAGCACAGCCTCTGGTTGCTGATCGGCTTCGTCACCGGCATGACCTTTGTCGGCTATTTTTCGCCCATCCGCGAGCTGGTGCTGGAATTCTTCACCGGCCAGGCCGACGGCTGGGCCTACTTCTGGGTGGGTTTCTTCACCCTGGCCACCTATGGCAACGCCGGTTGGCTGCGCGAGCAGGTGTGCGTGTACATGTGCCCTTATGCACGCTTCCAGAGCGTGATGTTCGACAAGGACACCCTGATCGTCTCCTATGACCCGCGCCGCGGCGAGACCCGTGGGCCGCGCAAGAAAGACATGGACTACAAGGCCAAGGGCCTGGGCGACTGCATCGACTGCACCATGTGCGTCCAGGTCTGCCCGACCGGCATCGATATCCGCGACGGCCTGCAGGTCGAGTGCATCGGCTGCGCCGCCTGCATCGACGCCTGCGACACCATCATGGACAAGATGAACTACCCCAGGGGCCTGATCAGCTACACCACCGAACACAATCTCTCCGGCCAGAAAACCCACCTGCTGCGCCCGCGGCTGATCGGCTATGCCCTGGTGCTGCTGGCGATGATCGCCCTGCTGGCCACCGCCTTCGCCACCCGCTCGCTGGTCGGTTTCGACGTCAGCAAGGACCGGGTCCTGTACCGCGAGAACGCCCAGGGACGGATCGAGAACGTCTACAGCCTGAAGGTCATGAACAAGGACCAGCACGACCACGTCTACGTGCTCGACGCCGCTGGCCTGCCGGACCTCAAGCTGCAGGGCCCGCGCGAGATCCGCGTGGCCGCCGGCGACATCGTCAGCGTGCCGGTGCAACTGTCGGTGGCGCCCGAGCAACTGCCGTCGTCCACCAATGACGTCACCTTCACCCTCAAGGACGCCGACGACGGCGCCTCCCAGGTCCACGCCAGGAGCCGGTTCATCGGCCCGCAAATCCGTTGAGAGAAACCGCCATGCTTTCAGCTACCGCCGCCAGCCCTTGGTACAAGCACCTCTGGCCCTGGATCATCATCGGCATCCTCACCACGTCGGTGTGCCTGAGCCTGACCATGGTCAGCATTGCCGTGCGCAACCCGGTCAATCTGGTCAACGACAACTACTACGAGGCCGGCAAAGGCATTAACCGTTCCCTGGACCGCGAACTGCTGGCCCAGGCGCTCGACCTCAAGGCCAGCGTGTACCTGGACGAGCTGACCGGCGAAGTCGACCTGCGCCTGAGCGGCGCCAGCCAGCCGCAGACCTTGGAGCTGAACCTGATCTCGCCGACCCAGCCGGACAAGGACCGCAGGGTCGCGCTGAGGCGCAGCGAGCAGGGTCGCTATGTCGGCCAGCTGGATGACCGCGTCGAGGGCCGCCGCTTCGTCGAGCTGCTCGGCAGCCAGCAAGGAGAGGTGTGGCGCCTGTTCGAGGAAGAGCAGGTCGAGCATGGGGTAGCCTTGCAACTGGGCGATGAAGCCTTGCAAGGGGCCGAGCATCTGGAAAAATGATGAGTCTTCACAGAGCGTGTATCCGGATGACATCGTCGTCAGGTCGGGCGCATCGCGGACAAGCCTGCGCCTATAGGTACAGCGCACCGGACGGGTCCATGACGAGATGAGCCAGCCCATCCCCTGCTACCACTGCGCCTTGCCCGTTCCGACCGCCAGCCGCTTCACCGCCGTGGTCCTGGGCGAGCCACGGGCATTCTGCTGCCCCGGCTGCCAGGCGGTGGCCGAGGCCATCGTCGCGGGTGAGCTGGAGCACTATTACCAGCATCGCAGCGAAGCCAGCGCCAACCCCGAGGCGCTGCCCCGCCAGCTGCAGGACGAACTGGCGTTGTACGACCGCGCCGACGTGCAGCGGCCCTTCGTCCGCCACGACGGCGACCAGGCCGAAGCGACCCTGCTGATCGAAGGCGTTAGCTGCGCCGCCTGCGGGTGGCTGATCGAAAAGCACCTGCGCAACCTGCCCGGCGTCGCCGAGGCGCGCCTGAACCTGTCCAATCACCGCCTGCACTTGAGCTGGGCGGACCACCAGCTGCCGCTCTCGCGCCTGCTGGCCGAGCTGCGCCAGATCGGCTACGCCGCCCACCCCTACCAACCCGACCAGGCCACCGAGCAACTGGCCCGGGAAAACCGCAGCGCCCTGCGCCGGCTCGGCGTGGCCGGGCTGCTGTGGTTCCAGGCGATGATGGCAACCATGGCCACCTGGCCGGAATTCAACATCGACCTGAGCCCGGAACTGCACACCATCCTGCGCTGGGTCGCGCTGTTTCTCACCACACCGATCGTGTTCTACAGCTGCGCGCCCTTCTTCAAAGGCGCCGCCCGCGACCTGCGTACCCGCCACCTGACCATGGATGTCTCGGTGTCGCTGGCCATCGGCCTGGCCTACGGCGCCGGGATCTGGACCGCGATCACCGGCAGCGGCGAGCTGTATTTCGACACCGTCGGCATGTTCGCGCTGTTCCTCCTGACCGGCCGCTACCTGGAGCGACGCGCCCGGGAACGCACGGCCGCCGCCACCGCACAGCTGGTCAACCTGTTGCCGGCCTCGTGCCTGCGCCTGGGCCGCGACGGCCAGAGCGAGCGCATCCTGCTCGCCGACCTGCGCCAGGGCGACCGGGTGCTGGTGCAGCCAGGCGCGGTGATTCCGGCCGATGGGCGCATCGTCGACGGCCGCTCGAGCATCGACGAGTCGCTGCTGACCGGTGAATACCTGCCCTTGGCGCGCGGCCAGGGCGACGCGGTCACCGCCGGCACGCTGAATGTGGAAAGCACCCTGACCATCGAGGTCCAGGCCCTGGGCCAGGACACGCGCCTGTCGGCGATCGTCCGCCTGCTCGAACGCGCCCAGTCGGAAAAACCGCGCCTGGCGCGGATCGCCGACCGTGCCTCGCAAGGGTTTCTGCTCTTTACCCTGATCGCGGCTGCCGCGATTGGCCTGCTGTGGTGGCAACTGGACGCCTCACGGGCGTTCTGGATCGTCCTGGCGATGTTGGTCGCTACCTGCCCCTGCGCCCTGTCGCTGGCCACTCCGACTGCCCTCACCGCAGCCACCGGCACCTTGCACCAGCTGGGCCTGCTGCTGACCCGCGGGCACGTGCTGGAAGGCCTGAACCAGATCGACACGGTGATCTTCGACAAGACCGGCACGCTCACCGAGGGACGTCTGGCCCTGCGCAGCCTTATCCCGCTCGCTGGCCTGGACGCCGACCAGTGCCTGGCGCTGGCAGCCGCCCTGGAGCACCGCTCCGAACACCCTATCGCCCGCGCCTTCGGCCGCGCCGCCACGCCAGCCCACGCGGTCAGTTCGGTTGCAGGCCTGGGCCTGCAGGGCCAGGTCGGCGAACGCGAGCTGCGCATCGGCCAAGCCGCCTTCGTCTGCGCTCTCAGCGGCGCACCCGTGCCCGCTGCACCTGCGCAGAACGGCCAGTGGCTGCTGCTCGGGGACCGTCAAGGCCCCCTGGCCTGGTTCGTTCTCGATGACCGCCTGCGCAGCGACGCCGGCGAGCTGCTGGCGGCGTGCAGGGCGCGTGGCTGGCATACCCTGCTGCTGTCCGGGGACAGCTCGCCGATGGTCGAGGAGGTGGCCGCGCAGTTGCGGATCGACGAAGCCATCGGTGGCTTGCGTCCAGACGACAAACTGGCCCGCCTCAAGGCCTTGCAACAGCAAGGCCGCAGGGTGCTGATGCTGGGTGACGGGGTCAACGACGTGCCAGTGCTGGCGGCGGCGGACATCAGCATCGCCATGGGTTCGGCCACGGACCTGGCCAAGACCAGCGCCGACGCGGTGCTGCTGTCCAACCGCCTGCAGGCGCTGGTGCAAGCCTTCGGCCTGGCCAGGCGCACGCGGCGGATCATCGTCGAGAACCTGCTCTGGGCAAGCCTGTACAATGGCCTGATGCTGCCGTTCGCCGCCCTCGGCTGGATCACCCCGGCGTGGGCCGCCGTCGGCATGTCGGTGAGCTCGCTGATCGTGGTCCTCAACGCCCTGCGCCTGACCCGGCTACCGCGCCCGACGGCTGCGGCCAACACTCCCCAATCCCGCCACGACCTGAGCAGGAGCATCCCATGCCCGCCCTCTACGTCATGATCCCAGCCGCCCTGCTGATCGTCGGCGTGGCCGTGTACATCTTCTTCTGGGCGGTGGACAGCGGCCAGTACGACGACCTCGAAGGTCCGGCCCACAGCATCCTCTTCGACGACCAGGACCCCAGGCACGAGGCCGCCCTGCCCCATGCCGACAGCTCCCCCGACGAGGACCCCACGCGCCGTGGTTGAGCTTCTGCCCCTGCTCGCCTCGGCCATGGTTCTTGGGCTGCTCGGCGGCGGCCATTGCCTGGGCATGTGCGGCGGCCTGATGGGCGCCCTGACCTTGGCCATTCCCCCGGCGCAACGCAGCCGCCGTCTACGCCTGCTGCTGGCCTACAACCTCGGCCGGGTCCTGAGCTACGCCACCGCCGGCTTGCTGTTGGGCCTGGCCGGCTGGGCGCTGGCCAACAGCCCGGTGGCCCTGGCCATGCGCGTGCTGGCCGGTCTGCTGCTGGTTGCCATGGGTCTGTACCTGGCCGGCTGGTGGAGCGGGCTGACGCGGATCGAAGGCCTGGGCCGCGGCCTGTGGCGCCACATCCAGCCGCTGGCCACGCGTCTGCTACCGGTGTCCAGCCTGCCGCGGGCGCTGCTGCTGGGGGCGCTATGGGGCTGGCTGCCGTGCGGGCTGGTCTACAGCACCCTGCTGTGGGCGGCCAGCCAGGCCGATGCCCTGGACAGCGCCGCGCTGATGCTCGCCTTCGGCGTCGGCACCTGGCCCGTGCTGCTGGCCACCGGCCTTGCCGCCGAGCGGGTCAACCGCCTGCTGCGCCAGCGCAGCGTGCGCATGGCGGGGGGCCTGCTGGTGGTGCTGTTCGGCCTGTGGACGCTGCCGGGGCCTCACCAGCACTGGCTGATGGGGCACTGAGGCGGCGTTGATACAGGTCAACACGGCCTGCCATGGCGCTCCCTAGACTCCGGCCACCGCTGCTTTTTCCGGGGACCGCCCACATGCTTGACGCCCTCCGTTGGGATTCCGACCTGATCCGCCGCTACGACCTGGCTGGACCACGCTACACTTCCTACCCGACCGCCGTGCAACTGCACAGCGAGGTGGGCTCCTTCGACCTGCTCCACGCCCTGCGCGAGAGTCGGCGCGCCGTGCGGCCGCTGTCGTTGTACCTGCACGTGCCGTTCTGCGCCAACATCTGCTACTACTGCGCCTGCAACAAGGTCATCACCAAGGACCGTGGCCGCGCCCTGCCCTACTTGCAGCGCCTGGAGCAGGAGATCCAGCTGATCGCCTGTCACCTGGACCCCAGGCAGCGCGTCGAGCAGCTGCACTTGGGCGGCGGCACCCCGACCTTTCTCAGCCACGTGGAACTGCGCCGGCTGATGGCCCACCTGCGCCAGCACTTCAACCTGCTGGACGACGATTCAGGCGACTACGGCATCGAGATCGACCCGCGCGAGGCCGACTGGTCGACCATGGGCCTGCTTCGCGAACTGGGCTTCAACCGTGTCAGCCTCGGCGTGCAGGACCTCGACCCGACCGTGCAACGCGCGGTCAACCGCCTGCAGAGCCTGGAGCAGACCCGCACCCTGATCGAAGCCGCGCGCACCTTGCAGTTTCGCTCGGTCAACCTCGACCTGATCTACGGCCTGCCACGCCAGACGCCCCAAGGCTTCGCCCGCACCGTCGAGGAAGTCATCCGGCTGCAGCCGGACCGCCTGTCGGTGTTTAACTACGCGCACCTGCCCGAGCGCTTCATGCCCCAGCGCCGCATCGACAGCAGCGAGCTGCCTGGGCCGGCCGCCAAGCTCGAGATGCTGCAGACCACCATCGAGCAGCTGAGCGCCGCCGGCTACCGCTACATTGGCATGGACCACTTCGCCCTGCCCGATGATGAACTGGCCATCGCCCAGGAAGAAGGCACCCTGCAACGCAACTTCCAGGGCTACACCACCCACGGCCACTGCGACCTGATCGGTCTCGGGGTGTCGGCGATCAGCCAGATCGGCGATCTCTGTTGCCAGAACAGCAGCGACATGAACACTTACCAGGACGCCCTCTCCAGCGCCCAGCTGGCGACCCAGCGCGGGCTGCTGTGCACCGCGGACGACCGCCTGCGCCGGGCGGTGATCCAGCAGCTGATCTGTCACTTCGAACTGGACTTCGACAGCATCGAGCAGGCCTTCACCGTCGATTTCGCGGGGTACTTCAAGGACCTCTGGCCGCAGTTGCAGGCCATGCACAAGGATGGCCTGATCCACCTGGACGCCCGGAGCATCAAGGTCTTGCCGGCCGGACGCCTGCTGGTGCGTTCGGTGTGCATGGTCTTCGACGCCTACTTGGCCTTGCATGACCACCAGCGCTTCTCGCGGGTGATCTGAAGCGCCAGCTGACGCCCGAGCGCAGCGTTCTTTCGACGCACAACCTGGACAGGGAACGCCATCGGCCATACGTCGCAGTCATCGCGCCGGGCCACCGCACGACAGCGCGTGCTGGCCTCCACCCTGCGCCGTGGGTTACCCTTACGCCTTATGTGTGTTTTCCCACAAGGATCGATTGAAATGACCGAGCCAGTCAAACTGCGCCCCAACAGCCAGGCCCATTGCAAGGATTGCAGCCTGGCCCCGCTGTGCCTGCCGCTGTCCCTCAACCTCGAGGACATGGACGCACTGGATGAGATCGTCAAGCGCGGCCGCCCGCTGAAGAAGGGTGAGTTCCTGTTCCGCCAGGGTGACAATTTCGGCTCGGTCTACGCGGTACGTTCTGGGGCACTGAAGACCTTCAGCCTCAGTGACAGTGGCGAGGAGCAGATCACCGGCTTCCACCTGCCCAGCGAGCTGGTCGGGCTGTCGGGCATGGACACCGAGGCCTACCCGGTGTCGGCCCAGGCCCAGGAAACCACCTCGGTGTGCGAGATCCCCTTCGAGCGACTGGATGAACTGTCGGTGCAACTGCCGCAGCTGCGTCGCCAGCTGATGCGGGTGATGAGCCGGGAGATCCGTGACGACCAGCAGATGATGCTGCTGTTGTCGAAGAAGACCGCCGACGAGCGCATCGCCACCTTCCTGGTCAACCTGTCGGCGCGCTTTCGCGCCCGTGGCTACTCGGCCAACCAGTTCCGCCTGAGCATGTCGCGCAATGAGATCGGTAACTACCTGGGCCTGGCGGTGGAAACCGTATCGCGCGTGTTCACCCGCTTCCAGCAGAACGGCCTGATCAGCGCCGAGGGCAAGGAAGTGCATATTCTCGATCCGATCCAGCTGTGCGCGCTCGCGGGCGGCTCACTCGAAGCCTGAGCGGGCTGAAGACGGGTTATACTGGCGGGCATTCGTTTTTCAGGATACCCGCCACATGCACAGCGACACCTTCGACCTCAAGGCCCTGATCCGCCCGGTACCGAACTTTCCCAAGCCAGGCGTGATCTTCCGCGACATCACCCCGTTGTTCCAGTCGCCCCGGGGCCTGCGCTATGTCGCCGACCAGTTCATCGAACGCTACGTCGAGGCCGAATTCAGCCACATCGGCGCCATGGACGCGCGCGGCTTCCTGATCGGTTCGATCATTGCCCACCAGTTGAACAAACCGCTGATCCTGTTCCGCAAGCAGGGCAAGCTGCCGGCCGACGTCCTCGCCGAGGGCTACCAGACCGAATACGGCGAGGCCTTCCTGGAAGTGCATGCCGACAGCCTGTGCGAAGGGGATTCGGTGCTGATCTTCGATGACCTGATCGCCACCGGCGGCACGCTGCTGGCGGCCACCAACCTGGTCCGCCGCACCGGCGCCCAGGTGTTCGAGGCCGCCGCCATCATCGACCTGCCTGAACTGGAAGGCTCGCGCCGCCTGCAGGCCGCGGGCGTACCAACCTTCTGCCTGACCGAGTTTTCGCTGGCCGAGTTCTGAGTGAGCGGCCTTGCGCCGCGATCGGCCGCGCAGCGGTCGTAGAACCGCTATCTACGGTACGCCAGGCTGAACGCGTTCGCAGGCTTTGCGACCGCTTCGCGGCAGATCGCAGGACAAGCCAGCTCTCATAGAACACACGCTAACTCATTGATTTATCTGTACTTTGTAGGAGCGGCCTTGTGCCGCGATCGACCGCGCAGCGGTCGCAACCCCTGTAACCGCGCTGCACCAGACAGATCGAGAT
>Ga0160433_100245_pt1 | contig 38489 bp, 37 predicted proteins | sample HID1972K_E0MG_FD_108235 | JGI IMG/M metagenome (GOLD analysis project Ga0160433, IMG submission 108235) | Enriched pill bug-associated microbial communities from UW Madison campus, WI, USA - HID1972K_E0 MG | ecosystem: Host-associated > Arthropoda: Insects > Digestive system > Unclassified ...
AAGCTCCAGGTAGCAGGGAATCAAGCGCTCGGCGCACTGCACCGCGATCTTGCGCCCCGTGGGCACGCTGCCGGTGAAGCAGACCAGATCGGCGGCGTCGATCATCGCCTTACCCGTTTCGCCATCGCCCTGCACATAATCGAACACGCCGGCGAGTTCGGGCACTTGCGCCACAGTCTCGAACAGCGGCTTCACCCAGCGCGGCGTGACTTCGGAAGGCTTGATGAGCACCGCACAACCCGCGAACAGCGCCGGAATGGCGTCCAGCAGCACCAGCATCATCGGCGCGTTCCACGGCCCGATCACGCTGACGAGCGGGTAAGGCACGAATTGGGTGCGCACTTCCACCTGCGGCATGGCCTTGGAAGGGCCATGATAGCTCGCCTGATCGAGCGCGGCCTGCGCGTCCTCGATCCAGCCGCCGATATTCCCCATGGTGATGAAGCCCTGGATATAAGACGTATGGCAACCGCCCGTATCGGCCGCGTCGGCTTCCGCGATGTCATTGGCGCGCTTGGCGACTTCGCCCAGCCAGCGCTGCATCACACCGATCCGCTCGGCAAGAGGCCTTGTGCCCCAGGCCTTTTGATTTTCCCGCAGCCGCGCGGCCTTCGCCTCTACCTCCGCTGCCGTAGCTACGGGAAGTGTGAAATCGACTGCGCCGGTGCGCGGATTGCGCACTGACAGGGTGCGCTGGTCACTGTCCGCCATGAATCTTCCTCTCCTGCGAGCGAGAGACTCGCTCGAATTAGTCAGACATCGTTGTATATCGATGTTGATACGTCAATCAACAGGATTGAGCAAGATTCTCATCCCAGGGCAGGCAGCCTGGATAACGCAAGCGGGGGGAATGGCCGCGAACGATGGCCTGCAAGGGCGGCAGCAACGCCGCAAAAGAACTGGCCGAAAGATCAGCCATAATGAGCGCTTCGGACTGATCGGCGAAGGATTGCAGCACGGCGATCTGTTCGCGCCCCTCCTCTGTCGTGGAATAGAGGGTCTTGCGGCGATCCTGGGCCGACTGCACCGCGCGCAGCAATCCGCGCCCCGCCAGCTTTTTGAGCACCACAGCGCACGTGGATGGATCCAGACCATAAACGCGGGCGAATTCCACCTGACTCAACCCCGGATGCAGGTCCAGGATCAGCAATGCAGAAAATTGCCGCAGCGTCACGATCATCGGTGCGATCTGCGCATGAAAACGGGCATGGGAAATCTGGAGCGCACGCCGGAACAGCATGCTGACCGCGCCGGCAAGCGGAGAATTTTCGATGTCCCAACGTGGTCCATCGTCACGGCTGGTACGTGCAATGCGAATCAACTGCTCCAGCAGCGCGGCGCGATCCGACGATTGGAGCGGCTCCAGCAGCTCCTCCTGGAGGGCAGCGAAGGCGGTCTTTACGGCGGGCAGCCTTTCGAGGCCACTCTGCGTCAGAAGCGGCAGGCTACGTCGACGATCGCGCATATCCTGCTCGCGCGCAACGAGGCCGGTCATCTCCAGATTGCTCAGGATGATTGCGGTCGTGGACGTATCGATGCCACAGGCCCGCGCCAGCCCCACCTGATCGCTGCCGGCACGCCCCTCGATGGCCAGTATCATTTCCGCCTGGGCAAGCGTCTCACCCCCGGCCGCGCGGGCGCCGTAAAGCGCGTTGGCAATTTGGTCGATGCGGTTGAGGAGGAAGCCAGGCTTGCGGAGAAAGACGCGCATCACGTCATTGATTGGCACAGTGGCTTCCTGATCGATCTGCTCTGCTCCCTCGGCCGCTACCGCGATCTTCCCGGCGGCCCTTGTCACGCGCCTTTGCCCCCTGCTTTCTCTCGATCCATGACCTTGATCTTCGACCACAATGCCCACCTTGGCAACGGCCAATAGCATGCCATACGCGCAGGCGGCAGATTTCCGGTTGAACCAATCCGCAGAGCAGCCTAGCTGTTGATGAATCAACAATAAGAGCGGATCCGAGGATGACCGAAGCCGACTATGCGGACTATATCGCGCGCTTCAATGCGAACGATTTCGAAGGATTCGGACGCTATTACTGCGACGACGTGGTCTTCAATCTTGGCGAGAAGCGTCAGATTATCGGCCGCGATGCCATTCTCGATTTTTATCGCGATGTAAAATCCAAGGTTCGGGAAACGCTGGATATTCTCGCTGTGGCCGCGGGCCCCGATACTCTCGCCTGCCATGTACGAACCGAATTCTACGGGTTAGAGGACTGGCCGGACTTCATCGCCGGCCCCCTGATGAAAGGCGAATCGCTCAACATCGAAAGCCTCGGCTTCTATTATCTACGCGATGGCAAATTCGCGCGCATTCTTGGCGCACGATACAAGACATTGCCTGTTGCCCCGGCCACGACCTGACGCCTGAGAAGGAGACAAGCGCATATGGCGCCACCTGAACTGCCCCCTCATCCCTTCGCACCAAAGTTCGAATTTGCCTTTACGGTGTCGATCGATCTCACTCCCGCCGTCTGGCTTACGCCGAGCAGCATGGGGACGACGCGCGCTGCCGTCTGGGCAGCGCAGGGTACCTTCGAGGGGCCGCGCATCCGCGGCCGAGTCATTCCGATGAGCGGCGGCGACTTTCCGCTGGTGCGCCCCAATGGCGTGATCGATTTCGACGCGCGCTACATGCTGGAGGCCGATGACGGCACGCCCATCTACCTCCAGAGCCGGGGCTATCGGTGGGCGGAAGGTGATGCGATGGAGCGCATGGCCCGTAATGAAGACGTGCAGCCTGAAGATTATTACATGCGCGTGAGCCCTAAGTTCGACGTGCCCGAGGGGCCGCACGAGTGGCTGGGCAAGCACATCTTCGTGGGCGTGGCCGAGAAAATTCCGAAGGCCAATCGCATCCATTACTTCATGATGCTCTAGCCCGCGCCGGTCCACCACCTGAGTCCTCGCTGGGGAGCGGTGGTCGGAGCAGAGTAGCGGAGCAGCCCTTCCCATCATTGCCATAGGATTATAGCCCATGACTGACCCCCAAGTGCCGGCCCATCTGGAATATGTCTTTGAGATGCGCGTGGAATTCCGTCCCGAGCGCTGCATGTTCGGCCCGCTGCCCGGTGGCGGCCATCAGGGTTACACGCCCTGCTCCGGAGGCACGATCTATGGTCCCCGCCTCTCCGGCAAGGTCGTTCCGGATAGCGGCGCTGATTATGCAAAGGTGCGCGGCGACGGCACCATCATCATCAACTCACATTATCTGCTCGAAGCGGACGACGGGACCAAGATCTACATCAACAACAACGGCTATCTGGTTCCTGCCAAGCCCGGCGAAGGCCGCCTCGATCACGGCACCCCGCAGCCGGCCTATTTCTGCTTCTCACCCACGTTCATTGTGCCCGAAGGTACACATGATTGGATGAGCAAGACGCTGATCATCGGTACCGGGAGCCGCCGCTCCAACCCTGATCATTCGATCTTCACTTATTATGCGGTGAAGCATACGATCTGACGCGTTCGCTCAGGTGGCGCCGCCTTTCCCTTGTGGGCGCGGCGTCCACCGAAGCGGCGTGCTCAGTGATGATAAAGCGCGCTCCGGAATCCAGGTAACGGCTTTCATGCCGTGAAGGCGGTCGGCCATTATTCCTGCACATCAGAAGGCGAATCTGGTCGCAAGCCGCCCATCGCGCATCAATTCCATTCAGCACTGACAGGCTTCAGCCACCTGTCCTTCGACAGGTGGCTGAAGCCCGCTAATCAGGCGGCGTCGCCTGTCTTGCGCTTTTCGGCGAAAACGCGGACCGGTTCCTTGCGGCCTTCCACCACATCCTTGTCCACGACAACCTCGGTGACGCCTTCCATCGCCGGCAGGTCGAACATGGTATCGAGCAGAATTGCCTCGATAATGGAGCGTAGGCCGCGCGCGCCGGTCTTACGCTCAATGGCTCGCTGCGCGATCGCAGTCAGCGCTTCGTCGGTGAACGTGAGTTCCACATCCTCCAGTTCGAACAGCTTGCCATACTGCTTCACCAGCGCATTCTTCGGCTCCGTGAGAATCTGCACCAGCGCAGCGATATCGAGATCCTCAAGGGTCGCGATGACCGGCAGACGACCCACAAACTCGGGAATGAGGCCGAATTTGAGCAAATCTTCCGGTTCACTCTGCTTGAGCAGCTCGCCCGTCCGGCGCTCCTCAGGAGCTGCAACATGCGCGCCGAAGCCGATGGACTTGCCCTCGAGCCGATCTCCGATGATCTTCTCCAGGCCTGCAAAAGCACCACCACAGATGAACAGGATGTTCGTGGTGTCTACCTGCAGGAACTCTTGCTGCGGATGTTTGCGCCCGCCCTGCGGCGGCACACTGGCCGTGGTACCTTCCATGAGCTTGAGCAGCGCCTGCTGCACGCCCTCCCCCGACACATCGCGTGTGATCGAGGGATTTTCGGCCTTCCGGCTGATCTTGTCGATCTCGTCAATATAGACGATGCCTCGCTGCGCCTTCTCGACATTATAGTCGCTGGCCTGCAACAGCTTGAGGATGATATTCTCGACATCCTCACCCACATAACCCGCTTCGGTCAATGTGGTCGCATCCGCCATGGTGAAGGGCACATCGAACGTCTTTGCCAGCGTTTGAGCCAGCAGCGTCTTGCCGCAGCCCGTAGGTCCGACCAGCAGGATGTTCGACTTGGCCAGCTCGACCTCGCCAGCTTTGCCGCCATGTTCCAGGCGCTTGTAGTGATTGTGGACAGCCACCGAAAGCACCCGCTTGGCACGCTTCTGGCCGATCACATAATCATTGAGCACATCACAAATCTGCTGGGGCGTCGGAACGCCACCTTCCTTGCGACCCACGAGACCACCCTTGGTTTCCTCGCGGATGATGTCGTTGCAGAGTTCGACGCATTCATCACAGATGAACACGGTCGGGCCGGCGATGAGCTTGCGCACCTCATGCTGCGACTTCCCGCAGAAGGAGCAGTAGAGGGTGCTCTTCGAATCCGATCCTGTGAGCTTCGTCATTCAATATCTTCCTCGGTGGAGCATGCAGTCACATCATCTGCCCAGACAATCCGGTTCCACAGCCATCCTAGACCGGGTTCTTGCCACATCACAAGTGCCGAAAATGTCGCAAATTAACGTAAATTTGGCTCGTCCTGGGCGTTAATATCATTCTGGGAGATGGGCGGTGCTGCTCGGGATTGCAATGGGTTTTCCGCCCTCCTTTGCGGGAGGGCGAATATCAAATCTTCCAGCTATGAATACAGCTGCTGGCGAATCGGCCTGGCAATGGGGGAGGGAAACATGCTTAAAGGCCTACTGGTGGGCACCGGTATTGGGCAAACCGCCTTGGCTATGCGCGAGCATGCTGCGCTACATAAAGCCGCTATTACAGATCTCGAGAACGTAGGGATGATCGCAAATGATCTCATGGCCCGAAATCTCCTGGAACGGCTATGCAAAGAAGGCAGCATCTTTGTCGACGTCGGAGCCCACATCGGTTCGGTAATCGCGGGCGCCATGTGCCACAGCCGACCTTCCCGCATCATCGCGGTTGAAGCCATTCCAGAAAAGGCGGCTGCACTGCGCAAACGCTTTCCCACTGCGGACATAATAGAGACTGCTGTCAGCGACCATGATGGGGAAGTCGATTTTACCATCGATCTGACGCAGTCAGGCTTCTCCTCACTCAATCCTGATCTAGCGCTGAGTGCCACGGCTTTCCGCGTCATCCGAGTACGGATGACAACCTTGGACGCCATCGCACCTCATGAGAACATCGATCTGATCAAGATCGATGTGGAAGGCGCTGAACTCGGCGTGCTGCGTGGAGCGGAGATGCTGATCAAGCGATCCCGGCCTATCATCATGTTCGAGAGTGGCGCGACCGAGATGGCAGGCTTTCCTCACATGGACCTCTGGCAATGGTTCAGCGACCATGACTACGAAGTGGCGCTCCCCGTGCGGCTGGCCCATACCGGCACCAGCCTTACTCTGGATGCTTTCATGACCGCGCATGATTATCCACGACTGACCACCAATTACTTCGGCGTCCCACGCGAGCGCCGCGATGAGGTCCGACTAGCTGCGCGAAAGATTCTGGGATTCGCCTGAACGCCCCCTCCCCCGGCTCCAGAGAGCGGCGCGGGCCGATCCAAACCCGCGCCAACCCATTAGGCAGACGCGTCTTCGCTGATGCCCGGACGTTTATCATAGACCTTGTCAACCAGACCGAAGGCCAGTGCCTCTTCAGCCTCGAGGAACGTGTCACGGTCCATCGCCGCTTCGATCTTCTCCAGCGGCTGGCCCGTATATTTGACGTAGAGATCGTTGAGGCGCCTGCGGATGCGGAGGATTTCCTTAGCTTGAATCTCGATGTCGCTGGCCATGCCCTGAGCACCGCCGGAGGGCTGGTGAACCATGATTCGAGCATTGCTGAGAGCAAAGCGCATGCCGGGTTCTCCCGCTGCGAGCAGAAAGCTGCCCATGGACGCAGCCTGACCAATGCAAACGGTGCCGACCTTGGGACGGATATACTGCATCGTGTCATGGATCGCCATGCCGCTCGTCACGACACCCCCGGGCGAATTGATGTACATCCAGATGTCCTTCTTCGGATTCTCCGACTCAAGAAACAGAAGCTGAGCGACGATAAGCGAAGCCATCTGGTCCTCGACTTGCCCGGTCACGAAGATGATCCGCTCCCGCAAAAGGCGCGAGAAGATGTCGAAGCTGCGTTCGCCGCGATTCGACTGTTCGATGACGATGGGAACGAGCGCACCGAGCGGATCAAAGGTATCGGTCATGGTTCTCTTTCTTAGCTGGCCGTTTGCGGGCACTACATCGGACGTTTGGCGGCGGACTTCAAGGCACACCCGCCGTGGCAGGTAAAGGCTCTGCTTCACGCCTCTGGATCATACGCCTCGCGAAGCTCTGCCCCGGAAGCTCGATGAGGCGATAGCTGAAATAGGAGCAGGCAATGACCAATCCGAGGAAAGGAATCGTCATCAAATCGCCGAACAATGCCCCGCCGCCTACGCTGTTAGCCCCACCTGTGTTCGCAAGGACATCAATTCCCGTCGATCGCTCCAGCAAGGCAAGACCGTTGAGTAAGCGATAATAGAGGAAGCCGTGGATCATGTAGATCGAATAGGACAGAGCACCCACCCATACGAAAGGCGCGAATTTCAACAGGGTACTCACCAAACCGCGCTCACGAGAGAAGACCAGCACCACCGCAAGGAAAAGAAATGGCGCGATTAATGACAGTGAGCCGGCGCCTGCTACGGTAACGAATATGATCGTCGCTGCGATCAACGCCAGTTCGAGCAAATGATCGCACCAGCGCGACAGATTGATCGCCCGCGCGCGCGCGGCGAAGCGCCAACCGATCATACCCAGCGAAAAGCCGAACATACAGCGGACCAGGGCCCCGTCATGGACGACATTCATATAGCGGTCGGTGCTCACCGCCAGATACAGCGGAGCCAGAATGGCGATTGTCATACATAGCGGAAGCAGCCAGCGTCCTGCGTGGCGAAGCAGCAGCGCAAAGATCAAATATGTCCATATCTCCGCTGCGATCGACCAACTCGGACCATTCCAGGACATTCCGTCCGGGCCGAAGAAAATCTGGACCAGCAACAGCGAGTAAACAAAGCTTTCCTGAGAATAAGGTCCGGTGAAAGCTTGCCTGTCGGTCTGCCCGGACAGGAATAGCGCGACCGCGATCTCGAAGCCCAGAAATACAGCCAGAAGCACGATATGCAGCGGATAGATTCTTCCCAACCGCAGCCACATGAAACGCCATGTGGAGAACCCCTGAATGATCCGATCGCCGTAGCTTGATCCGATCACGAAACCGGAAAGCACAAAGAAGAAATCGACGAAGAGGAAGCCGTTCTGCACGAAGCGCGAAGAGGAAATATAGCCCTGGGTGACAAAGTGCAGCAGGACGACCATGCATGCACACACCCCGCGCAGGCTATCCAGCGCTATATAGCGATGTCGGGATCTTGAAATTTCAGACGTCATGCATCCCCCAATGCAGCCATGCTAGCTGCAGAAGATGCGACAGGACCAAACCCCTTCGGTATCTCTCTCCACGCAAGGCCAAACTACGATTCAGTCGCTAATGCTCAGTCACCGGGCGCACGATATGTCAGGTACGCCAGCCGTTTCATTTCCTGCCTGCCGCGTGTGACGGTATCGAGTATGAGGCCGGTCAGGAAACACAGTGCCGTTAGAAGAAAGAGACCTACAATTGCAATGAGCGTGGGGAAGCGCGGCACCAGCCCCGTTTCCAGATAAGTCATCGCGACCGGAATGCCCAAAATGGCGCCACAGAACGCGATCAATATCGCGATGGCACCGAAAAACCACAGGGGCCGCTCAACACGATAGAGTTGCACCATGGTCCGCAGGATCCGCCAGCCGTCCCTGAACGTGCTGAGCTTGGATACGGAGCCTTCCGCTCTTGCGGCATAGGCCGTCACGATCTCACCCACTGGCATTCGTAACTCGAGAGCGTGGACAGACATCTCCGTTTCGATCTCGAAGCCCTCGGAAAGGACAGGGAAGCTCTTGGCGAAGCGACGGGAGAATACGCGATAGCCTGAAAGAATGTCTGTGAAGCTGCGCCCGAACAATTGCCGCATCAGACCAGTAAGCAATTGATTGCCCAATCGGTGACCGCGCCGATAAGCGGCGTCCACTTCCGACTTGCGAGCCCCCACTACCATGTCGAGCTTGTCGGCGATCATGGCTGTCACAAGTGCCGGTGCCGCGGCGGCGTCATAGGTGGCATCGCCATCCGCCATGACATAGATGTCTGCGTCGACATCGGCGAACATCCGCCGCACCACATGGCCCTTGCCCTGCTGTCGTACCCGGCGAACGATGGCGCCCGCTGCGCTCGCGACCGCAATGCTCTCGTCAGAGCTGTTATTGTCAAAAACGTAGATCGAAGCGGCGGGCAAGGCCTTGGCAAACGCCGCTACGGTCTGCCCGATGGCAACCGCCTCGTTATAACAAGGCAGGAGCACCGCCACGCGCACGCTCATTGGCTGGGAGGTCTCGGCAGGATCAGCGGTCATGGCGGCTTATTGCAACTGCGCCGAACATTACAACCCGATTCTTGTGCCAAGGCGATCGCGGCCAGCCAGCTCAATGAAAAGGAGCCGACGCGGCAGACCGCCCGGCTCCCTTCCCACAATGTCGGCTGTGAAGCGTCAGGCGTCCGAAGCCGCCGCCTTGGCGCTCTTCTTGGCAGCAGGCTTCTTGGCCGGTTTGGCAGCCGGTTCAGCCTTCTCCTTGGCAGCATCCTTCGCGGTGCTGGCCTTGGCGGCCGGAGCCTTCTTCGCCGCGGTCTTCTTCACCGGCTCGTCTGCTTCCTCTGCGGCTTCGGCCTTCTTCGCGGCAGGCTTCTTGGCCGCAGCCTTCTTTTCAGGCTTGGCCGCATGGTCATGGCCGTGATCGTGACCGCAGTCGGGGCCATGGACGTGGCCGCCTTCCTCGCTCTCGATCGCAGCTTCAAGATCAGCGCGCTCAACCGTGCGTTCGCTCACCTCGGCCTTGCCGAACAGGAAGTCGACGACCTTGTCCTCATAGAGCGGCGCACGAAGCTGAGCGGCCGCCATGGGTTCGTTGCGAACATATTCGACGAAGCGCTCACGATCCTGCGGCGCATATTGCTGCGCGGCCTGACCGACCAAGCGGTTCATCTCTGCCTGCGTGATTTCGACGCCGTTCGCTTGACCGATCTCGGACAGCAGGAGGCCCAAACGCACGCGACGCTCGGCGATCTTGCGATAATCCTCGCGGTCGCCTTCCATTTCCTTGAGCGCGGCCTCGGAGTCTTCCTCGTGGCTCGCTTCATGCTCCAGCTGCTGCCAGATCTGGTCGAACTCGGCCTCGACCATGCCCGGCGGCACCTCGAAATCATGACCGGCGGCAAGCTGATCCAGAAGCTGACGCTTCATATAGGTGCGCGTGAGGTTGCCATGCTCCTGTTCGAGCTGGCCCTTCAGCAGTTCGCGCAGCTTTTCCAGGCTCTCCAGGCCAAGCTGCTTGGCGAACTCATCATCGGCCGGCTTGTCGACCGGGTGCTTCACGGCTGTGATCACCAGATCGAAGGTCGCATCCTTGCCGGCAAGGTTCTTGGCGCCATAGTCGGCCGGGAAGCTGACGTTGATCGTCTTTTCCTCGCCCGTCTTCACGCCGACGAGTTGATCCTCGAAGCCGGGAATGAGATTGCCGGAGCCGATCACCACGGCCATGTCCGATCCGGTGCCGCCTTCGAAAGCGACCCCATCGACCTTGCCGGTGAAATCCATGACGACCTGGTCGCCTTCCTTGGCCTTGGCCGTCTTGGGCGCATCGTCGAAGCGCTGGCTCTGCGCGGCCAGCCGGCTCACGGCCTCATCGAGCTGTTCATCGGCGACCTCGACGATCAGCCGCTCCAGCTTGATGCCTTCGATCTGCGGTGCGGGCACGGCCGGCAGCACTTCGAGCGCGACCTTGATTTCGGCGTCCTTGCCTTCCTCATAGTCGGAGGACAGTTCGACGCTCGGCTGCATCGCCGGGCGGAGCTGGTTGTCCGAAATGACCTTCTCGACGCCTTCACGGATCGACTTGTCCAGCGCTTCGCGCTGGAGCGCGGCGCCGTGCATCTTGCGAACCAGATTCGCCGGAACCTTGCCGGGGCGGAAACCGGGCATCCGCACCTGCGGCGCGATCGTCTTCACTTCCTGATCGACGCGCGCGTCGATATCCTTGGCGGTGACGGTCAGCGTATAGGCGCGCTTCAGGCCCTCATTCAATGTCTCGACAATCTGCATATCTTTACTCGACGCTTTCAGGCTTGCAGTGAATCTCGTGGAACGACCGGCATGTGAAGCCGCGCTACTGGTGCGGGCGAAGGGACTCGAACCCCCACATCTTGCGATACCAGAACCTAAATCTGGCGCGTCTACCAGTTTCGCCACGCCCGCATCGGTCGCCGGTCGGCGGGGCATAGTGCAAAGCCTTGGAAAGGGCAAGACTGCGCGGCATGCGCGTCCCTGTGCGGAACGTTTGCCCGGAACAATCGGCAAGGCCGCCCGTTCGACTCCTTCCACTGAAAGGAAATCACGATGGCTACCCAGCCGGAAATCCCGCCGCCCGACACCATCAATCCCCAATCCCCGCCGGAAATGCCACCGGGCCAGCCGACGCCGGAACGGCCTTTTGAAGAGCCGCCCGAAATCGTCCCCGAGACGCCCAACATCGATGAACCCGGACGTGGTCCCGACGAACTCCCTCCCCCTCCCGACTGAAGGGCGCAGGCGGCCGACAGACTGGAGTGATTCGGGTATTCCAATGCCCGAACCTCACTAAGCCCGCTCAAGTCGCGCATAATAAGATATATCGCAGCACTATCGCCGGGAAAGCACCGGCGCGCGATTTGCTGTTCACATGATGGAAAGAGCCGTCCCGATCATGGCATGGGATCGCCATGTAGGACAGCTTGGTGACCAGAGGCCCCGCGGCCGGTCAGCCCAGCGCCTTCTTCAGCAGTTCGTTGACGATCTGGGGATTGGCCTTGCCCTGCATGGCCTTCATCGTCTGGCCCACGAAGAAGCCGAACAGGGCCTCCTTGCCGCCCTTGTACTGCTCCACCTTGTCGGCATTGTCGGCCAGCACCTTGGCGACGACCGCCTCGATGGCGCCGGTGTCGGTCGTCTGCTTGAGGCCCCGCTCCTCGACGATGCGGGCCGGGGCTTCATCCGTCTCCAGCATGATCTCGAAAACCTGCTTGGCGATGCTGCCGGAGATGGTGCCGTCGGCGACCAGCGCGAGCAGTTCCGCGCCGCGCTCGGGGGTGACAGGGCTTTCCTCCAGCGTCTTGCCGATCCGGTTGAGCGCGCCATACAGTTCGGACAGCAGCCAGTTGGCGCTCGCCTTGGCGACGTCGCCTTCGCTCTTCTTCTGGATGCGGGCCGCTTCGGCCAGCAACGCCTCGAACCAGCGCGCGGTCTCGGCCTCGGCGGTCAGCACCTGCGCGTTGTAATCGGAAAGGCCCAGATCCTCGGCATAGCGCTTGCGCTTGGCGTCGGGCAGTTCGGGGAGCGAATGCCGGCAGTCCTCGATGAAGGCCTCGTCCAGTTCCAGCGGCAGCAGGTCGGGATCGGGGAAATAGCGATAATCGTGCGCATCCTCCTTGGAGCGCATCGAACGGGTCGTGCCCGTATCCGGATTGAACAGGCGGGTTTCCTGCACGATCCGGCCGCCGCCTTCCAGCACATCGACCTGCCGCTGCGCCTCATATTCGATCGTCTGCATGACGAAGCGCACGCTGTTGACGTTCTTCGTCTCGGTGCGCGTGCCAAATTCCTCGCCCGGCTTGCGGACCGAGACGTTCACGTCCGCACGCATGGAGCCTTCCTCCATATTGCCGTCGCACGAGCCGACATAGCGCAGGATCGACCGCAGCTTGCGCAGATAAGCGCCTGCCTCGGCGGGAGAACGCATGTCCGGCCGGGAGACGATCTCCATCAGCGCCACGCCCGAGCGGTTGAGGTCCACATAAGAGCGGGTGGGATGCTGATCGTGCATCAGCTTGCCGGCATCCTGCTCGACATGGATACGCTCGATGCCGATTTCCTTGTCCTGGGGAATGCCGGCCTTCTCGTCCGCTTCGACGAGAAGCGAGCCTTCGCCCACAAGTGGATGATAAAGCTGAGAAATCTGATAGCCCTGCGGCAGATCGGCATAGAAGTAATTCTTGCGATCGAAGCGCGACCACCGGTTGATCTGCGCGTTGATCGCGAGCCCGGTACGCACCGCCTGGCGGATGCACTCGCGGTTCGGCACGGGCAGCATGCCGGGCATGGCGGCATCGACCAGGCTCACCTGCGTATTGGGCTCGGCGCCAAAGGCCGTCGCCGCGCCGGAGAAGAGCTTGGCCTTCGAGACGACCTGCGCATGGACTTCAAGGCCGATCACGACCTCCCACTCGCCCGTTGCACCCTGGATCTTATACTGTGAATTGCTCATCATTCTCTGACCGGAAATGGGGGATCAAGCGCGGCGTACGTAAATGATATTCTCGCCCTTGAGGAAGAGTTCGAAATCGCGTTGACCGAAGGCCGCCTGGAAGGTGCGGCTGGTGCCCTGCCCCGGCAGCATCCAGTCGTGCGGCTCGATGGAGACGCATTTGGCGCTGTCTATCCAGCCATCATCGGCGCTGAACAGATCCTTCTCGAACCCTTCGATATCGATCTTCACGATGAACAGCTCGCCATTGTCCACCATGGCGAGCGCCTGATCGACCGTGATGATCGGGCAGCCCTCGCCGGTGTCCGAGCGCTCGGTCTGCACACCCCATGAGGTATCCGCCAGCTTGACCGATACGAAACCGGGCGTGCTACCGATGGCGGCATGCGCAACGACGATGCCGGGCACGTCTCGCGTATTGCGGCGCAACAGCTCGACATTCTGCGTCTCCGGCTCGATCGAGACGATGACGGCCTGCGGGTAGATCGATTTGAACCAGAGCGCCGCGGCGCCGATATTCGCGCCTGCATCGATGATGACCGGAGTTTTCCCCCGGCTGACGATCTCATCGTGAAATGCCTTCAGCCGCCGTCTCACGGACTGATTGGCGAGGTCGTATTCCTTGCGGAGAAAGACCTGGCGGATCGTCTCGAAATCGCTGTCGCCGCCGCGCACCGTCACCCGATAGCCGCCGGGGATCATGGTCTCGAACGGCGTCTTGCTGATCCGCGCGCGCACCCCGGCAATGCCGAAGCCGACGCCGCCTTTTACGACGTCGCTGGCCAGGATTCGCATCTGATCGATAATCTGCATATCCGTCCTACTCACTGACAGCACGGGAATGTAACGCCCTCACCACCATTTTTCCGGTTGCGCCGTGAAGCCGGCGCGTTGTTCGATGGCGAGGCCGGCGTTCAGCACGGCCTGCTCATCGAAGGCCGGGCCAATGATCTGCAAGCCCAGCGGCAGGCCGTCCTTGCTGAGGCCGCCCGGCACGGACATCGCCGGTAGACCCGCCAGCGAGGCGGGCACGGCGAACACATCGTTGAGATACATGGACAGCGGATCGTCCACATTCTCGCCCAGCCCGAAGGCCGCGCTGGGCGCGGTGGGCGCCAGGATCACGTCGCAGGACTCGAATGCCTTGGCGAAATCCTGCGAGATCAGCGCGCGGACCTTCTGCGCCTGCGTGTAATAGGCATCATAGAAGCCCGCCGAGAGCACATAGGTGCCGATGATGATGCGGCGCTTCACTTCCGGGCCGAAGCCGGCGGCGCGGGTCGCGGCATACATGTCCTGAAGGTTCGCGCCCTCGGGCAAGTCGCGCAGGCCGTAGCGCACGCCATCGTAGCGAGCGAGGTTGGAGGAGGCCTCCGCCGGTGCGATGATGTAATAGGCCGGCAGGGCATATTTGCTGTGCGGCAGAGAGACTTCGACGATCTCCGCGCCGGCATCCTTGAGCCACGCGATGCCTTCATCCCAGACGCGCGCGACATCGGCATCGAGACCCTCGACACGATATTCCCTGGGAATGCCGATCTTCTTGCCCTTGAGGTCGCCGGTCAGCCCGGCTTCCCACTGCGGCACCGGCAGATCGAGCGAGGTCGAATCCTTCGGGTCGAAGCCCGCCATCGTCTCCAGCAGGATCGCGCAATCGCGGACCGTGTGGGCCATGGGCCCGGCCTGATCGAGCGAGCTGGCGAAGGCGATGATGCCCCAGCGCGAGCAGCGGCCATAGGTCGGCTTGATGCCGGAAATGCCGGTGAAGGCGGCGGGCTGGCGGATCGAGCCGCCGGTATCCGTGCCGGTCGCCGCCGGGCAGAGGCGCGCGGCAATCGCGGCCGAGCTACCGCCCGAGGAACCGCCGGGCGCGAGGGGTGCGTTATCGCCGCCATCCCGCCGCCACGGCGAAATCACATTGCCGAAATAGCTCGTCTCATTGGATGAGCCCATGGCGAACTGATCGAGATTGAGCTTGCCGAGCATGCCCGCGCCCGCATCCCACAGCTTCTGCGAAACGGTGGACTCATAGGTCGGCGTGAAGCCTTCCAGCATCTGGCTGGCCGCCGTGGTCTGCACGCCATTGGTGCAGAACAGATCCTTCATGCCGATGGGCACGCCGGAGAGCGGCTTGAGCGTGCCGGACGCGCGATCCTTATCCGCCTGATCGGCGGCGGCGAGCGAATGGTCCGGCGTTTCGACGATGAAGGCGTTCAGGGGCTTGGCTGCGGCGACATTGGCGTTGAATGCCTCTGCCACTTCGCGCGCGGAGAAATCGCCTGCGCGGAATCCGTCGCGGATCTGCGCAACCGTGAGATCGGTGAGGTTGGTCATGCGGTTTTGTTCCTCCCCGGATCGGTGGCGGCTGCGCCGTTTTCCGGGATGATCGAATGCTGCCCTGCGGTGCCTTCGCTCCTCGATCCCGGATCGGTCGCGGCTACGCCGCTGTCCGGGATGATCGAATGCTGCCCTGCGGTCATCATTCGATCACCTTGGGAACGGCGAAGAAGCCGTGCTCGGCTTGCGGGGCATTGGCCAGCACCTTGTCGCGCACGTCGCCATCGTTCACCACGTCGTCGCGCAGGCGCAGTGCGTTGGGGATGACGGCGGTCATCGGCTCCACGCCGTCCACGTCGACCTCGCCCAGTTGCTCCACCCAATGCAGGATGCCGTTGAGTTCCGGAACCAGCGCCTGCGCCTCTTCCTCGCTCACGGCGAGGCGCGCCAGGCTGGCGATCTTCTTCACGGTTGTCAGGTCTACGCTCATGGACGGGGCGCTAGCACCGCCTCATGCGGGCATCAAGGCGCATCAGGCCGCGCGGGCGCATTGCCTTCCATCGGCCCCGTCATCGGCCCCGCCGTCGGCCCCGTCATTGGCAAGGTCTCGCCGACCGCTTCCCCGCCGATGAAGAGCTGGCGGCGCTCGACCGGACGGAGCTGGACGTCACCGGCTCGGATCTTGTCGACCAGCGCCCGGGCGGCGTCTCCGTCGGCAAGGTAATCAGCCCGGTCCGACCAGACGCCTTTCTCAAGCCGGATAAGACGCACGGAAGGCGCGCAGCCCCGGCAGGCGGGCTCGGGCATGGCGATGGCGATGGCGAAATCGTCGCCCGGCTCATAACGCAGCAGGCATTCGGCGCTCTCTCCGCACACATCGAACTTCACCAGTCGCTGGCGTAGCGCCGGCGTCAGCGCCACATGCGCGGGAAGGATCGTCAGCCGCCGATCCAGCGCATCGCGACTGCGCGCCGCAAGGGCGCTCGGCGATTCCGTCCAGCGATCAGGCAGCTTGCGCGCCTCGCTGGCATGGCGCCGGATCGTGGGATCGGACGAACGGGCCAGTCGGTTGATCGCGGCCCGGCCGGGCGGTCCGAAATCGAACCAGAGCGCCTTGTAGTCGAAGTCTTCCGGCGAGACCTGCCCCCCCGACAAGCGCGCAAGCTGGTGACTGGTCGCGATCCGCTCGAAGGCGAAAATGGGCGTCGAGAGCAGGAACGCGATGCCCGCCAGCACAAAGACGAGGCTTCGATTGGTGCGGCGCAGGCGCGCGAACCAGCCGCGCGGCCCCAGGATCGCCACGGCATAGGCAATGGCGGTGATGCTGGCCACGATGAGGAAAGCGAGCGCCCAAAGCCGCTCGGGACTGAGGCCGTGCTGCTGGATCCGCAGCCCAGAGGAGAACACCGCGATGCCGACCATCGGCAGCAGGAAGATACCGAGCGCGGCGGCGCTGGCGCTCAGCAGCACCGAGCGGGATTCATCCTCCGGGGTATCGCCCACCACGGCATTGGCGAGCAGCAGCGCCAGCATGGCGCCGGCGAGCATGATCGGGGTCGTCCCGCCCGTTTCCCACAGCGGCGCCAGACCCGTGACCGGCAAGGCCGCGAGGAAAATGCCGATGCCGACCGCCAGCACGGGCGCCAGCACCCGCAGAACCAGCATCGCCACGCGCTGCAACGCCGCGATGATCGTGCCGCGATCGCGCAGCAGGCCGAGTGCGGCGCCGAACGCCGCGCCGCACAGGAGCGCAGTCACCTCCGCCTCACGCAGCGCCTCGCGCAGGAAGTCCAGCTTCACCAGCATGAACATCTCGGCCAGCAGATGCGCGATGGCGTAACTCAGCAGCGTGAACAGCAGGCTCGCCGCGAGCAGCAGCGCGTTGGTCCACAAATGGCCATGCACGTCGGGATAATGGATGGCGCCCTGCGTCCAGCGCCTGAACGCGCCCGGGGACGCGCCGGCCGGTGCACCGGGAGCCGCTCCGGCAAGGCTCCTGTCCTGCGCGGCCTGGAACAGGGTGAGCAGCGCGCCGGCCGCGACCATGCCGCAGACCAGATGCCAGATGCCGGTCTCTGGGCCATCGTTCGGTACGCCGTTCCACAGGAAGACGCCGCCGCCGATCAATCCGCAGACCAGCGCCACGAGGATCGCCGCGATCAGTCGGCGATGTCGCCAGGCCAGCCCGAAGGCAAGCGCCGCCACGCCGAGCAGCACCGGAAGCGCCGCGACGAGCCGGCGCTGCCATTCGCGGTCGAAGTCACCGGGATTCGACAATTGCTGGATCGCAAGCGCCACCAGCGCGCCGATGCCGGCGAGAACCCACGTCCGCAGCGGCCAGATCGTCGCCGAGGTCGGTGCATCGTTCGCCATGTGCCTACTCCCCCAAGATCGTCGCCGGTCCGGTTTGCCGCGCTGCTCCTCGACCTAACATGAACGAAGCAGCACGCAAATCCGGCGCTTGCTTGCCTCGGGGGACGCAAGCGGGCATGAGCGCTCGACTGTCCCGCAAGCCGCTGAGATGGAGTCGTGCCCAGTTGGCCCGCAAGTTCCTGTATGTCGTCGCGTTCTTCACCGCCTTGGCCATCGCCGCGATGATCGCCTTCTCCTTCTTCGGTCCGGGGCTGATGCAGCGCGCGCTCGTGCCGCATGTCGGCTTCACCGAGCCCGCACCCCTGCCCCGGGACTTCTACACGCGGCCCGAAGCGTGGATCAGCCGGCCTGACGGTCGCCGGGACGATCCCGCCCGCTGGCAGCCCGCCTCTCTGGCGCCATCACAGAGCGCAGGCGCGGCGATCTTCTTCATCCACCCCACCAGCTCCTTCGAGACGCTGCACTGGAACGCGCCGATCGCCGATCCGATCGCGGGCGCGCAGGCCGCGCGGTTCACGCGGGTGCAGGCCAGCGCCTTCGCGGCGGCGGGGGACGTCTGGGCGCCGCGCTATCGGCAGGCCGTGTTCGGGGCCTTCCTCACCGAAAAGGCCGATGCGGCGCTGGCGCTCGAACGAGCCTATGCGGATGTGAAAGCCGCGTTCGCTCAGTTCATTGCGGCCAATCCGGAGGGGCCGGTCATCCTTGCGGGGCACAGCCAGGGCAGCCGGCATCTGCTGCGCCTGCTCCATGAGGAGCGCGACAACGCCGCACTCAAGGCCCGGCTGGTCGCGGCCTATGTGGTGGGCTGGCCCGTCTCGGTGGAGCATGACCTCCCTGCCCTCGGCCTGCCTGCCTGCACCGGCCCCGGCCAGAGCGGCTGCGTGCTGAGCTGGCAGAGCTTCGCCGAGCCTGCCGATACGTCCGCGATAGAAAACACCTTCGACCGCGAGCGGGGCCTGGACGGGCTCTCCCGTCGCGGATCGGCCATGCTCTGCACCAATCCGCTCAATGGCGGCGCGGCGCCCGATGCGGCGGCGGACGCCAATCTCGGCGTGCTGCGGGGAGATGGCGAGGCTGCCTCCACCGTCCTGCTCACGCCCGGCGGCATCGGCGCGCGCTGTTCCGGACGCGGTTTCCTGATGCTCGACAGCGCGCCCAAGCTGGGCACCTTCGTGCTGCCGGGTAACAACTACCATGTTTATGATTACCCGCTGTTCTGGGCGAATGTCCGCGCGGACGCGCTCGGCCGTGTGGCGGCGTGGCGCAAGTGAGCGACGCGCCGATCACGACCGACAAGGGCGCTTTCGCGGCCGCGCTGCCGACAGGCGGGCGGCTGATGGGCATGGACCTGGGCACGCAGACCATCGGCCTTGCGCTGTGCGACGCCGGCTGGAGCATCGCCAGCCCCGCGCACACCCACAAGCGCGCCAAGTTCAGCAAGGACAAGGACGTTCTGGAGCAGTTCGTGCGGCAACAGTCCGTGCAGGGCCTCGTCATCGGCCTGCCACTCAATATGGACGGCAGCGAGAGCCCGCGCAGCCAGGCCGCCCGGGCCTTTGCCCGCAATATCGCGGTGCTGGGCCTGCCGATCCTGCTCTGGGACGAGCGCTGGTCCACCATCGCGGCCGAGCGGGCGATGATCGCGCAGGACATGAGCCGGGCGAAGCGCGCCGAGAAGATCGACGCCCACGCCGCCGCGCTGATCCTGCAAGGGGCCATCGACGGCCTCGCGATGGCTGAAGGCTTCACATGACGATCACGCACATCATCTGGGTCTGGCTCGCGCTCATCAGCGCCGTGACGTTCATGGCCTTCCGGTCCGACAAGCAGCGCGCCTGCGATGGCGGCCGGCGAATCCCGGAACGCGACCTGCTGCTGATGGCGGCGGCGGGCGGCACGATCGGCGCGTGGCTGGGGATGCGCGTCTTCCGCCACAAGACGCGCAAGGAGAGCTTCTCCATGGCGCTGTTCCTCATCGCCGCCGCGCAATGCGCTCTCATCATCCTGCTGGATATGAGCGCTTGAGTCTCCCCCGCCGCTGGCTTAACGAAGCGCTTTAATGACATTATCGCCTTCCTCCGCGACCGGCCTTGTGGGCCGGGACAATTTTCCGCACCGGCATCTTTTGGGCATCGCCAATCTGGCGCCGCACGAAATCCGCTTTCTGCTCGACGAGGCCGAACAATGGGCTTCGCTCAACCGGGCGGGCAGCCGCAAGCATGACGACCGGCTCGCGGGCCTCACGCAGATGAACGCCTTCTTCGAGGCAAGCACGCGCACGCTGCTGTCCTTCGAGGTCGCGGGCAAGCGGCTGGGCGCGGACGTGGTGAACATGCACGCCGCCCAATCCAGCGTGAAGAAGGGCGAAACGCTGATCGACACCGCCGTCACGCTCAATGCCATGCGCGCGGACGTGATGGTGATCCGCCACATGAGTTCCGGCGCGGTGCAACTCATTGCCGACAAGGTGGATTGCCCGGTGCTCAATGCCGGGGACGGCCGCCACGAGCACCCCACGCAAGCGCTGCTCGATGCGCTCACCATCCGCCGCCGCAAAGGGAGCTTCGAGGGGCTGATCGTCACCATCTGCGGCGACATTCTCCACAGCCGCGTGGCGCGCTCCAACATGCTTTGCCTTACCGCGCTGGGCGCGCAGGTGCGGGTGTGCGCGCCGCCCACGCTGATGCCCCCGGCGGTGGAGCGCTATCGCGTCACGCCGTTCCATGACTTCGAGGCAGCGCTGGACGGCGCCGATGTCGTCATGATGCTGCGGATTCAGAACGAGCGGATGGAAGGCGGCTTCATCCCTTCGGCACGCGAGTTCAACCGGCTCTATGGCCTCACGCCCGAGCGGCTGAAACGCGCCAAGGCGGACGCCATCGTCATGCATCCCGGCCCGATGAACCGGGGCGTGGAAATCATGAGCAGCGTGGCCGACGATGATGAGCGCTCGACGATCACCGAGCAGGTCGAAATGGGCGTCGCGGTGCGGATGGCCTGCCTCGATATCTTGACCCGCGCTGCGCGAGGAGTGCCGGGATGGGCCTGAAAGCGATCATCAACGGCCGCCTGTGCGATCCCGCCGCCGACGCGCTGGCCGCTGGCACCCTGCTCGTCGATGGCGAGACCATCGCGGCGGTGGGCGCGGACGCCATTCCCGATGACGCCGAGATCATCGACGCGAAGGGCATGATCGTCGCGCCCGGCATCATCGATCTGGGCGTGTTCAGGACGGACAAGCCGGCCTTTCATTTCGCAGGAATCACGCGCGCGGCGTTGATGCCGGACCAGTCGCCGGTGCTCGATGATCCGGGCCTCGTCCAGCATGCCGCGCGGGCGGGAAAGCCGGATTTCTGGGTGCATCCGCTGGGCGCCGCCACGCGCGGGCTGGACGGCCGGGACATCGCGGAAATGGCGCTGATGAAGGCGGCAGGCGCGCGGGCCATCGCGACCGGGCGAAGCTGGATTTCCGATTCCGGCGTGATGCTGCGCGTGCTGCGCTATGCCGCCGCGCTGGATCTGGCGGTGGTGACTCATGCCGAGGATGGCGGGCTGGCGGCCAGTGCCGTCGCCACCGATGGCGAGACGGCCTCGCGGCTCGGCCTGCCCAGCGCGCCGGCCTGCGCCGAGGCCATCGCCATCGCGCGGGATATCGCCCTGGCACGGGAAGCAGGCGCGCGGCTGCATATCCGGCTCGTCACCACGGCGGCGGGGTTCGATCTGGTGCGCGCCGCCAAGGCGGAGGGTCTGCCGGTCACATGCGGCACCAGCCCGTCCTATCTGTTCCTCAACGATCAGGCGGTGAGCGATTTCCGCACTTTTGCGCGCGTCTCTCCGCCCCTGCGCGACGAGAGCGACCGCCATGCGGCGATCCGGGCCGTGGCGGACGGCACGGTGGACGTGCTGTGCTCCGGCCATGATCCGCGCGGGCCTGAAGACAAGCGCCTCCCCTTCGCCGATGCCGCGCCCGGCGTCGCGGGGGCCGAGACGCTGCTGCCGCTCACGCTCAATCTCGTGCGGGAAGGGAAGATCGGCGAGACGCGGATGATGGCGCTGCTCGCGGCCAATCCGGCGGCGATCCTTGGGCTGGATGCCGGGCGCCTCGTGCCGGGCGCGCCGGCCGACCTCATCCTTATCGATCCTGATACGCCGTGGATCGTGGATTCAGCAAAGATGGCGGCGGCTGCGGGCAATACGCCGTTCGACAGGTTGCCGGTTCAGGGCCGTGCCCGGATGATCATGAAGGGCGGCGTGATCCGCTAGGATTTGGGGATTATATATAGTTTCCCGTTCGCCCTGAGCTTGTCGAAGGGCTGTTCTTTCCTGGAACTTTGAAGAAGAAGAAGGACAGCCCTTCGACAAGCTCAGGGCGAACGGTGTGTGTGTACTGCACACAGGCGCGAACGGTGTGTGTAACTGCACAGGTGCAAACGATGTGTGTAGCTGCATACAGGTTGCGAGCGACATAGCCGCCAAGGATTCAGGACCGTCAGCGCGCGCCCATTTTTTGCCCGCCGGCACGGGCCATGCGCGCCGCGCCGTTGTCGTCCAGCCGCACGAAGCAGGATTGTCCGCCCGTGGTGAGCCGTTTGCACAGGGCATTGGCCGTGGCCCGGTCCGCGAAGCCGCGCACGGCGACGCGATGGAACAGTCGGCCGTTGTGCGAGAGCTGGCTGTGGACTTCCTGGAAGCCGACCAGAACAGTCTGGGCGCGGCTGATCGTGCGCCATTTGTCTCTCGCGACGGACGCGCTGTCGAACGCGCCGAGTTGCACGACCCAGTCGCTGACCGGCCCTGGCGAGCGAGCCACCGGACGCGCTGCCACCCGGCTTGAGGCAAGCTCGGGCCCGGCACGCGCGACATGCATATCGGTGCCGGTCGTCCGCTGGAGGGAGATGCGCATCGCGTCCCGCAGCCTGTTGTCGGGTGGGGCGGCAAACGGCAGGCCGATGATCGGCGCCGTGGCGAGGATCTGCGCGAGGTCAGGCTGAGCCGGCGCTACCGTCGGTTTCGCGGGCGCGATCATGGCCGGAGCGACATCGATGAGCTGGACGGCTTCTGCCGGCGCAGGGTCGGGCGCGGCGGGGGTTTCGATCGGCCCCAGTCGGGCGGCAGAATCGCTTGCCTGCACGCCGGCAACGGCCGCTTCCGAAAGATCCGGCGCGTTGGCCATTTCAGTTACCTCCCCAGCCCCGAGAGCCAGATGGACCGGCATGCCCGCATCGTCGCCGCGCGGCGCGACGCCGGTGAGCGTTGCGACACGCTGGCGCGGATCGTCCCTGAGCGCGGGCTGCGACCATTGGCCGACGCGGCGCTCGGCCTCCTTGGCCGTGAGATCCTGCCCCGCGATCAGCCGCGCCTGCCCCCATGCGCCGCCCAGCGCCAGCGCATAAGCGAGATTTTGCCGCGTGCGCGCAGTGGCGTCCGGTTGGCGCGCCGCCTCGATTAGCGCCCGCACGCCTTCCGGCGCGTCTCCCGCCATCGCCATGGCAAGGCCATAGTCGCCGGCGGGCAGATGATCGATATGGGCCGCGAGCAGTGCGCGCGCCGCTTCGCCGTTCCCCAGCCCGATCTCGCACAGCGCGAGGCTGACGATGGTGCGCGAGTCGCGGCTGCCCAGCGTCATCGCGTCGGCAAAGGCCGTGCGCGCCGAGAGATAGCGGCCATTGGCCAGATAGGCCCGGCCCAACAGCGTGCGGTGGCCGGCATCGTCCGGCGCCGCAGCCACGAGCGCCTCGGCGGCGGTGAGCGCTTGGGAGAACTTCCGCTCCGAGAGCGCCAACTCGACGCGCGGCGCGAGTTGCTCAGCGGACTGCGTGAAGGACGACGGGCGTTGCCCTGTGCCCGTCCCGGAGCATGCCGTGACCGTAACGCCGAGGACCGCGGCCGTGGCCAGCATGGAGAGTTTCTTCTGCATGATCCCCTCTATGTCATGCGCCGAGCGATGGCTTCTCGACCTGCTCGGCGAGTGCCTTCACTTTCTCGTTCCGCGCGATCAGCTCATCCAGCGCCTCGACCAGCAATTGCTGGGCGGAGCGGCTGGAGACAGCGCTCAGCAGGCGCAGCCGAAGGTGGCGCTCAGGATCGAGACGGAGCGTGAATGCGGCCTTGCGGCCCACTTCCGCCAGACTGGCGGGGCGGGTGCGCCGCGCAGAGCGGGCGCTCATCTCTGCCGCAAGCGCCTGCAACTGCATGTTTACGGGCGAGACCGGCGCGGGTTCGTCCTGCCGGTTGGAAACGCCCGGCACGATCGGCGTCGCCATGGTGCGCGGTGCATCCGCAGGGGCTTGATGGGCGTCGGCGTGGGCGGTCGGGGCCTCTTCCTCGCCCATGTCGTTCCAGCCGAGATCGTCGCTGAACGAGAGGCCGGGCTTGTGATTGCCAAGCGCTGGACGGCGCATCGCCGGCCGCGCGGCGCCGCGACGGGCGAGAAGATTGGCGGTCAGCGATGCCGCCGGCCGCACCTCGGCCATGGGATTGTCGGCGTTGCTCATCCCGTCACCACGCGTCGGCCGAAGCCCCCCTGGCGCGACATCATGGCGGCCGCCTGACTTGGCGAGAAGACCGTGCGGCGGAAATTGCGTTCCAGCCGGTCGGCGACGTAGACCCAGAGCTGCTCGACCTCCTGAGCCGAGCGACCCTTGGGCGCGAAATCCATGACCGTGCGCCCATCGATCATCGAGGATGCGAAATCGGTGCGATGGTGGATCGTGACCGGCGCGACGGTGCCGTGCTGCGACAGCGCGATGGCCGCCTCGGACGTGATGCGGGCCTTGGGCGTGGCGGCATTGACCACGAAGATGAGCGGCTTGCCCGCGCGCTCGCACAGATCGACCGTGGCCCCTACCGCGCGCAGATCGTGCGGGCTCGGGCGGGTCGGCACGACGATCAGCTCGGCCACGCTAATGACGCTCTGGATCGCCATGGTGATGGCCGGCGGCGTATCGATCACCGCGAGCTTGAAGCCCTGCTGGCGCAGCAGTTCAAGATCGGATGCGAGGCGCGCCACGGTGGTCTGGGCGAAAGCGGGAAAATCGTCCGTCCGCTCATTCCACCAATCGGCGAGCGACCCTTGCGGATCGATGTCGATCAACACGACGGGCCCGGCCCCGGCACGCTGGGCCTGAACGGCGAGATGCCCCGAGAGCGTGGTTTTACCCGATCCGCCCTTCTGAGACGCAAGAGCCAAGATTCTCACTATTTCCCCCCGGTCGATCGTCCTTTGACCGATGGAATCTCACGGCTCGCCTAAGATTCAGTTAAGTCAGCCGGTCAGCCAGTCCCGACGGGGGATGCCGAGCGCGTGGAGGAGGACGCTGAGGTCGCCTCGCTCGATCGCCGCATCCGCCGCCGCGCGGGTCTTGGGCTTGGCGTGATAGGCGATGCCGAGTCCGGCGGCTTCGATCATGGGGATGTCATTGGCGCCGTCGCCGATGGCGATGGTCTGTGCGGTCGTCAGGCCAGCTTCGCGCGCGGCCTCCAGCAATTCATTGCGCTTGCGGGCGGCGTCCACGATGGGCTCACCCACCGTGCCGGCGAGCTTTCCTTCCCCGATATGCAGCACGTTCGCCACCGCGCGATCGAAGCCGATGGCCTCGGCGACCGGCTGTGCGAAGGGCACGAAGCCGCCGGAAACGAGGATCGTCTTTGCGCCGCGCGCGCTCAACGTGCGGACGAGCGCGCGGGCTCCGGGCATCAGGCGGACCCGTTCTTCCCGGCAGCGGTCGATCATGGCGGCGTCGAGCCCGGCGAGAAGCGCGACACGGCCCGTCAACGCCTGCGCGAAATCCAGTTCGCCACGCATCGCCCGCTCGGTGACGGCGGCGATCTCGTCCTTGATGCCGGCATAGTCCGCCAGCTCGTCGATGCACTCCACGGTAATCATCGTCGAATCCATGTCGGCGATGAACAGCCGGCAATCGCGGTTGGCGGCGGCGAGGACGAAGATGTCCGCCGGGGGCGCCAGCGCTTCCAGCGCGGCGCGGGCAGCGGCACGGTCGCCGGCGAAAGGCAGGTCCGCCGCTTCGCCCGGCTCGACCCACGTGGGCGCCCCGACATCGAGACCTGCTGCCGCAAGCGCATCGCGCGCGGCCTCCACATCCCCCTGCCCAAGTCCGTCATGCGCGACTAAGGTCGCGATCATGTCCCGCTCGCCCGAATTGCCGACAGCCATGCCTGATCCTGATTCCCTGCCTGATGCGCGCGGCCGGGAGCGGCCGCCGGTCGCGCTTATTGCCGGGCCGACCGCCAGCGGCAAGAGCGCAGTCGCGCTGCGGCTCGCGGAGGAGACCAATGGCGTCATCATCAATGCCGATGCGAGCCAGGTCTATGCCGACCTCGCCATCCTCACCGCCCGCCCGCCGGCAGAGGATCTGGCGCGCGCGCCGCACCGCCTCTTCGGCCATGTCGACGGGGTCGAGGATTATTCCGCCGCGCGCTGGGCCGGCGAGGCGCGGCGCGAGATCGACGCCGCCTATGCGCGCGGGCAAGCCGCCATCCTCGTGGGCGGAACGGGGCTCTATCTCGACATCCTGCTCCACGGCATCGCGCCGGTGCCGGAGATCGACCCGGCCATTCGCGCGGCGGTGCGCGCCCTGCCCGTCTCGCAAAGCTGGCCCCTGCTTGAGCGCGAAGACCCGCAGAGCGCCGCCCGCCTGCGACCAAGCGATACGACCCGCGTGGCGCGCGCGCTGGAAGTCATCCGCTCGACCGGCGTTTCGCTCACGACATGGCAGGCGCGGCGTGAAGGCGGCATCGCCGGCCTCATGCCGATCCGGCGCGGCGTCATCATGCTCCCGCGCGAGGAACTCCATGAGCGTGCCTCCCGGCGGCTGGACGAGATGTTCGCGCAAGGCGCGACCGATGAAGTGGCGGCACTCCTGGCGCGAGGTCTGCCGGCGGACCGGCCGGTCCTGCGGGCACTGGGCGTGCGGGAAATCGCCGGCCTTCTGAAAGGGCGTCTCACACGGGCGGAAGCGCAAGCGGCCATCTTCGCCACGACCTGCGCCTATCAGAAAAGGCAGACGACATGGGCGCGCAACCGCCAGCGCGACTGGCCAAAAATGGCGCCGGATCACATCGGAACCATGGCGGATCTGCCGCTGCTCTAATGGCCCTTGCCGGCTGGCGACGCGTTCCAATGTATTATAGTTAACATACTTTAACTGCCCCGACATCCAACCTAAAGGCTCCTCAAAGGATCTTGATGAACCGAAGGAGTCACGCTTTGCGTCACGCTATTCTCACCATCGCCGCGCTCCTCTCGACGGCAAGCGCGGCCCCCGCCCTTGCCGCGGGCGATGCCGCCAAGGGATTGCAGGCGCTCTCCGAATATAATCTGATCACGCTCGGCAACTGGGAGTCCAGCAGCCATGTGGACGGAAAAGTCTTTATCGGCGGCGATGCGCTGGGCTCGGGCGCCGTGGTCGGCGCGGGCGGTGGCGGTGGATCGGCCGCGCCGGTCGATCGTCCCACGGTCGTCATCCGGGGCGACAATCTCATGGGCACGCTGCACGTCAACAATGGCAATAATAACGGTCAGCCCCTGTCCACCGGCTCGAGCGCGGTGATCGGCGGCAACAGCGGCGGCACGCTCTCGCTGGGCGGATCAAACCAGAAGCTGCTCGTGGGAGGTAATTTCTCGACGACCAATCTCAATCTCGGCGCTGGCGACAGCGTGAGCGTCGGCGGCAACTACAATGCAGGCGGCGCCATCAACAATGGCGCAAGCGTACAGATCGGCGGCACCTTCAATGGCAGCGCCACGCCCGGCAATCCGAACGTTCAGGCCGGAGTCGGCACGGGCTTCAATGCCGCTGAAGTGTCTGGCTATACCAGCATCTTCAATGAGCTTTCGAGCAATCTGACGGCCCTCTCCTCCTCGCTTGCCGGCCTTTCCTCAAGCCTGTCCGACAATCCGAGCGGCTTCTCGATCGTCGAAGGCAAGCGGCTGGTGCTCAATGCCGTGGCCGGCGCGAACGACTTCGCGGTCATCACCCTGAGCGCGAGCGACCTCGCCAACATTCAGGAGATCGCCTATGATTTCACGGGCGCGGGCGCCACGCCGCTGGTCATCAACGTCACTGGAGACAGCCTCAATCTCGCCGCGAACTTCCTGGGCAACTCCACGGACTATGCACAGCAGGTCATCTGGAATTTCCAGGATGCGACCGATCTGACCATCTCGGGGAGCCCGTTCTACGGATCGATCCTCGCGACCATGGCGGACCTCCATCTTTCCAGCAACAACATCAACGGCAGCGTGGCCGTGGCGTCATTCAAGCAGTCCGGCGAGTTGCACAATTACGGCTATAATGGCGGCAACTTCCTCCCGCCGCCCGCGATCCCCGAGCCCGCGACCTGGGCGATGATGATCCTCGGCTTCGGCCTTGCGGGCGCCGCGATGCGCAAGCGTGGAATGACGCTCCGCCACGCCTGAAACGAGACTTTCAATAGGGTTCCGAAAGGCGGCGCAGGCGACATGCCCGCGCCGCCTTTTTTCTGTGTCTGGGCCCGACGACAGACTTGCTGAAGGCAATGTCTGACGACCTCATATGATATGAAAGTGCCTTAATTTGTAATATTATTGCTCAATTACCTGTTGACGTAGCATTTTATGATGCGTAGTGGCACCAGCCTTGTCAGGACGCGGTCTTTTGACCAAAGGCCGCGCGTAGTTTTTCCATGGGAGTTTCCAGTGGCCGAGAGAAGCGGCGCCGACATTTTGGTTCAATGCCTGCTCGATCTGGGAGTCGACACCGTGTTCGGCTACCCCGGCGGCGCGGTGCTGCCGATCTATGATGCGATCTACGATCACCCGAAGATCAACCACATCCTCGTCCGGCACGAGCAGGCGGCGGCTCATGCGGCGGAAGGCTATGCGCGCTCCACCGGCAAGCCCGGCGTCGTGCTCGTCACCTCCGGCCCCGGCGCGACCAATGCCATCACCGGCATTACCGATGCGCTGATGGACTCCATCCCGATGGTGGTCATCACCGGCCAGGTCGCCACGCACATGATTGGATCGGACGCGTTTCAGGAAGCCGACACGGTCGGCCTGACGCGCCACTGCACCAAGCATAATTATCTGGTGAAGAGCCCGGACGCGCTCGCCGGCGTCGTGCACGAGGCGTTCCATATCGCAACGTCCGGCCGGCCCGGCCCGGTCGTCATCGATATTCCCAAGGACGTTCAGGTCGCGACCGCGCCTTATGATCGGCCCTCCTCCAACGCGCATCCAAGCTATCGGCCGCAGACCGAGCCCGATGCCGCGCTGATCGAGCAGGCTGTCGACCTCATCATGGCAGCCGAACGGCCCGTGCTCTACACTGGCGGCGGCATCATCAATTCCGGCCCGGCGGCTGCCCAGGCGCTGCGCGCGCTGGCGGAGATGACCGGCGCGCCCGTCACATCCACGCTGATGGGCCTGGGCGCTTTTCCCGCCTCCTCGCAGCAATGGCTGGGGATGCTGGGCATGCACGGCACTTATGAAGCCAATTGGGCCATGAACAAGGCGGACCTGATCCTCGCGCTGGGCGTGCGGTTCGACGACCGCGTGACCGGCCGGCTGGATGCCTTCGCGCCGAACAGCCGCAAGGTCCATGTCGATATCGACCGCAGCTCGATCAACAAGATCGTGCCGGTGGATACCGCCATCGTCGCCGATGTCGGCCGCGCCATCGAGGCGATCGTCGCGGGGCTGAAGGCGCGGGGCTTCCAGCGCCGCGACTATCGCGACTGGTGGACGGACATCGAGGAATGGCGCGGGCGCCGCAGCCTCGATTATGTCGAGACCGGCGACGAGATCATGCCCCAGCGCGCCATCGCGGAACTCTACAAGGCGACGCGCGACCGCGACACGATCATCACCACGGAAGTCGGCCAGCACCAGATGTGGGCGGCGCAGCACTTCCATTTCGATGAGCCCAACAAATGGCTGACCTCCGGGGGCCTGGGCACGATGGGCTATGGCTTCCCTGCCGCCATCGGCGCGCAACTGGGCAATCCGGACGCGCTGGTGATCGACATCGCGGGCGACGCCTCGATCCAGATGAACATCCAGGAACTCGGCACCGCGATCCAGTATCGTCTGCCGGTCAAGATCTTCATCCTCAACAACGAGTATATGGGCATGGTGCGCCAGTGGCAGGAACTCACTTATGAGAGCCGCTATTCGCACAGCTATTCGGACAGCCTGCCCGATTTCGTGAAGCTTGCCGAAGCTTATGGCGCAACCGGCATCCGCATCGAGAGCCCGGACGAGCTGATCCCCGGCATCCGGGCGATGATCGATACGCCCGGCCCGGTGATCGTGGATTGCCGCGTGGCCAAGCTCTCCAACTGCTTCCCGATGATCCCATCGGGCGCGGCACACACGGACATGCTGCTGGACCCCAGCCAGGTCTCCGGCACGCTCGATGACGAGGCGAAGGCGCTGGTCTGATGAGCCCGGCGATCCGCCTTCGCCTGCATGTCAGCGAGCCGTTCGATTTCGAGCGGCACAATGACAGCGCCGACCTGTTCGGCACGACGCGCGACCATGAAGCGGGCGATGCGGACGAGTGGGTGATCGAACTGGAGAGCTGGTTTCAATTCAACGATCATGATTACGACACGGTGCTCGTCTCGCCGCGCTATGTGGGCGAGCATCTGAGCCGGATCTTCGATGCCATTCTGGGCCACCCGGTGCGGATCGCGCATCGCACGCCAGAGGGCTGGCATTATGCCATGACCGGCATGCTTTCCCTCGCCCCGCCACCGCGGGACGAGGCCGATATTTCCAGTATTTGATAGGGACAAGAGTGATGCACATTCGCCAGGAGGACAGCGAGCGCCATGTGCTGTCGGTCACGGTCACGAACGAGGCGGGCATCCTTGCGCGCATCGCGGGGCTGTTCTCGGCGCGGGGCTATAATATCGAGAGCCTGACCGTCGCCGATGTGAGCGAGGACCACAGGATCAGCCGCATCACCATCGTGACGAACGGGCCGCCGCGCGTGATCGACCAGATCATGGCGCAGCTCGACCGGCTGGTGCCGGTGCACAAAGTGACGGACCTTACCGAGATCGGCCCCTTCGTGGAGCGCGAGCTGGCGCTGGTGAAGGTCTCCGGCACCGGCGAGGCGCGGATCGAGGCGCTGCGGCTGGCCGATGTGTTCCGCGCCAAGGTGGTCGATACCACGCTGGAAAGCTTCGTCTTCGAGATCACCGGGCCGAGCAGCAAGGTCGATACCTTCGTGAGCCTGATGCGCGAGCTTGGGCTTGTGGAACTGGGCCGCACCGGCGTGGTGGGCATGTTGCGGGGCGCCGGGGCCTGAAATCGCGCCCGCACGGCTTGGCTTTCGCGGCCGAAAAGTGCAGGAGCGGTCCGCCGGAAGAATTGCACTTAATTGCATATGAAATGCCGAGACTGCTCGGCAACACGAACTGAGACAGAGAAGGGTTCTGGGAATGCGTGTTTATTACGATCGCGATGCCGATATCGGCCTCATCAAGGGCAAGAAGGTCGCCATTCTGGGCTATGGCAGCCAGGGCCATGCCCATGCGCAGAATCTGCGTGACAGCGGCGTGGCCGAAGTCGCGATCGCGCTGCGTCCCGGCTCGGCTTCGGGCAAGAAGGCCGAGGGCGCCGGCTTCAAGGTCATGGCCAATGCGGACGCCGCGAAGTGGGCCGACGTGCTCATGATCCTGGCGCCCGACGAGCATCAGGCCGCGATCTACGAGAACGACATCAAGGGCAATCTGCGCCCCGGTGCCGCGCTCGCCTTCGCCCATGGCCTCAACGTCCATTTCGGCCTGATCGAGCCGCCGGCAGACATCGACGTCATCATGATCGCGCCCAAGGGTCCCGGCCACACCGTGCGCGGCGAATATGTGAAGGGCGGCGGCGTGCCCTGCCTCATCGCCGTCCATCAGGACGCGACCGGCAACGCGCATGACATCGCCCTCTCTTACGCCTCGGGCGTTGGCGGCGGCCGCTCGGGCGTCATCGAGACGAACTTCAAGGAAGAGTGCGAGACCGACCTGTTCGGCGAGCAGGCCGTGCTGTGCGGTGGCTTGACCCATCTCATTCAGGCCGGTTTCGAGACGCTTGTGGAAGCCGGTTATGCGCCGGAAATGGCCTATTTCGAGTGCCTCCACGAAGTGAAGCTGATCGTCGACCTCATGTATGAGGGCGGCATCGCCAACATGCGCTACTCGATCTCCAACACGGCTGAGTATGGCGACATCACCACCGGCCCGCGCATCATCACCGAAGAGACCAAGTGGGAAATGAAGAAGGTGCTGGAGGACATCCAGTCCGGCCGCTTCGTGAAGAACTTCGTGCTCGACAACCGCGCCGGCCAGCCGGAACTGAAGGCCAGCCGCAAGGCGGCCGCCGCGCACCCGATTGAGCAGACCGGTGCGCAGCTGCGCGCGATGATGCCCTGGATCGGCGCCAACAAGCTGGTGGATCAGGACAAGAACTGATCCATCCCGGCCCTTGCGGCTGAGGAATGAAGGGGCGGGTTCGCGATGGCGGACCCGCCTTTTTTTCTTGGGGGCTGCCTATCCTTCCCCGTTCGCCCTGAGCTTGTCGAAGGGCTGCCCTTTTCTTGCGGCGTTGAAAAGAAGGACGGCCCTTCGACAAGCTCAGGGCGAACGGATGGGAGTTCCGTTTGCAAGATCTGGGCTGAAGCCAATCCGACGACCCTGCACCGAGGCGACGGAGTTGGAACGTTCCTTGATGACAGGGCGCGCGTGATTGTTATGTTCACCCCGCCGCCCCCTTTGCACGGCACCATCGAACTGGAGAGACAGACAATGCGCCTCATTCATGCCGCTCTTCCCGCCATCCTGCTGACCGGCCTTGCCGGCGCGCTGATCGCACAGCCCGGCAAGCCCGATCCAGCCGCCATCACCGGCGGCGCCTACACCGTCGATGCCGAGCATACGCTGGTGAAGTGGACAGTCGATCACCTCGGCTTCACGCCCTATTTCGGCATTTTCGGCTCCGTCACCGGCACGCTGCAATTCGACCCGGCCAATCCCGGCGCCGCCAAGGTGGACGTGACCATTCCCGTCTCCAAGGTGACGACGGCGAGCGCGGGCCTCACTGCCCATCTGCTGAAGCCCGCCGAAGGCGGCAAGCCCGCCGACTTCTTCGGCGCCAGCCCAGCCGATGCCCGCTTCGTCTCCACTGCCGTGCAGGTGAACGGTCAGGACGCCAAGATCACCGGCGATTTCACGCTGAACGGCGTGACCAAGCCCGTCACGCTCGACGCCAAATTCTATGGCGCCGGCATGGGCATGGGCAACAAGGAGAATGTGGGCTTCACCGCCACCGGCTCCATCAAGCGCAGCGAGTTCGGCATGAACTTCCTCGCACCCATGGTGAGCGATGAAGTGAAGCTGGAGATCGTCGCGGCTTTCGTGAAGTAAGCTTGGCGTGAAATAAGGTTGGCGGGAAGCTAACCGCGTTCACGTCGCTCCGGCGCCGACGATGGTTTGCGAAACCCGGAGCGCAGCCTGCTTACGGCAGGTGGGCGCCGCGCGCTCGGAAATCCGCCATTGCGGCGGCCGGAACCGAGTGCCGAACCGACTATGGTTCGCCGGCCGGTGACGCGATCACTGGCCGGCCGCACCCGATCCGCGCGAGATAATCGCGCCGGGACTGGATGGCCTCGCTGCCCCGGAAGCGCGGCGGCACGGGATGGACGCCCAAGGGCTGGAATTGCGCGCGGTCCATGATCGCGACGTCATGCGCGGCGCAAAGCTGCTGAAGCTGGCTCCCTCCGAGCATGTGCAGCGCCATCACGACCGGGCGGGACGGCCTGCCTTCATCGAAGCGGGCAAGATCCGTCATGTAATAGCCGCCGCGAATGTCGATCAGCACGGCATCGGCATCGCTGACCCGGATAGCCTCCATCGTGCGCGCATAGCCGCGCAGATACTGCTCGGTATCCTTGAGCAGCCATGCGCCGCTCGCCAGCGCGAACACAGCCGATCCCGCCAGCACCAAGCGTCCCCGCCCGGCAGGCATCACCGCGCACCAGCCGAGCCCGGCCAGCAGGCACAGCGCGCCGATCTGCCCGTGCATATAGCGGAAACCCCAGCCATAGCCCTGATAGAGCGCGAGCCCCATGCCCGCCACCGCGCCAAGCAGCAGCGGCACGGTAAGCGGCACGTCGCGTAGCAGCCCGCGCCAACGCACGCCCAACAGGGCAAGCCCCGCGAGCGGGAGCAGCAACAGGTTGTTCCAGGCGATCAGCCGCGCATTGTTGAGCAGCGGCTGCCATGTCTCCAGCCGGCCGAACAAACTCCCCAGCTTGTCCAATATGCCATTGGTGCGGTGCGCGTCCGTGGGAGGCGCTGCGCCGACGATGTCGCTGAGCAGCATGGGCCAGAGCCGGGCCCAGACGATCATCATCGCCAGCGCCACCAGCGCATGGAAGAGCGCCGGCCCCCAGCGCCGGTTGGCCGCGAGCCAGAGGATGAACGGGCCGATGAACAGCAGCGGGAAATGCCATTGGTGCAGCCCCGCCGCGAGCAGCGCCACGATCCCGGCGAGCGCATGCGCCAGCCATCCGCCGCGCAACACCAGCGCCAGCCAGACCATGTTGAACGCGAAATGGCTGGTCATCGCATAAGGCGTCATGGCGGTGGCGATGAGTTGGGTGGACGTGAGCGCCATCACCATCGCGACGATCGCGCCGTCCCGCCGATCGGGCATCAGCGTGCGGGCGATGTGCCAGAGCGCGAGGAGGCCGATGCCGAGCGTGACCGGCGCGGCGAGATCGGCATCGCCGGCCCAGATGAACAGCGCGCGGATGGCGGCGTGGACCGGCAGGTAGATCGCCGTCCAGTGCGTGTTCGCGCCATAGGGGCTGTAGAATTCCGGCATCAGTGCGCGGTGGAAGGAAAGCCATTCCGTCGGGATCGCCCAGCCGATCTGCCCGGCCGCCAGATAAGCGGCGGCGAGTTCCGCCATCACTTCATCGCGCGAGGGGCTGTAGCCGTGGAAGATCCAGCTTCGCCCCAGCCAGCCGAGCAGCACCGCGAGCAGGATGCCGATGAGGATGAGGCCATTGGTGCCGCGCCATGGGGCCGCGCGCGCAGTCCCCTCGCCACGCCGGAGCAGCCATACGCCCATGCCGGCCAGCACGAGCGCGAAGGCCTGCACGTCCAGCACCCACATATCCTGACGGGCAAAGAAATAGTCCGAGAGGTCGCGGACCCGCACACCACGGATATGCCAGGCCCATGCGCCCCATGAGAGGGCAATGCAGAGCAGCCCGCCCAGCCCCAGCGCGACTGCGAGCGCGAGCGGGCGGTCCCTGTGCGTCTCAGACGATCGGGACATTGCCGCCCTGCGTGAGATCCGCGCGGACGAACAGGCCATCGAGTTCCACCAGCAGCGGGAAATGCCCCTTGTTGTTGGCGAACATGGCATTGGGGACGAAGCCCGCCTCGGCCAGCAGCGCGACCATGTCGCGATAATCCGTCGCGCCGGCATAGAGCGGGCGCACCGCCAGTTCGGTCTGCGCGCCGATGGTGCGGTCCAGCACATCGCCCGCGCCGCGCAGCACCAGCGCATCGTGACCCTGCGTATCCATCTTGAGCAGGATCGCGCGCGCGCCGGCAATGGCGGGAATGGACTTCGCCGCGCTCTCCAGCCGCGCGCAAGGCACGGTGACGCTGCGCTCCACCCGGTTGCGCTCGGCGAAGATTGGCTCCAGCCCCTCGCCCGGCGCATTCAGGGAGCTGAACTGATCGGCCGCCATGATGTTGAAGGTCGCTTCCCCGTCCCGCTCCGAGAGGGCGATATGATGGGTCTGCCAGCGGCTGTCGGCCTGCGCGGTCTCCGCGAGGCGGGCGAACACGTCCGGATTGGGCTCGAAGGAGACGATCTCGCCGGCAAAGCCCACGTCGCGCCGGAGCATCTGGGCATATTGGCCGGCATTGGCGCCAACGTCGATCACGCAATCGATGCCGAAATGCGCGATGAAGCGGCGCAGCGCGACGATCTCGCCATATTGGTGCTGCCGCCCCGCAAGGCCAAGGCGCACGGCCAGCCAGCGATCCCGCAATTCCCGGCGATAGCGGACGAGGCGGCTCATGCGGCAGCGCCCATGCGCGCGGCGAACCGCTCGCGGGCAGCGAGATAGGCTTGCTCGGTCTGTTCCGCAGCTTTGTCCCATCCCGTCATGGCCTCGCCATGCGCCAGCGCGGCCGCGCCGGCTTCCTGCCGTCGCCGGGCGTCGCTCAGAAGCTGGCGCAACGCCACCGTCAGCGCCTCGGCATTGCCGACCGGGAAGCGGGAGGCGACACCATCGGGAAGATCGCCGAACATGCCGGCATCGCTCGTGACCATCGCCGCGCCATAGCGCAGCGCGGAAAGGAAGGCACCGCTGGAATCGATCGAGCGATAGGGGAAGGCAATCACATCGGCCGCGCGCAGATGGGCGTCCAGCCGCTGCTCGGTGAGAAAACCGAAATCCATCACCAGCCGATCGCCGAAGCCGCCGCCGCGAATAGCGCCGACGAACGCCTCCACCGGCATGAAGGGCTTGCCGGCGAGGGCCAGCTCGAAATCCAGACCGTCCCGCCAGAGCGTGAGGCAGGCCTGCACCAGCAGATCCAGCCCCTTGTATGGCCGGATCGTGCCGAAGAAGAGGATGCGAGGCACATCGGCGCGGGGGGCCACGCGGGGAACGGCAACGAGATCGTCCGCAGTCGCTTCGCGCAGGCGCATCGGCGGATGGGCCACGATGTGGACCGCGCTCTCCTCCACGCCCTGCGCCAACACGGCATCGCGCGTCTTTTCGCCATGGACGATGAGCGCATCGAACTGGCGAAGTAATGCGCCATAGCCGCGCCCCTGCATGCCAGCGCGTCCATCGCCATGGAAAGGCTGCGCGTTGTGGACGGTGTGGACGAGCGCCGCCCGTCCGCCGAGGCGGCGCAGCAGCCAGCCATCCGCCATGGCAAAGGGCAGCCATTGGAAATGCGCGACATCCGCCGCGAGGCTGCCCAGGGAGCCCAGGCGCGCATCGACCGTATAATCGATCGCCTTGATGGCCTGCCCGGCACGCCCCTCGCCCAGCAAGGGCCGCAGCCGCTCGCCCAGCCGGAAGAAACGCGGTTCATAGCGATAGCGCCGGGGCACGATGGCGTCCGTTTCCCGCATCGGGCGGCCCAGCAGCGTGACTTCGTGGCCCCGCGCGGCGACGGCCTCGCACAGACCGTCATCATAGCGCGGCGTGAACAGCGAGGGATCGATCATGGCGATCTTCATGGCTTGCTCACTGGTCCTCCCGAAAGACGCATCAACATGCCGCCGTGGACGAGCCCAAGCGAGACATGCACGGCGGCATAGAGGGCAAGAAAGCCTGCCGAGAAGGTCCAACCGAGACTCTGGTGCAGCGGCACGGCGAGCGGAACGCTGAGCAGGCTGCCGGTCAGCAGCAGCAGGGACGGACGCTGCAAGGCGCCGAACCGGCCGAGCCCCCATTGCAGATAGACCGAGACGCAGATGAGGCTGAGGCCGAAAAGGAGCAGGATCACCATATGGATTTCAGTATCTTGCAGGTCGAGATTGCCATCGAAGATGATGTGGGCCACCAGCTTGCCGGCCACGAGCAATGCCAGCGCGGCCGCCATGGTCGTGGCAAGCGACCAGCCGAGGCAGCGGGCGATCCCTGCACGCACGCCCTTGCGGTCGCCTTGAAACGCCGCGCGCGTCAGCCCCGGCAGCACGGCTTCGGCCACCGCCCGGATCGCGGCGGAAAGCGCGCGGGAGAGTTTGAACACCAGATCGAACAGCAGCAGCGGCCGGGGATCGGGCGTCACCGCGGCGATGGTGAAGTAGGGCGCGTTGTATGCCCCCACATCGCAGAGGGTGAGCACCGCAGTCCGTCCGAAATCGGGGAGGTAATGCGCGCGGACTTGGGCAAGGCCCGTGCGTGGGGCCAGCCACTGCCCTCGCCGCATGCCGAGCACCTGATGAACGGTTGCCAGAGCCACGGCCAGCACCGCCACCGCCACGGCAAGCTGGATGAATACCGAAGCAAGGATGGAGAGCGGCCCCAGCGCTGCGAACAGCAAGGCGATGCCGGAAACGCGGCGGACGCCATCGAGCATTTCCCACCACATATTCTGATCGATGGCCGCCAGTGCCCGCCGGGCCAGCAACGTCAGCAGGTTGAACGCCGCGACGCCATAAAAGGCGATGAACAGCACCGGATGCGCCGTCACCAGCAGTCCCGTCGCCATGGCGAGCAGGATGAGGCACGCGCCCAGCAGCACGAGGCCGATGAGCAGCCAGAGCAAGGCGACGACCTCGGCGGGATCGAACGTCCCTTCCCCGCTCACCCGCGCGCGCCTCAGCCGCGCATAGGCAATGGCGGAGAGGCCGAGTTCGGCCGATATGGTGAAGTTGGCGAAGGCGATCAGCAGCAGGAAGGTGCGGAATTCCTCAATGGGAAGCAGCCGCACGAATACGAAGGTGACGACGAAGCCCCAGAGCATCGCCAGCGCGACGTTGCCGAGCTTGACCAGCCCGAGCAGGCCGGCGCGCCGCTCCAGCCGGCCGGCGAGCGCCATCAGGCCGCCGATCACCGGAGCAGGCTCTTCATGCCGGACGGCGCGCCCGGAACAGCGTGTCCGCCAGCGCCATCCGCCGCACGGTCTCGGCCGGCAGCCTTGCGGCGTCGATCAACTCCACCTCGAACCCGGCAGCGCGGATGCGATCGGCAAAGTCCCGGCCATATTGGCGCACATGATCCCATTGGCCAAAGCGCCGCTCGCGCTCGCGGGGTGAGAGATCGGGCGGCCCGTCCTCGCTCGGCCTGTCCCAGAGCGGCACC
>Ga0160433_100247_pt1 | contig 38186 bp, 39 predicted proteins | sample HID1972K_E0MG_FD_108235 | JGI IMG/M metagenome (GOLD analysis project Ga0160433, IMG submission 108235) | Enriched pill bug-associated microbial communities from UW Madison campus, WI, USA - HID1972K_E0 MG | ecosystem: Host-associated > Arthropoda: Insects > Digestive system > Unclassified ...
CACTCTGACGCCAACGCTCAACTTCCGCTTTCATACGTGTTCTTTGATCCATTATTATGTCTTTTCTGACAAAGTAAGTTCATCCACACAGTCCCATCAATATGCAGTTGGTCGGCCGGTTACCCTTCGCCCATAATCTGAGAAAATGGACGGCTTGAGGCCTTTTTTGTCTTTGTGGCACCAATACTAACCGAACCGGCGCAATCTTACCCTTATAAACTGCACTTACCCTGAAATCGTACTTCATTACCAAAAACAACAGAAACAAAAAACGCCTCATAATTTACTTACGAAACGACCTCTTCTGCCTAAGAATATTTTCTCTCTGTCTTTTTCAAAAGTTGTCGATTATATATGTGTTCTGATGTTGTTGTCGACCCTATTCCATTTATTGGGCAGGACCTCTTGAATAAAAATTAAGAAGGTGCGCCTGTGAAACTATTGAACCGCAATAAAATCCGCCTTAAAAGCCCATGCAGGATGGTAATTCGGATGAATTCACTGCAGACTTTGCAGGATTATATATTACCTCTTTTGAAATTTTAGCCATTGGAAATTGCTGGCTGATGAGTGGATACAGGGATATAGATATTAGGGGTCACAGTTTGATGATTTTCAATTAACTACCGGTGCCTGTTCAAGATGTATAGGCTTAAGGCAAATTTTTAAGTTTGCCTTAAGCCTACAGATTAATTAGATTTGCAGCCCGCCTAGCTGACAAATTCGATTTTGAAGAAATAAAGCTCCTTTTGGTTTCAGAGACTTGCATCCTATAGCGCTAGTTCTCTGATTAAAATCCCACCATGTCAATCAAGATTCCATGTTCGAAACAGGTGGCTATAATCAAAAATTTGTGGATTATTATCTGATATAATTTTTAGGCACAAGTCGAAAGCATAATAGCCTTCCTGATGAGCATACAGGGCTACTGGGTAAGAGTAAGTGCCTGAATTTGGTATATTCTGTCCAATTACACCTATCAATTGATTGAACTGATATAACTCTATCGTTACAGTGCTGGTTTGAACTAAATCTTTATTCCAGGTGATGTTCACTGGTTGATCAAAATCTGTGATTCTTACTTCAACATCGGGATATTTATTCGTGGGGTAGATAATCCACTTATCAAGGTTTGAGTAAGGATAAAGATATTGAACGGCCGCCTTGTCATAGTATGTCATACCACTAAAAGATGGAACTACTGAATGATAGCTTCCTGAATTCATTATTGAGCTAGGATCATTCACAGGTGTTCCGGGTATCTGGTAAGCTCCGGAACTCCCTTCTCCATTCGTATTTAGATCAGAATGTCTTAGTCCTAAGCAATGCCCGATCTCGTGAGTTAGAATATAGAGTTTTTGAGCATCGCTTAAAGGATTAAACAAGTTGCTGTTTACTCTAATGCGATAACCAGCCTCGTCATCGTTAGGAAACTCAGCTTGTGCATAAGCGTTAATTGAATTATCGTGAAAAACATAAATTGAGTTATCATCTCCTACTCCTCGAGCAGCAATGCCATAAAAGTTGATTTTACAATCTGCAATATTTGCCCAATTATTAAAAGCTTGGTCCATGATAGTATATGGGACAGAAATGTTGCTGCTTACCTTGATTCGATCTGCATTTGCGGAAGATATTACCTCTGGAGTTCGCCATTGATAGGTTTTAATCTCTTTTCCGTTTTTGTTATCGATTCCGAAGTACTTAGAGGCCTTAGATAAATTCGTTTTGTTTTTCTTGAATCTCATATCATCCTCAATGACGTAGTACTCGCCAATATCTTCAATATGATCAGGATCAATACCTGCTCTTAAAAATAATTCATACAATTGCTTGTCGTTAGGAGTAGCATTTGGCGCCGTGCTTGCTTCCTTCTTGCAGGATGAAAAGATAATTGATATTGCACAAACTGCGAATATCATTGAAAAAGAGCTTGTCAGAATGTTTTTTTTCATGTTGTAATTAGAATGCTTGAAGGTCTATTATTCAGTTTTTGAAAGTTTGAGAGACGTGTATTTTGCTTACCCTTTCCATTTTGCCTTAATATGTTAAGAATTCAAACTAACTAGTCGCTATATTTAGTTTGAGATTAGGCTTAAAAATTTCTAAGTCAAATGCGTTCTATCTCTCCTCAAAAAGTAAGCGCTTAAGTATACTCAGTCATCATTAAGATATGTTCATTCGGCTTCGGGGTTTAGGGTTTTCTTACTCTGTTTTAGATTTTCGGGATCTCTAGCTAGCATTTAAATATAATAGTGTAATATGAGGCGAATATTTAGTTGTTGTTATTATATTGTTAGTAGCTATAGCGATATACCATCTTTATTGATCCTAGGAATTCCTGAAAGCTCAGTTGGCTCTCAGATCAGCCGCTTTAAGCATCGATGATATGAATAGCAATCTAGCACTGAGCCCGAGCAGTCAAATTTATCTAAGTGCAATTTTCTGTATTTTGACCGACCATATTGTATCATTTACCGAGTTTTCATCTGGTTCAACCTATTCGCTATTGCCGGGACCACTGGTTCCGTCTATATTTGATAAAAAGATTAAGAATGGAAAATTCAAATCCAATATATAATAAGAAAAAGGCGGCGGGGAAGCAGTGGGCAGGGCTCATATTCTTAATTCTGGGGATTGTTCTCTTGATACGTTCATTTGGTGGTTTCATTCCGGACTGGATAACAAGTTGGCCGATGATTTTGATACTCATCGGTGTATTCACCGGAAGTCGCCATAACTACAGAAATCCAGGGTCTATTATTTTAATTTGCCTTGGCGTACTATTTCTACTGGGAAGGATAATTCCTGGTATCGATCTTCACGATTTTGTATTTCCGTGTATCATTATCGGACTAGGGCTTTATCTGATATTGGGAAAGACGAAGTTTAATAAGCATTTTGTGAATCGAGGCAGAATGCGGAATGACGTGGTGTGGGACAAGCGTGTGAATGTGCCGAAAGAGGAATCCATTGTTGCTGATGGAGCGACTGCTGAGGAGGAGCCTTTTAAGGATGCTGGTGATAGTTCATTTAGCTCGGCTTCTTCTTCTTCTGAGCAGCAATATTATGCTGGAGCTGCTGGCGGTGGTCCGGAGGATTATCTGGATACGGTTTCGATCTTTGGGGGAATAAAGAAGAATATTGTATCGAAGAATTTCAAAGGCGGGGATATTGTGACGATAATGGGGGGTGCAGAGATTAATCTCACGCAGGCGGATATTCACGGTACTATCGTCATAGACATTACCCAGGTATTTGGAGGTACCAAGTTGATACTTCCTCCGCAATGGAAGGTGTCTTCGGATCTGGCTGCCTTGTTTGGGGGAATAGAAGATAAGCGTCCGATCGTTCAGGCCATTCATCTGGCTGACGATAAAGTGGTCATTTTAAGAGGAACATCGGTATTCGGTGGGATAGATATTCGTAGCTATTAATCAGTAAGTTGTGTCAGTATCTTCATTCTCATCGACACGCGTGATTACATACATCGGTGCTGCGTGGCTCGTGTGGACAGCCATGCATGCCGGTTCGTTGTATCTCCTTGGTTTCAGTATAAAGGTTTCTGTTATCGATGCGGTCATCTGTAATACCTTGCTGTTGCTGGCATCTTCAGTTGTTAGTAACACCCTTCGCTTTTATCAGCCCGGGAAAGGGCAGTATCTGAATATCGTTGCGTGGTGTGCACTGCTTGCCGGTATGTGGCTTTTTCTTTCAAGGTGGTTATTGCTGTATATTTTGAAGGGTGAAGAGATTTATGCTGATGTATTGAACAGCTCGTTGTTGATGCGGGGAAGCACGGGTTTCCTTTTGATTTGCGGGTCTGCTTTGATCAGTATGCTGTACTATACGCAGCAGGAGCAGAAGGAGAATGAAAGAAGGAAAAGTGATGCGGAAAAGCTTGCGCGTGAAGCGGAGCTTTTTAATTTGCGTCAGCAGCTTCAGCCGCATTTTCTTTTCAACAGTTTGAATTCGATAAGCGCTTTGATTGGCCGTCGGCCTGAGGAGGCGAGGACGATGATTTATCAGTTGTCGGATTTTTTGCGTGGTACCCTTAGGAAAGAAGAAAACGAGGTGGTTACTCTGGAGGAGGAGTTTCAACATCTTCAACTATATCTTGATATAGAGAAAGTTCGGTTTGGACACCGGCTTAATACCGAGATCATTCAAGATGAGACGTGCGGCAAGCTTGTGCTGCCAGCTATGTTGCTGCAACCCCTGGTTGAGAATGCTATTAAGTTTGGGCTCTATGATACGACTGGCGAGGTAACGATCAGTATAGAAGCCCGCTGCGTGAACCAGTATCTGGAGATCAGGATCCGGAATCCTTATGACGTTGATACGGTAAGACCGAAGAGCGGAACAGGATTCGGGATAACCGGGATAAAAAGACGCCTTTATTTACTTTTTGCACGTACCGATCTGCTGGAAACAAGCGGAGAAAATGATATTTTTACAACCGTAGTAAGAATCCCACAAATATGACCAGGGCAATATTGATAGATGACGAACCCTTAGCAAGGGAAGTGGTTAAAGAGTATCTTGAGGACTATCCCGAGATTGAAGTAGTGGCCGAATGCGGTGATGGCTTTGAGGGTGTTAAAGCTATTGCACAGCATCAGCCGGATCTGATTTTTCTGGACATTCAGATGCCTAAAATAACGGGCTTTGAGATGCTTGAGCTTCTGGACTCGCGACCCGCTGTGATCTTTACTTCCGCTTTTGACGAATATGCGATCAAGGCCTTCGAAACGTATGCTGTGGATTATCTATTGAAGCCCTTTGCTAAGATGCGCTTTAAAGTAGCGGTGGACAGATGGCTGGAAAAGCAGCATCTGGAAGAGACGAAGCAGCATGTCCAATCTTTAATGGATAGTAATGCGGCTGCGCCATCTTATAACGAACGTATCGTTGTGAAGGTAGGCAGTACTATCAAAATCATTCCGTCAACGGATATCATCTTTCTGGAGGCTTACGATGACTATGTGAAGATCAATACAAAAGATGGTACGTTCTTGAAAAATAAAACGATGCAGTTCTTTGAAACAAATCTCGATGATAAGCAGTTTGTACGAGTTCACCGCTCGTTCATCGTTCAGGTATCGTTTATTACGGGACTGGTTCCTTATGAGAAAGAGTCATATAAGCTTATTTTGAAAACGGGCGATAAGTTGCCTGTTAGTAAGACTGGTTACACCAAGCTAAAGAAACTTCTTCAAATATAACAGTCTGCCGTAGATTTTCACCTGGTGGATACGACGGATTTATGGCTTTTAGAAAGCGATAAACTGATCAATTTGCTGTTTTGTAAACTTGAGTGTATCGGGTTGAAAGAAGCTTCCGTCTGCATTAAGTTCTTTATGAATGTATGGGATGTGAATTTTTAAAGGTAGCAAGGTGATATTCAGGTAGTGACAAATGCCTGTGAAATGATCTAATCCGCGGATATTACCGTATTTTCCGGTAGAAATACCAACCAAGCCTGCCTTTTTTCCATAGAAGCTTTCCGGAAAGCGACATGTATCGACCATCACTTTAAGGATGCCTGGAAAGCTGCCATTATACTCCGGTATGATGAAGAGAAATTTGTCGGTTTTGGTTATGATAGATTGAAATGGTTCAAAGCTTGCAGGTTTCTGTTTGTCATACATGTCTGCATGTATGATATCATCCGGGAGCAAATCAAGGGACATGATCGATGCTTCATGTCCGTTTTCTTCAATCATTTTTTGGTAGTACTGCGCTGTTTGAAGGCTATAGCTATTAGGTCGATTTGTACTGGCGATAATAGTGATCATCTGTGGATAATATGTTTAAAAGGAGATATAGCCTCTCTAATTAAATTGTTTAAAGTTCGTATCTTAGGCGATTGGTATGAAAACCAGGCTGAGGTCAAAAATAGTAATTTAAATCACTATTTCCGAAGTGTGTAAATAGTAAATAGGTTAGAAACAGGACAAGGAATGAGTAAGATTATAGCTTTAGCTAATCAAAAAGGGGGAGTGGGTAAAACCACATCATCCATAAACCTTGCGGCTAGTTTAGCTGTGCTGGAATATAAAACATTATTGGTCGATGCAGACCCGCAGGCCAATTCAACTTCTGGAATAGGCTTCGATCCACGTACAATAAAATCAAGTATATACGAGTGTATTATAAATGAGGTTGATCCGCGAGATGCGATCCAGGCAACTGAGACACCGAATCTGGATCTTCTTCCTGCCCATATTGATTTGGTTGGTGCCGAGATTGAGATGATCAATCTGACTGATCGTGAATTTAAGATGAGGACAGTGCTGGAGAAGGTGAAGGACGATTATGATTTCATCATCATTGATTGTTCTCCATCATTGGGACTAATCACAATCAATGCCTTAACTGCTGCGGATTCTGTTATTATTCCGGTTCAATGTGAGTATTTCGCACTGGAAGGTTTAGGGAAATTGTTAAATACAATCAAAATCGTACAAACGCGTTTAAATCCTAATCTTGAAATTGAAGGAATATTGCTCACGATGTATGATGTGAGGCTGAGACTTTCGAACCAGGTTGTGGAGGAAGTGAAGGTTCATTTCAATGAGTTGGTTTTCGAGACGATTATACAGCGAAATACACGTTTGAGTGAGGCTCCGAGCTATGGTATCTCAGTTATTATGCATGATGCTAATTGTAAGGGATCCATCAATTATCTTAATTTGGCTCGTGAGATCATCAAAAAGAATGGTCTTACAAGTGGTAAAGGTTTAAAAAAAGCAACAGTTAATTCATGACGCAGATAAGAAAAACAGGCTTAGGGAAGGGATTAAGTGCGTTATTAGATGATAATGACCGTGTACAGCCGGTCCGTACTCCAGTTGCAGAATCAAACGCTTCTCCGGGAAATATATCGCAGATCAGGATCTCTCAGATCGAGGTAAATCCATTTCAGCCGAGAACTGAGTTCGATCCGGCATCTTTACAGGAATTGTCTGATTCTATTGTACTACAAGGCTTAATTCAGCCGATAACTGTCCGGAAATCAGGTTCTGGCTCATACCAGTTGATTTCGGGAGAGAGAAGGTTGAGAGCTTCGAAGCTTGCGGGCTTAACCGAAATACCTGCGTATATCCGTACTGCTAATGACCAGCAAATGCTGGAAATGGCACTGATCGAGAATATTCAGCGTGAAAATCTGAATGCGATAGAAGTGGCGCTGAGTTTCCAACGGATGATTGATGAGTGCAATCTGAAGCAGGAAGAGCTTGGAGACCGCGTTAGCAAGAACCGTTCGACTGTTACTAACTATATTCGTTTGCTTAGACTTCCTCCGGTTATTCAGGCATCTATACGTGATAACCATGTTTCTATGGGACATGCGAAAGCTATACTTGGTCTGGAGGATGTGGACAAGCAGCTCTATGTTCATAATGAGATTTTGAAGAACGGCTTGTCTGTTAGGAAGACTGAGGAGCTGGTTAGGGATATTCAACGGTCTGGAGTGAAGAAGACGGGACCTGCAAGAAAGGAACCTGTATCATTCCAACTGCAGAAGATTCAGGATGACTTAGCGTCTAAGTTTGCTACGAAGGTTCGTTTGAAGGTGCAAGGGAAAGGGAAGGGTTCTATTGAAATTCCTTTTATGTCGGACGATGATCTAAGCCGCATACTTGAGTTATTAGACTGGTAAATGAGTTTTTACAAAATATTCCTTTTGTTATTGTTCATGGCGCTCACCGGATCGGTCTTTTCGCAGACAGATACTGTGGTGATCAAAGTGGATTCTGCAATGGCCAATCCTGACTCTAGACAACCTAAAACTGTGGTGCCTAAAGATACTGTGGTGAGGGTCACAGGAGAAACGCCTGATAAACCTGCCGTTGTGAAGGATTCAGCCAGGCTGGCAATTGAAAGGATGCCTGGCCAGGCGGCAAGACGTTCTGCTATCGTTCCGGGACTTGGTCAGATTAAGAACGGAAGGTGGTGGAAAGTGCCTTTTATTTATGGAGGGCTCGTCGGTACAGCGCTTGTGTTCGAATTTAATCAACGTTATTACAGGGATATTTTGACTGAACTGCAGGTACGGTATAATCAGTCAAGAGATATTCCTGATGATAGAGAGTTGAATCCGGAATACACGAGGCTGGATGAAACAGCATTGTTAAGTGGTAGGGACTTTTACAGGAGAAATCGTGACCTAAGTGTGCTGGTAGGTCTTGGTGTATATGCGATCAATATTATTGACGCATATGTAGATGCCAAGTTCTTTAGGTGGGATGTTTCCGATGAGCTTTCATTTAGGGTTAAACCATCATTGCAAAGCTTACCTACTCATGCATCTCTTGTCCCGGTACCGGGAATTAAAATCTCTTTAGCCCTTTGATTTCATTAAATAATTATACTCCGATGAAGATAGCCCTTTTAGGTTATGGAAAAATGGGACAGATCATAGAGCAGTTCGCTCAGAATCGTAACCATGAAATTGTATTAAAGATTGACGAACATAGTCTTGATCAGCTGACTGTGGAAAACCTTCGAAATGCTGATGTAGCTATTGATTTCAGTACTCCTCACTCTGTGATGCAGAACATTGAGATTTGCTTTGAGGCACATGTACCACTTGTGGTAGGTACTACCGGCTGGTATGGTCAATTGCAAAAAGTTAAAGATAAATGTATCGAGAGTAACAACACACTGCTTTACGGGTCTAACTTTAGTATTGGGGTAAATATCTTCTTTTATGTTAACCGAATGCTGGCGAAGGTTATGAATCCATATTCTCAATACGATGCTCAAGTGGAGGAGATTCACCATACACAGAAGCTTGACTCTCCGAGTGGTACCGCAATAACGATTGCTGAAGGAATATTGGAAAGTCTGGATAGAAAGAGCGAGTGGGTTAATAATCTTGTTGATGCCGGTGAGCAGGTGGCAAATCAGCCTAATCAGCTGTTGATTGAGTCGCTTCGAATTGAAGATGTTCCAGGAACGCATACTGTGATCTACAGTTCAGAAGTTGATGAGATCGAGTTTAAACATACTGCACATAGTCGTGCTGGCTTCGCTCTTGGTGCAGTCATCGCCGCTGAATGGCTGAAGGGGAAAAAGGGCTTCTACTCTGTAGAAAACATATTTGAGTTTAATAATTAACACACATTACATGGAAAATACTGGAATATGGTTGCTTATCGTAACTCTCATCATTCTGACGCTCGTTGGAATGTGGAAACTATTCGAGAAAGCTAATCGTAAGGGCTGGGAAGCTCTTATTCCCATCTACAATATGGTCGTGATGCTGAGAATTACAGGAAGGCCATTATGGTGGATAATCCTGCTTGTGATTCCAGTGATAAACTTGATCGTTTGGCTTGGACTTGCTGTTGACTTTGCTAAGAGCTACGGTAAAACATCTTTTCTCAGCCATGTTGGGGCAGTAGTTCTGCCTTTTGTAGTTTTTCCTCTGTGGGGATTTGACAAGAATGTGGTTTACCTGGGACCGTCTGCTACACATGAATTCCGAAAAAAATATCCTTATAGAAAGTCTGCTGCACGTGAATGGGGAGACGCAATCATCTTTGCTGTTGTGGCAGCCACGCTTATTCGTAGCTTTCTGCTGGAGGCGTACACCATTCCTACCGGATCAATGGAAAAGTCTTTGCTGATCGGCGACTTTCTTTTTGTAAGCAAAGTTAATTATGGAGCGCGTGTGCCAATGACTCCAGTTGCATTTCCTTTTGCGCATCATACTATGCCAATAACTGGAACGAAGGCATACTGGGAAGGTTTAAAGATTGATTATCACAGGTTGCCGGCGCTTGAAGAAATTGAGCGTAACGATGTTGTGGTGTTCAATTATCCTATGGAAGCAGACTCTCCTTTTTACCGGCCGGTCGATAAACGTGAAAATTACATAAAGCGTTGCATTGGTATCGGAGGAGACACTGTTCGTATCATCAACGCACAGGTTTATGTAAATGGAAAGAAAGGAATCAATCCGGAATTCGCTCAAAAGTATCATGTTGTTGTATCGGATGGAACAGACTTTAACCCTCAACGCTTAGTCGATATGAATATCGATGCGCAACGTCAGTCGGAAGTTGAGTACTTGTTCAACATGACTGAGGGACAGGCATCGGAAATTAAAGGATGGGCAAATGTAAGAGAAGTCAAACCGTATATTCAACCAACATCGGTTGTTGATACCGAGGTTTTTCCTAAAGATCCCAGCTTTATGTGGAATATTGACAATCTCGGACCGATAATTATCCCCAAAAAAGGTTGGACGGTAAAGTTAGACAGTACTACCATCCCTGTTTACAGAAGAGCGATTGAGATTTATGAGGGTAATAAGATTGAGTTGAGAGGGGCTAACGATTTATTAATAAATGGCCAGCCTGCTACATCTTATACTTTTAAGATGAACTATTATTGGATGATGGGCGACAATCGAGATAACTCATTGGACTCCCGCTTCTGGGGATTTGTTCCTGAAGATCATATCGTGGGGAAAGCCTTGTTTGTGTGGATGAGTTGGAATGAGCGGGGTAGCTTTTTGAGTAAAATTCGTTGGGACAGATTGTTCATGGGAATTAAGTAGAACAGAAGCAATTTAATAAATGAAGAAGGGCCGAGAGCATTAGATCTCCGGCCCTTTTTCGATAGTATCTATGTAGTTTGCTTGTCTAGGCTAGTTTTTCTATACCTAGCATGTCTGCAAGCTCTGCCAAGTCCTTAACGACTGGCTCAGAGAGAGGAATCCCTTCTGATCTGCGAGATGCTTCAGCCTCAACTTCAGGTTCTCCTGGTATAATTACCGGTTGGTCCGAATTGATTGGCTTAGCTGATTTAAACCGTTCAATCCAGTTATCCATATGATTTTTGAAATCTTCGGCTGGACGGAACCCATCAATACGCATAGCGCCATGAAAATGTCCTATACCTTCTCCTGGTAGGTTAGGAAGAGGATCAAGAAAAGCTACAAAAGGAGGTACCCACGGTCCATAGTTTGCACCTGACAAGATGGAGGTAAGAATATCGACTGTTGCGCTTAGTCCAAAGCCCTTATGGCTTCCATGCTCACGGTCACTGCCTAAAGGTAACAGTGAGCCGCCCCCTTTTAGGGCATGTGCATCCGTTGTAGCCTCTCCGGTGTTGGTCTGAACCCAGCCCGTTGGTATATCTTTCTCTTCTCTCTGCGCTATTTCAAGCTTGCCATTTGCTGCTGCTGCTGTCGCCATGTCTACGACTACAGGTGGATACTTTCCCGCAGGAAAGGCATAACACATAGGGTTGGTACCAAGAAGACGTTCTGTTGTAAAGGTCGGTGCAACAAGCGGACTCGCATTGGTCATAGCGATGCCAATCATGTCCCGACTTACCGCCTGCATCGCATGGTATCCAGCAATTCCAAAATGGTTGGAATTTTTCACAGATACCCAGCCGGACCCATATTTGTCAGCCTTCTCCATTGCAATCTGCATAGCAAATGGAGCGACTACGAGACCTAAGCCGCCGTCGCCGTCCACAGTGGCAGTGCTTGCCGTCTCGTGAATAATCCGAATATTTGGACTGGGGTTAATCCTTTTCTTTTTCCATAGACGGATATATCCGCTTAATCGGGCTACTCCATGTGAATCTATACCTCGAAGGTCTGATGCCAATAGAACATCTGCTGCCAGAGCGGAATGCGTATCACTGCAACCCATTGCGGAGAAAACCGACTCTGTAAAAGCGCGTAATTTTTTTTCCTGAAAGATGAAAGAACTCATAACTAAGGTTCAAGAATTGTGAATTTTGAGTCAAGAGGCTTGAAATGTCTAACTAACTCAGAAATTAATGTATCTCCGTATTTTACAAAGTATATTCCAAAGTTTTCCGACCGTTCCTGCAGACCGCCGTTGGGAAAATACTTCGCTTTGAGGCCGTCAATTTGCTGGAGTGTGCCTTCATGATTTCTTTTCTCTGCCTTAATCAACTTTTTCTCTAAGTTCAGAAGTGCATGCTTAAGTCTTGCCTTCACAGCATCGGTGCTGGGCAGCAGTGTTGGATCTATCTTGCAGGCTCGAAGCTTTAGTTTTTCAAAAAGCGCTTGAAATTCCGATATCTCTTCCTGCAAAGACAGGGAATGACGGCTATTTTTTAAAACCCACTCCTTTTTGAGTGTTTCGGTGTCCTTAAATATTTCCTTCGCATGTAAATGTAATCTGCACAACTTACTGCTGAACGACTCGTCCGTTAGTGTTGCCGAATTCCTCAGAAGAATGATGGGATAATTAACGTTGAATTGGTCGAAGTTCTGTTTTAACTGCAACCAGTACACTAATTCTGCGCCTCCTCCTATATACGCTATATTAGGGAGGATCACTTCCTGGTATAGCGGCCGCATAACAACGTTCGGACTAAAACGCTCAGGAAACGATCTGATTTCTGAGCGCAGTTGTTCAGGCGTGAATAGAATATCCGTATTGAGGACGTAATATAGACCATTATCTTCAACAATACGCTCACGCATATCGTTCTTCATATAGAAAAAGTTGATATCCCGGCTATTTACCTGAGGATCAAAGCCGGCCTCCTTTAGCTTTTTACTAGCTTCTGTAATGGCTGTAACGCTTTTTCTCGCTAAGACATCCTCCTCAATAATATCAGCGAACTGTTGTTTTAAGGTCGGCTCGTCAGCGTCAACAATGACAACACCATACTCTTCAAACAGTACATTCACAAGATAGCGAGTGGCGGAGGCTAATGTCTTTTGCTCAAGATAGGCAGCCTGTATTATTGATGCTAAGCGATCTGAGTTTTCTGATATACCTAAAGAGTTCTGGTAAGTTCTTAGAGCGTCAGCTATCGTTTGAGGGTTCAAACGTCCGGTTGCTCCACTAACTTGAGCATCCCATGAAATCTTTGTTCCGAAAAGCTTTACATTGTTGATTTCCGCGAAATCATGATCTTCCGAGGCCATCCAATAAATAGGTACGAAGTCCTTATCAGGATACTTTGCCTTAAGCTCGCTAGCCAGATTTATAGCTGTTACTATCTTGTAGATAAAATAAAGCGGACCAGTAAATATGTTGAGCTGGTGTCCCGTAGTAACAGTATAGGTGCTATCTTCCAACAGCAACTTGATATTACTGCTTACCTTTTCGTGAAGAGGGGTGGTCGCCAGAGTCTCAGCATATTGGCGGAACACTACATCATGGAGAGCCTGACGATCAGCAGTTACCTTCTTCTCAGCGATAAGCTTACCGAAGTTCTCGAGGGTAGGAAAGTAAGATACGAAGGGTTTGAGTCTAGAATCCTGGGCCAAATAGCACAGAGCCGTGGATGAAAAACTGTTTGTTTCGTTATAATCGATGTAGGTTGCTTTCATCGCTTACGAAATTAGAGGAATTTTTCAATTCCTCAGTTTCTTATCATTTATTTGACAATTTGTCCATATAAATCGAAGTCCTCGGCCCTTTCAATATTCGCGTGCACAAAGCTTCCTAAGGTAGCATAGTTACTTGAAGCATGGAGTAAGACCTCGTTATCGACTTCGGGTGAATCATATTCAGTCCGGCCTACAAAGTAATCCCCTTCTTTTTTGTCAATTAATACCTTGAATGTTTTGCCTACTTTCTCCTGATTCTTTTCAAAGGATATTTCCTGTTGAACATTCATGATTTCCTCGACACGTTGTTCTTTTACTTCTTCAGGAACATCGTCTATCAAGGAGTGCGCATGAGTTTTTTCCTCGTGTGAATAAGTAAAGCAGCCAAGTCTGTCGAAGCGTGTTTCTTCTACCCAGTCTCTCATTTCCAAAAAATCTGATTCCGTCTCACCCGGGTAGCCGCAAATTAAGGTAGTCCTCAACGCGATTTCAGGGACTTTGTCGCGTATAGCGCTTACAAGGTCGATCGTTTTTTGCTTGGTTATCCCGCGGCGCATAGACTTCAGCATCGGGTCACTGATATGTTGAAGCGGCATATCCAAGTACTTGCAGATATTATCGCGCTCATTCATAACATCAAGAACCTCCATAGGGAAGCCCGAAGGATACGCGTATTGTAGTCTGATCCACTCTACACCAGCTACATCAGAAAGGTTGCGGAGCAACTCATCAAGATTACGCTTTCCGTAGAGGTCCAATCCGTAATAGGTCAGGTCCTGTGCTATTAGAATCAGCTCCTTAGTGCCATTTCTCACCAATCCTTTTGCCTCGTTAACGAGGTCGTCAATAGACTTGGAAACGTGCTTGCCTCTCATCAGAGGAATCGCACAGAAGGAGCAGGGGCGATTGCAGCCCTCAGCTATCTTAAAATACGCAAAGTGGGAAGGAGTAGTAAGCAGGCGTTCTCCGAGGAGCTCATATTTATAATCAGCACCAAGATTAGATAGAATGTTCTGCAGATCATTTGTTCCGAAGAATGCATCTACATTAGTGATCTCAGATTCCAGCTCTGGCTTATAGCGCTCTGAAAGGCATCCGGTAACGATCACTTTCCCCACTTTACCCTGTTCCTTTAATTCGCTATACTGAAGTATGGTATCAATTGATTCCTGCTTCGCATTATCGATAAAGCCACAAGTATTGATAACTATGATGTCATCTTTCGCAATGGTTTCAGACTCATGAACAACATCTATCATGTTGCCACGCAGTTGTCCCATTAACACTTCTGAGTCGTATATATTTTTAGAACAACCAAGGGTGATAACATTCACCTTAGGCTTCTTAACTAATTCTCTTTTTTTTGCACTATTCGTTATCATTCCATTCCCATCTAAGCGCCCTATTTAAAGAGGCTATTCACAAATTCTTTCCTGTCAAAAAGCTGAAGATCATTAATACCTTCTCCAACACCAATGTATTTGACCGGGATCTTGAATTGGTCGGAAATCCCGATAACAACACCACCTTTTGCAGTGCCGTCCAGCTTAGTCAATGCCAGGGCATTCACATCAGTTGCTTGAGTAAACTGTTTGCACTGCTCAATAGCATTTTGTCCGGTCGATGCATCCAAGACCAGCAAAATCTCATGAGGAGCACCAGGCACTACCTTTTGCATCACTGTTTTGATCTTGGTAAGCTCATTCATGAGAGCCACCTTATTATGCAACCTGCCAGCAGTATCAATAATTACCACATCCTCGCCGTTGGAAACAGCCGAATGAATGGTGTCATAGGCAACAGAAGCCGGATCAGAACCCATTGCCTGAGCAACAACGCGTACACCAACACGCTCACCCCATAACTTCAACTGATCGACGGCCGCAGCTCTGAATGTATCCGCAGCGCCAAGCACCACTTTGCTGCCCGCTTGTTTCAGCTGATGAGCCAGTTTTCCGATTGTTGTAGTCTTGCCAACACCATTTACACCCACAACCATAATCACATAAGGCTTATGATTGCCATACTCAAAGCTTTCAAAATCGCTGCTGTTATTCTCCGCTAAGAGTTGTTGGATCTCATCCTTCAGGAGATTATTGAGTTCAGACGTGCCGAAGAACTTGTCCCTGGCAACCCGTGCCTGTATACGATCAATAATTTTTAGCGTAGTAGCTACCCCTACATCAGATGTGACAAGGATTTCCTCAAGGTTGTCCAGAACTTCATCATCGACAGTAGATTTACCTATTACAGCCTTCGTAAGTTTGGAAAAAAGACCATCCTTAGTCTTTTCCAGTCCTTTGTCTAAAGCTTCCTTTTCGACAGGTGTAGTTTCCTTCTTTTTAAAAAAATCGAATAATCCCATTGTGGTGTAATATGCTGACTATACAAAAAAAGCCCTCCTGATGTAGATCGGGACGGCTCCTTAATATTCTTAAAGGAATAAGCTCACTAAGCTTTTTTAGCTTCAGCAATAGCGTCTTTAACGTGGTCGTTATGTGCCATAATTTCTTTAAAAGTGTAAGCGCCGGTTTTGTCAGACTTAACCATTGTGATCACTTTAGAATACTCTTTGCCTTTTCCTGTTTTCAGGGTTGCAACTACTTTCTTTGCCATCTCTTTATACTTTAATTAGGAAGAACCTAAACTATTTAATTTCTTTATGAACAGTTACTTTCTTCAGGAAAGGATTGAATTTCTTCAGCTCCAAACGCTCAGTAGTGTTCTTTTTATTTTTGTTAGTGATATAACGAGACATCCCAGGTTCGCCACTAGCCTTGTGTTCTGTGCATTCTAAAATCACCTGAACACGGTTACCTTTCTTAGCCATTTTCTTCTTTTTAAATTAATTAAACGAATCCTTGCTTAAGGAATTTATTAATCACGGCGCTGATTCCGTTCTTATTAATAGTTTTGATTGCTGAAGTAGAAACTTTCAGCGTAATCCAGCGGCCTTCTTCAGGAATGTAAAATTTCTTTACTTTCAGGTTAGGATAAAATTTGCGCTTAGTCTTAACGTTTGAGTTAGAAACGTTATGACCTTTCATTGCCATTTTTCCTGTTAAATCACAAATTCTCGACATGACTATGTTGTGTATCTTTTTGTAAAAATCAGTCTCTTAAAGAGTTTGCAAATATCATAAGAATAAATTTAAATCGCAATATTTTTTAGCTAATTATTTTAATTACATCATTTTCCTCTTCGGTATACCTCATTTGCGTTGTAGCTGCATTTTAGAACTCTTCTCCCGACTTTGTAGTTTGAACCAGTTATTGTCAAGGTGATTCTTTTGATACGTATTGGCATCACTTTGACCCCAGGAAAAAGCATTTGCTAATATTCTATTATGGGATCGGCACAAAGTAGATATTCAGCAGCCAGCCTCAAACTAAGATGTAGCTACTATTCAGGAAAGAATCCTTCAATCCAAATAAGGACGTTATTTCCATCCAATACCACAAAAACCCGTCCTCAAGGGCAACTAGAGAGAACCTTCATTATTCATACCGTGCATAAATGCCAGGATCCCTTCAACCACCACGTAATTCACTATAGCACACATCAAACAGCGGTTCCAACATGTTTTTCGATTTTTTAGCCTTTCTATTCCATAATATTTATAATTTCAAGCCTGCTAACTAAAACTAATCTAAATTATGGCCAATACTTCAGTCTCTACGCCGGTTGAGGGAAAAACTAATCTTTGGAGCGTGATAACCGCCTCCTCAGTAGGAACCCTCATCGAATGGTATGACTTTTACATTTTCGGTAGTCTTGCAACTATCTTATCAACTCAATTTTTTCCCTTAGAAAATCCTACCGCTGCATTTCTTTCCACTTTGGCCACATTCGCCGCCGGATTTATCGTTCGTCCATTTGGAGCACTTGTTTTTGGCCGGCTTGGTGACCTGATCGGAAGAAAATATACCTTCTTGCTTACACTCGTTCTTATGGGCGGATCAACCTTCGCAATAGGCCTAATTCCTGGATTCTCCTCAATTGGTTATGGCGCGCCTATTCTAGTCTTACTGTTGCGCCTAATCCAGGGCCTTGCCTTGGGAGGAGAATATGGAGGCGCGGCCACGTATGTAGCTGAGCATGCTCCCGCAAACAAACGCGGCTTTTACACAAGCTTTATCCAGACAACGGCGACAATGGGACTCTTCCTATCACTGGGAGTTATACTTCTGATCAGGCATCTCGTTGGGGTTGAGGCCTTCAACAGCTGGGGATGGCGCATTCCGTTTATTCTCTCTTCTGTGCTGGTGTTCGTATCGATTGTCATTCGTATGAAAATGCATGAGTCTCCGCTTTTCGCAAAAGTTAAAGCAGAAGGAAAGACCGTGAAAAATCCTTTGAAAGAATCCTTCGGAAGAAAGGAAAACCTCAAGATGGTACTTCTTGCGCTCTTCGGAGCCACTGCAGGTCAGGGAGTAATTTGGTACACCGGACAGTTTTACGCCCTGTCTTTCATCCAGAAAACAATGAGTGTTGAATTCGTGCAATCAAACTACATCATTGCTATCGGTCTCCTCCTGGCAACCCCATTCTTCATTGTCTTTGGCGGATGGTCCGATAAGATTGGAAGACGGAACATTATGATGGCCGGTATGCTCTGTGGAATTCTGTTCTATCGTCCAATTTACAAACAGATGTATGCCTTATCTGATGTTACTACGATGGTTGAAGTTCCTTCCAGTACCAAAATCGAGCGAAAAACTATAAAAAATGATCTTGGGGAAACGCAGGTTGTACAAACCACAGAACGGCACTTTACAGACGGCACTATCCAAAGGAAAATCAATTCTCAAAGCGTTAATTCCAAACCAGTTGAAAGCACGGAGATAGTTTTACCCACCTCCTCATTCTGGATACTCGTAGCGCTTGTTTTTGTGCAGGTTCTCTTTGTCACGATGGTTTACGGGCCGATTGCAGCATTCCTGGTCGAACTGTTTCCTACCAATATACGTTATACTTCCATGTCACTACCTTACCACATCGGGAATGGCGTATTTGGAGGATTGACACCGTTCATCGCCATCAGTCTGACCTCCCTGCCAGGAGCGACACCCTTCGACGGTCTGTGGTATCCAATAGGAGTAGCCGCCCTGTGTCTGATAATAGGCCTGGTATATATTAACAAAAGTACTTACAATACAACGAACGACTAAAATGAATTCACTACGCAAATACCTCGGAATAATTTGGTTGCTCTTAGGCGTTATACTGGGCGGATATCTGTTCTACCAAGCAGCAGAGGCTTTAAGCTCGCCTACTACAAATGCAGAAGACTATGTATTCTGGATCGTCATCGTAACGATCTTTATCCCGATCTTAATCGGTTTCATATTATTCGGATATTACGCTTATAAGGGGGAATACAGTCGTGAGATCCATCAAAAATAAATATTCATACAGACACCATAATAATGAGAGAATTAAAAATTTCTTCTTTTGAGAATTACAAGGAAGTTTACGATTACAGTGTAAAACAGCCTGAAAAGTTCTGGTCAGAGATAGCAGAGAACTTTAGCTGGCGGAAGAAATGGGACAATGTCGTAAGCTGGAACTTTCGCGATCCGGAGATCAAGTGGTTTGAAGGGGCGAAGCTTAACATTACAGAAAATTGCCTCGACAGACACCTCGAACATAACGGCGATACGCCTGCTATCATTTGGGAGCCTAACGATCCCGAAGAGGAACACCGCATACTTACTTACAAACAATTGCATGATAAGGTCTGCCAGTTTGCCAACGTCCTGAAGAACAACGGAGTGAAAAAAGGCGACCGCGTCTGTATCTATCTACCTATGGTTCCCGAGCTGGCAATAGCCGTCCTGGCTTGTGCACGAATAGGAGCTGTCCATTCCGTTATCTTCGGAGGATTTTCAGCTCAGTCTATTGCCGATCGTATAAACGATGCAGACTGCTCTGTAGTTGTAACCGCCGATGGAGGCTTCAGAGGACCTAAAGATATTCCCTTAAAGGAGGTAATAGATGATGCACTTGTTCAATGTCGAAGCGTATCCCGGGTAATCGTTCTCACCCGTAGCCGCACGGCTGTGTCAATGATCAAGGGACGTGACGTATGGTGGGAAGATGAGATCAAGAAGGTAGAAACTCAGGGAAATCCTGATTGCCCGCCAGAAGAAATGGATGCTGAAGATGTCTTATTTATCCTTTATACGTCCGGTTCAACCGGAAAACCAAAAGGCATTGTCCACACTTGTGGCGGCTATATGGTTTTCGCAGGCTATACATTTGCAAATGTGTTCCAGTATCAGCCGGAAGAAATTTACTTCTGTACTGCCGATATTGGCTGGATCACCGGCCATACCTACATCGTTTATGGCCCTCTTAGTCAGGGAGCAACAACGCTTCTATTTGAGGGCGTTCCGACATGGCCAGGGCCAGATCGCCTGTGGAATATCGTAGACGAATACAAAGTTAACATCCTCTATACCGCTCCAACCGCCATACGTTCCTTGATGAGCTTTGGAGACGAATTATTACAGGACAAAGATCTTAGTTCAATCACCAAGTTGGGATCGGTAGGGGAACCTATAAATGAAGAAGCATGGCACTGGTTTAACGAGAAAATCGGAAAGGGTCAGGCACCCATTACCGATACCTGGTGGCAAACAGAAACCGGAGGGATCATGATCAGTCCCATAGCCGGCATAACGCCAACAAAACCCGGTTACGCAACACTTCCACTTCCCGGAATCCAACCGTGCCTGGTCGACGAAAATGGAAAGGAAATCTCCGGAAACGGTGTGAGCGGAAATCTTTGCATTAAATATCCATGGCCCGGAATGCTTCGCACAACCTACGGAGATCACGAACGCTGCAGGCAGACCTATTTTTCTGCGTATCCGGATATGTACTTCACCGGCGACGGTTGCTTAAGAGACGAAGACGGTTACTATAAAATTACAGGCCGCGTGGATGACGTCTTAAATGTATCAGGTCACCGTATAGGTACTGCTGAAGTAGAGAATGCTATAAATATGCACTCTGATGTTGTCGAAAGCGCTGTTGTCGGCTACCCTCACGCCATCAAAGGACAGGGTATTTACGCATATGTCATTCTGGGAAACTCTACACATAACGAAAAAGAGCTGGTTACTAAAGACATTCTAAAAACAGTCACCCGTCTTATCGGTGCCATCGCCAAACCAGACAAAATACAGTTCGTTACAGGCCTTCCCAAGACCCGTTCAGGCAAGATCATGAGAAGGATTCTGCGTAAAATAGCAGAAGGGGAGACAGGCAATTTAGGAGACACCAGTACACTTCTTGATCCCGCTGTGGTCGAGGAAATCAGACAAGGGGCCCTGTAGTCGTCAAACAATTTCCAATACAGCCTGTTGTTCTGATATTATCTATTAAAAAACATATATCATGGACAAGTTAGAATTAAAAGGAAAGTGGAACGAAATAAAAGGAAAAGCTAAACAAGCATACGGCGATCTGACCGACGATGATTTAGCATATCAAGAAGGACAAGAAGACGAACTGTATGGTAGGCTTCAATCCAAAACAGGCAAAACCAGAGACGAAGTAGTCGAATGGTTGAGAGGCCTATAACTCAACAAAAGGCGGTTTAGTTCATCTAAGCCGCCTTTTTTATTGCTATTTTATTTCCTTTGGTATCAGTTTTATAAATCTCGTTGAGTCAGAGTCAAAATAACTGTTCATAGACACCTTTCCGTCTTCTGTTTTCATCGCCATTTCTCCGTTGATTGCTATCTTATCGCCAACTTTCAATTTCGCAATCGCATCCCTTACCACGGCGTCATCCTGAGGGATAAGCATCGCAAACCGAACCCCATAAATCAACGAATCACCAACCCCCGCGCTCTTCAAATCCAGTTTATCGGCTGCGATATTTTCTACATTAAAAGTCCAGTTTTTAAACGTTAGCGCATTGTCGCGCACATACTTGTTCAGATTAGTGATTACTCTGGTCTTCAAGACCTCTTTGTTCTGAAAAATGTTAACGGTGTCCTGCGTCTGTTTCAAACGTACAAGAAACTGCTTCTGTGAGGGATCGGCTTTTTGTTCGCAGGATATTAGAATTAAGAGGCAAGCCAGGCCGGTCAGGTGTAAGGTTCGTTTCATATTAATCGGTTTATAAGACAAATCAATACAAAAGTATTTTGATTGTCAAGCGTTTAAACATCTATCTACGCGTCTTTATACCCCCTCATCTTCAAGAAACGACCTATAAATGCTATTTAGAAGCTACCAAAGCGGTTTCAAGATCCATTATAAATTGCAAACATTTTTCTTCTATCGAAAGTCCCTTCACGCCGAAGCGCTAATTAGCTTATCAGCCTTTTCTTCCGCATGCCAAATTCAAGGATTAAAGGCTGATGATAAGTCACATCAGCGGTCGCATAATCCGGCCTTAAGAAAGCGAGCCGAAAGCGCTTAAAACCCGATTGCGAATCTTATTGCCGCTGAAATAAAAAGGAATCGTAGTTTTGGGCAATGGAAAAGAACAAGGCTGTCTTTCTCGACCGTGACGGCGTATTAAACCGAGAGTTAGGAGACTATGTATGCAAGCTTGAAGACTTTCACGTCCTGGAGCATAACTTCGAGCCGCTGAAGGCATTACAAGACAGGGGGTACCTGTTGATAGTCATCACCAATCAGGGCGGAACAGCTAAAGGCTGGTATAGCGAGGAAACCCTGGCTCAGATGCACGATCACCTCAAGGCCATTTACGAAGCACAGGGCATTCATCTCACAGAAATATATTACTGCAGGCATCATCCGGATTATAATGGTAAATGTATGTGTAGAAAGCCAGGCTCGCTGATGCTGGAAAAAGGCGTCGCCAGATTTAATATCGACGCTTCAAAGTCTTATTTCATAGGCGACAGGGAGCGGGATGTCATAGCAGGGGAGGCCGCAGGACTAACCGGTATCCTCATCGATTCCGATCAGCCGATCAGCGAGGTACTCCATCTAATCGCATAGAGAGCCAAATAAAGAGAGACTATCCCATTAATACACTGCCCCTATAAAGCATCTGACTTTAAAGGGGCAGTGTAAGATATAAGCACTCAAAGTGCAAAAAAATAACTTAGATATATTTATTTCTAATGGGCAGCAGTACCTTCTTCCATAGTCGCTTTGTTCAAAAAGACGAATTTCTGATCAAAAACATCCAGAACAATCCGACTGTCCTTATCAATCTTTCCTGCAAGAATATCCTTCGATAGCTCATTCAAAATACGTTTCTGAATAACTCTCTTCAGCGGACGGGCACCAAACTGTGGGTCGTAACCCAGCTGTGCCAGCCAGTCCAGCGCCTCCTCAGAAGCCTCAATCTCCACACCCATCTCAGCAAGCGTCTGCTGAACATGTTTGAACTGCAGCGAAACAATATCACGTAGCTCACTTCTGTCCAATGGCGTAAACATAATCAGCTCATCAATCCTGTTCAGGAATTCCGGACGGATCGTCTGCTTAAGCAGCTCAAAGATCTGGTTCTTCGTCTTAGCAACAATTTCATCCCGGTTAGTGTCAATCAGCGTACTGAAATTTTCCTGGATCAGATGAGAACCAATATTAGAAGTCATAATAATGATCGTATTCTTGAAATTCACTACACGACCCTTGTTATCAGTCAAACGTCCATCGTCTAGTACCTGCAACAGGATGTTGAACACATCCGGGTGAGCCTTCTCAATCTCATCAAGCAAGATCACACTATATGGCTTACGTCTCACCGCCTCAGTCAGCTGTCCACCTTCATCATAGCCCACATATCCCGGAGGCGCTCCTATCAGTCGGGAGACCGCATGTCGTTCCTGGTACTCGCTCATGTCAATACGCACCATCGAACCCTCATCGTTGAACAGAAACTCCGCCAACGCCTTCGCCAGCTCCGTCTTACCAACTCCCGTTGTACCCAGGAAGATGAACGAACCGATCGGCTTACGCTTATCCTGCAGTCCGGCGCGAGAACGGCGGATTGCATCCGATATCGCCTCAATAGCCTCATTCTGTCCCGCTACACGCTTATGCAACTCTTCTTCCAGATGCAGCAGTTTTACCCGCTCACTCTGGATCATCTTCGTAACCGGAATGCCGGTCCAGCGCGATACAACCCCCGCAATATCCTCCGAAGTCACTTCTTCTTTCAGCATGCGGCTGTCCGACTGCTTTTCAGCCAGCTCAGCTTTCAGCTTCTCCACCTGATCCTGAGCCTCTTTGATCTTACCGTAGCGGATCTCCGCTACACGACCATAATCGCCCGCCCGTTCAGCCTGCTCAGCCTCAAGCTTATAATTCTCAATTTGCTCACCAAGGCTATTGATGCCATCCACCAGGTCCTTCTCGCCCTGCCATGCAGCCCTCAACGAATCCCGATCAGCAGAAAGGTTTGCAATCTCTTCACTCAGCTCCTGCACCTTTTTATCATCATTCTCACGCTTGATCGCTTCGCGCTCAATCTCCAGCTGCATGATCTTACGTTCCAGCTCATCCACCGCCTCCGGTACAGAATCCATTTCCAGGCGCAGCTTGGAAGCCGCCTCATCCATCAGGTCAATCGCCTTATCCGGTAAGAAGCGGTCTGATATATAACGTTGAGAAAGCTCCACTGCCGCAATGATCGCCTCGTCCTTGATCCGCACCTTATGGTGAGTTTCATAACGCTCCTTCAGTCCGCGCAGAATAGAAATAGCATCCTGCGTATCAGGCTCATCTACAGTCACCTTCTGGAACCTGCGTTCCAGTGCCTTATCTTTCTCAATATATTTCTGATATTCATTTAAAGTAGTCGCGCCAATTGCCCGAAGCTCACCACGCGCAAGAGCCGGCTTCAGAATGTTCGCTGCATCCATAGCGCCCTCTCCGCCACCTGCACCTACAAGCGTATGGATCTCGTCAATAAACAGAATAATCTCCCCGTCACTTTGGGTAACCTCCTTGATCACAGCCTTCAGACGTTCCTCAAATTCTCCCTTATACTTAGCACCAGCTACCAGCGCCCCCATATCCAGAGAGAAAACGGTCTTCGACTTCAGGTTCTCAGGCGCATCTCCTTTGATGATCCTGAACGCAATACCTTCAGCAATAGCCGTTTTGCCAACCCCTGGTTCACCAATCAAAATAGGGTTGTTCTTCGTACGACGGGAAAGGATCTGGATCACCCGCCTGATTTCCTCATCCCGGCCAATCACCGGATCGAGCTTTCCCGACTCCGCATACTCGTTCAAATTACGCGCATACTTGTTCAAAGCATTGAAAGTCGCCTCCGCATTCTGATCAGTCACCTTATGATCGCCTCGCAGATCAACGATCGCCTTTTTCAAATCCTTCTCCGTAACGCCCGAATCCTTCAAAAGTGAACTAACCTTGCCGGATGTGGTCAATATCCCAAGCAAAATATGCTCTACAGAAATAAACTCATCCTTAAACTCCTTCAGATAGGCCTGAGCCTTTTGCAAAGCGGAGTTAGTATCCGATGAGAGGTATATGTTACTTCCGCTAACCTTAGGATAACTCTGAATTTCAGCATCCAGAATAGTGTTCAGACGGTTGATATTAACGTTTAGTTTCTTTAGAAGGAAATGAACAACGTTCTCATCCACCATCAGTAAACCTTTCAACAGGTGGGCGTTCTCTATGGCCTGCTGCTGATTCCCCGCAGCAATCTCAGAAGCCTTCTGCACGGCTTCCTGGGCCTTTATGGTATAGTTGTTAAAGTTCATATCTTTTCCTTTTTGCAGTATAATGCACAAAAAAAAAGCCAGAACCTAAAAGGAACTGGCGATATGAAATTTTGTCGGTTAAATATATTTCTTGCTGACTAAAAGTCTGTTTGCTAAAGACTTATATGAAGCTTTGTCTTGAAAAGCCTACGACAACGCTTTTTTCAAAGCGCTGACCTCATGTTCAGTTAATTTCTTAAGTGGTCCGCTGGCCATCACCTTCATCATCATATTAAGCTCGGCAGATACCGTAAGCACAGCTTCTGTGGTATTATCTCCCATGTCGGCAACCAGCCATCTCATCTCCACATGAAAAGGAACCTGAGAGCCCGGAACGATAATAACACTCGTATCCGAAATTCTGTTCGATATCTTCAACGAAAGTTTAGCCATGTTCTGAATGGAAAAACTAGCCTCATCAACAGAAGAACGCCATTCGGAGATCATCTCTGGCATCAGTTGCTCATGATTGTTGAAATCCGCCAGAAAAGCATACACCTCTTCTACCGGTCTGTTTATATTTTCCTTGCTTTCAAAAACTGTCATACCAATTAAGATAAGTTAGATACAGACTCACTCCATTCAACGGGGTTGTCTCTCCATTTTCTTAACAGCTCAACATCCTCTTTTGTTATAAAACGATGTTCAGACGCATATTCAATCAAAGCATTATAGTTAGATAGCGTTGAGAAACGACATCTCGCATTTTTAAAGTTCTCTGTTGCTTCGGGCAGACCATAGCTAAATATCGCTACAATGCCGGCTACATCACATCCCGCAGCGCGCAGAGCCTCAACAGCCTGAATACTGCTTTTTCCTGTAGAGATCAGATCTTCAACAAGTACAACACGCTGACCCTCGTGTATTTCACCCTCTATCAGACTTCCGGTTCCATGATCTTTCGCTTTCGCGCGAACATACGCAAATGGCAGACCAAGGTCCTGTGCAACAAGTGCACCTTGGGGAATTCCGGCAGTTGCAACTCCGCAAACAACACCCACAGATCCGTACTCTTCCTGAATCAACGCAGAAAGATTTTGACGGATGTAAGTTCTTATAGCTGGATATGAAAGAGTTATGCGATTATCACAATAAATAGGCGATTTTAATCCCGAAGCCCAGGTAAATGGTTTGGTAGGTTGTAGTTTTATTGCTTTTATTTGTAACAAAAATTCGGCAACTTTCTGCTCAATCTCACTTTTGTTGATCATGACACAAATGTATAGAATTTATATTAACGAAACAGCTTTAATCATCTCAGAATTTGTCCCGACAGGGCTTGGTAAATTTCAAAATATTGACCCTCAATCGTTTGTATTTCGTGATTTTTATAAACAAGCCAGAAAGAGCGGACCCCAAATCCACCTTATTTTAGTCGATAATGCGAAGGATTACTTCAAAAAGTTGCGAAAAGCGTACCAGGTCATCAAAGCTGCCGGAGGAATAGTTGCAAACCCGGATCAGGAGTATCTTTTCATTTTCAGAAAAGGAAAATGGGATCTTCCGAAAGGAAAATTAGATGAAGGCGAGAAAACCAGGAGTGCCGCTGTAAGAGAAGTGGAAGAAGAATGTGGCATCAAAGTAGGACGGCTTCTCGATAAGCTAACCAATACGTGGCACGTATATGAGGAGCGGGGAGAGGTCATTTTCAAGAAAACCAGTTGGTATAATATGGAAGCCCCAAAACAGAAGCTTATTCCACAACTTGAAGAAGATATTACCGATGCACGATGGATGTCAAAAAACGACTTCGAGACCATCAAAATGAATACCTATCCAACCATAAGCAACATCATAGATCTACTTAAGTCGCCACTATAAAAACCGCAGTGCCTCTTTCGGTACGAACTTGCTGATATCACCGTCATGCCTTAAAATGTCGCGGACGATCGTTGAACTGATGGACGAGTATCCCGGGTTGCTAAGTATAAAAATACTTTCGATACTGGGTTCAAGTTCATGGTTCATCTGCGCAATCGCTTTTTCGTATTCAAAGTCTGATACCGTACGGATACCCCTCAGCATATATAAGGCACCAATCTCCTTGCAAAAATTAATGGTCAGGCCTTCATAAGCCGTCACCTCAATCCGGGGCTCGTCAGCAAAAACCGCCTCCATCATCTGGATGCGGGTCTCCGGACTAAGCAACGCGTTCTTGTTACTATTCTTTCCTATACCTATGACTACCTTGTCGAACAAGGAGACAGATCTTTTGATGATGTCAACATGAGCAATGGTAATGGGGTCAAATGATCCAGGGAAAAGGGCTATCTTCATGCTTAATAAAAGGTATATTATTCCGGTTCTTTTAGTTCAAAAAAGCTGAACGAAGAGTATCCATATTTTCTCTGTTCAACAAAGTTCGGATGATCCGTCAGCTTCTTCATGGTATGATGCTCTACGATCAGCACGCCGCCAGGGTTCAGTAATTCCCGATCGAAAATCAACTGAGGGATTAGTGGTATCTCCGGGATATCATAAGGAGGATCAGCAAATATCAGATCGTATTTATCCGTTTCCTCCCGTAGATATTTAATCACATCAGCCCGCTGCGGCTTTATTGCGTCAAGGGCATATTGCTTTACCACCGCACGCAGAAAATTATAACAACCCCGGTCTAGATCTACAGAAACAATATCCTGCACACCCCGCGATGCAAACTCAACCGATACGCTTCCCGTACCACTAAAAAGATCGAGTACCTTCAACTCCTCCAGGTCATACTGATTGTGCAATATATTGAACAGGGCCTCTTTAGCCATATCCTTGGTAGGGCGCACGGGTAAACCAGCCGGTGGGTTAAGGCGTATTCCCTTGAGTTTTCCACTTATTATTCGCATAAACTCATACTAAGTAGTGAGAAGAACTGGTGGGATGGCAGTAACTTGAAAGAGTCAGGATGCTTAACCATTGACGTACTGTCACAAAAACGTATATGTTGGAAATAACGCGCAATCCTTTTATAGAGTTCACTGTATTTTTCGATCTCACCGGCTAGCAGCACCGGTGTGTCCGGCTGAAGGTCGAACTGTTGCTTAACCAGCAGCAGGTAGTAGTTGAAATCATCAGCATTCTCAAACGAAAAGATGTTGTAGAAAACAAACTCTCCGTCTGATACGATCACCATTTCAAAAGAGCCAGAATTGAACTGAATGGACGCCCGCAGTCCGCTTGCATCCGGAGAACCTTTCAGAGCGCTCTCAATAAGTGCCTCCGCCTGCGAATAAACCACCGCATTCGGAAATCTCTTCTTCAACGGAGCAATTACGCTGTCTTCAGCAGCGCTTATAGCATGAACCTTGCCCTCAAGCATTTTATTGGTGAAAGTACTTGTTGGCTTCGTGCTCTGAACAAAGTTTTTAAAGCTCGACGAAGAACTTTCCGCGTACAGCTCCGTAGGTATAAAAACGAAGTTGAACGTCTCAGAACTTACCTTGACCTGTCCGAACCTTTGGTTCAAATATTCATTCTGAGCCGCTAGTCCCGCAAAGGCTTCTTCCATAGAACCAGAAAGCACTCCATCATATATAACATACAGCTCGTTCGATTGTATGTTCCTTATGGCATAAGATAGCTTATGTTTGTTATGCTTGATGAGCAACTCACACGAACCGGCCTGGTCAGGCAGGTAGTTTTTATCTTTGAGATGAAGTGTTCCGACATTGTTCATTACAGCAAAACTAAATGTTTTTTAGAAGGAATTCGCATTTTTGCATGTCAATATGAAGGTAAGTGATCTCCTGAACCAAAACTTCGGCCTCAATCCCACCAGTCAGCAGCTGGAAGTATTCAAAAAGCTGGAACGCTTTTTAACCTCTGAAGATTCCAGGGCTTGCTTCGTCATGCGGGGCTACGCCGGAACCGGGAAAACTACTATTATCGGTTCATTGGTCAGGATTTTCCCGCGACTGAAGCTAAAGTCTTCTCTTATGGCGCCTACGGGACGTGCAGCAAAGGTCATCAGCAATTATTCCGGCAGAAAGGCGTTCACCATCCACAAAAAGATCTACCGCAAGAAAAACGCGGCTACTTTGGAAATGGATTTCGTGTTAGGACATAACATTGCAGAGGATACGATATTTATTGTCGACGAGTCGTCCATGATCTCGAATGAAGAGGGGGGCTTTGGCAAACATGGGTTGCTTCAGGATCTGATCTCCTACGTTTATCAGGGCAAGAACTGCAAGCTCTTGCTGGTAGGAGATACCGCGCAGCTTCCTCCCGTAGGCTCCGATTCCAGTCCGGCTCTCGACCCCGCATTACTAAGAGACGGCTTCGGCCTCCATGTGCACTACCATGAAATGACCGACGTGGTCCGGCAGCAGAAGCTTTCCGGCATCCTCTATAACGCAACCAACCTGCGCGAGCTCATCCGTACCGGCAAAACAGAGTTTCCGAAAATCAAGGTTGCCGGCTATCCCGATATTTATCAAATGACAGGAGAGAAGCTCTCCGAAGGCCTCCATTACGCCTACGGCAAGTTTGGTATGGAAAACACCCTCGTGATCTGCAGATCGAACAAGAACGCCAACAACTATAATCAGCAGATCCGCAACCGCATCCTCACCCGCGAGGATGAGCTTACCGGGGGCGACTACCTCATGGTGGTGCGCAATAATTATTTCTGGCTCGAAAAGGAAGAATCCTCCAACGCCTTCATCGCTAACGGCGACATCGCAAAAGTTCGGAAGGTCCGCAATATCCATGAGCTTTACGGCTTCCGCTTCGCCGATGTGGTGCTAGATTTTATCGATTACCCAGATGAAGAGCCGCTCAATTGCAAGATCCTCTTAGATACCATCTATGCAGACGGTCCCGGCCTCAGCAGGGAAGACGGGCGTCGGTTCTATGAAGAAGTTATGAAAGATTACGCCGACATCCGCGACAAGAACAAGCGGATGGAAGAGCTCAAGAAGAATCCTTATTACAATGCCCTCCACGTAAAGTTCTCATATGCTGTTACCTGTCATAAAGCACAAGGGGGGCAGTGGGATGCCGTCTTCGTAGACCAGGGCTATATGACCGACGAAATGATGAACACCGATTTTCTCCGGTGGCTCTACACCGCAGTTACACGTTCTGTTAAAGAGCTTTACCTCGTCAACTTCAGTGAGAAGTTTTTCTAAACAAAAACACAAGAATTTGCAAACTGGCGTAACGCAAGGCTGTTATAAGAAGTCTAATCGTCATAGAAATCTCTTATTTGACCTTTTGACCTCATAAGTCAAATATAAAGCACAAATTTGCGTCATTATGTTCAGAAGGTTTTTGTTCTTTTCCGTCCTTAGTGCTGTCTTGCTTCAGGCCTGCAGTAGTATAGAATATAGTCCTAATCAATCATCTGATTCAAAAAGTCCCCGGGATATTAATAAAAAATCCCTCGCCAGATTAGCTGAAACACCCGGCGACGATACCATCCGCTTCGTGCTAACAGGTGATAGTCAGCGTGAATACAAATACTCAGAAAAGCTGGTTGATGTTGTAAACAAGATCCCCGGGGTAGACTTCGTCTTCCTGGCAGGAGATATCTCCGACTTCGGACTTCTTCAGGAGATGGAATGGGTCCATAGCATCTTCTCCAAATTAAAGATGCCCTACATAGGCGTCATCGGTAACCATGACCTTGTAGCCAACGGAGAAGAGGCTTTTGTCAAGATGTTCGGCGAATTGAACTTCAGCTTCGTCTACCAGGGAGTGAAGTTTATCTGTCATAACACCAACAGCCGGGAAGATAAATTTAGCGGCAATGTTCCGGATCTCCCCTGGCTGGCCCGGCAGCTCAAACCACAGGAAGGTGTTGATGCTTATATTCCAGTGGGTCACGTACCGCCCGACGGCATGGACTTCGATCCGAGACTTGTAGATGAATACACCAGAATGGTCAACCGCTCGCCCAATACCCTGGCGGCACTTTATGCGCATACGCATTCTCATGATGTCTATTACTTCTATGGTGACCCCATTCCATATCTCATTACCAATGCTATTGAACATCGTCAGTTCCTGCTGATAGAGATTGTCAACGGTAAACTTAACTACAAAAACATTGAATATTAAATACCTCATCGGAGCACTGTTTGCGACCTTTTTCCTGGTGCAGACAAACACAGCCAGAGCGCAGTTTCCCGAACGGCTTATCCCCAAATCTGTGCTATCGCAATATGCCGGAAGCATCGGTTTTCTCAGTGCAGGAGCAGGTTATGAGCTTTTTAAAAACGACAGAGGATCTCTGGATTTCATGTATGGGTTTGTTCCGAAGAACAAGGGTGGAAGACTGCATATAGCCACCGTTAAATTTGCTTACAGGCCTTTCGAAGTCAAGCTGAATGACTGGGCTAAACTATATCCCGTCAATCCGGGAGCCTTTCTCAGCTATCACTTCGGACCAAAATTCGATTTTCAATGGGACAAAGATACCTATGAAGAAGGATACTACTGGTGGTCTACAGCCCTCCGTCCGCATATCTCGCTGGGTACAGAAGTAAAGATCGACACCCGCAAGGTGGCTCCGTCTCTTCATATCAAGTCGCTCAGCGTATATTCAGAATTCAATACCAACGAGCTTTATCTGGTAAGTTATTACCAGAACGCAGGAGCACTCTCTGTGACCGATATTTTTAAACTCGGTTTTGGAGTACGCGTAGCTTTTTAGAATCTGGATTTTATTTAGTTAAGCTATATTTGCGGTCTATCATTTCTGATCTCCATGTTTCGTAATCTCGTCGTTTTACTGCGTTACTTCACTTTCTGGATCATCTTCTTCTTCCTGGAAAGAGCAGTCTTTGTTCTTTACAATATAGGCAAGATAAACGACGCCCCGATCAGCGAAATCATGAAGACCTTTCTTTACGGACTCTGGATGGATGCCTCCATGGCCGGCTATATCTGCGCCCTGCCGCTGGTGGTGTATGTCGTGCTCTGGCTTATTCCGAAAGCAAAGATTTCAGCAAAGGTCATCAAAGTCTACAGTTACCTGCTGATTATTCTTTTTTCCATTGCCACAGTCATCAACTTCAATATATACCGGGAGTGGGGAACCAAACTTAATTTCCGGGCATTCGAATTTGCGTTCGGTTCACCGTCAGAGGCTATGGCTAGCACGGCATCATCCCCTGTACTGCTCACACTCGTTATACTTGTGGTCCTGCTCATACTTTCGATATTCTTATTTCGCCTTCTGGTACGATTTGAAATCGTCAAACAAGGGAACGTTTTCCTGAAGCTCGTAGTCGGCCTCTTCATAATGGGCTTGAATTTCCTCGCTATACGCGGAGGCTGGCAGCTCTCTCCAATGAACGAGAGCATGGCCTATTTCTCTCAGAAACCAATCCTGAACTACGCCGCTGTAAATACAGAGTGGGGTCTCATTCGCGATATGATGAAAGCAGGATCGACCAACAAGAATGTATTTATTTTTTACACTCCGCAAGAAGCTAAGGCCATCGTACAGGATCTCTACACCCGGCCCGAAGGAGAAAATACCCGAATCCTGCAAGCCGAAAAACCCAACATTGTGCTTATTATCATGGAGAGTCATACCGGTAATGTGGTAGAAAGCCTCGGAGGGGAAAAGGGCGTTAGTCCGGAAATGGAAAAGCTCATCAGCGAGGGGCTCTTCTTCGATCAGGTATATTCTTCCGGCAGTCGCACCGACAAAGGCGTCGTTTCCGTTCTAAGCGCCTTTCCGGCCCAGGGCAAGCGGAGCATCATGAAGGAGAACAGTAAGCAGGTCAAGATTCCTGCCCTCTCTTCCACCTTCGCCAATCAGGGTTATTCCACATCTTTCTACTATGGGGGAGAGAGTAGGTTTTTCAATATGAAGTCCTATTTGCTGAGCCATAACTATCAGGAAATAGTAGACCGGAACGATTTCGAAAGCAAGGATCTGAGTTCGAAATGGGGAGCCTTTGATGGAGCGGTGTATCTCAAGATGCTTGACCAGCTGGGGCAGAAGCCTTCACCTTTCTTCAGTACCTTCCTCACGCTGACCAACCACGAACCGTTCGACTTGCCGGGCAAACCGCGTTTCCCGGGAGATGACGTTCAGAATAAATTCCGTAGCACAGCCTTTTACGCAGATTCATGTCTCGGAGCGTTTATTAGAGAAGCTAAAACCAAAAGCTGGTACAAAAATACGCTGTTTATCATGGTAGCCGATCACGGCCATTACCTGCCCTTCGAGAATCTGGAAATTTCAGATCCAAAGCGCTACCGGGTACCGCTGATCTTCTTCGGTGAAGTCATCAAACCGGAATTCAGAGGTACCAGGATACATAAAGTGGGCAACCAGACGGATATTGCATCAACCCTGCTGAGCCAGCTGAATATCGACCCAAGCGCCTACCCATGGAGCCGCGATCTGCTGCACCCGCAAACCCGCGATTTCTCTTTCTTCAACTGGGATCATGGAATTGGAGTGATCAACGAAACACAGGCCATCTCGTATGAAACGATCGGCAAAAGTATTATCTACAAAAGAAACGAACATAACTCCCCTCAGGAAGACGAAAGGTTGCTTAAATATGGAAAAGCCAGCATGCAGGAAGTTTACCAGCAGCTGATTGACTTCTAAATGCAGTTTTAATCTTCCTGAACGAGTCTGATCTCATAGTCAGACACCGTAATCAGCCTGTCTTTGTACAAGCCGCCGATGCTTTTCCTGTAAGCCTTCTTGCTGATCTTGAAGCGTTCGTAAATGTCCTCCGGACTGCTTTTATCACCCAAAGGAATCACTCCGTTGTGTTTCTTCAGCTCTTGCAGCAGTACATCCTTCGTATCCAGGATATGGCCATAGCCGGTAGGCTGCAGCGTTAGATCAATCTTACCTTCCACACGGATCTTCTTGATCCAGCCCTTGCGTATGTCGCCCGGCTGAACATTGTCAAAAACCTCGTTATGGTAAAGCAGGCCGATATAACGGTCGTTGATAATGGCATTGAAGCCGAGATCAGTCTCATCCGTGATGAGCAGGCTCACCTCGTCACCTTCTTCGAATTCAAAGTTTTTATCCTCCACATAATCAGACAGGCGCGAAGATGCCAGCATTCGTCCGTTGCTTTCATCAAGATATACGTAAACCACATAGCTTTCCCCTTTTTTCATCGGGCGCTTCTGATCGCGCTTAGGAACATAAACATCTTTGTCGATACCAAGATCCAGATAGGCACCATCCTCCGATTCGTCCGTCACTTCCAGAAAAGCAAATTCATCTACAGTAGCGTAGGGTGTCTGGTTAGTGGCAATAATTTTACCTTCTTTGTTCAGGAAAGTAAACACGTTAATAATATCGCCCGGTTCGGCAATTTTAGGAGCATGATTATAGGGCATCATTACTTCCGTTTCTCCGTCTGTCAGCAAAATACCAACGTCTGTTTTCTGTAAGATTCTGAGGTAATTAAATTTTCCGATGTCGATCATGCTCTTTGTGTTTAACGCACCCAATAGTAAGGGTGCATTAAACGCAAAGATAGCTACTTTTTCTTTTTTGCCACTATGGGCTCTGGTTTAGATACCGAATTCTTGCTCGACTGGTAATCCGACTTTTCTTTCTTTGCTTCCGCTTTAGGTTCTTTTTTCTTGTCTCTGCTCATCTCAATAGGTTTTATGTTTTTCGGTTAAAGAACAGCCGCGTTATGCAGCAGATATTTCTTGATGAAGGTAATCAAATTTAATCATTATGTGTTGATTAATAATATGTTGTGAATGTGATTGATGAGCGAAATAATCGGGTGTGAACATCTTAATCACAGATAAGCGGCGAGTGCTGGTTGGAATCGAAACTTTAGAGGAGCATGGTTCAGTTATTTATAAGCAATCTCAAGACAGTTTCCTGTTTTTTCTTTGTTTTTTATAATATCTTTAGCAGGATTCTACCGGACGCACCAATGCCGGTCTTATTTCGCCTTATCAGTTCAATGAAGCAAATTTATTTGGCCGTTTTCCTGGTTTTCGTCACTTTTCTCTGCTTTTCGCAGAAGTCAGCACCTGGATTGACCATAAAAGGCCTCGTTACTGACTCCGCCAGCCAGAATACCTTAGGCTTCGCAACCGTTATCCTCTCAAGAACGTCGGGCACCCGTGCGTTAAAGTCCACTCATACAGACGCAGAAGGGAAATTTGAACTGTCGCAACTCCCTTCAGGCGAATACGTCATAACAGTTACACTGGTTGGCTACAAATTCCTGCAATTAACAGTTCCCACACCGTCCCCTACGTCCGGCAACATAATTAACCTCGGCAAACTCAGTATTGCTCCCGCCCCGAATGAACTGAAATCTGTTAATGTAAATGGATTCAAGCCTCTGGTAGTTCAGCAGGCCGACAGGATAAGCTACGATGTTCAGGCCGATCCGGAAAGCAAAGCGAACAACGCTCTGGATATGCTCAGGAAAGTTCCGCTCGTTTCAGTCGACGGTGCCGACAATATCCGTCTGAAAGGCGGAAGTAACTACCGCATGTTAATTAATGGCAAGACTTCTTCACTGATATCGAATAATCCCTCCGACTTGCTGAAGGCTATGCCTGCGGATAATATAGAAAAAATCGAAGTCATTACTACTCCTCCTGCGAAGTATGATGCCGAAGGTATCTCAGGTATTATTAATATTATCACGCAGCGCAAGCTAAGCGAAGGGTATAGCGTAAGTCTTACCTCAACCTATAATACAGTAAACGGACCCTCTGCTAACGGTAACGCGAAGCTGAAGCGAGGGAAAGTTGGTATCCAGGGATTTGTGGGTACGGCGCAGCCTGTAGAGCAGACCGTTGCTACAGGGTATCGAAACGCTACCTGGAGTCCGCTTCCATCACAGGTTTTACAAGACGGAATGATGGTGCATGATCATGAGAATACATTCGGTAGTGCGCAGTTCAGCTTTGAGGCAGATAGTCTTAATCTCTTTACGGCCGACCTGGAATATCATACCGGCGGCTCCACTCAGCAGACACAGCAGGTGTCCAACTACTTCGATCAGCAAATGAGGATCAACCAATCCTATGAGCTGATGAATGCCAGCAGGAACAAGTTAAGGGGAACCGATCTTGGCCTTAATCACGAACATGCTTTCAGGCGTGCAAAAGGGGAGCTTTTGACCTCATCATACAAGTACAGCTATTCCAGAGATGCATTTGCAAATGACGCCACCTACCGGAATACCTTGAATTACCTGCAACCTGATTTTTTGCAGAATAACAGGTCTGGCTCTAAAGAGCATACTGTCCAGATAGATTACGTCCACCCATTCCGGATCGTTCATGTAGAAGTTGGCGCTAAAGCCATTCTGAGAGATAACTTCAGCGAGTTTGACCGCCGTAACCTGGATATTGGAACCGGGGTTTATCGACTGGATCCAAATCAGACCAACGAATTTAACTATGAGCAGAACATCTACAGCTTATATAATTCCTATCACCTTACATGGAAAGACTGGGACGCGAGGGCTGGCTTGCGTCTGGAACGCAGTAGCGTAGAGGCCGACTTTAGTGCTGCCACTGATCTGATAAAGCAACAGTATACGAACCTGTTTCCGTCAATGTCCGTGCAGAAAAAGCTGGATGGATCCAACAGCCTGAACCTTGGCTATCAGCAGCGTCTCGAGAGACCAGGGATTCTACTGCTTAATCCCTTTGAAGATTATTCCAACCCCGGATTTCTCACCTCCGGTAATCCCGAACTCGAAGCAGTGCTTAATCATTCAATTGACCTGATTTACAGTAATTACTCCAAAAGACCTTTTACTCTTGGTCTGAATTACGCCTTCGCTAACAATACCATAGAGAACGTTACGCAGGTGGGAGAAGATAAAGTTTCACGAACAAATTATCAGAACGTCGGGAAAAAGAGAGCAATAGGCATGTTACTCAACGCAAATTTCTCTTTTAGCCCGAAACTTAATACAAATATCGATGCTCAGCTTATGCATGTAGGGCTGAGGGGTCTTGTCGACGCTCAATCCTACGATACCGACGGCTTTCAATGGCACGTATTTTCCAACACCAGATATAGATTTGAGAAGGGCTACCGTCTGGGAATGGACATTGCGTACGACAGTCGATACGTGCTTTTGCAAGGCAGGGATAATGATTTTCTCTATTACTCCATCAGCGGATCAAAAGACTTTTTGAATGATAAAGCGACCCTGTCTGTCTCCGGCAGTAATTTCTTTAATCAATACAGACGTCTTGACTTTACAACCAGGGGGAGGGACTTTAATCAGCGGCACTTCTACGATATCTACTACCGGCGGTTCAACATCAGGTTGATCTATAAATTCGGAAGATTAAAGGAAGATATTAAAAAGAATCAGCGAGGTATTCGTAATGATGACCAAACAAGCGGTCGCAGTAATCCATCATAGATTAATCGCATTTTGCTGGAACCCGAGCTTGATCATGGTCTATATACAGGCGTATAAAAAGCGCCTTGCAGCCCTGATAAGTCCGACTTTCTGGCTTGTAAGTCGGACTCATCAGGGCATTATCTCTGTTCCTTATGGGCATCATATAGATCAGGTTGTGCAGGAAACCCTTAAATTGTTTATTCAAGGTGACGTTTTTTTATAATTTATTTTTCTTCTAAATTTCAGATTTCCAGTTTTTTATCTACTAACTTCTCTACATTGCTCTCCTAAACTTTATCAAATATGGCAACCATAGACAACAAAGGAAAGATACGCGGAACCGCAGGTCCTGTAGTGTATCGCATGTACCGCGACAAGAACATCGTTCAGGGAAAACCTGGTAAGATCAAACAAAGTGGAGGAAGCATCCGGGCATCTACTGAATTCGGTTTAAGCAGTTCCGCTGCCGCGGTGGTCCGCCGGGCTTTTGAACCGGCTTATATCCACCGGGATGGGGAAGCTGCGAGCCGCACTACTACAGATGTGTACCGGAGCTTGCGCAACAGCCTTACCGGCAGCGTAGGTCAGCGTGATCTGCATGATGCTAATCTGCAGGATATTGTAGGCATGGATTTTAACGGTTCGAGTCCGCTTTCAGAAGTGCTGCAGATCAGTCACAGCGTCAGCAGGGATGCAGAGGGTAATCTGGAAGTAACTCTGGGCAGGTTCAACCCAAGGGAAGACGTAAAAAAAGCTGCGGGATATCCCAA
>Ga0160433_100248_pt1 | contig 38137 bp, 44 predicted proteins | sample HID1972K_E0MG_FD_108235 | JGI IMG/M metagenome (GOLD analysis project Ga0160433, IMG submission 108235) | Enriched pill bug-associated microbial communities from UW Madison campus, WI, USA - HID1972K_E0 MG | ecosystem: Host-associated > Arthropoda: Insects > Digestive system > Unclassified ...
AGGCCTCGTCCAGCGAGAGCGGCTGCACGATGTCCGTAAACCGCTCGAAGATACCGCGAATCTGCTGCGAGACGGCGCGATAGGCCTCGAAGCGGGGCGGTACGAAGACCAGATCCGGGCAGAGCCGCCGCGCCTTGCCGCCGGGCATGGCCGAGCGCACGCCGAATGGGCGCGCCTCATAGCTCGCCGCCGCGACTACGCCGCGTGGGCCGCTGCCGCCCACCGCGATAGGCAGCCCGCGCAATGACGGATCGTCGCGCTGCTCGACGGACGCGAAAAAGGCATCCATGTCGATATGGATGATCTTGCGATGCTGATCGCGCACCTCGGCCATGGGTGCGGCTTATGCCATGCACGTTCTCTGAACGAAAGGGGAACATGGTGAGCGGCGGGCAACGATACGCAGGCCCAGGCTTCGCGAGAGCGCCCTCACCAGCCGTCATTCCCGCGCACGCGGGAATCCAGTGGGCCTCGCGGAATATTGCCGCGTCTATCCCGAACGCAGCAGCGACTGGATTCCCGCGTGCGCGGGAATGACGGCTGGGATGCTTGCCATCGCCGGCACAAAGCCCAAAAAACCTATTCCCAAGACCTGCAAACATGCCATGTTCCGGCCATGGACCTCGACGTCAAAGAACTGGACGGCGCCTGCCACTGCGGGGCGGTGCGCTTTCATGTGCGATTGAAGGACGGACTGCGCTCGGCGCGGCGCTGCTCCTGCTCTTATTGCCGGATGCGCGGCGCTATCGCCGTGTCCGCCCAACTCGCCGATTTCGACATCTTGGCGGGCGAAGACGCGCTGTGCCGCTACCGCTTCAACACCGGCACCGCGCGGCATTATTTCTGCGGAACCTGCGGCATCTACACGCATCACCAGCGCCGCTCCAATCCGCGCGAATATGGCGTCAACGTCGCCTGTCTGGAAGGGATCAGCCCGTTCGACTTCGCGCAAGTGATCGTGAACGATGGTGTGGCGCACCCTTCCGATACCGGCACGGCACGCATCGCCGGCGTGCTGCGCTTCGATCCTGCACCCTGAGCCGCGCGCCGCCTTAGCCCGGACTCTCCGGCGCGAGCGCCTCGATGATGCCGCACTTCGCGATGGTGCCATGGCTGCATTGGGAGAGCAGATGATCCAGTTCCCGCTGGAGAGCCTGCAGATCCGCGATTTTCCGGCGCACGTCCGCCAGATGCGTTCGCGCCAGGGCGTCGACGGTCTCGCAGGGCTGATCCTGATGATCGGCGAGATCGAGCAGCGCGCGCACCTGTTCCAGCGGAAAGCCAAGATCGCGCGCGCGGCGGATGAAGGACAGGCGCTCCAGATCGCTGCGGCCATAAGCGCGATAATTGCCGGCCGTGCGCTCGGGCTTCGTCATCAGCCCGATGCGCTCATAATAGCGGATCGTCTCCACGCGCGTGCTTGTGGCCTTGCCCAGTTCTCCGATCGTCAGTGCCATATTCCCGACCTTGTTCTGTTTATGAACCGCTGCCACGCTTTCTTGCCCGGCGGCGCTCAGTGGCCGCCGAAGCGAAGCCGCACGCCGCCATTGAGGGTGAAGCCTTCCAGCGGCGCCCATGCATCGACCGTCCAGCGCCCGTCCGCCGCCCGGTCCGGCCGCACAAGCGGATCATAGCGCGTCTGGCGGACGTCCAGAATATTCTCCGCGTTGAGAAAGAGACTGACGTTGCCGAGCGTGATCTCGCCGAGCACGCCCAGTTCCACATAAGGCCGCGAGCGGGCGCGGTAGGGATTGTCGTCCAGCGTCTGACGCCCGCTATAATAGGCTTCCAGCCCGAGGCGGCCCTTGCCATGCTCCTCCCACATCGCGACCAGCCCGGCGGTATGGCGCGGGGTGAGCGGCATCCGCTGCCGCCGGCCTGTCTCATCGGGTTCCGTGGCATCGACATAGACGTAGCTGCCCGTCACGGTGAAGCCATCGTGCCGCCAACGCAGCAGCAGTTCCGCGCCTTGCGTGCGGGTGATGCCCTCGGCATTCGCGAGCCGCACGCGCGGTTGGTCTCCGGTGGCGCCGGGAATATCCTCCAGCCGGACCGCATCACGCAGGGTGGAGCGAAACAGTGAGAGATTGACCTCGAACGGGCCGAACAGTCGGCCTACGTCCAGCGACATGGTGTCGGCCGTCTCGGCGCGCAGCCCTTCGAGCGGCGCGAGGCGGGAGAGGCCGGCATCCTCTATCTCCTCGACGAAAGGGGTGGGCGCATAGAAGCCCCGCCCCAGCGAGGCGCGAACCGTCCAGACCGTGGGTTTGTAGAGCGCGGAGAGGCGTGGGCTCAGCCGCGTGCCATAGGCATTGTGCATGTCCAGCCTCGCGCTCGCCGCGAGGACGAGATCGTCCGCCGCCTCGTGTTCGAGTTGCGCGAAGATGGCGGGCACATCGAAATCATAGTCGAAAACCGGAAATGAGCGTGAGCGGTAGCTGTCCCGCTGGAACGCCGCGCCCGCTACCCAATTGAGCGAAGCCGCGTCGCCGGTAACGGAAGCCTCGGCGAAGAGGGTGCCGTGCCGCTCGCGCTCGATCCGTTCGCCGATCCGGTGATCGTGATCCTGGATCATGCCGGCGGCGCGCAGATGAAGCATGCCGAACGAGACCGGCGCCTGCGCGGCGAGGCCGGCGTCATAGCGCGCGGCCTCCTGCCCCTGTACGAAGTCGGTGCCGTCCGGCACCGTGCCACCGGCCATGGTCCCGCCCGTCCGCCGCTCGTTCATCGCGCCGAGCGTGAGGAATGCGCGCGCACCGCCCGGATCGTCCCAGAAGAGGCGTGGGCGCACCGTCCAGCGGTTGAAGCGGGGAATGTCCGCCCAGCCGTCTTCGTCGATATCCTGCGCGCTTTGCCGGTGAAAACCGCCTACCATGGAGACGCCCCAGTCCGCGCCGATGGGCGCAGCGGCATAGGCCGTGAGGTCCTGCCCGTCACGGCTGGTCACGTTGGCGAGGGCTTCCATCTGCGGCTCGGCACCGGGACGGCGCGAGACGAGATTGATGACGCCGCCGAGCGCCGAGGGGCCGTAAAGCGCCGACGCCGCGCCCTTGATGACTTCCACCTGTCCCAGATCGGTAGGCGGGATTTGCAGGATGCCGATGCCGGAAGCCTGGCCGCCGTAAAGCGGCAATCCATCGGCCAGCAGCGACGTATAGCGACCTTTCATACCCTGGATGCGGACATTCGACGCGCCAAGCGCCGGCGACGTCAATTGCACGCGCACGCCACCGGTCTCGGCCAGCAGCACCGCGATATTGCCGGGCCGCATCAGCAGCTTTTCCTCGATCTCCTCCCGCCCGATGACGTCCACCCGGACCGGCTCGTCCTGCACGCGGCGCGATGAGCGCGTGGCCTGCACCACGACCTCCTCGACCTCCTCGGCCTCGACCGCGTGGCCGCCCGCGTCCTGGGCCCCAGCGGCCGGCGTGAGCCAGAGGCCGGAGAGGCACAGGGCCGGGAGGAAGAAGGAAGCGGCGGAGCGCGACCGTCGGGCGGCAGGGCTCATCGCGGGGGGATTCGGGTTCATGCCGCCGGCGTTTGCCGCCTGAAGCCGCTATAGGGTCAAGGACAAAATCCGTCGGGAACTGCTGGCGGGCCGATCAGCCCGGCTTCCGGTCGCCCAGCTTGAGTCCCTTGAGCGCGGCGAAGGGACTGGCATCCTCCTCGGAAAGCACGCCCATTTCGCGCAGCTTCTCGTCGGCACCCGCCACGCGCGGATAGGGATCGAGATTGAGCGCGAGGGTCTGCGCGACCGTCTCGCCCAGATCGATCCGCTCGTCCTCCAGCGGGAGGATGTCGCAATCCTGGTCGCTCAGTTCGATTTCCTCGTCATCGCTGCCTTCCGCATCGAGGCCGCGCACGAAGCGCACGGTGATGGGCGCCTCGACACGGCCGGGAACATCCTCGGCCGTGGCGACGCACGCCTGCACCAGATCGGCCGCGAGCGCGCCTTCGACCCGGCAGCCGCCTGCCTCGGGAATCACGTGCGCCCGCGCTTCCAGCCGGACGAGCGCACGCAGGCCGAAGCGGCGGGCAAGCGCGGTGCATTCCTCGTCCGTCGCGCTGATCGTGCGCTCGCGGCGTCCATCGCCCAGTTCGTGCAGGCGTAGGATACGAGAGAATTCAGGCGTGGAATCGGCCGGAGAACGCGCCATGGCTCAGCCGTCCAGCGTGGCCGCGAGCAGGTCGTCACGGCTGCGCGTGTCGATCTGTGCCGCCAATGCCCGCACCTGCGCCTCGACCCAGGTCAGTGCATCGGCCGCCGGAGCCTCGCCGCGATAGAGGTTGCGGACCAGCGCGTCGGACAGGGGCGCCTCGCCCGCCAGTCCCGCGCGATAGGCCGCAAGGCGTCCGCCGAGCGCACCGACCATGCGGCCGATCTGCTTGCCGACGACGATGTCGCCGAAGCCGATCTGGCGGATCTGTCCGTCCATATCGTCAATGAACAATTCGGTGAGGCGGGCCGATTCGGTCGGCGCATCGAGCGCTTCGAGCCGTAGCAGCACCAGCGAGAGCACCAGCGCCACCATGTCGAAGCGGCCATCGAGCGAATCGGGTACCTCGCCTTCGAGGTACCAGTGGGGCTCGCGCGCTTCGGCGATCACGGCATCGTAGAGCGGCCGCAGATAATCGCGATCGTCCTTGCGGCGGAAAATGGATGATAGCAGGCTCATGCTCGGTTCAGCTTTGCGGGGGCACAGGAAAGCGCGGACGCTGCGGGAGGCCCTTGGCCCCCGTCCGCACTTGCATATTGATTGCAGAGGCTGGCAATGCAATGGGCGGCTATCGCGATACGATGCTTTTTTGAATGAACGACTGGCAGGAGACGAGAATGCAGCGTGGCTTGAGGCGGCCGTTTCTGGTCGCAGGCGCGGCGGTCGTGCTCCTTCTGGCTGGAGGGTGCACGCGTATCCGTGCCCATCAGGGCTTCATGATCGACGATCTCATCGTGAGTTCGGTGCTGCCCGGCGTGGACAACAAGGCTTCTGTGGAAGGCGCGCTGGGCCGGCCCACCTTCGTTTCCCAGTTCGGGCCCGAGCGCTGGTATTACATCTCGCGCGATACGCGGGCGCTGGCCTTCGCCTCGCCCCGCGCGACCGCGCAGACGCTGGTGACGGTGCAGTTCGACGCCGGCGGCAATGTAGCGAACATCGATCGCAATGCGACGCTCGACCAGGTGGCCAGCATTTCCCCGACCGGCAGCACGACGCCCACGCTGGGCCGCAAGCGCAGCCTGCTGGACGAGATCTTCGGCAATATCGGCGCGGTGGGTGCAGGCGGCATGGGCGCGCCCGCGCCCTGAGGCGGGCGGATCGACAGCCGATCCTGACAATCACCTAAGCGGGGCCATAAGGCCGGCCGAATCGCCTTTTGTCGCATTGTTACCGCATCGAAATGTGGTTTCTCTTGCATTAACCCTGCCATTGCCTTCAGATCGTCACATAGTGGGGACGTGCTGATGCAGCATATGGGTGATCTGCAGCCGCTGGAGCGGCCTTTTTCCCAAGGCGCGCGGGCGCCGGCGGGACGCTACAGCGCGAAGCGGAGTCACTGGCGATTCGCCATCGGCTCGCTGGAAATCGGCTTCGACCGGGCGAGCGAGCAAATCCAGGCCGCGACGGAGAGGCGAGGCAGCGGCTTGGGCGAGCGGCTTCTCATCCTGTTCGGCATGCTGTGCGTCACATTGCTGGTCATCGCGCTGGTGGGCTGGCTGTGGTCCGCGCGCGGGCCGGTGCTGGGTGGCGCAACGGTATCGGCCGCGATCATCGACCGCAGCCCCGCCCATGAGAGCGAGCCGCTTGCCGGCCGCCCAGGCGTCGCCGTCCCGACCGAGCGGCCATCCGCCTTCCTGAGCGCCGTCATCGAGGAGCGCGCCCCCGCGCCCGCCATGGCGCCGGCCCGTCGGGCGGCGGTGCCCATCGCCCAGGGCGAGGCCATCGCCCCGCGCCCGATGGACATGGCGGCGGGACGGGCGCCCGCACCGGACGAATCGCTCGTCCAATCGGGCAATTTCATGCTCATCCCCAATGTCGAACGCGCCGTCGGCCTCGCCATGGGCAGCGGCGAGGCGCAGAATTGGGCGGCGGGGCAGTATCACGGCTTGGTCGTGGTCGGGGAAGCGCTCTCGCGCGCGGGCAAATCCTGCCGCGAGGGCGCCATCCTCCTGCGCGACGGATCGGCCCAGGGCCGCACGCAAAGCTTCGAGCGCTGCCTTTAGGCAAGCCGGCGCGGAGCCGGGCTGCCGAAGCGAATCGGGTGTCGCTTGTCTTCGGCCACGCGGCTACAATCCCGCCGGACCGCTCTCAGGGAGAAGATGACGTGACGATCACAGGGCCGCTCGCACGGGCGGCACGGGCGCTTGCCCAATGTCCGCGCGCACATATCGCGCAGATGGCGAACCTGGAGGAGGAGGCGCTGCGGGCGTTCGAGGCCGGCGGGGGCCATCTCGACGCCGAGGCGCAGGAGCGCCTGTGCAAGGCGCTGGAAGCGAACGGCGCCGTCTTCCTGCCCGAGGACAAGGCGGGCGGACCGGGCGTGCGCCTCAAGTTCACCAGCCGCGACGTCCGCGCCATCAACCGGCTGGAAGGGGAAGGCGGGCTTTACGCCAGCGACGACGTATAGGCGCCCGCCTGCTCGTCAGGGTGCGCTCTTGGCCACGTCCGCCGCGCCTTCGACCAGGAAGATCCGGCTTTGCGAAGTCTTCTGCCGCAGGGGCGCGATGTCGGTATATTCCTTGGAATATTCGAACGTCTTGGCCTGCTCGAAGCTCTCGAACTCGATGATCATCACGCGCTGGGCCGGTTCGGGCCCTTCGACATGGATGGACTCGCCGCCCCGCGTCAGGAACTTGCCGCCATATTTCTGGATCACCGGAAAGGCCGCCGCCACATAATCGCGATAGCCCTCGGGGTCCGTCACGTCGATCTCGGCGACCACATAGCCCTTCGCGGTCGCCGGCGCTGCCGGCGGCGTATCGTCAGGGGCGGATGTGCATGCGGCCACCGCGCCAATGGCGAGGCCGGCAAGCAGCGTGGCGAGGGTCTTTCGATGGATCATGGCGCTCTCCTGTCGATCTGATTTCGCGGGACCATGCGGGATGCACCGGCCGCCCGCCATGCCGGAACGGCGATCAGTCTTGCCCTCGTCAGCGCCGGCCCGCAGGCGTTCGCACCGTGAACAGCGGCGCGGTCGCACTGCGATCCGGCTTGAGTTGCTGCGGCGAATGATGAAAGTGCCCGCGAGCAAGGCGCCCCGCGCGTCCCCGTCCGATCCGACCGGAGAGCCCGCCGATGAGAATTCACAAGGTCCGCACCTATAAATCCGCCGAGCCGCTGGCGCGCGAGGATCAGCTTGCCTGGAAGATGGCCGCCGTCGCCACCGATGCCGTGCCGCTCGATGATGACGTGATCGAGATGATCGGCAACCGCATCATCGACAATGCCGCCGTCGCCGCCGCATCGGTGGCGCGCGGGCCGATCCGCTCGGCGCGCGCGCAGGCGCTGGCGCATCCGGGCCGGCCGGGCGCGGCGGTGTTCGGCCTCGGCGCGGACATGAAGGTGAGCCCGGAATGGGCGGCCTGGGCCAATGGCGTGGCGGTGCGGGAGCTGGACTTCCACGACACCTTCCTTGCCGCCGATTACAGCCATCCCGGCGACAACATCCCGCCCATCCTCGCCGTGGCGCAGCACAAGGGGCTGGACGGCGCGGCACTGCTACGCGGGCTCGCGGCCGGTTATGAACTTCAGGTCGATCTGGTGAAAGGCATCTGCCTGCACGAGCACAAGATCGACCATATCGCCCATCTCGGCCCCAGCGCGGCGGGTGGCATCGGCGCGCTGCTCGGCCTCTCGACGGAAATCACTTATCAGGCGATCCAGCAGGCGCTGCACGTCACCACCACCACCCGCCAGTCCCGCAAGGGCGAAATCTCGACATGGAAGGCCTATGCCCCCGCCTTCGCCGGCAAGATGGCGATCGAGGCGGTGGATCGCGTCATGCGCGGCGAGGGCGCGCCGTCCCCGGCCTATGAGGGCGAGGATGGGTTCATCGCCTGGCTGCTCTCCGGTCCCGAGCATGTCTATGAAGTGCCGCTGCCCGAGCCGGGCGAGGCCAAGCGCGCAATTCTGGAGACCTACACCAAGGAATATTCCGCCGAATATCAGAGCCAGGCGCTCATCGATCTCGCCCGGCGCATGGGGCCGAAAATCGGCGATCTCTCCCGGATCAAGGAAATCCTGATCCGCACCAGCCATCACACGCACTACGTCATCGGCACCGGCGCCAATGATCCGCAGAAGATGGACCCCACGGCGAGCCGCGAGACGCTGGACCACTCCATCATGTATATCTTCGCCGTCGCGCTGGAGGATGGCGGCTGGCATCATGTGGACAGCTACACGCCCGAGCGCGCGCAGCGGCCCTCGACTGTGGCGCTCTGGCACAAGGTCGAGACGGTCGAGGACCCCAAATGGACCGAGCGCTATCATGCGAAGGGCAGCGACAAGGCGTTCGGCGGGCAAGTGATCGTCACGATGGAGGACGGCAGCGTCATTCAGGACGAGCTGGCCATCGCGGACGCCAATCCGCTGGGCGCCCGGCCTTTCGCGCGGCCGCAATATGTCGAGAAGTTCCGCACGCTGGCGGAAGGGGTGGTGGCGCAGGCCGAGCAGGATCGCTTCCTGGCGCTGATCGAGCGGCTGCCCACGCTGAGCGCGGCGGACGTGAACCAGCTCAATTTCACCGTGCCCGCAGGCCGACTAGGACCGGAAGCACCAGCGGGGATTTTCTAACGCTTCGTAGCCCCTCCTCTTTAGGGGAGGGGTTGGGGTGGGGGCGATGCGCAGCATTGCTCGCGAAGCGATTTACCGGCGGCGTCCAGCCCCACCCCCAAACCCCTCCCCTCAAGGGGAGGGGCTATTCTGGAAGGACGGACAAGATGACCGACAAGCCCACCTTCAAACCCAAGAAGTCCGTCGCCCTCTCCGGCGTCCCGGCCGGCAACACCGCGCTCTGCACCGTCGGCCGAACGGGCAACGATCTGCATTATCGCGGTTACGACATCCTCGATTTCGCCGAAGAAGCCGAGTTCGAGGAGATCGCCCATCTGCTCGTCCACGGCACGCTGCCCAGCCGCACGGAACTCGCCGCCTACAAGGCAAAGCTCAAGGCCCTGCGCGGCCTGCCGCTGGCGGTGATCGAAGCGCTCGAAGCCCTGCCCGCCGCCGCGCACCCCATGGACGTGATGCGCACCGGCGTTTCCGCGCTCGGCTGCACGCTGCCCGAGGCGCACGACCACAATCTCCCCGGCGCGCGCGACATCGCAGACCGGCTGATGGCCTCGCTCGGCTCGATGCTGCTCTATTGGTATCATTACAGCCACAATGGCGTGCGAATCGACGTGCAGACGGATGATGACAGCATCGGCGGCCATTTCCTCCACCTGCTCCACGGCGCGCCGCCGCCCGCGAGCCATGTGCGCGCCATGCACACTTCGCTCATCCTATACGCCGAGCATGAGTTCAACGCGTCCACCTTCACCGCGCGCGTGATCGCCGGCACGGGGTCGGACATGCACTCGGCCATCACCGGCGCTATCGGCGCGCTGCGCGGCCCCAAGCATGGCGGCGCCAACGAAGTCGCGTTCGAGATCCAGAAGCGCTACGCCAATGCCGACGAGGCCGAGGCGGACATTCGCCGCCGCGTGGATGCGAAGGAAGTCATCATCGGCTTCGGCCACCCGGTTTATACGGTCTCCGATCCGCGCAACGCGGTCATCAAGCGCGTATCAAAGGCGCTGGCGGAAGAGGCCGGCTCCATGAAGCAATTCGCCATCGCCGAGCGCATCGAAACGGTGATGATGGACGCCAAAGCCATGTTCCCCAATCTCGATTGGTTCAGCGCCGTCAGCTATCATCTCATGGGCGTACCCACGGCGATGTTCACCCCCTTGTTCGTGATCGCCCGCACCGCCGGCTGGGCCGCGCATGTCATCGAGCAGCGGCAGGACAACAAGATCATCCGCCCAAGCGCGAACTATACCGGCCCGGAGGATTTGCCGTGGGTGCCGTTGGCGGAGCGTGAATAACAGAAAAGCCCCTCCCCTTTAGGGGAGGGGTTGGGGTGGGGTGCGGCATCATAATCGCTGCGCGACACCCGCCCCCGTCCCCTCCCTTGAAAGGGAGCGGTGAAGGAGAAAGATATGCCCTACCTCATCGCCTCAGACATCCCCACCGAACTCGCCGGCCGCCGCTTCCGCGCTCTGCTGGAGGCGCCCGGCATCCTCCAGCTCCCCGGCGCGCATAATGGCCATGCCGCTATCCAGGCACGCAACGCCGGCTTCGATGCGCTCTATCTCTCCGGCGCGGCGATGACCGCCTCCATGGGCCTGCCGGACCTCGGCATCATCACCGTGGACGAGGTCGCGTTCTTCATCCGCCAGATCGCGCGCGCCTCCGGCCTGCCGCTGCTGGTGGATGGCGACACCGGCTATGGCGAGGCGCTCAACGTCATGCACATGGTCCGCACTTTCGAGGAAGCCGGCGCGGGCGCGGTGCATCTGGAGGACCAGCTTCTCCCCAAGAAATGCGGGCACCTTAACGACAAGAAGCTGGCCGATGCGCACGACATGGCCGCCAAGGTCGCGGCGGCCGCCAAGGCGCGACGCGATCTCGTCATCATCGCGCGCACCGACGCTGCGGCGAGCGAAGGGCTGGACGGCGCCGTCGCCCGCGCGAAACTCTACATGGAGGCCGGCGCGGACGCGATCTTCCCCGAGGCGCTCAATACCGCCGAGATGTTCCGCGCCTTTGCGCAGCGCATGCCCGGCGTGCCCCTGCTCGCCAACATGACCGAGTTCGGCCGCACGCCCTTCTTCACCGCCAGCGAGTTCGAGGCGATGGGCTACAGGATGGTGATCTGGCCTGTCTCCTCCCTGCGCGTCGCCAACAAGGCGCAGGCCGAGCTTTACGCCGCGATTCGCCGCGACGGCGGCACCCACAACATGGTCGAGCACATGCAGACCCGCGCGGAGCTTTACGAGACTATCGGCCTGCATGAATATGAGGCGTTGGATGCCTCCATCGTGAAGACGGTCCTTCCGAAGAGCGATTCGGGTTCGGCATGAACAACCCTCTTAGCCCCTCCCCTTCAGGGGAGGGGTTGGGGTGGGGGCAGTCTAGGCACTCAGGACTCGCAAAAACCTTCCTACACATTATAATGACATGTGAAGGAGCCCAGCAATGCAGACCGCCCGCATGACCGTGTTGATGACCCCGGATCGCAAGGCCGCAATCGAGCAGCGCGCCGCACAGATGGGCGTCTCCAGCGGCGAGTTCATCAGACTGGCGGTGGACAATTACGATCGCGATGACGTCACCGAGGAAGAGCTGGGCGCGCTTGTCGATGAGGTCAATCAGATCATCCCTCAGATGCAGGCCTCGCTTCAGCGCTCGTCCGAAGCGCTGGAATCCACGCATCAGGTGGTCGACCAGCTTCTGAAGGAAATGGGGATCCGCCAATGAGCGCGATCGGCGAGGCTTTTCGCGCCCTGAAGCAAGTGGTCCTGATGCAGTCGGACCTTGAGAAGCTGCAGGCCAGCGTCACCCAGCTTGGCGCGGATGTGAAGGGGCTGAGCGCCGGTCTCGGAGCCGTCAACAACCGCGTCGCTCGCCTTGAGGGCTTCATCGAGGGCGCTACCGCGGCTGGCCGCGCTCAGCCCCGCCTGCCGGAGGAATAGCGCAAGCGGCCGGACTGGTGTAAAGGCGCGCCATGACCGACCCCAATTCGCTCGATTATGACCGCCCCGTCCTCACCCCGCCCGATGGCGAGAAGAAGGTGCTGCTGCACAGCTGCTGCGCGCCTTGCTCGGGCGAAGTGATGGAAGCGATGACCGCGAGCGGCATCGATTACACCATCTTCTTCTACAATCCGAACATCCACCCCAAAGAGGAATATCTGCTCCGCAAGGATGAGAATATCCGCTTCGCCGAAAAGCACGACATCCCCTTTGTGGACGCGGATTACGACACGGTGAACTGGTTCAAGCGCGCGCGGGGCATGGAGAACGAGCCCGAGCGCGGCGTCCGCTGCACCATGTGCTTCGACATGCGTTTCGAGCGCACCGCTCTCTACGCGCATGAACACGGCTTCCCGGTCATCACGTCCTCGCTTGGCATCTCGCGCTGGAAAAACATGAACCAGATCAACGATAGCGGCGAGCGCGCGGCGGCGCATTATCCGGGTATCAAATACTGGACGTTCAACTGGCGCAAGCAGGGCGGAGGCGCCCGCATGATCGAGATCAGCAAGCGCGAGCATTTCTACCAGCAGGAATATTGCGGCTGCGTCTTTTCCCTGCGCGATACCAACGCGCATCGCGTCAGCCAGGGCCGTGAGGAAATCCGCATCGGCGAGCTTTATTACGGCGACGAGCAGCCGGCCGAACGCTGAGGCCGTCCCGCCGCATCAATCGTCATTGCCTTTGCGGGCAAGTCGTGGCGCGCGCTGATTGGCAGGGGAGCCCATCGGAAATCAGCAAGCGAGGCCGGCCATGGCGGATCAGGATGTCTTGAAACTCAATGCGGAGCTATCGCTGCTGCTGGCCGAATACTGGCATGAGGTGGACACCAATCAGGGCCGCGATGCCGCCAAATATTATACGGACGATGCCGAGTTCCACGGCCCCTTCGCGGCTTATGTCGGCCCGGCGAAGATCCAGCAATTTTATGACTGGCGCATCGCGCAGGGGCCGCGCCTCGCCGTCCACAGCTTTACCAATCTGCGCGCCTCGTTCACGGGGCCGGACACATGTGAAGCGACCTACTACATGTTCATCTACGCCAATAACGGCGTGAAGCCGCTGCCGAGCCATCCGCCCATCACCATTTCCCTCCTCACCGAGCGTTTCCGGCGCGGCGGGGATGGGCAATGGCTGTGCAGCTATCGCCAGTTCGTGACGCTGTTCGAGGGCGATACGCCCGTCACCAATCCCAATCTCGACGACGCGTAAAGGGGAGCGGCCGAGGCCGCTCCACCTCATCTGATCCGCTCGTCTGCGCCTCAGTTGCCGTCGATGACTTCCTGACCGGCATCGCCAACGGATTCGATGTCCTTGCCGGCGCCCTTCACGGTCGCGCAGGCTTGCAGGACCAGTGCCGCGCCGAGCAGCAGGATGAGCGTGCCACTTTTCTTCATGTTCTCGTTTCCTCGTCTTCTCTGTGTGGGCAGGAAACGCACGGCTGATGCTTCGGTTGCTGGCGACCTGCCGAGGCCGCGCGCACGGGGTCAAGAATCCCTGCCCATGTGGATCACCCGACGAGCCACCGCGACTCGCTGACGACTTGCAACGGTGGAGGGAAGCGGGAAAGAGGGACTCGCCCGTTTCCAGCCGATATTTCCATCCGGGCGGTTCAGTCCCCAGGAGAGCATCCGCATGATCGCCGCATCCGCCATCGATTACCGCGAACTGGCCCGGCGCCGCCTGCCGCATTTCCTGTTCGAATATATCGATGGCGGCTCCTACGCGCAGGTGACTCTGAGGCGCAACGTGGCCGATCTGGAGGCGGTGGAGCTTCGCCAGCGCGTGCTGAGCGGGGTGGACCATGTGGATCTCACCACCAGCCTGTTCGGCCAGAAGATGGCACTGCCGGTGGCCCTGGCCCCCATTGGCCTGGGCGGACTCACGGCGCGGCGCGGCGAGCGGCAGGCGGTGCGCGCGGCGGAAGCGGCGGGCATTCCCTTCACGCTCTCCACCGTCTCGGCCTGCACGCTGGAGGAAGTGGCGCAGGCCGCCAGCAAGCCCTTCTGGTTCCAGCTCTACATGATTCGGGACCGCGCCTTCATGCGTGACCTGCTGGCCCGCGCGCGCGAACTGCAATGCTCGGCGCTCGTGTTCACGGTGGATATGCCGCTGCCCGGCAGCCGCTACCGGGATTATCATTCCGGCCTGGCCGGCGCGGCAGGGTTCAAGGGCGCGCTGCGCCGCGCCTGGCAGGGGGTGAAGCGCCCCGGCTGGGCGTGGGATGTCGGCATCATGGGCCGCCCGCACACGCTCGGCAATGTGGCGCCCGTGCTCAAGGGCAGCTCAGGCATCGAGGATTTCCTGGGCTGGATGCGCGTCAATTTCGATGCGTCCTCGACCTGGAAGGATCTCGATTTCATCCGCTCGGAATGGGATGGGCCACTCATCATCAAGGGCATTCTGGATCCTGAGGACGCGCGCGAGGCCGCCGCGCTGGGCGCTGATGGCATCATCGTCTCCAACCATGGCGGCCGCCAGCTCGATGGCGTGCCCTCCACGGCCCGCGCGCTCCCGCCCATCGCGGACGCCGTAGGCGACAGGCTCACCGTGCTGGCCGATGGCGGCGTGCGCTCCGGGCTGGATGTCGTGCGGATGATGGCGCTGGGCGCGAAGGGCGTGCTGCTCGGCCGGGCGTGGATCTATGCATTGGCCGCGCGCGGCGAGGCCGGCGTGGCGCATGTGCTCCAGCTCATCGAAGCGGAGATGCGCGTGGCCATGACGCTGAGCGGTGCGGCGCGCATCGCCGACATCGGGCGGGATCGGTTGGTCGATCGATAGCGTTCTGCCCAAGGCCGTTGCCAGTCATGCGCCGGCCGCATTGGGAGAGCAGATGATGGAAACCGCCCTGAAGGCGTTCTTCGCGCGCTATGAAAGCCTGTTCAATCAGGCGCTCGACGGCGATGTGGACATGGAGGAGGTCGCCTCGCTCTATGCTGCCGAATTCATTGCCTCTTCTCCGGCCGGTGTCATGGCCGCAAAGAACGACGCCGCGTTCCGGCAGGTCATGGCCCAAGGCTATGCCCATTATCGCGCGATCGGGACGAAGGCCATGCGCCTGCGCGATGTCCGCCTTTCCTCGATCGACGCGGATCATTGGCTGGTCCATGTCGGCTGGGCGGCGACTTATGCCCGCAAGGACGGGCCGGATGTGGCGATAGAGTTCGACGTTCATTATTTCGTCCGCACGCTGGACGGGCGGCCGGAGGTTTTCGGCTGGGTGTCGGGCGATGAGGATGCGCTGCTGAGGCAGCACGGCATCATCTGACCATCCCCTTTCCACACCGCGTGATGTCTGCCGGCCGCCGGATGCCTTGACAGAGGGGGCTCCGCTGCCCTCATGGCTCCGGAACGTCCGGTCGCGCGATCCGTTGGCTGATCGATCGGCCGGCATGGATGCGCTGCCGGACGCCTGTTGAAATGGCTGCAATGCGGAAGGAGCGTCAATCGTGGGTCAGCAGATCGATATCGCCGTGATCGTGGGGAGCTTGCGCGCGGGCTCGTTCAACCGGATGGCCGCCCATGCACTGGCGCGCCTCGCGCCCGATGGCGTGACACTGAGAATCGTCGAGATCGGCGATTTGCCGCATTATAACGAGGATATCGAGACGGACAGTCCACCCCCGGCATGGACGCGCTTCCGGCAGGAAGTCGCCTCGGCCGACGCCGTACTGTTCGTAACGCCCGAATATAATCGCTCCGTCCCGGGCGTGCTCAAGAACGCGATTGACGTGGGCTCGCGGCCTTATGGGTCAAGCGTGTTCATGGCCAAGCCGGCGGCGATCATGACCTTGTCCCCCGGTGCGCTGGGCGGTTTTGGCGCAAATCACCATCTGCGGCAGATACTCGTCTTTCAGGATACGCCCATCCTCCAGCAGCCCGAAGCCTATATCGGCAATGCCGCCACCCTGTTCGATGAGAAGGGCCATATCGCGAACGACAGGACGAAGGCCCTGTTCGACTCCTTCCTGGGGGCTTTCGTGAAACTCATCAAATGCACGCGCTTGAGCGCCTAGAGGCAAGGATAGAATAGCCCTCTCCCGCTCGCGGGAGAGGGTTGGGTGAGGGTATTGCCCAGCCTCCCCGTTCGTCCTGAGCTTGTCTAAGGACCGTTTTTTTCGGGTTGAAGAAGAACGAGCCTTCGACAAGCTCAGGTCGAACGGTGCTGAATAGTTCGCATGAACGCCCGCTCCATCGCTCCCGCGCTTTCGCTCGGAAGCATGCCGGAGCGCCCTGCGATCAGTTCACCAGAGCCTTGAGCCGCCGCCACAGGCGCGTGCCGAGCGGAGTCGGCGCTTCGATGGTGAGGCCGCGGGCGCGGCTGGCGCGAGTGAGATCGCGGGTGAGCGCGCGCAACTGGCGATTGTTGAGCGCCATCGATACGCGGTGCAAATTGCCCCGCATGCCGCTCTCGGCGATGTGCAGCGTCATGATGACCCCATGGTCCGCGCCCCGTCGCTCCCATTCGATCAGAGCGCCGGAGATTTCCAGTGGGATACGTGATTCTTCGCTCTTCATGACCTTCCCTGTGTGTGCGGCGTGCACCCGTTCGTGCCTTCTCTTGAGGGGCGTTTCTTAACTTTCTGGAAAGGCCACGGCGAACCGTTGTCTCCGGGCGGTACAGGCGGCACCATCGACTGACCATTTCGGGACGCGAAGCGGTGAAAGCATCCATTGGGCCGGAAAGCTGCGGGATGGCGGGATCATGCGATCTGCTCCTGACGGGCTATCAGTGCCCTTGCGAGCGCAGCAACCCACCCTGCTTCAATCCAGACAACCAAACCCCGGCCCCTGCAGCCGCGCGCCTCATTCCGCCCGCGCAGCGAAACGGCGCCGGAATCACCGGCGCCGCATCGAAACTCGGAACGATGTGGGCGTTCAGCCGAGCGCCGCGACGCTCTTCGTCAGGCGGCTGAACTTGCGCGAGGCGGTGTTCTTGTGGAGCACGCCACGGGCAACGCCACGGGCCATCTCAGGCTGCGCGGCGGTAAGGGCCGCTTCCGCCGAGGGCTTGTCGCCCGCTGCTACCGCCGCCTCGACCTTCTTGACGAGCGTACGGATGCGGCTCATCCGGCTGCCGTTGATCTCGGCGCGGCGTGCGTTGCGGCGGATGCGCTTCTTTGCCTGAGGCGTATTGGCCATGAAATTCCTCGAACTCGAAACTGTTGCAGGGTGCGCGATTGAGACTCCGACGAGCGGAGCTGTGGGCGCGCGAAGGCCGGGCCATTACCCGCGATTATGGTGAGCGTCAACCGCCTTGTGGTCGCTCCGCCCGCTTGCGCGTCTGCCTCGGCGCCCGTCCGGCGGCCGCTTTTTCCCGCTGGGCCGGGGGAGGGGCGTTCGCTTCGGGCGCGTCGATCGGGTCGGTCACGGGCAGTTGGCCTTCGTCCGCGCCGCGCATGCCCGCCACGATGTTCCAGATGGCGATGAACAGCGCGGCGATGACCGGGCCGATCACCAGGCCGCTGAAGCCGAAGAGCTGGAGGCCGCCTAGCGTGGTGATGAGCACCAGATAATCCGGCATCCGCGTATCGCGCCCCACCAGGATGGGCCGCAGCAGATTGTCGATGAGGCCGATCACGAAGATGCCGCAGAAGACCAGGATGAACGCCTCGACGACCGCGCCTGTGGCGAACAGATAGATGGCCACGGGCACCCAGACGAATCCGGTGCCGACGGCGGGCAACAGCGAGAAGAAGCCCATGATGACGCCCCAGAGCAGGGCGCCCTCCACGCCGAGCAGCCAGAACACCACGCCGCCCACCAGGCCCTGAACCACGGCGACGATGATGCTGCCTTTCACGGTGGCGCGGATCACCAGCACGAACTGTCGCAGCAGCTCCCGGCGCGGCCCCGCGCGCAGCGGCGTTTTCTGGATCACGCGCTCGGCCAGCGCCTCGCCGTCGCGCAGCAGGAAGAAGGTGAGATAGAGCATCACGCTGAGCGCGATGAGCATGCTGAAGGCCCCCTGGCCGATCGTCACGGCATGGCCGGCGATGATCTGGAGGCTTGACGTCACGCCTTCGCGCAGCCGCTCCTGCGCGCCGCCCCAATCGTTGAGGCCGAAGCGTTCGAGCCATGCTTCCGACCACTCCGGCATGGCGGCGCGCAATTGCCCGAACAGCATGGCGAAGCTGATCTCGCCCGATTGGAACCGCGCGTAGAAGACGCTGGCTTCCTGAATGAGCGCCACGGTCAGCAGCAGTGCCGGCACGATGACCACGGAGATGATGAGCAGCAGCGTGAGCCCCGCCGCGGTGCTCCGCCACTCCGGCATCGATCGCAGGATCATGTGGTAGACGGGCTGAAAGAGGATCGCGGCGATCACGCCCCAGAGGATCGCGAGGAAAAAAGGCTCGATGATAAGCGCGAAGGCCGCTGAGATGATGAGCAGCAGCGCGAGGAAGAAACCGTCCTCTATGCGCCGGGGCTTGGGGTCGCTGGGCTCCATTGCGGGCTGTTCCTCCCTGTGATGCGTCTCTGCCATCATCGCAAATGCGCGCAAAGGCAATGGCGATCAGCGGGCGAATCGCGCAAAAGTGGTTCCGCCCTCCTCAGGCCACGTCCACGCCCACGGCCTCGCGGATGGATGAAAAGCCGTCGCGCTGCAGCAATGCGGCGAGGCCCTCATTGATGCGGGCGGGCAGATAGGGGCCTTCATAGACCATGGCCGAATAGAGCTGGATCAGGCTCGCGCCGGCGCGGATGCGGGCATAGGCCTGCGCGGCAGTCGCTATGCCGCCCGCGCCGATCAGCGGCAGGCGGTCGCCCAGCCGCCGGCGGAATTCGCCCAGCCGGGCCAGCGAGAGGTCGTGCAGCGGCGCGCCGGAGAGGCCGCCCGTTTCCTGCGCGAGCGGCGAGCGCAGCGTGGCGGGCCGGCCGATCGTCGTGTTGCTCACGATCAATCCGTCGATCTCGTGGAGCAGCGCCAGTTCGGCGATGTCGTCCATGTCGGCCGGCTCCAGGTCGGGCGCGACCTTGAGCAGGATGGGCGGGCCGTCCGCCTCCCGTGCGGCCATCGTCCGGCCAAGCAGTTCGTCGAGCGCGCTCCGGTCCTGCAGCGCGCGCAGGCCCGGCGTGTTGGGCGAGGAGATGTTGACCGTGAGATAATGCGCATGGGCGCTCATTGCCCGCACGCCCGCCTCATAATCCGCGATCCTGTCGGCCGAATCCTTGTTCGCGCCGATATTCACGCCCAGCACAAACCCGCCGGGAAGCCCGCGCCGCGCCAGCCGCTCGCGCGCGGCGGCCTGCCCGCCATTGTTGAAGCCCATGCGGTTGATGACGGCCTCGTCTTCCGCCAGCCGGAACAGGCGGGGGCGCGGATTGCCGCTCTGGGGCAGGGGCGTGAGCGTGCCGAGCTCCGCGAAACCGAAGCCCAGCCGGCCGACGCGATGTGCGATCGTGCCATCCTTGTCGAACCCCGCTGCAAGACCCACCGGCCCGGCGAAATCGAGGCCGAACAGGCGCTGCGCCAGCATGGGATGGGGCGCGGAGGCGGCGGGGAGCGGCAGGCGCAGGGCGGCAAGCGCCAGCGCGTGCGCGCGCTCTGCCTCGATGGCGAACAGAAGGGGACGGAGGCTGCGATACATGGCGCGGCGCTATGCCAGCGCGCGTCCATCCGGTCAAAGGCCCCGTTCGGGCGGCGGGCCGGTCTGCCCTTCGCTACCGCGTGCAAAAATGCCTTCGAGTGGAGGCAATGACGATTCCGTCCAATCCACCGGCACCCGAATCGCTTATCCCATTCCTGCGACCCGAAGGGCTCTCAGTCGTCCGGCTTAGAGACCTTGAACTCGGCGGTCTGGCGAGGCTTTGTCTTGCCAGACCGCTTTTTTCGTTTGCGGGCCGGGGCAATCATGCAAGAAGAAGATGCAAAGGGGAGGGCGGCGCGCTTGTCCCTGTCCTTTGCCGAAATGCCGGCTCCGCGGGAGGCTCGGCTATCGTCACAGGATGGAGAGTGGTCAAGGTCGCGAATGCGTCAAAGATTCTCCGTGGCCGATACGGCTGACATGGCCGATATGGTGGCCCTCAGCTATTTCGTGCCGCCACCGGCCCTCGCTCGCTATTTCGGCGCCATGTATCTGTTCACGGCGGATCGCCCGAGCGTTTCCGATCATACCAGGGCGGATTTCGCCCAGATCCGCTTCATGCTGGCCGGTGCCGGCCATTATCGCTTCAACGATGGCCGCCGGGTCGAGACGCCGGAATGCTGCCTGCTCGGTCCCACCAGCATGGCGACGCATTTCGATGTCGTGGGGCCGATGCAGGTCGTTGGGGTGACGGTGCTGCCGCTGGGCTGGGCGGCGTTGCGGGCAGGCGATGCGGATGCGGCGGCCGATGACGCCATGGACCTCGCGGAGCGCTTCGGCCCGGCCTGGCAGGACATGCTGCAAAGCCTGCGGGCGGTTGATGAGCCGGGCAAGGCGGCAGATGCTTTCTGGGCGTTCCTGCAAGGGCATCTCCACCCGGTCTCGCCGGCGGATGAGCGATTCGTGGAAGAGACGGATCGCTGGCTGGCGGACGAGCAGTCGCCCCGTGTGGAGGCATTGCAGGAGGCCACGGGCCTCTCCGCGCGTCAGCTCGCTCGCTGGTGCAACCGGCTCTATGGCGCGCCGCCCAAATATCTCGCGCGCAAATATCGCGCCCTGCGCTGCGCCCAGGTTCTGGCGCGCGAGGAGCTGGACTGGTCCGACGTGAGCGGGGACGCCTTTTACGATCAGTCGCACTTCATCCGGGAAATCAAACACTTCACTGGCCTGACCCCGACCGAGCTGCGCGAGCGCGCCAGCATCATCATTCGCCTTTCGATGAACAGGGCGGCGATCGAGGGCGATATCGCGCGGCTGAGCCGGATCAGCTGATCGCGGCCGCGTCGGCGGCGCATGGCAGGCGTGCCACACCGTTGGCGCATCCATCGGCCACAGGATTTGAGGGTTGATTTCTCGCAGGACCGGGCCCATCTGCCCAATCAGACCAATTTAGTCCGATTTGAGAGTCATTCGCAAGATGCGCCTGTCGAGCCTTGCCGATTATGCCGTGCTGATGATGCGCACTGCTGCCACCCATTGCGGCGGCGCGCGCGCCAACGCCGCGAGCCTTGCCGTGGAGGCCGGGATTCCCGTGCCCACCGCGCAGAAGCTCGCCAGCCTGCTCGGCCGCGCCGGCCTCATCAAGGCGACGCGCGGCAGCGGCGGCGGCATCAAGCTGGCGCGCCCGGCCGCCGCGATCACGCTGGCCGACATCATCGAGGCCGTCGATGGCCCCATCGCGCTCACCGCCTGCCTGGATGCGGAAGGCTCGGATTGCTGCGCGCTCAGCCGTCCCTGCGACATCCGGCCGCACTGGATGGGCGTCAACGCGCTGGTGCGTGACGCGCTGGCGCATGTGACGCTGGCGCATCTCATCGCCACGCCCGATGCGCTTCCGGTGGCGGCCTTCGCGCCGGCCAATTCGCCCGCCAGTGCGCCCGCCATGGAGTCCGTGCAATGAACGCCCCGGTCGATACCCGCCCGAAGAATCTCGAAGCGCAGGCCGCTGCCGACAAGGCGAGCGACTATGAGTGGGGCTTCGTCTCGGACATCGAGCAGGAGTTCGCGCCCAAGGGCCTCTCCGAGGACACCGTCCGCTTCATCTCCGCCAAGAAGAACGAGCCGGAGTGGATGCTGGAGTGGCGCCTCAAGGCCTATCGCCACTGGCTGACCATGGAGTCGCCGGATTGGGCGAAGCTCGACGTGCCGCCTATCGATTATCAGGACGCTTATTATTACGCGGCGCCCAAGAAGAAGGTGGAGCTGTCCTCGCTGGACGAGTTGGACCCGGAAATCCGCCGTACTTACGAGAAGCTGGGCATTCCCATCGAGGAGCAGAAGGTGCTCGCCAATGTGGCGGGTGCCCGCAAGGTCGCGGTGGATGCGGTGTTCGACAGCGTCTCGGTCGCCACCACCTTCCGCAAGGAGCTGGAGGAAGCCGGCGTCATCTTCCGCTCGATCAGCGAGGCGATTCGCGAGTTTCCCGATCTGGTGAAGAAGTGGCTCGGCAAGGTCGTGCCGATGCGCGATAACTATTTCGCCACGCTCAATTGCGCGGTCTTTTCGGATGGCACCTTCGTCTACATCCCGGAGGGCGTGCGGTGCCCGATGGAGCTGAGCACCTATTTCCGCATCAACGCGGAGAATACCGGCCAGTTCGAGCGCACGCTGATCGTTGCGGAAAAGGGCAGCTACGTCTCCTATCTGGAGGGCTGCACCGCGCCGATGCGTGACGAAAACCAGCTCCATGCCGCCGTGGTCGAGCTGGTCGCGCTCGACGATGCCGAGATCAAATATTCGACCGTGCAGAACTGGTATCCCGGCGACGCGCAGGGCAAGGGCGGCATCTACAATTTCGTCACCAAGCGCGCTTTGTGCCAAGGCCGCAACTCCAAGGTGAGCTGGACACAGGTGGAGACGGGCAGCGCTGTCACCTGGAAATATCCAAGCTGCGTGCTGAATGGCGAGAACAGCGTGGGCGAGTTCTACTCCGTCGCCGTGACCAACAACCGCCAGCAGGCGGATACCGGCACGAAGATGATCCACAACGGCAAGAACACGCGCTCGACGATCATCTCCAAGGGTATCAGCGCCGGCCGCTCGAATGGCACCTATCGTGGCCTCGTCCGGATGAGCGCCAATGCCGAGGGCGCGCGCAACTTCACCCAGTGCGATTCGCTGCTGCTGGGCGACCAGTGCGGCGCGCACACCGTGCCCTATATCGAGGTGAAGAACCCGAGCGCCATCGTCGAGCATGAAGCGACGACGAGCAAGATCAGCGACGACCAGTTGTTCTACGCCATGCAACGCGGGCTGGATCAGGAAACGGCGGTGAGTCTGATCGTCAACGGCTTCGCCAAGGAAGTGCTCCAGCAACTCCCGATGGAGTTCGCCGTGGAAGCGCAGAAGCTGCTGGGCATTTCGCTGGAGGGATCGGTCGGATGACCCCCGCCTCCGTTCGCACCGTCACCCCGGACCTGATCCGGGGTCCCGCTTCCTTCCGGACCGCCGCGACAAGCAGCTGGACCCCGGATCAAGTCCGGGGCGACGATGTGCGTGAAGGAGATGCAGCGTGACCTGGACTCTCCGAGATCAGGCACGCCACCTAAACTCCCCTCCCCTTCAGGGGAGGGGCCGGGGGTGGGGTCTCCCGGCCAGCACCCTCGACACCTTACAAACCCGCGCCCGCGACATGCGAACCAACCCAACCGAGCCGGAAAAACGTCTCTGGCGCCATCTCTCGAACAGTCAGCTAGGCAGGCACAAATTCCGCCGCCAGCAAGTCATTGGCCACTACATCGCCGATTTCGTCTGCTCGTCTGCAAAGCTCATCGTTGAAGTGGACGGCGACACGCACGACGAAGCAACCGACCGCACCCGTGACAAAGCGCTGGCGGGCCATGGCTATCGCGTCATCCACATCACCAATCCTGACGTGATGACCAATATGGACGGCGTGCTCCGGTTCATCGCGGAGGCCCTGCACCAATCCGCCAGACCCCACCCCAACCCCTCCCCTGAAGGAGAGGGGCTTTCAGAGGACCAAGACAGTTGAGCGACGAAGACGATATCCAGGATGCCCTCGCCGATTTCGCGGAGGATGTCGGCAATGGCCAGTCGTGGACGGCCGCGATTCGCATCCTGACCGAGGATTATGAGCTTGAGGACGGCGAGTTGCAGCCCCGCGCCGCCAAGGATTTCGGCGATCTCGATGCCTATCAGGCCGAGTGCCGCGCCGCGCTGGACAATGGCGACGCCGTTTTCACCGAGCGGCTGCGGAAGGACAAGGCGTTCCACAAGGCCAAGGCCCCCAATCTCGCCCGCATGGGGCCGATCAGTGAATTCGTGGTCGGCCTGCTGGAAAAGGGCTCGCCCGAGCCCGATGCCGACTGGTGGCCCTATATGCCGATCAAGCGGCATATCGACACGCTGTTCCCCGCGCCTGGCGACGTGCGCGACATGGCCTTCTGGACCGCGCGCACGCTCATCCGCGAGCATGAAAAGGAAAGCGCAAGCTGATGCTGACCATCGACAATCTCTCCAATGAAATCGGCGGCAAGACGATCCTGAATGGCCTCAGCCTGTCGATTGGCGCGGGCGAGATTCACGCCATCATGGGGCCGAACGGCGCCGGCAAGTCCACGCTCGCTTATGCGCTGGGCGGCCGCCCCGGTTATGAGCCGACGCAAGGCAGCGCGACCTTCGATGGTGCCGATCTGCTTGACATGGAGCCGCATGAGCGCGCCGCCGCCGGGCTCTTTCTGGGCTTCCAGTATCCCGTCGAGATCCCCGGCGTCTCCAATGTGCAGTTTCTGCGCGAGGCCCTCAACAGCCAGCGCCGTGCGCGCGGTGAAGAGCCTCTCTCCGCCGCCGATTTCCTGCGGCTGGCGCGTGAGAAGGCGGCGCTGCTCGGCATGGACATGGAGATGCTCAAGCGTCCGGTGAATGTCGGCTTCTCCGGTGGCGAGAAGAAGCGCGCCGAGATGGTGCAGCTTGGCATCCTCGATCCGAAACTGGCGATCCTCGACGAGACCGACTCCGGCCTCGATATCGATGCGCTCAAGACGGTGGGCGCCGGCATCAACGCTATCATGCGCGCGCCGGACAAATCGGTGCTGCTCATCACCCATTATCAGCGCCTGCTCGATTATGTGCAGCCGGATTTCGTGCATGTCCTGGCCGGTGGCCGCATCGTCAAGACGGGCGGGCCGGATCTGGCGCTGGCGCTGGAGCGCGAGGGCTATGCGGAGGTGGTCGCGGCATGAGCGCGCTCGCGCCTCTCCCCACCCGGCGTGATGAAGCCTGGCGCTACAGCGATCTGGACGCGGCCGCCCGCGCATGGCCCGTGGCTGCACCGGAGCGCATCGTCGTGGCGCCGGGCGAGACGCGCCATCTCGCGCTGTTGCAGGACGCCGCCGAGGGCGAAACCGTGATTCGCGATCACAGCATCGAGATCGGTGCGGGCGGGGCGCTCCGTGTCCATCTGCTGAACAGCGGCGGCGCGCTGGGGCGCATCACCTTCGACGTGACGCTGGCCACGCGCGCCCATTTCGAGCTGAAGGCCGCGCTGATCGGCGGCGACACGCAGACGCTCGAACTGGTGACGACGATGAACCATGCCGAGCCCGATGCGACGAGCGCGCAGACCGTGCGCGCCATCGCGGCCGGGCAGGCGACGACCAATTATCTCGGCCAGATCCGCGTGGCGCGCGACGCGCAGAAAACGGACGCCTCGCAGAGCTTCAAGGCCATGCTGCTCGGCCGCACCGCCACCGCCAATGCCAAGCCGGAGCTGGAGATCTTCGCGGACGATGTGAAATGCGCTCACGGCGCCAGCGTCGGCCAACTCGATGAAACCGCGCTCTTTTATATGGCGGCACGCGGCCTCGATCCGGCGCGGGCGCGGGGGCTGCTGTTGGAAGCCTTCGTCGCCGGCCTGTTCGACGACATGGACGACGAGACAGCGCGCGCGCGCTTCGCCGCCGCCGGCCGAGCCCGGCTGGAGGCGCTGGCATGAGCGGCGCTGCAACGTCCCCGGCGGCGGAACTCGCCATGCGCGATATGAGCGACCTTCGAGATGTTCGCGCCGATTTCCCCGGCCTTCTCTGCCCCGACGGCAAGCCCTGGCATTATCTCGATACCGCCGCGACCGCCCAGAAACCGCAGGCCGTGATCGATGCCACCGTCCGCGCCATGGGCGGTGATTACGCCACCGTCCATCGCGGCGTCTATGCCCGCTCGGCGGACATGACGCTCGCTTATGAGGCTGCCCGCCGCCGCGTCGCGCGCTTCATCAACGCCCCGTCCGAGAACGAGATCGTCTTCGTGCGCGGCGCGAGCGAGGGCATCAATCTCGTCGCCCAAAGCTGGGGCGGCGCGCATCTTCAGGCCGGCGACCGCATCCTGCTCTCGCAGCTTGAGCATCACAGCAACATCGTGCCTTGGCAGCTCATTGCCGAGCGCACCGGCGCGGCCATTGATGTGGTTCCCCTCACGGCGGACGGGCGCATCGATCTCGATGCCATGGCCGCGATCATCACGCCGCAACACCGCATCGTGGCGCTGGCCCATGTCTCCAATGTGCTGGGCTCGGTGCTGGACGTGCGCCGCGCCGCCGCTATCGCCCATCATGCCGGTGCGCTGCTGCTCATCGATGGCTGCCAGGCTGCCCCGCGTCTCGCGCTCGACGTGCAGGCGCTGGATTGCGATTTCTATCTCTTCTCCGGCCATAAGCTTTATGGCCCCACCGGCATCGGCGTGCTTTGGGCGCGCGGTGAAATCCTCGAATCCATGCCGCCATGGCAGGGCGGCGGCGCCATGATCGACAAGGTGACATTCGCGCGCACGACCTATGCGCCGCCTCCCGCCCGTTTCGAGGCCGGCACCCCCGCGATCATCGAGACGATCGGCCTCGCCGCCGCGCTCGATTATGTCGATGCTATCGGCCTCGATCATATCGCGGGACACGAGGCGGCGCTGGTCGCTCGCACGCGCGCGGCGCTGCGGGACATCAATGCCATCCGCCTGCTGGGGCCCGACGATGCCTCCGGTATCGTCTCCTTTGCGATGGAGGGGGTTCATCCTCACGATATCGGCACCATATTGGATGAAAGCGGTGTGGCGATCCGCGCCGGCCATCACTGCGCGCAGCCACTGATGGCGCATCTGGGCGTCGGGGCGACGGCACGGGTGAGTTTCGGCGTGTACAATGATGAAAGCGACATCGAGGCGCTGTTGCGCGGCCTCGATCGGGTCAGGACGATATTCGGATGAACGACGAGAGCAGGATCATGACCGAGGAAGTCGAGAGCGTGGAGACACCACGTCGCGCGCGCGTGAGCGATGTTGCCCCGCCGGCGGAAAGCCTCTCCGAACAGGTCGCGCGCAAGCGGGATTATCTTGAGGGCTTCCTGTCGCAGAAGCCGGTCCAGGCATCGGCAAGCGAACCGGGTGGCGCTGTCTACGAGGCGGTGATCGACGCGCTCAAGGAGATCTACGATCCGGAAATCCCCGTGAACATCTACGATCTCGGCCTCATCTATGGCGTGGAAGTCGGCGCGGACAATCATGTCGCTGTCACCATGACGCTGACGACCCCGCATTGCCCCGTGGCCGAATCCATGCCGGGCGAGATCGAGATGCGGGTCGGCGCCGTGCCGGGCGTGGGACTGGTCGACGTCAATCTGGTCTGGGACCCGCCGTGGGACCCGCAGAAGATGAGCGATGAGGCCAAGCTCGAGCTTGGAATGCTGTAAGCGACGCACTGGCAAGTGAGGATATGACGATGAGCACGACCACCACCGCGAAGCGAACGCTTCCCGCCGCCGTCGCGCTGACGCCCTCGGCGCAGCAACGCGTGGCCGATCTCATGGCCAAGGCGCCGGCCGACGCGATCGGCGTCAAGCTCTCCACCCCCCGCCGGGGCTGCTCGGGCCTGGCTTATTCGGTGGATTATGTAACGGAAGCGAGCACGTTCGACGAACGGATCGAGACGCCCGACGGCATACTCTTCATCGACGCGGCCTCGGTCCTCTACCTCATCGGCTCGACGATGGACTGGGTGGAAGACGATTTCACCGCCGGCTTCGTCTTCAACAACCCCAACGCCAAGGGCGCTTGCGGCTGCGGCGAGAGTTTCACGGTTTAGAGGGCGCGGCCAGGAGGGAACGGTCATCAGCCGGTTTGCGCCCAAGCAGTCGCAAGGTCTGCGGCCGTCTTGAAACGCTTCTGTGGCGTGGGCCGCCCTCGGGACAGCCCACGCCACTGCTTCTTTCTTCCAATCAGAACGACAGCTTCACCGTCCCGCCGAAGGTGCGCGGATCGCCTGGCTGGCCGACGACCAGGCCGCTATTGCCCGGCCCGAAATTGAGCTGCTCGAAATATTCGACATCAAATGCGTTACGCACCCAGCCGAAGATATCGAGGTCGCCCGTGCGGAAGCCGGCGCGGAAATTGGTCAGCGCATAGCCGTCCACCCAGCTGTAGATGGAAGGCGAGGGGTTGGATGAGAAGCTGGAGCGGTAATTGCCGTCCACAGCCACATAAGCCTGGCCATCCCTGTCAAGCAACGTCACCGGCACATTGGCCTCCGCCCCGTAGGAGAAGGACCATTCGGACACGCCCGGCAGGCGCTGGCCGGAGATGTCGCAGTTTGCAGCGCTGATGCCACCGGGCGTGCCCGGCGCGCTCGGCGTCTGGCCCGGCTGGATGGCCGATCCGCCCGCGAGTTCCGGCGGGCAAGGCGCGTCGACGAACTTCAGATATTTCGCGTCGGTATAGGCGGCGTTCGCATAGGCATTGAAGCGCTCGCTCGGCTGGATGGAGAAGTCGGCCTCGAAACCTTGCGAGCGGACCTTGTCGGCATTGGCGAGATAGCCGCGCAGCACGCCGAGCTGGCCATTGGAGACGGTGGCCTGATAATCGCTGATCGTCGTGCGGAATGCGGCGAGGTTGAAGGTCGCGCGGCGATCCAGGAACTGCGCCTTGATGCCGGCTTCCCAATGATTGACCGATTCGGGCCTGATCGATCCGGCCGCCAGGATCGGATTGCCCGCCGAGTCGGTGGGCAGGCCGTTCTGGTTGATGCCGCCGGTCTTGAAGGTCTTGGCATAGGTGCCGTAGATCAGCACATCCGGCGTCAGTTCATAGCTCAGCGTCAGGTCGTAGCTGAAGTTCCAATCGCTGAACGTAGGCGTGCTGAGCTGCGGGGCAAAGACGCCGCGCTGCGCGACCTTCACCGGGTCGGTCTGGCCGAAGAGCACGGGGTTGCCCTGTCCGTCGAACACCTCGCGCAGATAAGAGCCTTCCTTCTTGTCGTAGTTGAGGCGCACGCCCGGCTGGATGGTGAAGCCGGGCACCGGCTTCCAGTCGAACTGCCCGAACAGGGCGAGGCTGGTGGCCTTGAGCCATTGCGTGTTCTGCGCGGTCAGGCCGTCCAGCACGCTTGGGTCCTGGGAGAGTGGGTCGCTCGGGCTCAGATTCCATTGGCTGGAGGCGCTGCCATGCGCTTCGGTGCCCTGGGTGTCGATGCGCTGATAGAAGCCGAAAGCGCCCAGCACGAAGCCGAAGTCCCGCCCGGAGTAATTATAGCGCAGTTCCTGCGAATATTGGTCCTGCTGCGAGGGGTTTTGCGAGCGGCTGACGATCGGAAGGCCGGTATAGTCGCGATCGTTCTCCGGCTTCCAGTCCCAGAACCGCCATGCGGTGACGGAGGTGAGCGTGCCGGGGCCGACGTCCCACTTCACGCGCAGCGAGGCGCCGCCAACCTTGTTGCCGGCGTTGAGATTGGCGTCCACGTCGGTCAGCCGGTCGAAGGGGTTGGCGCTCACCACCGTATAGCCCTGCGCGGCAGCCAGCGCGTCATATTGCCGGTTGAGCGGGCGTTGAGTGGCGCCGGTGCGGACATAGACGGTGCCGCAGCATTCGGGGTTTTGCGCGCTATAGTCGCCCGCGAGCGTGATCGCGAGATCCTCGGTCGGCTGGAACAGAAGCTGCCCGCGCAGGCCGATATTGTCCTGCTCGTTGATCCAGTTGCCGCTCGTCACGTTGAAGATGGTGCCGCGCCGGCTGGTCGATGAGACAGCGATGCGCGCCGCCACCGTCTCGGACAGCGGGCCGGAAATTGCGGCCTTGGCCTGCTTGAAGTCCAGATTGCCCACCGTCACCTCGGCCTTGCCTTCCAGGTGGAAGGTCGGCTGGTTGGTAGTGATGTTGATGGCGCCGGCGGTCGTGTTCTTGCCGTAGAGCGTGCCTTGCGGGCCGCGCAGCACCTCGATCTGCCCGACGTCGAGGAAATCGAACACGGCCGAGGCCGGGCGGGAATGATAGACATCGTCGACATAGATGCCCACGCCCTGCTCGAACCCGTCGCTGGTCAGGCCAAAGGGCACGCCGATACCGCGGATGTTGAGCGCCGTATTACGCGGGTTGGAGGAATAGACCTGCAGCGTCGGCGCGATCTGCTGGAGGCGGCTGATGTTGAAGCTGCCGGTGTTCTCGATCTGCGCCGAGGAGACGACGGAGATCGCCAGCGGCACCTCCTGCGCCGTCTCGCTGCGCCGCCGGGCGGTCACGACGATGTCGGTACGGCTGCTGGCTTGCGGGCTGGCGGAGTCGTCCTGCGGTAGCGGCGGGGGCGCGGCCCCTTCCTGCGCATGAACGGCGGGTTGAAACAAAAGGGCGGCAACCAGCGCGCCCAATGAAATTGCAGGTCTGTAGACCATGGGAATCCCCTTATTTTTGTTGTGAAGGGATGCCTCCAGTGGTCCGGTCAGCATCTTGCTATGGAATCTGTTTGCGCGGCCCATACGGGGTCCGAAATGCGTCAGGCCGTCAGCCTGGTTTTTTCCGTCACTTCGATCTGAACCAGTCGACCTTCGTGAACGGTGAGGTGCACGGCACCGAATTTCAGTCGGTCGAGCGCCTGCTGAATAAGGGCGAGCGCCTGGCCTTGAGGCTCAGCCTCGGCAGAGCCGGGGGAAAGCGGCGTTGCTTGTGACATACTCTTTCTCCATCTGCCGCGAAAGGAAGCAGTTACTTAACTCAATCGCTTATATTGACAATGGAGAAAGCGATCAACTTTTGCTTGGGCAGGAGGAATGGAAGCTTTGGAAGATGGCGGGCGGACCGTGTCGAGAACTCCCACTGGTCAAGGAACCAGTGTCCGGCGGAGCTGTAGGCAGGCGTAGCCCAACGCCGGAACACAGGGCCCGCCGAATCCTTTTCCACCCGGGGTTCCGCCCACGCAAAAACCCGCTCGCGCTGAGCTTGTCGAAGGGTCGTCCTTCTTTGCTAACAGAAGGAACGACTGCCTGTCCGGCCAACGCCGCGCCTATGCGCCCCCAATCAGAGGCCGGGCATCACTTCCCCGCGCGGCCTGTCGGCATCAGCCCCTTCACGGTCCGCCGGGCGAAGACCCAGCGGTCGTCTTCCCGCACCAGATCGTCCTCATAGCTGGCCATGAGCACGGGGGCGGGGCGGTTCTTCTCGTCGGGCACCACATAGAAGGACATGGACGTCGCCCGTGCCCGATCCGGCCCCTTGAAGGTCACGACCTCGTTGAAGAACACATGATAATTGGGTTCACGGAAGCCCATCGCGTTGCCCGCAAAGACCTTTCGCATCATCTCGCCAGCTTCGGCCCCGCGCGATTCGGTGCCGCCGCCGCCCGCATAGACGCCGTCCTTGCCGAAGAGCTTGCCGAAGCCCTCGAAATCCCGCGCGTCGAGCGTGCTGCCATAAGCCACGAGCAGCGCGTGGATGGCGGCGCGGTCCGCCGCTTCGTCGCGCTGGGCGGCAGCCGGCGCGGCCACTGTCGCGAGCAGCGTCAGCGCTGCCAGTCCGCTGAGCGCCTTCATCGCGCGGCCATCCGTTCGCGCACGACCTTCATCCATTCCTCCGGCGTTGGCATCACCGGATAATCGACGCGGCGCAGGATCTTCCATTCGCCATTCTCGCGAATGAATTCGTCCTCATAGCGTCCGGCCAGCGCCGGCACGGGTGAGCCATCGGCACCGCGCCAGATCAACAGGTGGCGCGAATGGGCCGTCGCGCGGTCGCCATTCAAGTCGATCTGCGCGTTGGACGTGATGTGGTAGCTGTCGTTGTTCACAAAGTCGGCTGGCGGCTCACCATAGAGATCGATGAGCATCTTATGGATCGCCTCGCGCCCCTTGTGGACGTTCTTGCCGTTCACCCATTCGCCTTCCTTGGCGAAAAGCGCGGCATAGCCGGCGAAATCGCGGGCATCCTGCGTGGCGGAATAGTTCACCAGCACCCGGTTGATGGCCAGTTCGTCCTCCACGCGCTGCAAGCGTTGCTCGACGGAAAGCGCGGGATTCTGCGCCACAGCGAAGGCGCCCATCCCCAGTCCCGCCGCTGCGAGCAGTCCCGCGCCAGCAATGATATAATGTCTCATAAATCTCCCCTCTATGGCCAGTCTGTTGTATGGACCCGACACTTCATTGCCCGGTCCGCTCCGCGATGATCCGCGCCCATTCCTCGCGAGAGGGCATGATATCGGCCGCGATGCGCCGCCTGATCTTCCAGCCGCCATCGGCCTGTCGGGCCAGCTCATCGGTATAGATGCCGGCCAGCGACGGCTCCGGCCGTCCGTCCTTGCCCCGCATCACGAACAGATAGCGCGAGGTGGCTGTCGCCCTGTCTCCCCGCACATTCACTTGCGGGTTGGAAATGATATGGAAATCCGCGCTGTTCGGCGCTCCAGCAGGGCCCAGCACCTTCGCCAGCAGGGCTTCGATTGCCGCCGGTCCCTTGTGCGTCCCGCCCCCGCCGGTCCATTCCCCATCCGGCGTGAAAAGCGCGGCGTAAGCGGCATAGTCGCGCGCATCCAGCGTGGCGGCGTAATCCACCAGCACGCGCCGGATGGCCAGTTCATCCTCGACCCGTTGCAGTCGCGTCTCGATGGAGGCGGGCGCCTCCTGCGCGGCTCCGCCGGCCGGCGCGATGAGCATCAATCCCGCCAATAAAGCGGCTCCACCTGCGCGATATTTCATGGCTTCTTCTCCTGCTGTCCCGCCGATGCGGCATTGCCGTCGCGGTAGGGAATGACGCCATGCGTCACGCGCCGTGCGATCTTCCACGTCCCGTCGATGCGGATCAGATCGTCCTCATAGCGGCCCGAGCGCAGCGGCACGGGCCGGTCGTCCTCTGAGCGGTTGAGTAGTAGATAATGCGAGACGGCATGCGCGCGATCACCCTCGATCTCGATCAGCGGTTCGGAGAGGAAATGCTGGCTCGTCCGCTCTGCGGGGCCGGGCTTCGCCGTGCCGTAATTCTTCTCCAGCATCGCCTGGATGGCCGCTGGCCCGCGAAAGCGGCCGAAACCACCGACCCATTCGCCTTCCGGCGCGAACAGCGCGGCATAAGCAGCGAAATCCCGCGCATCGAGGTGCGTGCCATAGAGAATGAGCAGACGGCGAATGGCCGACTCGTCCTCCATGCGCTCCATGCGCTGTTCGGGCGTGGGGCCGCCTGTCTGCGCGGCGGCTGGCGTCAGCGCCATCAGTGCAAGCATGGCCAGAGAACGTACTGGCATTGCCTTCTCCTCCCCTGCGCGCCTTTTCCAGGCACTAAGAGGGAAGGCTTAATGGACGCAGGTGGAAATGAAAATGGACACATTGCACGGAAATCCGCGCCCGGCCTCCCCATCCTCATGAGCGAGAAAAAAATAATTAGCATAGCAGCTATCCAATCTCGCGCTTCTCGCGTGGCTGGGCTAAGCGCATTTCGAGAACGGACGGAAAGAGGAGCGCCTGAATCATGGACTATCGCTATCTGGGCCGCAGCGCCCTCAAGGTTTCACCACTGTGCCTGGGCACGATGATGTTCGGCGGCGCCACCGATGAACCCACATCCAAGCGGATCATCGACAAGGCGCGCGATCAGGGCGTCAATTTCATCGATACTGCCGATGGCTATAATGGCGGCCAGTCCGAGGAAGTCGTCGGCCGCGCAATCCGCGACCATCGCGATCACTGGGTGCTGGCCACCAAGTTCGGCCACAAATTCGGCGCCGGCCCCAATGAGGGCGGCCAGTCGCGCAAGTGGATCGTCCAGGCCGTCGAGGGCAGCCTCAAGCGCATGGGCACCGACTATATCGACCTTCTCTATTTCCATAAGGCCGATCCGGACGCGCCCTTCGAGGAAGGGCTGCGCGCGATCGAGGATCTGATGGCGCAGGGCAAGCTGCGTTATTATGGCGTATCCAATTTCAGGGGCTGGCGGATCGCGGAGATCTGCCGCGCGGCCGATGCACTCGGCATGGACCGGCCGGTCGCCAGCCAGCCGCTCTACAACATGGTCGATCGCCTGGTCGAAGTGGAGCAGTTCCCCGCCGCCGGCCATTTCGGCCTCGGCGTGGTGCCTTACAGCCCGCTCGCACGCGGAGTGCTCAGCGGTAAATATACCAGCGATGCCCCGCCGCCGGCCGATTCGCGCGTGGCCCGTGGCGATGTGCGCATGAAGCAGACGGAGTGGCGCTCGGAGTCGGTCGCCATCGCCGAAGCGGTCAATGCCCACGCCGCCGCCAAGGGTGTGACCACCGTCGCCTTCGCGCTCGCCTGGGTGCTGAAGAACCGCTTCGTCAGTTCCGCAATCGGCGGCCCGCGCACCGAAGCGCAGTGGGACAGCTATCTCGATGCACTCACCGTGCAGCTTGGACCGGAGGACGAAACCTTCGCGGACGGTCTGGTCTCGCCCGGCTACGCCTCTACCCATGGTTATACGGACCCGGCCTATCCCATCGAGGGCCGTAAGCTGCGGCCCTGACGATGGCCGGGTCGCAAGACCTGTTCGCGGCGCCGCCGTCCGATGTCTCGGCCTTGCATGAGGCGCTTTATGCCGGCCAGATCCTGCGCTTTGCGGATCGGCCGGCCATGCAAGCGCTGGCCGGCTTCGCCCGCGCCTTCGTGGAGGAGCGGCTGGCGCCTCATGACCCGGTGCGGATTCATGAGGTGCTGGATAAGCAGGCGCTCGCCCAATCGCTCGATGAGATACAGCGCGCTTTCTCCAATGCCGCCGAGGCCAAGCGGCTGTGGCGCGCCCTGTTCGAGGAGGTTGGCCTCGACCCCGAAGACACCGCGCGCGACCGGCTGCTCATCCGGTTCCAGCCGCCGATCCCGCCGGGAGGCGAACCCCACCGCGCTCGGAGCACCGCCACTGTCGGTTTCCATCGCGATAGCTGGGGCACCAATCTCTACGCGCAGGTCAATTGGTGGGCGCCGGTCTGGCCGATCACGGCCGGCCGCACCTTCGCCTTCCTGCCGGCGCTTTTCGACCGGCCAATTCCCAATGACAGCGCCGATTTCGACCTGGCCGAAGTGATGGCGCGGGTCCGCGCGGCTGGCCCGGCCGCAGATCGTGGACGCATGGCGCCTCGTCCGCTCGATCCCATCGATCCGGCGCTTGGCCAGCCGGTCGTCATCGCGCCGGGCGAGATCATCGCCTTCTCCGCCCAGCATGCGCATGTCGGCGTGCCTAACCGGACGGACCTCACGCGCATCTCGCTGGAGACGCGGACCTTGCGGATCGGCGATCATCGGTCCGGGCGAGGAGCGCACAATGTCGATGGGCGGGCGCGCTGGGTCGCCTATGGGCTGTTCCGCCGTATGTCGGACGGACAGCGGCTGGCGGATGTGCTCAATCTCCGGGCGTTGGAACCGTTCGCACCGCCCACTTCCTGAACGCTTGAATGGGCGCCGGCGCGGATGCGGCCTTGCCGCCTGATCGGTCGGTTCACGCGGTGCAATGAGGCGCGCGCAGTCTTTGACTCGAAATATCTACCACGCTAGCTTTCTCTCGAACTGATCCCGTGAAGAGGATCGTCACATAAAGCCACCTTGTCGCTGACAGGAAGGGAGAGAATATGATGCATCCGATGCAAGCAACGAACCGGGTCAACAGTGGCCTCAGCCTGGCAGCGCTCGCCGCCGCGCTTGCCCTTGGTGCGCCGGCCTTTGCGAGCGAGCAGGAGGGGACTGCCCCCGCCTCCACGCCGAACACCGCCGCCAGTGCAGCGCCCGCGGAAGAAGCGCAATCCATCGTCGTCACCGGCTCTCGCATCGCGCGTTCCGGTTTCGATCAGCCGACGCCTGTGACCGTGTTCGGCACAGAGCGCGCACAAGCGCTCGGCATCACCAATATCGCGGACGGGCTGAATCAGCTGCCGAGCTTCCTCGCCACGACCTCTCCCGCAAACGTCCATTCCACGGGTGGCAATGTCGGCGCCCGCGTTCTCGATCTGCGTGGGCTGGGCGCGCCGCGCACGCTGGTGCTGGTCGATGGCCGCCGGTTCGTGCCCAGTACCGGTCAAGGCACGGTGGACGTCAATCTCATTCCCTCGGGGCTGGTCCAGCGCACCGAAGTGGTGACGGGCGGTGCCTCGGCCGTTTACGGCTCGGATGCCGTGGCCGGCGTGGTCAATTTCATTCTGGACCGCAAGTTCACCGGCCTCAAGGCGGAGGTCCAGTCCGGTTTCTCCCAGCGGGCGGACGATACCAACTGGTTCGCCAGTGTCACGGGTGGCTTCGCAGTCGGCGATCGCGGTCATTTCGTGATCTCGGCTGAGTATGAGGACAATAGCGGCCTTGGCGGCTGCTACGAAGCCCGCGCCTGGTGCGCGCAGGAAGCCTCGATCGTCGGGAATTCGTCTCCCGGCGCAGGCGGGCTTCCGTCCAGCATCATCACTACGGACGTCCATGTCTCCACCATGGCGCCGGGCGGCCTCATCAACCGGTCGCTTAACGCGGCCGGGCAGGCGATGTATGCGAATGCCGCGCTCGATCCGCTGCGCGGCATTGCTTTCTCGCCAGACGGCACGCCCCGGCAGTTCCAATATGGCGAGTTCGCCGGGCCGCTCTTCATGCGTGGCGGCGAGGGGCATGGGGTGAACCCGTTCCTCTCCAGCCTGCTGCTCAAGGTGCCGGTCGAGCGCCACACCGCTTATGGCAGTTTCAGCTATGACGTGACCGACTCGGTGAATGCGTTCGTGGACGCCTCCTGGGGCCGCGTGTCCGGGCGGACGTTCTCCTCCACGTTCCGGGATTTCAACGGCTCGATCATCGGCAATATCAAGGTCGATAATCCCTATATTCCCGACGAGATCCGCGAGACGATGGAAGCCAATGGCATTGCCCAGCTTCAGCTTGGGCGGTCCGGCTTCGATTTCGGCAGCCCCATGGGCATCTCCACCACCGAGACCTTCCGTGTCGTCGCCGGGCTTGAGGGCGATTTCGGCAATGGCTGGCGCTGGGACGCTTATTACCAATATGGCCGGACGGACTTCCGTCAGGACATGGCGAACAACCCGATCAACGCGCGGATGCGGAACGCTGTCGATGCCGTGGAGTTCAACGGCGATATCGTCTGCCGCATCAATGCGGATGCGATCACGACGAACGACGATCCTGCCTGCTCCCCGCTCAACATTTTCGGCGAAGGGCAATGGTCCGGGGCTGCGCGCAATTATGTGATCGGCTCCGGTTTCCAGACGACCGTGAACAAGCAGCATGTCGTCGCGGCGAATGTCAGCGGTGAACTGTTCAGCATCACCAGCCGGCCCGTCGCCGTCGCGGTCGGCGGCGAGTATCGCAAGAACACGATCGGTGGCGATACCGATCCGATCTCGGAGACTCTCGGATTCTGGGTGCTCAATGGGCAGGCCGTTTCCGGCGAGCAGTCCGTGAAGGAAGGCTATGGCGAAATCGTCCTGCCGCTGCTCGCGGATCTGCCTTTCGTCAGCAATCTCGAACTGAACGGCGCCTTCCGCTACACCGATTACAGTGACAGCGGCAGCGTGCAGACCTGGAAGGTGGGTGGCGTGTTCGAGCCGGTGCCGGGCCTGCGCTTTCGCGTTACCCAGTCGCGGGACATCCGCGCGCCCAATCTCACGGAGCTGCACGGGCCCCAGCAGAAGAGCACGATCGGTCTGACCGACGACGAAACGGGCCGCCAGATGAACCCCGTAGTGATCCGCGGTTCCAACCCGGCGCTGACGCCCGAGAAGGCGGACAGCTTCACGGCGGGCATCGTCATTTCCCCGCAGGGCGGCGGCATGCTCTCCCGCGCGCGACTGGCGGTCGATTATTACAGCATCAAGGTGAAGGACGCGATTGGCCAGCTCGGCGCCGCGACGCTTGTCGGGCGCTGCTTCCGGGGCGCAACCGAGCTGTGCTCCCTCATCACCCGCGACGCGAATCGCGAAGTGATTCAGGTGGACGACGTGCTGGTCAACGCCAATGAGGTGAAGACGCGCGGCATCGATATCGAATTCGATTATCGTCAGCCCATCGGCACTCTGGGTGACCTCAACCTGCGTGTGCTCAGCACGATCTATCTCGATCTGATCACGACCGACAGCGCGGGCGCGACCGAGCGAGCCGGTCAGACGGGGTCGCGCGCCGGTGCTCTGCTGGGCGTGCCAAACTACACGATCGACGCGACGCTGGGCTGGAGCCGTGGTCCGCTCACCGTTACCGCGCACAACCGCTACATCCCGGAAGGCGGCTTCAACGTCGCCTTCATCGGCCCGGACGATCCGGATTATTCCGTCACCAACCCGACCAGCGTCAACAACAACAGGGTGCCGGGACGCTATTATCTGAACCTCGCCGCCTCCTACACCCTCGGCTTGCGCGGTGGGCGGGAGCTGGAGCTGTTCGGCGCGATCAACAACGCGCTGGATCGCGATCCACCGGCCATCCCGAGCGCCAATCTCGGCACCAATCAGGTGCTGTTCGACCCGGTTGGCCGCGCCTTCAAGATCGGCGCGCGCGTCAGGCTATAGGCAAACGAG
>Ga0160433_100249_pt1 | contig 37728 bp, 31 predicted proteins | sample HID1972K_E0MG_FD_108235 | JGI IMG/M metagenome (GOLD analysis project Ga0160433, IMG submission 108235) | Enriched pill bug-associated microbial communities from UW Madison campus, WI, USA - HID1972K_E0 MG | ecosystem: Host-associated > Arthropoda: Insects > Digestive system > Unclassified ...
TGGAGAAGGAGTTCGGTCGGCCCACGACCATCCTGGCCGACTTGCAGGGACCCAAACTGCGCATCGGCACGTTCGCGGATGGCGTCGTCATGCTGAAGAAGGGCGAACCCTTCCGGCTGGACCGGGACCCTACACCCGGCGATGCGACGCGCGTCTCCCTCCCGCATCCGGAAATCTTCGCGGCCGCGCAGGAAGGCACGCGGCTGCTGCTCGACGATGGCAAGCTGGTGCTGCGCGTCCTCAAGGTGGACGATGATGCCATCGATACGTTGGTGGAAGTCGGCGGCCCAATCTCGGAGCGCAAGGGCGTGAACGTGCCGGATGTCGTGCTGCCGATGGCCGCGCTGACGGACAAGGACCGGCGCGACCTCGCGTTCGCCGTGGAAATCGGCGTGGAGTGGATCGCGCTCAGCTTCGTCCAGCGGCCGGACGATCTGGCCGAAGCGCGGCGGCTGATGGGTGGCCAGGGCGGCCTGCTCGCCAAGATCGAGAAGCCCGCCGCCCTCAATCGCCTCGAGGAAATACTGGAGATGGCGGATGCGGTGATGGTCGCGCGCGGCGATCTGGGCGTCGAGCTGCCGCCTTATGCGGTGCCGCCGCTCCAGAAGCAGATCGTCGAGAGTGCCCGGCGGCTCGGCAAGCCGGTTGTCGTCGCCACGCAGATGCTGGAATCCATGATAAGGGCGCCCACGCCGACCCGCGCGGAAGTCTCGGACGTGGCCACGGCGGTGTATGACGGGGCGGACGCGGTGATGCTCTCGGCCGAGACGGCGGCGGGCGACTGGCCAGAGGAGGCCGTGGCGATGATGGACAGCATCGCCCACAGCGTGGAGCATGATCCCGGCTATCTGGACCGGCTGCACTTCACCAAGACGGTGCCGGACCCCACCACATCGGACGCACTGGCCGGCGCCAGCCAGCAGATTACCCGCACCGTCTCGGCCAAGGCGATCGTCTGCTTCACCTCATCGGGCAGCACCGTGCGCCGCATCGCGCGCGAGCGCCCCGCCGCGCCCATCCTTGCGCTCACCCCCCGGGTGGACACCGCGCGGCGCATGGGCTTCATGTGGGGCGTCCATGCCGTGCGGACGAGGGATATCGGCAGCTTCGAGGAAATGATCGGGAAGGCCAAGCGCATGGCACTGCGTCATGGTTTCGCCATGGCGGGCGACAAGATCATCATCCTCGCCGGTGTTCCCTTCGGCACGCCGGGCTCCACGAACGTGCTGCATGTCGCCACCATTCGCGGGGATGAGTTGCGCCATCGGGAAGAGTGAGCGCGGGGAGGGGCAGGCGCGGGAGGGGGTAGCTTCCCGTTCGCCCTGAGCTTGTCGAAGGGCTGTCCTTCTTGCTGCGCTTCGGAGAAGGACAATGCTTCGACAAGCTCAGCATGAACGGCGGAAGGGAACGATGCCGTTAAGCCCGCGATGCATCCACAGCGTCAGGGACTGGTAAAGCGTCAGGGGCTGGCCACCGCCAGCCCCTTTGCTCTCGGTTCGGTCAGTCCTTCGTGACGCCCTGCAACTGGGCCGGCGCCGGCGGACGGTTCGGATCATTGCCATCGCGCCAGGGGATGACGCCGTGGCTGGTGCGGGTCTTGATCTTCCACGCACCGTTCTCACGCACGAAATGGTCTACATAGCGGCCCGCGAGCGCCGTCACCGGGCGATTGTCCGGGCTGGCGGTGTAGAACATGTAGCGCGAGCGGGCGGTTGCGTGGTCGCCGTCCACATCGACCACTTCGGTCGTCACCAGGTGGAAATTGCTCTTGTTGACGAAGCCGGCTTCCGGCTTGCCGAGGTTCTTCTCCAGCATGGCCTGGATCGCGGCCGGGCCCGTGGCACTGCCGAACCCGCCGGTCCACACGCCGTCGCTTGCGAAGAGAGAGGCATAGCCGGCGTAATCGCGCGCATCGAGGAATTCGCCATAAGCGATGATCGCGCGCCTGATCTCTTCGCGGTCCTCCAGAACCTGCACGCGCTGGGCAAGCGAGGCATCCGCGCTCTGCTGGGCCAGCGCACCGGCCGGAGACATCAAGGCCAGCGCAATGGCAAGGCGGGTGAAGGACATATTTTTCTCTCCTCGTCGATTATCGATTGGCTCTTCTTTCCGTTCGCAGGCTCGCCGGCAATGTCCGAACTGAACTTGCGACTTGTCCAGGATGGATCGCCGGCTTGCCTGAGTTGAATCCGGACTTGATCGATGCTCTTTCCTTCCGCAAGCGTTATCAACGCACTACGGCGCTCTGGGCGCTGGTGCGAATGCGGGCGCTTCGCTCCGCAAAACCTTGGGAGGGGAATGATGTTCAGGACCGTTCTGGCCGCGCTGTGTTGCGCTGCGGCCGTCGTGCCTGCCTACGGGCAGGCCTATGGCGAGAGGACAGCGCTGCCGCGCGGCGATTGCGACCGGCAGTGCCTTGAATCCTACATGGATAAATATGTGGACGCCCTGCGCAAGAAGGACGTGAGCGCCGCGCCCTTCGCCGCCAAAGCGCGCTTCACCGAGAACAGCGTGGAGATGCCGCTGGGTGAGGGGCTCTGGGGCACCGTCACCAGCGTCGCCGACGATGGCATGAAGGCATCCGACACGCTCACCGGCAATGTCGCGTGGTTCGGCCATGCCGAGGAGCATGGTAAGCTCGTCTTCCTCACCATCCGCATCAAGGTGGACAAGGGCGAGATCACCGAGGCCGAGACCATCCTGGCGCGCCGCACCGGCATGCCGCTGATCTTCGGCACCGGCAAGGAGCCCCATCATCCCGCCTGGACGCAGGCCCTGCCCGAAGACCAGCGCAAGCCGCGTCCGCGCCTGCGCGCCGTTGCGGATTCCTACTTCAACACCGTGGAGTTCAATGACGGGCAGGTCTTCGCCGAGTTCACCGACGATTGCTCGCGGCTGGAGAACGGCATCAGCACGACGACCAATGACGGCAACGCCGCCAGCTCGGCCAGCGTCGCGGAAGGCTGCGAAGCGCAGTTCAAGCTGGGCATCTACCGCATCAACAAGCAATTGCGCGAGCGGCGCTACCCCATCGTCGACGAGGAGCGGGGCATCGTGGTCGCCATGAACTTCTTCGACCATGACAACAGCTTCGACGAATATGAGCTGACCGATGGCCGGACCATGAAGACATTGCTTAAATGGCCAAACTCGCTCTCGATCATGGAAGCTTTCAAGATCGTCGATGGCAAGATCCAGACCATCGAGGCCGTTTTCGATTATGTGCCCTACGGGATGCACTCGCCCTGGTATGAGGGGAACAAGTGATGCGCGTCGCCACCTTTCTTGCGGCGGCTGCCGCGTTCGTTCTCTCCGTTCCCGCCGCCGCGCAAAGCTGTGACGAGGCCTGCCTGCTTTCCTTGGCGGACCGCACCGTCGCGGCTGTCGCCGCCAAGGATTTTCGCAGCCTGCCCTGGGCGGACCCGGTGACGTTCACCGAGAACAACATCCCCTTGCAGATCGGCGATGCGTGGTGGGGCTCCACCGGCTCGACCATCGGCCCCAAGGCATTCTCGATGGCGGACACGACCACGGGCGACGCCATCTGGGTCGGCACCATCTGGGATCATGACGAGCCCTCCTTCGGGATCGTGCGCATCCATGCGCCGGAAGGCAAGATCGCGGACATCGAAGTGATCGCCGCGCGTCAGCGGTGGCCTATCCCCTTCGGCGATTCGCGCGCCTTCACCCTCTCGCCGCGCATGACGCAAGCGGTGAGCGCCGGCGACCAGCGCTCGCGTCAGCGGCTCATCGATCTGGCGGACGGCTATCTGGCGACCAAGCAGCGCAACAACGGCGCGCTGCTGGCGGACTTCGCGCCCGGTTGCGCGATGATCGAGAACGGCGTCCAGATGACCTCGGCGGAAGGCGAGATCGAGCCTCGCGCCAAGGATTGCGCCTCGGTGTTCCGCGCCGGCCTGTTCGCGCCGGTGGACCGCATCCGCGACCGGCGCTTCCCACTCGTCGATCCGGCGCGTGGGCTGGTGCTGGCGATCAGCGTGCAGGATCTGCCGGCTCGCAACGCCAGCTTCCAGACCACGGACGGCAAGACGGTGGCGCTCAAGCGCCAGTATCCGATGAGCCGGCTGGTCGCGGAACTGGTGAAGATCGAGGGCGACCGGATCGTCCGGAGCGAAGCTGTGGTGGCCTCGCTGCCTTACTACATGCCGAGCCCGAGGAAGGCGCACTGATCGCTTTTCGAAGCGGATGATAAAAAAGAACGGCCGGTGCGGCGACGCACCGGCCGTTTTGTCATGGGATCGGCAAGCGATCAGCTCTTGATGTGGAAGAAGCGCTCGGCGTTGCCGGAATAGAGCTTGACCCGGTCCTCTTCGGAGATAGCCGCATTGTCCATGAAGGCCGCAGCCTCGCGGTTCGCCTGATAGGGATAATCCGCGGCCCACATGATATTGTCGACGCCGATGACTTCCATGCAATATTTCAGCACGGGCTCGGAGAACATGCCGCTCGTGGTGATCATCATGTTGCGCTTGAGGTAAAAGCTCGGCTTCTCCTTGAGCGATCCTGTGCCCCAGTTTGCCTTGGCCTTCTCGTACATATGGTCGAAACGATAGACCCAATAGGGGATTCCCTCGCCCATATGGCCCAGGGCGATCCGCAGCTTGGGGAAGCGATCGAACGCGCCACTGAACAGCAGGCGCATGCCATGTGTGCCCGTTTCAACCGCATAGCCCCAGGAAGCGCCGGCCAGACCATAGACATCGAAAGGCTTGATCGAGGCGTCCGGCAGCGAGCGGGGGTGGATGTAGATCGGACGATCCAGCGCTTCGGCCGCTTCCAGGATCGGCCAGAACTTCTCTTCGTCGAGATATTGGCCGTCCGTGTGGGAATTGACGATGAAGCCGTTGAGGCCGAGCTGGTTGATCGCCCGGTCCATCTCCTGCACGGCGCGCTTGGGATCGTGCGGCGCGATGGCGGCAAGGCCGACGAAGCGCGTGGGATGTTTGCGGATGGCGTCATGCAGGATGTCATTGCTTTCCCGCGCGATGGCCACCGCCACGTCCGGTGTGAACAGCTGCACGCCGGGTGATGTGAGGGAGAGCACCTGCATCGCCACGCCATCGGCATCCATCTCCGCGACGCGATTGTCGCCGATGTTCAGCAAGCGCGGCGCCATATCCCGCGAGTAGGGATTGTCGGTCAGCAGCATCTGCGTGAAATTGAGATCGCGACTTTCGGACAGGAACTTGCCGACCTCCCGGAACCCGTCGAACTGCGGCTGGGTGGCAAAAGCCGCTTCGGTGCCGATGCGCCGATACTGCTTGGTCGGCGCGGGAAGGTCGAGTTCGAGGCTCCGCTGTGCCGCCGCCGCGCGCGGGAAAGCCGCCACGGCACCGAGCGCCCCGGCCAGACCCAGTAATTCTCTGCGATTCATGCTTGTTCTCTCCTGTTGTCCACCGTGCGCCGGGTCAGATTGTGGTGATGTTGAAGATGCGTTTGGCGTTCTGCCAGTAGACGGCGTCGCGTTCCTGCTGGCTCAGCGGCGCATTATCCATGAAGGACACCGCACCCGGCGTCTCCTGATAGGGATAGTCGATCGCCCACATCACATTCTCAAGCCCGAGCACGTCGATGGAATAGCGCAGGGCGTGGGGATTCTCCTGCCCGCTGGTCGTGATCCTGAGATTCTGGCGCAGATATTCGCTGGGCAGCTTCTTCGTCGGCGTCTCGCCGCGCGCGCGGCCCGGTGCGCTCATGTAATCCAGACGCCAGATCCAGAAATGAACCGCCTCGCCCATATGGCCGAGCACGATCTTGAGGTTGGGGAAGCGGTCGAACGCGCCGCTCATCATGATCCGCACGAAATGGGTGGAGGTCTCCATGCCATAGCCCCAGAAGGCGCTGCCCATATTGTAGTCGTCGAAGGGGGCGCGCATCTGGTCAGAGGGTGTGCGGGGATGGATGTAGATCGGCATGTCATGCGCTTCGGCCGCTTCCAGGATCGGCCAGTATTTCTGCAGATCGAGATATTCGTTGTTGGTCTGCGAGTTGATGACGATGCCGTTGAGCTTCAGCTTCGTCTTGGCGCGCTCGATCTCCTGAGCCGCGCGGGCCGGGTCCTGAGGGGCGACGGTGGCGAGGCCGGCGAAGCGGGTGGGATGACGCGCGATCGCCTCGGCCATTTCGTCATTGACGCTTTCCGCCACGCCCACGGCGACATCGGTGGCAAGCATCTGCACGCCCGGCGAGGTGAGCGAGAGCAGCTGCATGTTGACGCCATACTGGTCCATCTCGGCAAGGCGCTGCTTCTCCAGGTCGAGCAAGCGGGCGGGCGTGTCGGCAAGCTGATCGCCGGTAATCAGGCGCCAGAGCCTGTAGTCGTGGCGTGTAACCTCGGGCGCGGAATCCACCAGCGCCTTCATCGCGCGCATGTGCTCGCGGGTGGAGAAGGCCTCTTCGGTGGCGATGCGGATCTGGTTCTTGGGGGCAGCTGCCTTGGCAAGGCCGCTGGTCAGGGTTGCGGCAGCGGCTGCTGCTGTCGTGGCGCTAGCCAGCAAAGTACGACGATCAAAATCCATATCCTCATCCTCCAGTCGGTTATCGGCGTTTTCGTAGCGCGAGAACATCGGGCCCTGATTGCCGGGTGCTGGAAGCGGGACCTTCTTTTTCGTCTCGTCTGTCGTTCCGTGTGTAATGGAGGCGCCGCTCGTTCGCGGCGCCTCCACCCTATGTCGTTTCCGTCCGGGCTATGCCCGGCGCCGGATCAGAAGTTGCGGCGAACCGAAATCGCCACTTCACGCGGACGGCCAGGCTGGCCAGTCGTGTAGAAGGCGTTCGCGAACTTGTTCACATAATAGAGCTTGTCGAACAGGTTCGTGGCTTCGAGCGAGACCTGCCAATCGCGATCGATCGTGCGGAACGTCAGGCGCGCATTGACGAGCGTGTTGCTGTCGACGCGGGCGTTGGGATCGCAAGCGAAGTTGCCGCAATAGCCCGGCGTATAGGCCACGTCGACGCGGGGCGTCAGCGTGCCGACATCACCCATCTCGAAGCGATACTGAGCGCCGACGCTCCACTTCCAGTCGCCGATACCCGGACGACTGGAGCCTTCACGAACGTCGTTGGTGGCGTAGTTGGGCGCACCGAACTTGAAGTCCACCAGGCTGAGCGTGGCATCGATGTTGAAGCCATAGACCGGCTCGAGGAACGCCTCGAGTTCGAAGCCCTTCACCTTGGCGTCCGCGACGTTCAGATACTGGCCGCACAGGCCGGGAGGGCCTCCCTGCTCGGGCGGAAGGACGTTGCCGTCAAGGCCGACGCACTCCTGCACCGCACCCTGATAGTCGATGTAGTCCATGTAGAAGGCCGAGCCATTGACGCGGAATGCGCGGCCGATGATGTCCGCCTTGAAGCCGACTTCATAGGAATTCAGCCGCTCCGCACCGAAGGGACGGATCTGCCAGAAGCTGTAGGGACGCGGCGAGATGCCGCCTGCCTTGTGGCCCGTGGCGAACTGAGCATAGATCATCTTGTCCGGCGAGATCTTGTAGGACGCGACCGCGCGATAGTCGGTGACTGTCGCCTTGTAGGTGTCCGAGAAGCCGGTCAGCGGGTTGTTCTCGTTGGAGAGCGGCAGATAGTCGCCAATACCGTCCGGGTTGAGGCGGCCGAAGGTGTAGTCCTTCTTCTCGTCGGTGACGCGGATGCCACCTTCGAAGGTCAGGGCATCGGTCACGTCCCACGCCACGTTGGCGAAGCCCGCGAACACCCGCATATCCGCCGTGTCGTCGTTGAGGAACGAGAAGGTCGGACGGGCCGGATCGTTCGAGAAGACCGAGAACGGCGTGTGGATGCGCGAGAGCGGACGGGTCGCGGCGTCATAATAGATGCCGCCGATGGTGAAGTGGACGGTGTCGTTCGCCAGCTTGCCCATCAGGCGCAATTCCTGGCTGAACTGGCTATGCTCGTACCAATCGGTGCTCTGGATGAAGACGACCGGCGAGCCGTCATTGTCCATGCCGCTCAGCGTGTCGAACTTCCGGTAGCCGGTGATCGACTTGATCGCGAGATTGGGCGACAGCTCATAATCGATGATGCCTGAAATACCCCAAGCTTCCACCTGCGCGGAATTCGAGGCGAGGTAGGGACCGTTCGGCGCGCCCGGCGTCGGCGTGGTGGGCGCACCCGTGCCAGCCGTTGCCGCGCGATACGTCACGCCCGGATCGAAGAAGTTCGCGTAAGAGGCATAAGGATCGTTGAGGACCGAATTGGCACGACGATACTGGCCGTAGGTGACGAACCGGTCGTCATAGGCCACGCCCTGATAGGCGACGCTCATCTGCGAGCGGTCGACATAGCCCGTGGCCGCGCCCTTCGTGGAAGACTCGGCGCTGGCGATCAGCACGGAAGCCTGCGAGTTGGACGTGTCCTTGGTGTAGTCTGCGGCGATGTTGATCTCCAGCGGGCTGCCCACCGGTGCGATACGCAGCGAACCGCGAACGGCGTACATCTGCTGGTTGCCGAGTTCGCCCGACTTGCAGTCCGCATTGCGGATGAGAGCGGGAATGGCGCCGGAGAGCACGTCTGGATCCTGCGGATTGACGCACGCATAGTTGTACAGCGACACGTGACCGTCCTTGTTCCGGGTCACGCCGGTGACACGAGCATAGACGGCATCGGGAATGACGGTGAAGTCGGCGCTCGCCTTGAGGTCGAGACGGCCCATATTGCCCATCGTCGCTTCGAAATAGCCGCCTTCGCCCTCGGCCTTGCGCGAGTAGAGCTTGATGGCGCCGCCCTGCGAGTTCATGCCGGCCAGCGTGCCCTGCGGACCGCGCAGGATCTCGACGCGGTCGAGGTCCATGAGATCGAAGGCCGAGCCGGTGACGGTGCCGAAGTAGATGTCGTCGATGTAGATGCCGACGCCCGGCTCAACCGAGGGGCTCTGATCGGCCTGGCCGACGCCGCGGATGTAGGCGCGCATCGAGTTGCCGTAGCCGGCCGGGTTCTGCTGCAGCAGCACGTTCGGCGTCTGCGCGGAAATGTCGCGCAGGTTGCTCTGGCTGCGGGCTTCGAGCATCTCGCCGCTGACCGCGGTGATCGAGAGCGGAATATCCTGCAGGTTCTGTTCGCGCATCTGCGCGGTGACGACGATTTCGGCCACGTCGCTGCCCTGCGGGGCAGTGTCCTGCGCATTGGCAGGCATGGCGGCGACCAGCACGCCGGACAGCATCGTGCCCGCCGCGAGGCTCGCGCGCGACAAGCCGCGCGCGAAATTGTTACGGAACTGATTCATCTAAGAGTCTCCCCTCCAAACTGGCTTTGCCAGCTACCTACTTGCCCGGAATGGTGGAACCGCCTCTCTCGGCAGTTTGAAGCCGGCCACCGGGCAAGATCACAATGACCAAAGGCCAAGCACACGGATGTTTGAAGGCAACTGAACGCCAGCGCCCACCCGTCTCATGGCTGGAGTTCTGCCTATCTGCTCGGCCTCCGTGAAGCTTTGACTGAGATAGAGATTCCCTTTGACGCAAACGGAAAACGGCGTTTGACGACGGGCTGTGTCTTTTCTGCATCGCAAACCGCCCGGCTCTGGAGGTGCGGAGCGATTTTCGGTTCCCGTCCGGGTCAACTGGGAGATGAACGATGAGAACGGGCTTGCCGTGATCGTGCTGCGTCGAGCCATGGCAGGCTTGCAACAGTGGGAGGTCCGCCGAAGTGTCGGGCGCGTCCGGGCGCCAGGGCTCCTCGCCTTGCCGGAAAGACGGAAGTGAGCGCTCGGGAAAGGGTGGCGCGCTCCGCTCATGGCCTGCCCGGTGCGTGCAGCTGTCAAGTGATCCTGCCAATATGTGCAAGTGAGGTCGACCTCCTTGCGCCAGACAAGGCCCGACTCTGAGGGAGGCGGGATGGGCGAGACTGGTTACAAGAGAAATGGCGGGACGGATGCGCCCGTGGTGGATTGTCATGCCCATATCTTTTTGCGGGACATGCCGGTCAGCCGCGATGCGTGGACGCAGATCGACTATGCCTTCACGGCGGAGGATCTGCTGGCCTTGCTGGATGAGCATGGCGTCCACTTCGGTGTGATTTCCGGCATCAGTATTTCCGGCTTCTATAATGACTATATGATCCGGTCTCTGCGGAAGTATCGGCGTTTGCGCGGCACTGCCATCGTTGCGCCGAACACGGATTTCTACACGCTGGAGCGGATGAGTCAGGAAGGCATCGTCGGCATCCGGCTCCAGCTTGCGCGGCAGGAAACATTGCCCGATTTCCGCAGTGACGATTACCGGATGCTGTTCCGGCGCGCTCGGGATCTCGATTGGCATGTGCATGTCGCCATCGAGGGCCCGTCGCTTCGACCGGTGCTGGAGGCACTGATGGAAGAGGGGGTCAAGACGGTCATCGACCATATGGGCCATCCCGATCCTCAGGATCCTCTGGCCTGCGACGGCTTGCGGGCCATGCTGGAGGCTGTCGAGACCGGGCGCACATGGGTCAAGATGTCGGCGGGCTTCCGGATGCCGGGAACGGACGCCTGGCGCAGCGATCCGGAGGGCGATCTGGACAGCATCGCCGCGGTGATCGCGGCGGAACTGCTCGCGCGGGTAGGACCGGACAGGCTGCTCTGGGGCAGCGACGCGCCTTTCGTGGGCTATGAGCGGCGCGTCTCCTATGCGCGGGTGCTGGACAGCTTCCGGCGCTGGGTGCCCGATCCCGCCATCCGCGCGGCGATTTCTCACACCGCGCTCAAGCTCTATTTTTCCTGAGGGGTGCAGGGAGCGCCGGCGGCTATCCCATCCGCCGGCGTCTTCCTGCCTCTCATTGAGAAGGCACGAGGAAGGACTTCAGAGCTTTTCGCTGGAGGCTCTCCACCGCACGCTGAGTTCGATGCCCTGGCCGATGGGGAGCAGGACTGTCTGCAAATCTGCTTTCGCGCGGATCGCGGCTCGATAGGCTCGCACGCTCGGCCGCGCCGAGGCCGGTTCGATCATATTGTCCGCCGCGATCAGGCCCTCGTCGGCAAGCTTGGGATACAGGGCCTCGAAGCAGGGCACATATTTGTCCTTCCATATGTCGAGCAGCACGAAGTCGAATGGCCCGGGGTCGGCTTCGATCAGTTCCACCGCGTCGCCTGATCGCAGATCGACGACATCGGCGAGCCCGGCGCGGGTGAGCTGCTCTCGCGCATAGGCCTGCTTGTACTCGGCCAGTTCCATGCTGATGAGGCGCGCGCCCACCTTGCGCGCGGCATCGGCGAGCACCAGCGTGGAATAGCCATAGCTGGTGCCCAGTTCGAGGATGCGCGCGGGCCGTCGGCCAAGGATGAGCGCATGGAGGAACGCCGCCGCTTCCGGCCCGACCGGCAGCAGCAGGTCGTCACGCGTGACCGTGCCTTTCGAGAGCTGTCCCCGCTCGGATGCGGCACGCTTCATATAGTCCGCGAACACGGCGCTGACGGCGGGATCGTCGAAGATCATGGCGGGTCCTTTCGCTAGACGACTTTGCGGAGCTTATGAGAGTTGCGGCTCCGAGCCGATCACTTTTTGCCCTTGCGCGGCTGCCGCGAGCGAGCGGGCCGGCGCCAAAGGTCCATTCTTTGCGCTGGCCGGACCCGACCTCAATAGAAAATGTGCGGGCTACTGGCCCTCATTCTCGGTCGCGGGAGGGAGAGCGGCGGCGGGGGCAGCCGGTCGGTTGGTCGGCGCGACCCGCCAGACGGTGTTCGAGAGATCGTCGGCGATCAGGAGCGCGCTCCCGATCGGGTCGATCGCGACGCCGACAGGCCGGCCGCGCGCGTTTCCGTTGCCGTCGAGGAAGCCAGTGACGAAGTCGACCGGCTTGCCGGCCGGACGCCCCCCGGAGAACGGTATCCACACGACCTTGTAGCCGGAGAGATTGTTGCGGTTCCAGCTGCCGTGCAACCCGACGAAAGCACCTTCGGCATAGGTGGAGCCAAGAACCGGCCCCTCGGCGAAGGCCAGGCCAAGCGCCGCGACGTGCGAACCGAGCGCGTAATCGGGTGCCACCGCGCGGCGCACCAGCTCAGGCTTCTGCGGCCTGACGCGCGTATCGATATTCGATCCCCAATAGCTGTAGGGCCAGCCGTAGAACGCTCCCTCGCGGACCGAGGTCAGATAATCGGGCACCAGTTCCGGCCCGATTTCATCGCGCTCGTTGACGACTGCCCACAGCTCTCCCGTGGCGGGATTGAAATCGAGCGCGGTCGGGTTCCGAAGGCCGGTGGCATAAGACCGGTGCATGCCCGTCTGCGGGTCGATTTCCCAAACCAGCGCGCGGTCCTGCTCGGCCATCATCCCGCGCTCGGCGGCATTGCTGTTGGAGCCGATGCCGACATAGAGTCTCGTGCCGTCTGCATTGGCGGTCAGGGCCTTGGTCCAGTGGTGGTTAAGCTCCGACGGGAGCTTCGTGACTTCCTGGCCGGCCGTGGTGATCCGGGTTTGCCCGTCCTGGTAGGGGAAGCGGAGCAGCGCGTCCTGGTTGGCGACGTAAAGGTCGCTGCCGATCAGGGCGAGCCCATAAGGTGCGTTGAGTCCGTCGATGAAGACCGTTCGCGCTTCGGCCACGCCGTCGCGGTCGGCATCCCGTAGCAGCGTAATCCGGTCGCCGCCTTTGGTGGCGCTCTTGCCGCGCGCCTTGAGGATACCGGCAATGACGTCCTTGGGCCTCATCTTCGGCGCGCCGCTGCCCGTTCCTTCGGCCACGAGGATGTCGCCATTGGGCAGGACAAGCATCTGGCGCGGTATAGCGAGATCCGTCGCCAGCGCCGTGATCGTGAAGCCTTGGGGAACGCTGGGGGTCTCGCCATTCCACTGTGCGGGCGAAGCGATGTTGATCGTGGGCAGCAGCGTCTGCGCCAGCTCCGGCAGATCGGGCTCCGGTCCCTGCTGGTCGAGGCCGCGGTCGCCGCCGCAGGCTGCGAGAGCCAGTACGGCTGCGAGGGCAGTGAGGGCCCGGGCGCTCATGGGGCGACCTCCCGTGACACGGCTCGTGGTGGGGCGGAATAGGCGATCCATGCCGCTGCGAGCGCGAGAAGAGCAGTGACGATCGACAGGATAAGACCCAGCGTGCCGACCGAACCCCATGCGTCGCGGGCATGGTGGAGGGAGTTGAAGACGCTGAGCACCCACAGGACGGCGATCAGCACGAGATAGACCAGCGCCCTGCCGCGACCCGCCGAGCGACGTGCGCACACGAATGCCGCGATTGCCCAGACAAGGACCAATCCGCCAAATAGTGCCGTGCCGGCGATCAGCCAGGCGGAAAAATTGCTCCACTGGATAACGGCCGAGTTCAGGTAGGCGATATCCGAGAGCACAGCCCCGCACGAAAACGCGACGGGAAAGGCGAGGAGGATGGCATGCAGCGGATGCAGGACTCTCTCAGCGGTCACGCTCAAGACTGGCAAGACGGTCTCCCATGGGCTGATCGGCGCAGGTCGCTAACTGCACAATTCCCCAACGGCGATTCCTTTCCCTCGCCTGTCAATTCAGGCGGATTTTGTGGCGCGTGCAGGCAAGTGCATGAGATGAGCCTCGCGGAGCGCCGGCATTCACTGCTAAGGCCGGCCGCCTATGGGTGGCGGATAGCGATGAATTCCAGTTACGACGTCGTGATACTTGGCGCCGGCGCCGCCGGATTGATGTGCGCGGCGCAAGCCGGCGGGCGTGGTCGCTCCGTGCTGCTCCTCGATCATGCGGATCAGCCCGGCAAGAAGATCCTGATCTCGGGCGGCGGGCGATGCAATTTCACCAACATCCACTGCGCTCCAGACCGTTTCCTCTCGGCAAATCCGCATTTCGCCAGGTCCGCGCTCAGCCGGTTCACGCCGCAGGATTTCCTCGCAATGGTCGAGGCCCATGGGATCGCCTGGCATGAGAAGACGCTCGGTCAGCTGTTTTGCGACGGATCGGCAAGGCAGATCGTGGAGATGCTGCTCGCCGCGTGCGCGAAAGCCGGTGTCGTTCTCCGGTGCGGCGAAAGCGTAAGGCAAGTGACGCGACATGAAGCTGGCTTCACGATCACGACCGATCGACAGGTGGCGCAAGCACGCTCGCTGGTGATTGCCACTGGCGGGCCTTCCATCCCGAAAATGGGCGCGACGGGGTTCGCCTATGATCTTGCGCGGCAATTCGGGTTGAAGGTGGTGGAGCCGCGCCCCGCCCTCGTCCCGCTGACGCTGAGTGGCGATGACGCTCTTTTCCGAGAGTTGTCGGGCGTCGCCACCGACGTCGTGGCGCGCTGTGGCAAAGCGGCGTTTCGGGAGGCGGCATTGTTCACTCATCGGGGTCTCTCGGGGCCGGCCATCCTGCAAGTGTCGTCCTATTGGCGCCGGGGCGATCCCGTCGCGATAGACTTCCTTCCCGAGGCCGAGGCGGAGTGGCTGCTCCGGGCGAAGCGGGCAACGCCCCGGACTACGATGCGCAGCCTCTTGCGGGCGGCTCTTCCGGCGCGGCTGGCGGATGCCTTGACTGAGCGGCTCGATCTGCATGGGCCAATTGCGAATGCGCAAGACGCCGCCCTGCGGAAGGCCGAGACAAGCCTCTCCCACTGGCCTTTCCAACCGACCGGAAGCGAAGGCTTTGCCAAGGCCGAAGTGACCGTGGGCGGCGTCAGCACGGCGGAGCTATCCTCAAAGACCATGGAAGCCCGCCGGGTGCCCGGTCTCTTCGTGATCGGAGAGGCCGTCGATGTGACCGGTTGGCTTGGGGGATATAATTTCCAATGGGCATGGGCTAGTGGATGGGCGGCCGCGCAAGCTGTATGATGTCCTTGGTCAGCTCTTTGGCGGCAGGGCTGGAAACGCTTTCACTGTCCCGACGATGTCGCACATATGACCGGGAAGCCGGATGGGTTTTCTGGTCGTTCGATTTTGAAGGCGCCCGATGAACGACTTTTCCAGGTTGAAATATCTACGGGCCAAACCTCAGCCTTTTTGGGCGATGCTCGCGATACTGGCCGCCGCATCGCCCGCGACCGCGCAAGACCCGGGCGAAACCGCAACCTCCATCGAGATCACGATTGCGGGCTTCCGTTCCTCAAAAGGCGTGACGAGGATCGTCCTATGCCGCCCTGGCACCGAATTTCCGGACTGCGGCAAAGCAGCGGTGCGGACCGCGACAGTCCCCATCACCGATCGCAATGCGATGGTCACGTTTACGGATCTGCCCTCAGGCTCCTATGCCGTCAGTGTCTTTCATGATGCGAATAGCAACGGAAAGTTGGATACCTTCATCGGCATTCCACGCGAAGGCTATGGATTTTCACGTAATCCGCCTTTTCGTCCCAGGGCCCCGACCTTTTCCGAAACCGAGATAGATTTATCGGGTGCCACGCAAGTTCTGGTGTCCATTCGCTATCTACTTTGAATCAGGCGAACGCTGCTTCGATGGGTCACGACGGCCAACCGGGTCGGGATTTTCCCCGCCCGGTTGTCGTGGTCCGATCGGCTCCGGATGCGCGTCGTTACTGCCTGCGTTCACGAAGTTGCGCGGGCAAAGGATATCCGCAGTTGAAGCTGCGACACACCGTGATGGTGTGGATATAGCGCAGCTTGCCATTCTCCAGTCGGAACAAATGGCTGTCCGGCACCTTGTTCTTGCCGAAGACGACCAGCGCTACCACCGCGTTCAATTCTTCATCGACGATGAACCGCCTGTCGGTGATTTCGACGCCCGCCGGCACGCCGACATTGCAACTGTCGTCCGGCCGGCCCTTGGCGGTATAAATGCCGCCTTCCAGCCGCGCGCAGGGCGTGCCCCATGGCACCTCGACATCGGGATCGTTGAAGAGGTCGAGATAGGCATTGGCCGCAGCGATGAGGGTCGTCCGGTCGCTTCGTTTCGCCTCGGGCATGACGCCCCAGTCTTCCGCTGCCGCATATCGGGCGGTGTTTTCAGCATCGAAGAGCCAGTCATCCTGATCCGTGACGAAGGTCTCGATCTCACTGATCCGGTCGGCCTCCAGCTTGAGGCGCGTGCCGAGGACATAGGGATGGGCCGGATCGGTGATCGCGACCTCGGTAAAGGTCTGGCAGGTCTGGGGATCCACAATAGTCAGATGATGGTCGATCTTCTGCGCTTTGGTGAGGATGCCTTCCGAGAGGCTGGCGCCGCTTAGTTCCTCGACATAGCGCGGCTGATCCGTGAGGTTCATCCTGGCAGGATCGCCGGCCGTCTGCGCCGCAACATAGCTCTGGGCGGCGGCATGCAATGCCTCGCGCGTGCAGGATGATTGTTGGGCGCTGGCGGGCGTGGCTGCCAACCAGACAGCGCTGGCCAGTCCCGTCAAGATTGCCTTACTGCTTATCACGATCCTCTCCTTTTCAATTATTTACCGGTCTTTTGCCGTTGAGGTGAATCGAGATTCGTTCACCTTGACGATAGACCCTATCACTGATAGGTTCCTCTCAAAAGGCGAAGTTTCCAAGTAAATATAGGAACCGTCAAATATTGGAGAGGGCCGGCGATGGTTTTCGCGGAATGGCTTACTGTGTCTTGTGTAATCATGACGCGGCGGAGTGCTCTCCAGTCTGTCATGATGCTTGACAGATATATTTCGCGCTTCTCACAATTATTAAGAAATACTTTTCACGATCAGATCCTGGCAGTGGGGGCTGAGAACGTCCACGCGGCATTGATCCGTGCGCTGACGCCCACGCTCGAAGACTTCTCCACACGGAAAGCTCGATACGCCGGGGCCAATCGTTCCGCGCGCTTCGGCTCGGCCGGCCCTTCCAGCGACAGAAAATGTCTGGTGAGCAGCGGGCTCCTCGACATCGGATGGCATCGGCGGATCGCCTAACTGACCACTCACACAACCGTCGACCCAAAGATCAGCAAAGCTGACATTCATCAGGAGAGGCAAGATGAAGACTTATTCGGTTCGGTCCACGCCCACATATCTGCTGGGAACGGCCCTTCTCGCATTGGCCTGGGCGGGGATGCCCGCTCATGCGCAAGCTCAGGATACGGCCCCGCAGGCTGCCGACGGCGAAGGCGGCGCCATCGTCGTCACGGGCTCCCGGCTCATTCAGGATGGCTTTGCCGCGCCAACGCCAGTCACCGTGATTTCCGGTGAACAATTGTTGACCACGACCCCAACGACAATTGGCGAGGGGTTGAACAAGCTGCCCCAGTTCGCCAACTCCGTCCGCCCGAGCAGCGCCCAGTTCGCACCGGAAAGCGGCGCGGCGACGCAGCTCAACCTGCGCTCGCTGGGGGCGCAGCGCAGCCTCATCCTGCTCGACGGGCGCCGCCTCAATCCTTCCACCGGGACTGGCGTCGTGGACGTCGCGATCCTGCCGGAGGAGCTTGTGCGCAGGGTTGATATCGTGACCGGCGGCGCATCCGCCGCTTATGGCTCGGACGCGGTCGCCGGCGTCGTGAACTTCATTCTCGACACGGATTATACGGGCCTGAAGGGCAATGTGCAGGCCGGCATCTCCGACCGGGGAGACAATGAGAACGGCAAGGTCTCGCTGACCTTCGGCACGCCCATCGGGGACCAGTTGCACCTCGTCGTCAGCGGCACCTATTTCAGGACCGAAGGCGTCACCGACTATCGTAAGCGCGAATGGTTCAATTCCTGCGCCGCGATCCAGAATCCGGCATCGCCCCCTATCCGCCTCCATCGCTGCGATGCCAACACATCGATCATGGCGCCCGGCGGCTTGATCACGGCCGGTCATCCCTCGCTCGTCGGCACCCAGTTCCTCGACAATGGTGGGACGCAGCCCTTCGTCTTCGGCCCCAATCGCTCCGCGACCATGATGCAGGGCGGCACCGAAGAAGATCAGGGCATCGATTTCCAGCCGCTCGCCAAGCAGGAGCGCGTCACCGGCTTTGCGCATCTCAAATGGCAGCCGACCGATAATCTGACCTTCTTCGCCGATGCGCTCGTTGCGCGCAGTGAAGCGAATTATCGCGGCACGCGGATGCAATTCTATGGCTCGACCGCGCTGACCATCTTTCAAAACAATGCGTTCCTGCCGGAATCCATCGCGCAGCAGATGCTCGATGCTAATGTCGAGTCCTTCACGCTCGGCACCTCCATGCATGCCGCTGGCTATCTGGAGAACCAGGGTATCAGCGATACGCAGCGCTACACGGCCGGCTTCAAGGCGGAACTCGGCGCGTGGACCTTCGATACCTATTATGAATATGGCACCAACCTGCAGACCATTCGCGGCAATGGCAATGTGACGCTGGCGCGCGTTTTCGATGCGATCGATTCCGTGCGGGACCCGGTGACGGACGAGATCGTCTGCCGCACCACGCTCTCCAATCCGGGGCATAATTGCGTCCCCTATAATGTGTTCGGCCCCAATTCGGCATCCGATGCGGCTGTGAATTTCATCAGGTCCGGGCCGGGCGGCAATGGCTCATGGACCAAGGAGCGGACCAAGCAGCATGTGGTGGAAGCCGTGCTGCGGGGCAATCCGTTCGATACCTGGGCCGGCCCTCTGGGCATCGCGGTCGGTGGCGGATACCGCAAGGAGTCCGTGAACCGCGTGGTCGATCCCGGCTCGAACGGGCCCAAGATCTCCTGCCTGCAAGTGGATCCCAATTGCGCCGATCCCTATCCCATCCCGCGCGGTGTGCCGTCGAGCTACGCCTCGCGGCCGGTCGGCGCCTATTTCTTCAGCAACCAGCAGCCGATCGTCGGCGGCTACAACGTCTGGGAAGGCTTCGGCGAAATACTCGTCCCGCTGGCGCGTGATACGCCGATGTTGCAATCGCTCGATTTCAACGGAGCGGTGCGGTACACGCATTACAGCCTCAGTGGCGGCGTAACCACCTGGAAAGCCGGCCTTACCTGGCAGCCAATCGAGGATCTGCGGTTCCGCGCCACGCGGTCGCGCGATATTCGCGCCGCCAACCTCAACGAGCTTTATTCCACCTCCTCGGCGGGCGCTGGCTCCATCAACGATCCCACGCGGGGCGGCGCCATTTCCACGGTGGTCCAACTCGCGACGGGCAATGTGAACCTCGTCCCCGAGAAGGCCAACACGCTCACGGTCGGCGGTGTCTTCAGCCCCAGCTTCGTGCCGGGCCTGCAATTCTCGGTCGACTATTATGACATCGATATCGGCGAGGCGATCGGTCAGCTTGGCGCCCAGAACATCGTCAATCAATGCGCGGCAGGTGCCACGGCCCTTTGCGGCCGGGTAGAGCGGGATTCAGAGGGCGTCATTTTCCGTGTCGACAATGGCTTCCTCAACATCAGCCGCGTCAAGACCCGCGGCATCGACTTCGAAGCCAGCTACCGCGCGCAGGTTGGCACAGGTACGCTCGCTCTCCGCGCCATCGCCTCCCATGTCATCGAGCTTTCGACGCAGGTGCAGAATGCAGCGGTGGTGAACCGCGCCGGCCAGACCGGCGGCACCGGCGGCTCGCAGGGCGGTGTGCCGAGCTGGAACTTCAATTTCGACCTCAATTACCGCAACGGGCCGCTGAGCGTTGGCATTATCGAGCGGATCATTGGTGCTGGTAAATTCGACGCGACCTTCGTCGAGGGTCGCGATATCGATATCAACCGGATGGCCGCCATCGCCTATACGGACATTACCGCAGGCTATCGTTTCGAGGTAGGCGGCAAGGAATGGGAGCTGTTCGGCACGGTCAACAACCTGCTGGATCAGGGACCGCCGCGTAACAGCGGCACCTTCTTCGTGTTCGGGACGATCCCTACCAATACCTATCTGTACGATACCATTGGCCGCACCTATACCGTGGGCCTGCGCTTCAAGATGTAGCCAGCGGCCTCATTTCTGGAACCAAGGAAAAGCCGGTCGCCCGATGGGGCGGCCGGCTTCTTCGTCGTGGGTTCGGGCTGGGCGGCGACCCGTACCAGGCTGCGCCGGTTCACTTGCCCCAGGGAGAGGGCGTTCCGTAGGGCACGGTGACGGCCAGCGCCTCGATGGCGACGATCTTGTCATCGACCACCTTGAAGACTTCGGCCGCCGGCACGGTGAATGGCCGGATCGCGGCTTCCGGCATCTTATGTTCCGTTCCGTCCGGGTTCCGATAGGTCGTGATGTCGCCGGGGTGCTGGAAATAGAACATGCCGAACACGAGCCCCCGCGTCTCGTCCACCGCCGCGACATGCCGGGGTGTGACCGACTGGATATAGGTGGTCGAACCGGAATCGAATTGCTGACCGCAGCGCATCAGGCGCCGTTCCGATCCGCCGGAGGGCGTTACGCCGACTGGAGGCGCGACCCGTGTTACGCCTGCGGTCTGGATGCCATTCTCGAAGCGCTCGCAGACATCGTCGTTGAAGGGCACTGCCTCGCCGCTGCCTTTGCTGAGGCTGTCGAAATAGAGATTGGCGATCTCGGTCAGGCGCTCCCGCGAGGCCCGCCGCTCAGGGGGCACCACTTCGCCCCAGACCGGCTTGAGGGTCAGTCCGTCCGTATTGATGAAACGGGAGGCTTGCTTGCGTTGCACGAGCGCTTCGACTTCCGTGACCTGATTGCCCTGGAGCTTGAGCCGCAGGGAAAGCAATTGCGGGACGCCATTCTCCACGACGGAGGTGAACAGCCCGATCTCTCCGCGCTGCGGATCGAAGATGGCGTTGCGGTAATCGCCGATGCTGTCGATGGTCCGCCACAATCCCTGCCCGACGGGAAGGGCGATGCTGTTCTCGGAATATCGGGCCGCCGATGCCAGCCCTGCCTGCTGCGGATTGCGTGCCTTGAAGCCATTGAGAAACTTGTCGAGCGCTTGGCTCATGCAGCTTTCATCGCAGCGCGCCGGAGCGGTAGATTGCGCGATAGAACGGGCAGGCGTTCCTAAAGTGATCAGAAGAACAGCGCTCAGCGACAGCCATGACTGGCTGGCAAGTGATCTCACACGATTTGGCGACATCATCCTCTCCATTTTTGCTGGTTCGGCGAAGTTTCTTCGCTCGTATTATCAAACCTATCGATGATAGGTTTGCAGGTCAATGTAAGCCTGCTAGGGCCGAAATAGGGAGAGGCGCGTGAAGCTCACTAAGCGAACGATTGCGGAGGGAGGGCTGCATTTGCTTGCGCAAGGGGGACTGGAAAATCTTTCCACGCGCAAGCTGGCGGACCATTTCGGAATCAAGAGCGCCAGCCTCTACTATCACTTCCGCAACAAGCAGCAGCTTCTCGATCATGTCGCGGACGTCATGGTGTCGCCCGCCTGGCGCGAGGCGCAGGGAGGCGAGACCTGGCAGGCGTGGCTCACCAGGCTGGCTCATGCGCTGCGGGGTTGCATGCTCTCATATCCGGATGGCGCGCTGCTCTACGCCGGCGCCTCGCCACCCAGCGACCTTCTCGACGAACGGCTCGACCTCCTGTTTCGGCCGACGATGGCGGCAGGCTTGTCGAAGCCCAACACCCGTTATGCGCTTCTGACGGTCATCCGTTTCACCATCGGCTGGGCGATCGATGAACAGACGGCGCATGCACGCGGGGCCGACCGACCACCGGAAAAAAGCACGCAGGATTTCGACGTTGGCTTGCATATTCTGGTGAGCGGCATCGAGGTGCTGTTCGCCGAGCAAGCTATTGAAACTCCACTCAGCTAATCGCTCGGCCAAGGCATCTTTGATGCTCGACGATCAAACCTATCACTGATAGTCTCCGAGTCGGCTGCCACGCGGCAGAAGTCGCGGCTGGTCATAAAAGACAAGGAGAGGAAAGATGGGGACACCCTATCCAACAGTACCGCTGTACCGGTATCAATATACCAAGCTCACAGAACAGCAGATCCTCGCCGCTTTGACCTCCAAGGCGAAAGCCGGACCCGACAGCGCGTCGCCGAGATATGACGGGCTGGCCGGACAGTCTCTGCGGATCGTGACCGATGGCGGCCCGGACCTTTCCTACCGCTTCGCCAACGCGAACCAGCTCGCGGTGAGCGAGGGCGCGGCCGGTGCGGTGGAAGCGGGCTACGGCGCCCTGATGCTGGATCAGGTTCTCTTCATTTCCCATCTCATCCCCGGCACGCAGCGCGGCTATGTCGTCGTGATCGATCAGGCGACCAACCTCGCCACCGTCTTCGACCTGTGGTTCAGCGGCTATCAGGACAAGCGCGAAGTCATGCGCGCGGTCTTCTTCGGCTATGTCGACAAGCCGGGGAGCGAGGTGCCGACCGCGCGCCAGGCCTTCACCAATCGCGCCGAAGGGAAGGGCTTTCACTGGACGCAGGATACGGGCGCGGAGACGCTCGAATTCTACCCCTCCTGCGCCTATTCCCACTTCGTCGAACTGACGCGGCTGGATGGCGAGATCGGTTACTGCGCGCCATCCGATTATGTGAAGATCAGCGAGCATTCTTATATCTACACGCGCACGGAATCCGAGTTCTCGGGCATCTTCACGGCTTATGTGATGGACGTGGACCGGCAGGAGCAGGTGGGCGTTCGCCTCGGCTTCAACGCCGCCGACGAGCTGGAGTTCTACGTCTTTCGCGGGACGGGACAGTGGCTGGGGCAGATCGCCCAGTTCGAGGCGTTCGGGGATACCAGCGGTGCGCCGGTCCCACGGCCCGATGACAGCAAGGGCTCCCGGCGGGTGTACCGGCCGATCCACACCTTCGACATTCTGACCAAGGAAGAGACGGCGGTCGCGGCGAAGAAGCACAAGCTCTTCGAGGCGCGGCCCAGCGGCATGGCCGGCAATGGCTCCCCGCCGACGAACTGGCTGGCCGGCAAATCCATGACGATCCGCTACGATGGCGGAATGACGATGGACTACCAGTTCGTCAGCGCCGATGTCCTGCGCTGGCGTCCGGGGAGCGGAGGCCGCTGGATCGAGACGCGCTACAATGCATTCTCGTCCATGCCCGGCGTGATCCTTTTTGGCCATGTGCTGGAGGGCGCGCCGGACCATGATGGACATATGGTCGTCGTCGATTTCGAGAATGGTCTCGCGACGTGCCATAATGGATATCTCAACAATCCATATATCGCCAATGAGGCAAATGCACGGACGCATTTCGGCTATATCGAAATGGACGGGGTGAAAACCGACAAGAGCAAGCGGCATTCCTTCACGGATGAGTTGCTCGGCCATTGCGTGACATGGAACTATTCGCCCGGCATCACGTCCATGCACCTTTATTCCACTCCGCAGACGGTATCATGGATCATCTTCACGCCCACCGGCCATGGCGGCATGGAGTGGAGCGGCGGCGCCGCATTCGTGAAGATCCGCGAGCAGCTTTACTTCAACTACTGGCTGGAAGAAGCCTGCAACGGCCACATGGCGAGCTTCCTCTTCGATATGAGGGCCATGCATGACGTGGGCATCGGCTATCATTGCGGTCGTGATGGCCTGTCCATGGGGCCGGTGGGTGCCCATGCGCGCCATGCGGGCAGTTTCGACATCAAGCGCTTCGCTCGCAAAGCCTGAAGGGAGAGTGAGATGACACAAGATCTGAACACCAGCCGTCGTTCTTTCCTGAAAGGCGGTGCGGTGATCGCAGCCCCGCTGGCGGTCGCGATGCCCTCGGCCGTCCTCGCCCGCGATACGCGCGAGCAGGATCTCGCCGCGCTTGAAGACGAGCGGACCATTGCCGGACTGCGGGATACATGGCTGCGGCACGTCAACAACGGTGCCTTCGTAGAAGCGAGAGCGATGATGCCTTCGACAGCGGCGTGCCGGCTGGATGATGGCATCTGCTCCATCTCAGCCGACCAGAGCGCCGCGCCCGGCGCGCTGACCATCGCGGAAGACCGGCAGACGGCGGCTCAGCAAATCCATTGTCAGGTCGCTATGGAAACGGCGCTGGAAAAGGATTGCACGCTGGCGCTCATGGCGCATGCGCAGGGCACCGGCGTCGTGCGGCGGCAGGAGAAGCAGAGCCTCCAGCTTTCCTTCGCGCGCGGCGAGGCGGGGTGGGCGATCAGCGAAGCCTCACTGGCGCCAGCCTGACCCATCCACGGCGGCGCGCATGAGGGGCCGTTTCATGGCGGTGTGATCGGGAGCGATCCTTTCGCTTCCGATCGCGTGCCCTGTGCGCATGACTCATCGCCCGCGATGGCATAAACAACTGATATAAAAAAACGAAATACCAGGAGAGAGATGATGGGATTGAGAAAGGCCTTTATTCCGGCGGCGCTCCTTTTGATGTCGGCAAGCGTCATGCCATCTGCGGCGCTGGCGGCTTCCGCTGATGATCGCGCGGCAATCGAGAACCTGCATTCGCGCTATTTGTTCGCCTTCGATTGGCGGGATGCCCAGACCTATGCGGACACCTTCACCGAAGACGGCATCCTCGATTACGGAGCCGGCGAGATAAAGGGGCGCAAGGCCATCGCCGCGTTCATCGAGCAGGGCTATCGGCAAGGTCAGGAAGCGCGCGCCAAGACGCCGGCGGGCGAGCGGCCCTCCATCGGCCGGCACATCATCTCCAACATCTATGTCGAGGTGAATGGGAACAAGGCGCGCGGCCTCGCTTACTGGACGCACATGAAGAGCGGGCCGGACGGTTACGGCACGGTCGATTTCTTCGGTCATTATGAAGATGAGCTGGAGAAGGTGGACGGCAAATGGCTCTACGCGCGTCGCCGCATCTACAATCAGGCGATTCCTGAATGGGCGCCGCAGGATGCCAATCCGGTGCTGCATCCAAGCCCGCCGCCGCGCCAGCGCCAGCAGTCCACGCAATAGACGGACTTTGCTCAGGCGCGAGTGCGGGCCGCATGCGTCGCGGCCTGAAGGCACATTTCCAGGGAGAGGGTAGGTGATGACGAAATCGATTTCTTGCGGCATCCGGGCCGCTTTGGCGCCCGCGATGCGCCGGGCGATCGCCGGACCGTCGGCGGCTATGCTGGCGGCCGGTGCGATGCTGCTGGGCGCAAATACGGCGGCTGCGGAAACGCGACCGGCAGCCTGTGATCGGGCCTGTCTCGAAGGCTTGGTGACGCAGTATCTGGATGCGGTCGTGGACAACAAGCCGGCCGCCGTGCCGCTGTCACCCAATGTGCGCTTCACCGAGGATGGCCAGCGCCTGCTCATCGGCGATGGGCTGTGGAACACGATGAAGGGCAAAGGCAATTATCGCCTGTACGTGACCGACGTCGATGCGGGGCAGGTGACTTTCCTGGGCACCATTCAGGAAGACCATTCCGATCCCGGCAAATTCAATGGCTCGCTGATTGCGCTGCGTCTGCTGGTGAAGAACAGGCAGATCGCCGAAGTGGAGCAGATCGTCTTCCGCTTCCCGGATGAGAAGAACAACGAGAGCTACCAGCGCGTCGACACGATGAGCGTGCATCCCAAGCTACTCGCCACCGTTCCGCAAAACGAGCGCCTGTCTCGCGCCGATCTCGTTCAGCAGGGCGGCAAATATTTCACGGGCTTGCAGAAGAATGACGGCAAGGGCGACTATCCCTTCACGCCCGATTGCCTGCGCCATGAGAATGGCCACCAGACGACGCTGGCACCGACCCCGGCCGGGGAGCAGCGTCCAGATCCGGCCACAGCGAACAACTATTCCGCCCAGTGGAGCTGCACCGAACAGTTCGAATCCGGTCTGATGGCTTTCGTCAATCGCATCAGGGATCGCCGCTTCGTGGCCGTGGATCAGGAGCGGGGACTGGTTTTCGCGTTCGCCTTCTTCGATCATTCCGGCGGCGAAACACGCAGGTTCAGGGACGTGCGAGGACGGGAAGTCGTGGCCGGGCCGGCGCAGCCTCATACCTGGCAGGTGGCGGAGATCTTCAAGATCGAGAAAGGCCTCATTTCCAAGGTCGATGCGTTCCTGCGGCGGTCCCCCTACGGCATGAACTCCGGCTGGAGCACATGGGAACAAGGAATGTCCGATATCGTGCGGGACGTCACCTTCGAGGCGCCAGCCGGGATCTAACCGGGCTGCCCGGTGTTGCGGCTTCTTCAGCGGCGGTTGCGGCATTTCGAACCGACGGCTTGCGGCTGAGGCGGCTCGACTCCGTCGGATGCTGATGGGGTCGGATGCTGATTGGCGTCAGTGACGTGGTCACCCGGCCCTCATCGACGTTTCATCTTTGGCTGGCGGGACATTGCCCGCTCCAGCACTGCCAATGGGCTTCCCGGCGCTCGGTGCGCACGGGGGACTGTCCCCGCTCATTCTCGTTCAGAGAAACATCATATCCAGAATATTGGAAAATTAGGGCCTGACGCGGGCACACAGTTGCCATTTCGACCATCATGATGCATGTTAATGAAACAACGTTTCGTTTATACGTGATAAGTGGGGCCGCGAGAGCGGCGAGCAGACCTGGTGCAACCGGGCGCTGATCGGGAGGAGGATGAGCATGAAAAGGACTGAGCGAGCCTTGGTGTCGGTGTTCGCGGTGGCGGTGAGTCTTGCGGCGCCTGCCGCGGCTCAAGAGGGTGGCGCGGAGGCCGCGCCAGTCAACGAGCAGATTAGCGAAATCGTGGTGACGGCAGAGTTCCGCGAGGCGCGCTTGCAGGATACGCCCATCGCGATCACGGCCGTGAATGCCGAGATGCTGGAAGCGCGCGGCCAGACCGACATCCAGCAGGTGGCGGCGCAGGCCCCCAATGTGACGCTGCGACCGCAGGGGCAGACCAATGGCACGGGCCTCATCGCGTTCATTCGCGGCGTAGGGCAGACGAACTTCAACTACGCGCTGGAGCCGGGCGTCGGCATCTATATCGACGATGTCTATTTCCCGACCGTCACCGGCTCCCTTCTCGATCTGACGGATATCGATAGGGTGGAAGTGCTGCGCGGTCCGCAGGGCACGCTTGCCGGCAAGAATTCCATCGGTGGCGCGATCAAGATCTTCAGCAGCAAGCCGACCGGCGAGGGGCGCGGTTCCGTCCAGGCGACTTACGGGTCCTTCAATCGCATCGACCTGCGCGGCGTGGCTGATTTCGCCGTGACGGAGACTTTGTTTGCGCGCATTGCCGGCGTCTCCAAGTCGCGCGATGGCTATGTGAAGCGGCTCGATTACGGCCTCACGCACCCCGGTTCCAATGTGCCGCCCAGCCAGGGCGGCAATGAAGTGCTGGGGACGCTCGGCGGCACGTCCTATGTCGCCGGCCGGCTTAGCCTGCGCTGGCTACCCACCGAAACCATCGAGATCAATCTGGCGGGCGACTACACGCATGACAGGTCGGAAGCAGGCGCGTCCGTCGTCACGCTGTTCGGCCCTGGCACGGCCTCCACGACGACGGACGGACGACCTTTCCTCGTCGGCACGAATGGCCAGCCAGTCATCATGGACTGCAAGTTCGTGCCTCATGGCGCGAATAGCTGCGATACGCTGTCGCCGTCGCTTGGCTATGATCCGCGTTATATCTCCTATGCGAACTTCATGGATGCGATGCCGGCGAGCAATCAGCTTCCTTACAAGCCCTATTACACCAACCCGATCCGCCATTATCAGGGCGGTGGCGTGCAGGGTACGATCGACCTTGAATTGTCTGACCAGTTCCAGCTGAAGTCGATTACCGCCTATCGCGAATATGGCTCCCGTTGGGGACAGGACGGCGACAATACGCCGGTGCCCAGCCAGCAGCAGTTCAATGAGCTGGATTTCAGCTATTTCAGCCAGGAACTGCGGCTGAACGGCAGGCTGGCCGATGGTCTGGTCGATTTTACGCTGGGCGGCTTCTATGCCGACCAGGACGGATCGCTCACCGCGCGCGTGGTGCTGAACTATTCGGGGCTCGATTTCATCCACGGGCCGGACACCACGCCGGCTACCTCCAAGGCCGCGTTCCTCAACGTGAGCCTGCATCCCACCGATGCGCTGAGCATCACCGGCGGCATCCGCTATTCGGAGGACGAGAAGGTCTATACCTATCGCCGCACCAATCCGGATGGCACGGTGCCCAATGCCTGCGTCGGCCCGCCAGCCCAGCACACGCAGAACATGAACGAGCCGAACTGCCAGCAGAACGGCCTTTACGACATCACCGATTCCTTCCAGGGCAAGCGCTGGGATTACCGGATCGTAGCGGACTATCGCTTCTCCGATGCCTTCCTCGCCTATGCATCCTACTCGACCGGCTACAAGGGCGGCGGTGTCAATCCCTATCCCTATTTCGGCCCGTCGATGGGGGATTGCGCCTTGCTGCCGCCGGGTTCGGCGCTGCCGTGCAATCAGCTCAATTCCTTCGATCCGGAGACGCTCCAGACTTACGAAGTGGGCTTCAAGTCGGACCTTTTCGACCGGCGTTTGCGGCTGAACGCGGCCGGCTTCTTCAACAAGTTCGACAATATAATCCTCAATCTCAATCGCTGCCCCGGTCCGCCATGTGCGCAGCCCTCCAACATCGGCAAGGCGGATGTAAAGGGCTTCGAAGTGGAGGTGGAGGCCCGCCCGGTTCGCGGGCTCTCGCTCGATGGGTCGCTGAGCTACATCGATTTCAAGTATAAGTCCTTCACCACGCCCAACACGCCGATCACGCTGGCGATGACCACCCCTTATACGCCTGAATGGAGCTACAGCTTCGGCGTGCAATATGATCATGAGATGGACGTCGGCACGCTGAGCGCGCGGTTCGATGGCACGTATCAATCCAGCATCTATGCCAATGCCACCAACAATCCGGTGAACATGATCGACGCCTATTTCATCGGCAATGCGCGCCTTTCCTGGAGCGATCCCGACCGGGATTGGCAAGTGGCGCTGGAGGTGCAGAACCTCTTCGACAAATATTATTATCTCACCATCTTCGATCAGGCCGCCGGGCGTGCGGGCCAGGTGGAGGCGCAGCCTTCCCTGCCGCGCACCTGGGCGGTCACGCTCAAGCGCAACTTCTGAAAAGGGGGCGCCGGCTGTTCCAATGGGACGGCCGGCTGCCGCATGGATGTCTGGAATGAGCGGTCTCGCCTGAATGGATGAAGCACATGGCACGAACCGAAATGACCGAGCAGGAACAGCTTTTCGAGCGTCTGCGCATCGAAGCGAGGCTGCATGATTACTGGCATGACGTAGACCGGAACTGGGGTCGCAATGCCGCTTCCTTCTACACGGAAGACGCTGTGTTCGGCGGCGAGGCGGCGGCTTATAATGGTCGGAAGGAAATCGCGGAATTCTACCAGTATCGGATCGATCGGGGCATCGCGCGGGTGGCGGTTCATGTCGTTACAAATTTTCGCGTGATTTTCGAAGGGTGCGATCGGGCGCTCTCGACCTGGTATCTTTCATCCTATGCCGCCGATGGCGAGCCGCCTTTGCCGACGCATCCGCCAATCGTGCTGGCCATGGTCACGGATCGCTATGAGCGTCAGGGTGATGGCGTCTGGCTCGTCGCTCATCGCAATTTTGACGTGCTGTTCACGGGCGGCACGAAGCCTACGAATCCGCGCGCGCAGTAGCGCATCGAAATGTCGTGATCCCACAACAAGCCCAGGCCGCAGCCGAAAAGCTTGGGGCTATCTTGCCTGCTCGTCGGCATTGGTGGGGAGCTGCTGGAGAGCTTCCTCATCGGGCTCGATGCCCGTGACGGCCACGAGCCGGGCGACGGAGAGATAATGGCCGATACACATCACGATGTTGATGAGCACGGTATCGGAGACATGCACGCGCAAGGCGGCCAGCGCTGCATCGCTCGGCGAGATGTCGCGCACTACCTCATCGGTGAAGCGGGCGACCGCGGCCAGCACGGGATCGAGCCGATCGTAGCGCTCGACATCGATGGCCTCGATCTCGGCATCGCTCAGGCCGGCGGTGCGGGCGAGGCTGAGATGCTGGTGAAGTTCGTAGCGGCTGTCACACAGATAAGCGACGCGCAGAATGGCCGTCTCGCGCACGCGGGGATCGAGATTGGCGGGGTCGGAGATGGCATAGCCGAGACGTCCCGCCGCCTCGAACAGCGCAGGAGAGGCATGGGCGGCCATCCGCACCACGTTGAGCGGTGTGCCGGCCAGCATCTTCCGCACAGTCTCGGGAAGCGTGGAAGGGTCCGGATAGGGGATGCGCGGCATTTACCTCTCCATTTGTTTTATCAGACGAGATGACGTATCTATAAACGATAACGATGTGTCATAAACCATTGATGGTGTCACGTTGAACGAGATGATTTTCGATACGCACGCGCATGTCCTGTCGGCCGATCAGGCGCGCTATCCCTATTCCAGCCTGAGAGGGGGCGCCACCGCGCCTGTCAGCCCGGCCGTCTTTACGGTCGAGCAGCTTGTGGCCGCCATGGACGAGAATGGCGTCGCGCATGCCTGCATCGTCCAGCGCGCCACGCTTTACGGCTATGACAACAGCTATGCGCTGGATGCCGCGGAGGCTTTTCCGGATCGCTTCGTCCCGGTCATCGTGCTGGATGCGCAGGACCAGAGGGCGCCGGAGCAGCTTCGCGATCTGGCGCGTGCGCGCAAGATCGGCGGCCTGCGGATCGTCGCGCCCACGCTGACCGAACATGATACGGATTGGCTGGAGAATGACGAGGCGCTCGCGCTTTGGGGAGCAGCGGCAGATCTGGCGCTGCCGGTCACGGTCATTCTCTATCGTCGCAACAACGAGGCCGGGCGGGCGGCCATGCTGCGGATCGCCCGGCGCTTCCGCACGCTTCCTATTTTGATCGACCATGTCGGCCTGCCGCACGCTTCCACGCCGGAGCGGAACTGGGCGGCCTCGCAGGGGATCGACTATGTGGTTCCGCCGCCGCCGGATTTCGGCATCGCGGACAATCTCGCGGCCTTCGACGATCTGGGCCATGTCCATTTCAAGGTGACGGATATCAATATCGACCGGCTTGAGGACGAGCATTACGACACCGCCGCTTTCGTGCGCGCGCTCACGGATCGGTTCGGCGCCGAGCGGCTGCTCTGGGGATCGGACGTGGGCCAGAGCCCGGCGCCTTATGGCGAGAAGATCGACCGGTTGCGCGTGGCCACGGCGCTGCTGTCCGTCGAGGAAAGGGCGCGCGTGATGGGTGGCACGGCGTTCGGGCTTTACGGGAATAGGGTGCAGGCGAAGGGGTGAGCGCGCGGTGAACTGAACGTTCGCCTGCATATGTCGAAGAATGGGAGAGGGGGAGCAAGTGCAGGAGGCCGAGCCGCCGCTGATCGATTGCCACGCCCATATCTGGGGCGCGGACATGCCGTTCGTGTCGAGCGCGTGGACGCGGCCGGATTATGTCTACGCCGCAGAGGACTTCCTTGCCGATCTCGACGCGCATGGCATCATGTTCGGCGTGGTCGCCGCCGCCAGCCTGTTCGGCACCTATAATGATTATGTGATCCGGGCGCTGCGTGCTCACAAGCGTCTGCGCGGCACCGCGATCCTCGATCCGGCGGTGGACCTCTACACGCTGGAAGCCATGCGGGCGGACGGGATCGTGGGCGCGCGCCTGCAATGGTTCTTCATGGACCCGCTGCCGGACATGGCCGACGATTTGTTCGTGCGCATGTGCGCGCGGCTGCGCGATCTCGACATGCATGTTCACCTGAATATCGAGGGCGCGCGGCTGTATCCCGTCGCGTCCCGGCTGATGGACAGCGGCGTCAAGCTGGTCATCGACCATTATGGCTGGCACGATTTCGGTCCGGGGCTGGAGGCGCAAAGCTATCAGGACATGCTGCGCCTGCTCGATCGGGGCCATGCGTGGGTGAAGCTCTGCTGCGGCCATGTCCGCCCGGATCGCGACCTGCCGCGCGCTTATGCGCAGGATCTCCTCGCGCGCTACGGCCCTGAACGGTTGCTGTGGGGCAGCAACGCGCCGTTCGTCGGGCATGAGGAGAGCGCCAGCTACGCGCTGGTGGTGGAGGAATTCAACGATATCGTGCCGGATGCCGCGATGCGGCGAGCGATCGGCCTGAATGGCTACCGCTTCTATTTCGGTGACTAACGAGAAAGGATCGAACAGGTGTTTAGAGCCCTCCATGGTCGCTTACCGGCCCTTCTGCCTGTGCTGCTGCTTGCGGCCTGTTCCGCCGGCAACGGCAACGGCAACGGCAACGGCAACGGCAGCGCGCCGTCGCCTGCCGCCGAGCCGCGTTTCATGACCGTGGAAAACCCCGCGCTGCGCCTGCACGGCTTCCGCGAATCCTTCGAGATCGCCCCGGTTCTGCTCGCGGCCGAACAGCATTTCCCGCCCGGCGTCTCGATCAAGCGCGGCGGCATTCCCAATCTGGTCGGCACCACAGGCATTGGCGGCTATGGCGATCCGGGCGTTGCCGATATCGCCACGCATGCCGAGACGCAGCTTCTGCGCTTCTCCGTCGCGCGGCCCGACCTGCGAACGATCATGACGGTCACGGAAGGGCTCTATCGCATCGTCGGACGGCGCTCCTCGGGCATCGCCTCGCTGGCTGACCTCAAGGGCAAGCGCATCGCGACGGTGCCCGACACTTCGGCCGAATTCTTCCTGGAGAAGATGCTGGCGACAGTAGACCTGGGGCTGGCCGATGTGACCGTGGTGGGCGACGTTCCGCTGCCGGATATGCCCGATGCGCTCGCAAAGGGGGACGTGGACGCCCTCGCCATCTGGGAGCCGGAATCGGAGAAGGGCGCGCTTGCGCTGGGGGACGATGCCGTCGCCTTCGATGGCGCGGGCGTCTATCGCGAGATCTTCAATCTCAACACGACGCAGGCGGCACTGGCCGATCCGGAGAAGCGCGCGCATATCAAAGCCTTCCTGCGCGCGGTCATCCAGGCCAGCCGGGACATGGCGAAAGATCCGGCGCCCGCTCAGGCGCTGGTGATGCAGATGTCCGGCCATCCGGCCGATGTAGTCGCCGCCGGCTGGCCCCATCATCGCTATCTCGCCGGCCGCGTGCCGGACATTCTCGACGTGCTGGTGGAGGAGGAGCGCTGGCTGGCGGCACGCGAGGATCGCGAGCCGAGGGATCGCGAAACGCTGTCACGGCTGATCGACTATTCCCTGCTCGATGAGATCATGGCAGAGGGTGGCGATGGCAATTAGCATAGGCAAGAAATCATCGTCCGACACGGGAACGGGCGGGGTGATGGCGATCCGGCTCGTCCTCGAGGTGATCGAGGCGCTGGTAACGCATGAATCCGTGGGCGTCACGGAACTGGCCAAGGCGCTGGAGACGACCAAGGCGCGGGTGTTCCGTCACCTGCGCACGCTGGTGGACCAGGGCTATGCCGTGCAGAACATAAGCAGCGAGCGCTATGCGGCGGGCCCCCGGCTCCTTGCGCTCTCCCGCGCGGCGGCGCTGACGCCGCATGACAGCATCCTGCGGCTGGCGCGCCCGACCATGATGCGGTTGCGGGACGAGTTCGGCCACACCGTCAATCTCTCTATCGTCTATGGCGATGCCGCCTCGATCGAGGAGACGCTGCAAGGCAATGCGCTGATCGGCGTGGTCATGCGGACGAACGAGAGTATGCCGCTGCATTCGACAGCCGCGGGCAAGCTCCTGCTGGCCGACCGGCTGGCGATGACCGGCGCGCTGCCGCCCGAGCCTCTCGCGAAGTTCACGGACAATACCATTGTCGATCCCGACTCGCTGCGGATGGAACTCCAGCGCATTCAGGAGCAGGGCTGGGCCGGCGCGCCGGAGGAGACAGTGCTGGGCATCAATGCCCTGAGCGCGCCGGTGCGCGATCATCGCAACGAGCTGGTCGCGATGATCTCCATCCTGAGTTCGATCCAGTTCATTCCCCGTCAGCCGCCCCGCGACCTCGTGGATGCGGTGAAGCGCGCGGGGAACGAACTGACCTCGGCGCTTACGTTCTAAGCCGCGCGGGAGCGGATTCGACGAGGGAGCTGATCTCCCCATCTTGATGGTGCGCGGGGACCGTCCAGCGGTGGAGGGAGCCGCTGTTCCCCTCCTCATGTTTCGCGCACCAGCGGCAATCATGCTTGCCTTCCCGCAACAATGTATTGACAAACAAAATGATGTTTTGAGAGTCGAAACAACAAGATTGGCCCAGGATCGTCGCGAATGGCGGCCCGGGCGGATAATCGGAGGGGATGGACGATGGCTGGAGGCATTGCCACGGCGGATGCGGGGGCCGGGCCTTCCTGGGTCGGCCAGGCGCTCAATGGAGCGGGATCGTGGCGGTTGCGCGGCAAGGCGCCCTATCTCCTCGGCCTGCTCATGCTGTTCGATAGCTGGGACAGTGTGGTCATCGCCTTCACCCTGCCGGCCATCATGGCGGAGTGGCAACTCTCGGCACTGGAAGCGGGCTGGCTGATTTCGGCCGGCTATGGCGGGCAATTCCTCGGCGCGATCCTGTTCGGATCGCTGGCGGAGAAATATGGCCGCTTGCCCGTGCTATGGCTGCTGGTCGTGGCGATGAGCCTGCTCGCGATCGTCTGTGCGCTGACTGGTAGCTACGCCCAATTGATGGGGGTGCGGCTGGTGCAGGGACTGGCCATTGGCGGTGCGCTGCCGGTGGCGATCTGCTATATCAACGAGATCGCGCCGACGGCCACGCGCGGACGCTTCTTCGGCAGTTTCCAGTTCCTGATGACCAGCGGTTTCGGGCTGGCGGCGCTGGCCAGCGTGTGGATCGTGCCCGCTTATGGATGGCGCCCGATGTTCGCGATTGGCGCCGTGCCGCTGCTGCTGTTGCCATTCACGCTCTCGCTGCCGGAGTCGCCGCGCTGGCTGGCGGCGCGAGGCCGGGCGGAGGATGCATTGCGCTCGCTGGCGCGGCTGGGCGGCGCGCCGGGGCAAGTGCCTGAGGACATTGCCGGCACGTCGCTGCAGGCCGCGCCGAAAGTGCCTTTCTCGCTACTGCTGGCGCCGGAACTGCGCGGCCGGACCATCGTTGCGGTCCTGCTCTGGTTCCTCACCTCGCTGGTCTCCTTCGGGCTGGTGACGTGGATTCCATCCATCTACGTCAGCATGTTCGGCATCCCGGTGGCGGATGCGTTGCGCTACAATGCGATCGTCGCAGTCAGCATCTTCATTCTGCCGATCGTGCTGCGCCAGACGATCGACCGCATCGGCCGCCGTCCCCCTGCAATTCTGGGCACGGGAATCGGCGGCCTCGCGCTGCTGGGGCTGGTCTTTGTCGGCAATGACGGCGTGCTGCTGCTCGTTACGCTGGCCATCATCGGGCAGATCGGTATCTCCGCCGGCTCGATGATCCTCTGGCCCTATACGGCCGAGATCTTCGATACGCGCGTGCGCTCGCTGGCGCTGGGCGCAGCGAGCAGCGTGGCGCGCGGGGCCTCGATGCTGACCCCGCTGGTGGTGGGCGGGGTGTTGCAGGTCACGGGCTCCGTGATGCTGGTGTTCGCGATTTTCGGGAGCGCCGCGATCATCGTCGCCTTGCTCTGGCTGTTCGCGACCCGCGAGACCGCCGGGCAAGAGATCGATGATTGAACGTTTGTTGTTTCTCTTAGTGATACGGTGTAACGAAAAATAGAATCGCAGGAGATGCCCGTGACGCCACAACAACGCGCCGTCGAGACCCAGGTCCTTTACATGAACATGGTCGACTATTGGTATCAGGTCGATGTGAAGGGCGGCGCCGGCGTATCGGAGATGTTCGTCGAGGACGGTATCTTCCATGGCGGCGGCAAGCCGCTGGTGGGCCGCCCCGCGATCGAGCAATTCTATACCTGGCGACAGGGCCGGGGCGAGCGGGTCTCACGCCATGTCGTCACCAATTTCCGCGCCGAGTTCAGCGACGAGCGCCATGCGCGTACCCAGTGCGTGATGCTGCTCTATGCGGCGGACGGCCGGCCGGTGCTGCCGAGCGAAGCGCCCATCTTCGTAGGCGACATCGTCGATGATTGCGTGAAGGGTGACGACGGGCAGTGGCGTTTGGTGGAGCGCAATTTCGTGCCATTGTTCATGGGCGGGCAGGCGCCCACATCGCCACCGGATTCAATCGCGGAGACGTTCAACAAGGACGGCGCGGAAGACTGAAGCCCGGCCAGGGTGAGGAGAGGAAGATGACGCAGGCAAGCCCTTCTTCGCGGACGGTGGCCGAGTGGCTGGCCGCGCTGGAGGCGGCGCTGGCCGCGCCGGAGCAAGCGGACTGGTCGGCGCTGTTCGCCGAGGAATGCTATTGGCGCGACCTGGTGGCCTTCACCTGGTCCATCGAGACGATAGAGGGCCCCGAGGCCATTGCGGCGATGGTGCGCCAGCAGGCTCCGCTTGTGGGCGCGCAGGCTTTCACGCCGGACGATCCCGGGCTGCCGATGACGGACGAGATGCAGGGCTGGTTCACTTTCGAGACCGCCACGGCCCGCGCGCGCGGCCATGTCCAGCTTCGGGAAGGCAAAGCCTATATCCTGCTCACCGCCATGACCGAGCTGATCGGCCATGAGGAGATCGGCGGCGCGCGCCGGCCGCAGGGCATCGAGCATGTCGCCGCCAAGGGCCGCAAGACCTGGCTGGACGAGCGCGAGGAGGAAGCGCGCACGCTGGGGTTCAGCGAGCAGCCCTATTGCCTGATCGTAGGCGGAGGCCAGAACGGCCTGATGCTGGCGGCGCGTCTGCGGCGCCTGCAAGTGCCCACGCTGGTGATCGATGCCCACCCCATGCCCGGGGACGCATGGCGCAAGCGCTACAAGTCGCTCTATCTGCATGACCCGATCTTTCTCGATCACTTCCCCTATTTGCCCTTCCCTGATCATTGGCCGCTCTACACGTCCAAGGACAAGATGGCGGACTGGCTGGAAATCTACGCCAAGGCGATGGAGATCGCCTTCTGGGGTTCCACGCGATGCCAGCGCGCGACCTATGACGAGGCGAGCGGGGAATGGACAGTGATCGTCGAGCGGGAGAACGAAGAGATCGTGCTCAGGCCCCGGCAACTGGTGCTGGCGACGGGCCTGTCCGGCGCGCGCTTCATCCCCGACATTCCGGGCGCCGAACGCTTCGAAGGCCAGCAATATCATGCCGCCGATCACGAGGGCGGTGCAACGCTGGCCGGCAAGCGCGCCATTGTCATCGGCTCCAACAATTCGGCGCATGATATCTGCGTGGACCTCTGGGAGAATGATGCGCAGGTCATCATGATCCAGCGCTCGCCCACCATCGTGGTTCGCGCGAGCACGATGCAGGAAGGCGCAAAGAGCCTCGCTTATGCCGACCCCCGCATGGAGACAGAATTCGCGGATCTGATGGGCGCGACCATGCCGTTCCGGCCCCGGCTGGCGGCAGAGAAAGCCTTCACCGGTTATCTGCGCCAGATCGACGCGCCTTTCTACGAGCGGCTGGAGAAGGCCGGCTTCCTTGTGGGCCATGGGGAGGATGAGACGGGGTTCTTCATGGCCTATTACCGGCGCGCCGCGGGCTATTATATCGACGTAGGCGCATCGGACCTGATCGCGGACGGCGAGATCGCGGTGCAGGTGGGCGAGATCGGCGAGATCCTGGAGGACGGCGTGCGCATGGCGGACGGCACGGTCCTGCCCGCCGATCTGATCGTCTATGCGACCGGCTATCACTCCATGAGCCGCTGGATGAGCGAACTCATCTCCCCTGAGGTGGAGCGCAAGGTCGGCCGATGCTGGGGCCTCGGCTCCGGCACGCAGGGCGATCCCGGCCCGTGGGAAGGCGAATTGCGCAATATGTGGAAGCCGACGGCGCAGGAAGGGCTCTGGCTCCAAGGCGGCAATCTCATGCAGGCGCGCTTTCATTCGCTGCATCTGGCCTTGCAGATCAAGGCGCGCCACGCCGGGCTGCCAACGCCGGTCTGGCATGCGGAGCGGACGCGGGTAAGGGCTCCCGAGCCGGCGTTCTAGGCGGCGTGGACAAATTCAAGCTCGGCTTTATCCCCCTTGGAAGAGGAGTGTCTGCGGAAATCTCTCCGTTCGCCCTGAGCTTGTCGAAGGGCTGTTCTTCTTCCTTCGACGCCGCTGAA
>Ga0160433_100251_pt1 | contig 37567 bp, 33 predicted proteins | sample HID1972K_E0MG_FD_108235 | JGI IMG/M metagenome (GOLD analysis project Ga0160433, IMG submission 108235) | Enriched pill bug-associated microbial communities from UW Madison campus, WI, USA - HID1972K_E0 MG | ecosystem: Host-associated > Arthropoda: Insects > Digestive system > Unclassified ...
CATAACTGTCCGTCTGCACGCCGGGGCGGACATCGTCCCGTGCTTCCTCGGTCGATCTCAGATCGTCGGGCAGCACCACGCCTGCCTTGAGTTCCACGCGGTCGCCCGAGATGCTTTCCACGCAATCCAGATCGAGATGGTGGTGGCGGCCGTCCTGAGAATCCGTGCGGGTCAGCTTGATGAGATCGCCCTCGATGCTATCGACCGTGCCTACGTGACGGCCGGTCGCATCGGTGACTTCCATATGCTCCTTGATGCGCCATTTCTCGAACATCATTCTCTCCTTTCCTACGAGATTACAATGGGAAAACGGCCGCGCCAGGAGAGTGTTCCAGCGGTGTGGACAGGCCGGCCTGTCCTCGCCACGCCCTGTCTGAGGAGCGCCCACCGCACGGTCCATTGGACAGCGGGGCCGAGGCGCACTACCTTCAGGAGAGGCTTTCGGGAAGCAGGCGGGATCATGACCAGAGGCATCTTCATGCAGATCATCAGGCGGCGAAGCCAGGGTGAGAAGGTGCAGCCTCTGGCGATGGTGGCGCGCTGGCAGAACCGCCGGTGACGCCGGCCGCGCTCGTCATGGCCTGCGTGGCGGCAACCTCGGCACTGGGCGGCGGGATCATGCTCGCGCGGCGGGCGCGCACGCCGCAGGGCGTCTATGGCAAGCGCATCGCAGCGACCATGGCGCTCTCGTTCGCGCTCATCCTCGCTCTCTTCGCCTGGGGTCTGGAGCGTGCGGCCAGCGGAACCCGAGAGCCTCCGCCACACGCGGGAAAGTCAAGACCGGCGGACTAAAATTTACTCCGGGCGAACGCCCTACATAACCCTAGACATTGTGGTGGATTGGCGTAGCATCCCCCTCATCTAGTTTTCAGTGCCATATTGACCGTCAATCGCGGAGCCCCCGAAAATGCCGCTTCTTCAAGCCTCCAAGGTCTACAAGCCCTTCGAATATCCCTGGGCTTACGAATATTGGAAGCGCCAGCAGCAGGTGCACTGGATGCCCGAGGAAATCCCGCTGGGCGAGGATTGCCGGGACTGGGCGCAGAAGCTCAGCGAGCATGAGCGCAACCTGCTCACCCAGATCTTCCGCTTCTTCACGCAGGCGGACGTGGAAGTGCAGGATTGCTACCACGAGAAATACGGTCGCGTGTTCAAGCCGACCGAGGTCAAGATGATGCTCACGGCCTTCTCCAACATGGAGACGATCCACATCGCGGCCTACAGCCACCTGCTCGACACCATCGGCATGCCCGAGAGCGAATACAGCGCGTTCCTCGAATATCAGGAAATGCGCGACAAGCATGATTACATGCAGGGCTTCGGGGTAGACAACGACGAGGACATCGCCCGCACGCTCGCCATGTTCGGCGGCTTTACCGAGGGGATGCAGCTCTTCGCCAGCTTCGCCATGCTCATGAACTTCCCGCGCTTCAACAAGATGAAGGGCATGGGCCAGATCGTGAGCTGGTCCGTGCGCGACGAGAGCCTGCACTGCGAGGGCATCATACGCCTGTTCCACGCTTTCGTGGCCGAGCGCGGCTGCCTCACCAAGGCCGTGAAGGAAGATATCATCGACTGCGCGCAGAAGATGGTGCGGCTGGAGGACTCCTTCATCGATCTCGCTTTCGAGATGGGGCCGGTGCCGGGCATGACCGCCAAGGAGATCAAGCGCTACATCCGCTACATCGCGGACTGGCGATTGAGCCAGCTCGGCTTCCAGCCCATCTACATGATCGAGGAACACCCGCTCCCCTGGCTCACCCCGCTGCTCAATGGCGTGGAGCATGCCAACTTCTTCGAGACCCGCGCCACGGAATATTCGAAGGGCGCCACGCGCGGCACCTGGAACGAAGTGTGGGACAGCTTCGACCGCCGCAAGAAGCTGCGCGCCAACGACGGCGAAGGCGAGCGCGATGGCGACGAGGATATGTTCTCGCGGGCTGGCGTAGCGGCGGAGTGAGATGGCACGGACGGGCGGTGACAGTCCCGCTGCCGTGCCAGACAAGCTTGGCCCCCAAGCCTGACGCCGGAAACTGATCTGCCAATCAAGATGGATTGCGACGTTGCGCGCCGCGCGGAATTTCAGCGCGCGGCCAGATCGGTCAGTGCACTGCGGCCGAGGATGTTACCGGGCGGATCGTAGCGGCAGACCAGCAGGTCCAGCTCGAGATTGGCGACGAGCGCGCACCCGACATGGCGCGTGGTGCTCCAAATGATCTGCGAATAATGGCCAACGTCCGCCCAGTTCCCGCTGCGCGAGACATCCGGCATCGGCCTGTCTACATAAAGAGCGCGCTCTTCCAGCCAGCTTTTCGTCATTTCCGTGTACGCGAACGCATCGCGCGTACCGGCCCAGAGGTTTTCGCCATGGCGACCATCCCCGCCACCCTTGCCATGAGCAGCCACCGGATCGGGCTCCGCGGACAGGCGGTAAGCGCTCAGCGCCGCATGGGCGGCTAGTTCCGCGCTCCACGCAAGGGGCGGAACACCGCGTGCCCGGCGCTCGATATTATGGGCAGCCAACATGCTCTCACGCAGGACCGCATCGTCGCGCTCCATGAGCGCTTCCGCAGACACCTGCGCCCGGAGCGGCGCATAAGAAGGCCATAACGCCAGAAGCGCAACGATCGCCAGGACGAGCCGGCGCCCTGCTGTCAGCCCTACAAACATCGCCATCGCCTATAGCACTCCCGGCCATGACGGCCAGCGATCAATGAGCCGCCCTCGGCAGATGATATGCGATCAGCGGTTAACCGATGGTAACGCGCGGACAGGCGGGGGATAGCTGACTTTCCCGCTCACCACGTTATAGCGGCAGCCATGGCCTCCCCCGCGCCACTTGCCCTCTACATCCATTGGCCCTTCTGCGTGGCCAAATGTCCTTATTGCGACTTCAACAGCCATGTCCGCGAAGCCATCGACCAGGAGGCATGGCGCGCGGCATTGCTGACGGATCTGGCGCATGAGGCCGCGCTGCTGCCCGGCCGGACCTTGGACTCCATCTTCTTCGGTGGCGGAACACCCTCGCTGATGCCGCCCGAGACGGTCGCAGCGCTGATCGACGCCGCCGGCGGCCACTGGCGGTTTGCCGACGATATCGAGATCAGCATGGAGGCCAACCCCAACAGCGCAGAAGCCGCCCGCTTCGCGCAGGTCACGGCGGCCGGCGTCAATCGTCTTTCGCTGGGATTGCAGGCGCTCGACGATGCCGCGCTGCGCTTCCTGGGCCGCGCGCATGACGTGGCAGAAGGGCTGGCGGCCCTGGATGCCGCGCAAAGCAGCGCGAAGCGCGTGAGCATCGACCTCATCTATGCCCGGCCTGGCCAGAGCGAGGCGGACTGGGAAGCCGAACTGACCCGCGCGCTCGCGTTCGGCACCGATCATCTCTCGCTCTACCAGCTCACCATCGAACCGGGCACGCGCTTTGAGACCGATGTGCGGCGCGGCGACCTTACGCCAGCCGACCCGGATCATGCCGCCACGCTTTTCGAGCAGACACAGGCCATGACGGCAGCCGCCGGCCGCGCAGCCTATGAGATCTCCAACCATGCCGCGCCGGGGCAGGAGAGCCGGCACAATCTGACATACTGGCGCTATGGCGATTATGCAGGCGTCGGGCCCGGCGCGCACGGACGGCGCGGCGACATGGCCACGGTGCGCCACCGCAAGCCAGAGAACTGGATGAGCGCGATCACCCGCAACGGCCATGGCCTTGCCGAGGAGCGCGCCCTCCCCGCTCCGGAACGGGCCGGGGAAGCACTGATGATGGGCCTCAGGTTGGCCGAGGGCGTGGACCTCTCGGACATCGCCGCACGCACCGGCGCGAACCCGACACAGCTGGTTGACGTACAGGCCGTGGCGCGTTTGGCGGATCATGGGCTGCTGCGGCAGAGCGGCACCCACTTGCAAGTGACGCCGGCCGGGATGTTGCTGCTCGACGCGATCCTTGCCGAGATCGTGACAGGCTGACGGGGAGGCGGGACGATGTGCGTTCTGGCCTTCGCATGGCAAGCCCATCCCCGCTGGCGGCTCGTCATGGCCGGCAATCGTGACGAACTCCATGCCCGCCGCGCCGCGCCTCTCGCGCGCTGGCAGCAGCCCGACCATGTCATCGCCGGGCGCGATCTCGAAGCGGGCGGCACCTGGCTCGGCGTCTCGGAGCAGGGCCGCATGGCCGTCATCACCAATCTGCGCGGCTTTGACCCGCCACTGCCGCAGCGTGCTTCGCGTGGCGCGCTGGTCATGGATCTGCTGAGCGAAAGCACGCAAGCGAATGATCCGGCCGACTTCAATCCATTCAACCTGATCTTCGCGGATCGGGAGCAGGCTCACTTCCTCACCAATCGGCCCGAGCCCGCGCAGACGAAGCTGGGGCCCGGCGTCTACGGTCTCTCGAACGGCGGGCTGGACGAGCCATGGCCCAAGACCATGCAGCTCAAGGCCGCTCTGCTCGATTGGATCGTGCAGGAGATCGACGCACCCGAAGCCTTACTCGACATACTCTCCAGCGAAACGCTGCCGGATTTCGGTCTCGCGCCCCGCACGCCATCGGACGTGCCGCAGGAGCCGAGCCTCTCCCCGATCTTTATCCGCAATCCCGTCTATGGCACCCGGTGCAGCACCGTTATCGCCATCGACACGGCCGGCATGGGCCGCATCATCGAACGGCGCTTCACGGCCGAAGGCGCATCGGCCGGCGAGACGGAACTCTCCTTTCGCTGGCCCAGCTGACGTCTGAGCGCAGGCGCACATTTTCCCTAATCGACCGTTCAGCAAAAAAGGCGGATGAAGGTTCTGCCGTCCCGCCGAGTCTGCTCGTTTCCGAAGACGGCGTCCACTCGTGGGGAGTTGACACATGACAGCATCATTTTCCGTGCCATCCGGCTTCGGCCTCACCGCCGCCTGCGCTTTTGCCCTGCTCAGTTCAACCAGTGCTCAGGCGCTTCCACTCAACAGCCTCAAGGGGCAAGGGCTCGACCATATCTACGGCAGCTATGCGCCGGGCGGAAACTGCGCGAGAGAGCCTCGCCTCACCATCGCGGACAATGGCATCACGTTCCGCGCGCTTGGCCGGGAGGTCACGCAGCAGCGCGTCGAATATGCCGCCTCCTTCCTGGGGCCGAGCTATGAAGGCATCATGGCCGTCTTCTTTCCCTTTCCGGTCAGCGACAGCGACTTCGGCCGGGTGCTCATGTTCGTGAACGACGAGGAGAAGCGCGGCATCATCCGCTTCGACGCCGATCGGGCGCCCGGACAGCGCGCCGATCCTTTCCATACCGCTTTCACCGGGGGCGGACTCTTCGCGCTCTGCAAGGGCACCGCGCCCGCCAACACGCCCGAGCCACCCCAGCCCGAGGCGGCGGTCCCCGTGCCCGGTACGCCCGCCGAATGGACCAACCTGCCCGGCCTCGTCGGCAAATATCCGGGCAGCTATGCTGCGGACAATATCGACCTGTTCGACAAGGGCGCGATCGCCGCGGCGCTCAACGCGCTGCTCGGCGCGAAGATGGAGGTGCTCAAAACCAATCTCTCAACCGTCGGCCCGCTCCGGCGGCAAGGCAATCTCTATTATATCATCGGTAACGCCCCCCATCGCGGTGGCGAGGATCAAGCCTATGTGCTGATCGACCCGACCAAGCGCGCCATGCAGGTCGGCCTGTGGGAGAAGGGCCGGCTCACTGTTCATGCGCCAGCGTCTGGACGCTTGCCCGTGCCGCCCGACATCGCGACGATGCTAGACAACAGTCCGCCAGAAACCGCGAATGCCGCGCCCGGCACGCCTTGGGAAGTGCTCCCTGTGCAGGGCCGCGCGCCGGTTGCCTATGTGGAAGCGGCTGCCTCGCCCAGCATCACGTCCTTCACTTTCTATTGCGAGAACGCTCGGCCTTACATGGCCATGCTGCTCGGCAAAGGCGCAGCGGGCAACAGCCTTACCGTCACCTGGAATTTCGCGGGGCGGCTGGTCAACATCCCGGCCAACCGGGGCAATCGCGAAGGCACTTACTGGGTAGGCGGCATCGCCGGCACGCCCCTGCTCCAGCACATCATGACCCAGAAGGAGTCCGCATATCTGCGCCTGAACGGCCGGCTGGAAGGCGAGGCCTCGCTCGCCAATGCTACCGCCACGCTCCGCACTGCGATGAAGGGATGCGTGCAGCTCTAGGCGATGACGCTCCCTCCCCCGTTCGCCCTTCGACAAGCTCAGGGCGAACGGGGAGATTTCTGTCCCAAGCCGCAGCCGGGCTTATTCGCCCGATACCGGGAAGCCGCGCTTGCGGAGCAGGGCGTCAACATCGGGATCACGTCCACGGAAATCGCGATAGGCCGCGGCGCGGTCGGTCTCGTTGCCGGTGGAGAGCAGGATCTTGTTGAACCGCGCCGCCAGCTCCGGGTTCCAGACGTCGCCCGCTTCCTCGAACGCCGCCCAGGTATCCGCGTCCATCGTCTCGGACCAGAGATAGCTGTAGTAGCCCGCCGAATAGGCGTCAGACGAGAAGAGGTGATTGAAGTGCGGCAAGCGGTGCCGCATGATCACTTCCCTCGGCATCCCGATCTCGGCCAGCGTCTCGCGCTCGAAGGCGTCCACGTCCGTCACCGGCGCTGCCCGGTCGTGCATCTTCATGTCCACGATGGCGGAGGAGAGATATTCGACGGTCGCGAAGCCCTCGTTGAAGGTCTTGCTCGCCTCGATCTTGTCCACCAGTGCCTGCGGGATCGGTTCGCCCGTCTCGAAATGCGTGGCATAGGTCTGCAGCACATAGGGCGTGAGCAGCCAGTTCTCGTTCACCTGGCTCGGATACTCGACAAAATCGCGCGGTGTGGTGCCAAGGCCCGGCCATGTGATGTCGTAGCTCAGATAATGCAGCGCATGGCCGAACTCGTGGAACAGGGTGGTGGCATCGTCCACGCTGATGAGCGCCGGCTTGCCCTCACTGCCTTTCGCGAAGTTGTTGTTGTTGGAAGCGAGCACATACTCATTGCCGTTGAGATGATCCTGGCCCTTGTAGGTCGTCATCCACGCGCCCGAGCGCTTGCCGGAGCGCGCCCAGGTATCGAGGTAGAACAGACCCACCACCTCGCTGCCGCGCGTCACCTCATAAGTGCGCACATCGGGGTGGAACACGGGCACCTTGCCGGTGTTCTCGGTGAACTTGAAGCCATAGAGCTTGTCCGCCGCATCGAACATCGCGGCGACCATCTTGTCGAGCTGGAAATAGGGTTTGATCTCGTTCTGATCGAGATCGTACTTCGCCTTGCGGACCTTCTCGGCATAGAAGCGATAGTCCCAGGGTTCGATGGTGATCTTCTGCCCCTGCCCGGCCGCCGCTTCGGCATCGGCGATGGCCTGCATGTCCGCCACTTCCTCGCGCACGCGGGCGACCGCCGCGGGCCACACCTTCATCATCAGCGCCATCGCCTTTTCCGGCGTGCCGGCCATGGTGTCGCGCATCCGGTAATGGGCATGGTTCTGGAAGCCGAGCAGCTTCGCCCGCTCCGCGCGCAAGGCGACGATCTTCGCGATTGTGGCGTTGGTGTCGTTCTCATCGCCATTGTCGCCGCGATTGGCGAAGGCCGTGAACACCTTCTCGCGCAGGTCGCGCCGCGTCGAATTCTCCAGGAAGGGCTGCACATAGGAGCGAGTGTTGACCAGCACCCATCCCTGCACATCATGGGTTTGCGCGGCCGACTTCATCGTCGCGACGAAGTCGGCGGGCAGGCCTGCAAGGTCCGCCTCGCTGGCGAAGGTGATATAGTTCTCCTCGTCGGCTAGCACCTTGTTCTGGAAGTCGCTGAACTGCTGGGCCAACTCAGTCTCGATGCGGATCAGGTCCTTCTTCTGCGCGGCGTCCAGCATCGCGCCATTGGCCACCAGATCGTCAAAAGTGCGGGTGAGCAAGCGCATCTGCTTCTCGTCCAGCCCCAGCGTATCGCGCCGGTCATGCAGCGCCTTCACCCGTGCGAAATAACGCGGGTCCAGCGTCAGCTCGTTGTAGAAGGCGCTGAGCTTGGGGCTCCACTCGCCCTGGATCGCGCGGATCTGGTCGTTGGAAAGATTGGAGACATGGACGCCCCAGATCGGCATCACCCGCGCATCGAGCGTTTCCATCTGCAAGGCACGGATCGTGTTGTCGAAGGTGGGCACCTCCTTGCTGCCCAGCACGGTGTCGAACTCCGCCTTGATGGATGTCATCATCGCTTCGAACGCGGCGGGAAATTCAGCCGGATCCACCTTGTCCCACGCGGGCACGCCATCATAGGGGCCGGTCCATTCCGCAGTGATACCGTTGGTCGTCTGGGTCATGGCGGGTGTTGCAAGCGTGAAGGCAATCGCCGTCAACGGGGCAAGAATATGCTTGGAAGGCATTTGGGAAGAACCTCGATCCTGGGGAAAACGCATGTCGCGTCGCATGGCTCGGACAATATCGGCTGTCCGCCTCGTTGCAAGTATTTGCACGCTCTCTCCCACCGTTCGCCCTGAGCTTGTCGAAGGGCGAACGGTGGAGCAGGGAAGCACCGGCCCTCACGAAACGAAACGCCCCGGAAGGAACCATTCCCTCCGGGGCGCCGGTTAGTCAGTGACGGCGGATCAGGCCGCCTTGGCCTGCTCCTCACTGGGCGCAAGCCGGATCAGATAGTCGAACGCCGAGAGCGCGGCCGTCGAGCCCTGCCCCATGGCAATGACGATCTGCTTGTAAGGCACGGTCGTGCAGTCGCCCGCCGCGAAGATGCCCTCGTGGTTGGTATGAGCCCGCGCATCCACCTCGATCTCGCCGCGATTGGAAAGGCCGATGGCGTCAGTCAGGAACTCGGTGTTCGGCACGAGGCCGATCTGGACGAATATGCCTTCCAGCTCCACCAGATGCGATTCTTCGCTGTCCCGGTCCTTGTAGGTGAGGCCGATCACCCGCTCGCCGTCGCCATGCACTTCGGTCGTCAGGGCCGATGTGATGACGGTGACGTTGGGCATGCTGTGCAGCTTGCGCTGGAGCACCGCGTCGGCACGCAACTGGCTGTCGAACTCGATCAGCGTGACGTGCTTCACGATGCCTGCGAGATCGATCGCCGCCTCGACGCCGCTATTGCCGCCGCCGATTACCGCGACGCGCTTGCCCTTGAAGAGCGGCCCGTCGCAGTGGGGGCAATAAGCCACGCCCTTGTTGCGATAGTCGTCCTCACCGGGCACGTTCATCTGCCTCCAGCGCGCGCCGGTGGCGAGGATCACGGCTCTGGCCTTGAGCGTGGCGCCGCTTTCCAGTTCCACTTCCGCGAGGCCACCCGGCGTACGGGCGGGCACCAGCTTCTTCGCCTTCTGCACGTTCATCACGTCGACCTCATAGTCCTTGACGTGCTCTTCCAGCGCGGCGGCGAGCTTCGGGCCTTCCGTGTGCGGCACCGAGATGAAGTTCTCGATGGACATGGTGTCCAGCACCTGACCGCCGAAGCGCTCGGCGACGATGCCGGTGCGGATGCCCTTGCGAGCGGCATAGATCGCGGCCGCAGCACCGGCTGGTCCGCCGCCCACCACGAGCACGTCGAACGGCTCCTTGGCGGCGATCTTTTCGGCAGCGCGGGCGACGGCGCCCGTGTCCAGCTTGGCGATGATCTGCTCGACATCCATGCGGCCCGAGGCGAAGACCTCGCCGTTCAGATAGACGGTCGGCACAGCCATCACCTTGCGTGCATCCACTTCCGCCTTGAACAGCGCGCCATCGATGGCGACGTGTTTGATGCGCGGATTGAGCACACTCATCAGGTTGAGCGCCTGCACCACATCCGGGCAGTTCTGGCAGGAGAGGGAGAAATAGGTCTCGAACAGATAGTCGCCATCCAGCGCCTTGATCTGCTCGATCACGTCCGCATCCACCTTGGGCGGGTGGCCACCGACTTGCAGCAGCGCCAGCACGAGCGAGGTGAATTCATGGCCGAGCGGGATGCCCGCGAAGCGCACGCCGATGTCCGTGCCCGTGCGGCGGATGAGGAAACTGGGTTTGCGCGCATCGCCTTCATCGGCGGCAAGCGTCACCAGATCGCTGAGGCCGGCAATCTCTTCGAGAAGCTGGCGCAATTCCGAGCCCTTGGCGCTGTCGTCCAACGACGGCACCAGCTCGATGGGCAGCTTGATGTTGGCCATATAGGCCTGAAGCTGTGTCCTGACGGCGGTGTCCAACATGAAAATCGCTCCAATAGCTCAGATGTTTTCGACGATAGGGGGTTCGGCATCCGGGACCTTGCGAACAAGGCCCCGAACCCGAAAACGCGGTGTCCCGCTTAGATCTTGCCGACCAGGTCGAGCGAAGGCGCGAGGGTCTTCTCGCCTTCTTCCCACTTGGCGGGGCAAACCTCGCCAGGGTGGCTCACCCAATATTGCAGGGCCTTGATCTTGCGGAGCAGTTCGGCGGCGTTGCGGCCAACGCCCTCGGGCGTGACTTCAACGAGCTGAATGGTGCCCTCGGGATCCACGACGAAGGTGCCGCGATCGGCCAGGCCAACGCCTTCACGCAGGATCTCGAAATTGTTCGAGATGCTGTGGTTCTGGTCGCCCAGCATGTAATAGTTGATCTTGCCGATGGCCGGCGAGGTGTCGTGCCAGGCCTTGTGCGAGAAATGCGTGTCGGTCGAAACCGAATAGACCTCGACGCCCATGCCCTGAAGGGTCGGGTATATGTCAGCCAGGTCTTCCAGCTCGGTCGGGCAGACGAAGGTGAAGTCGGCCGGGTAGAAGAAGAAGACGGCCCATTTGCCCTTCACATCGGCTTCGGTGACGTCGACGAACTTGCCTTCCTTGAAAGCGGTGGCGGAAAACGGCTTGATCGGGGTGTTGACGAGATTCATGTCGGCTCCTCTGCAGAATTGACGCGCCAAAGATACGCGCTCGTCTGTCAGAAGCAAAATTGATTAATCTCAAGCCAAAAATCGAATTTATCGATCTATGGCTTTCCGCCGAATGCGAGTCAAAACTAGATCTACCGGCCCCGTCGCGTGCCCGCTCGACCGGATAAGGAGCCCTCCTACTCTCCACCCTCTTCCTCCAGCAGCGTCCTTGCCTGCTGGTTGAGATAGGCCCGGATGCCTTCCGCCTGCTCCGGCGTCAGATAGTCCTTGAAGCTCGCCATGCCGTTCTGCGCCAGCGCGCCGCCGATCACGACCTGCTGCCACAGATTCTTGTCGGCGATCATCGCCGAGCGCTTGAGATCCGGGTTGACCGGCCCGCCATGACAGATCTGGCAGAACTGGTAGAAGAACTTCTGCCCGGTGGCGATCTGCGCCGCGGTGAAGCGCTCGTTGCTCGGACTCGGCGTGGCGAGCGGGATAGGCGTGTGCGGCGGCAGCTTGGCCTTGCCGTTGAGCTTGAACGCCACGACCAGCCCATTCGGCATCCGCTCCCGCATGAACGGCGTGCCGGAGGCCATGCCCATGGAGCCGCCATAGCCGGCCATCACCGCGATATATTGCTCGCCATTCACGCGATAGGTGATCGGCCCGGCCAGCACGCCGCGATGAGTCTGGAAGGACCAGAGCTTCTTGCCGCTGTCCGCGCTATAGGCCTCGAAATCGCCCTTCGCCGTGCCCTCGAAGACGAGATTACCGGCGGTGGCGAGCGTGCCGCCATTCCACGGCCAGTCGCGCTCCACTTCCCACACCGGCTTCTGGGCGACGGGATCGTAAGCGACGAGCTTGCCCTTCACCATGCTCTCGAGCGCCTTGCGCCGCCCTTCCACCGTATCCGGCATCCCCGGCATCGCCGGGGGATCAAGGAAGGATACCGCCGTGTTCCAGCGCCCTTCATGGATTTCGAACGGGTCAGCATCGCCATAGACCAGCGGATGCTCCATCGCCGGAATGTAGACGAGGCCGGTCTTGGGCGAATAGCTCATCGGCATCCAGGCATGGGCGCCGATGCCCGAGGGGATGATGAGCGCCGCGCTTTCCTCATAACGCACGCCCGGCTTCTCGATAGGCCGCCCGGTCTTGAGGTCGATGCCCTCCGCCCAATTCTGCCGGGCATAGGGCTGCGCGGAGATCAGCTTCCCGTTGGTGCGGTCGATCACGTAGAAGAAGGCGTTCTTGGGCGCCTGCATCAGTACCTTGCGTTCCTTCCCGTCGATGGTCAGATCCGCCAGCATGATCTGCTGCGTGGCGGTGTAATCCCACGTCTCACCGGGATTGAGTTGGTAATGCCACTTATAGGCCCCGGTATCGGGATCGAGCGAGACGATGGAGGCGAGGAACAGATTGTCCCCCTGCCCCGCGCTGCGCCATTTGTGGTTCCAGGGCGAACCGTTACCCACGCCGACGAGAAGCTGATTCAGCTCCTGATCGTAGACCACGCTATCCCACACGGTGCCGCCGCCGCCCAGCTTCCAGTAATTCTCGCCATACCAGGTGGGGCGGGCCAGCTTTTCGAGGATTTCGTCAGATGCAGCGCCATCCGGACCGTCCGCCGGATTGCCCGGCACGGTATAGAAGCGCCACACCAGCTTGCCGGTGTTGGTATCATAAGCCGAGACGTAGCCACGCACGCCCAGCTCCGCGCCGCTGTTGCCGATGATCACCTTGTCGCGCACCACACGTGGCGCCATGGTGATGGTGTAGGGCTTGGCCTGATCGACCGTGACGGTCTCCCACACCTTTTGGCCGGTCTTCGCGTCGATGGCGATCAGCCGCCCGTCGATGGTACCGACATAGACCCGGCCCTTCCACACCGCGACACCGCGATTGACCACGTCGCAACAGGCATGGACTGCCTTCGCGCCGTCATTCTCCGGATCGAACTGCCAGAGCTGCTCCCCGGTCGCGGCATTGATCGCCACCACCTTGGACCAGGCCGTCGAGGTGTACATCACCCCATCGACCACGATGGGCGTGCCTTCCTGCCCGCGCGCAGTATCCAGCTCCAGCGCCCACGCGAGACTCAGCTCGCCGATATTGCCGTCATTGATCTGGGTGAGTTCGGAATAACGCTGCTCGTCATAGGTCCGGCCGTAGGTCAGCCAATTGTCAGCATCGCTCGCCGCTGCTTCCAGCCGGGCCTGATCGATCGCGCCGGGACCCTCGGCCGCCTTGTCGCCATCAGTGCCACACCCCGCAAGCGCCGCCACCGCGAGCGCTATCGACATCATGCGGACAGACTGCCACGCCATTCCGGTCCCCTCCATCTCAGGCTTTTTTTGCCGAGTTCATTCATCCGATGTTTGCAGGTCAAGGGATTGCCCGCAAGCAATCCCCTCCCCCTTTTTCATCCGCCTATGCTCAGAATTTGAACGTAGCGCCCATGTAGAAGCGGCGGCCGTTCATATCGTAGAAATAGGCGTTGAACGGACTTGCACCCACGCCGTTGGCCAGTGCGGCCTCGGTGTTGTACTCGACCAGCGGCGGCGCCTTGTCGAACAGGTTGTCGACGCCCCAGCGCAGCGTCGCATCCCTCGTAATCGCGAATGAGCCGTTCAGGTTGAACAGATCATAAGCGGGCGATCCGGCAAAGGTCGTGTCGTTGTTCGACGTGTAGGTGAACGACTTCGCCGCAGGCAGATGCTGCCATTGTAGGGCGACAGACACCGGTCCGGCCGAATAGCTGAAGGTGTTCAGCATCTTCCAGCGAAAGGAACCGGGGTTGAGGCCGTTCTCGGCAATGGCCGCGCTTCCTGCCGGGCCAAGCGTCCCGGCATATTCGACCAGTTCGCCGGCCGCGCCCGCGGAAGCCGGCAGCGGTGCCGACTTAAGCGAGAGCAGATAGTTGAACACAGAATTGACGCTGAACGTGCCGGGGCCGACAGGGAAGGCCCAGTCGAGCTGCACGTCGATGCCGGATGTGCGGAAGCGACCATTGTTCAAATACGTCACCTGCACATTGCCCAGCGCGCCATCGCCCGCCACGCGACCGATCGCCTGACAGAAGGGGTTCGCCGCCGCCGCCGCCGGATCGCTTGAAATATCCGGGTTGAACGTCGGGTCGAAGCACTGGCGCTGGGCCGTATCGAGCGTAAGCGGCCCGATCGCGTCGTCCACCTTGATATTGTAATAGTCCACCGTCAGCCGCAGACGGCTCAGCCATTCGCTGCTGGCCGTGGAGCTGAGCACAGCGCCCAGCGTCCAGGTCTTGGCTTTCTCCGGCTGCACCGTCGGGTTGCCAACCAGCGTGGGGAAGGCAAAGGCCGGCCCCTGCGCCATGGAGAATTGCGGAGTGGAGTAGAAGATGTCCGCCGTGCCCGGAATGGCGTTGTCCATCAGGATTTCGCACACCGCGCGCACATTAGCGTGGTTCGCGTTCACCGCATCGTTGGCAGACCAGCCGAGCGTATTGTTCAACCGGCAGACGTCGCCGCCGCCAGCCGCGGTGAAGGTCTGCTGTGGCGCGAGATACAGTTCCGCGATGTTGGGCGCACGAACGGCCTTGTTATAGCCGCCGCGAATCCTCAGGAAGTCAGTAACTTCCCAATCCGCCATGGCCTTCCAGGTGAAGGCATTGCCGGTGGTGTTATAGTGCGAGTTGCGAGCGCCCAGGTTCAGCTCCAGCCGCCGGATGAGCGGCAGATCGGCCAATAGCGGAACCAGCAATTCTCCATAAAACTCGTCCACGCGGATCAGGCCCGATGAATCGCCGCTGGGATAAATGCCGATCGCCTGATCGTTGAAGGAGACGCCCTGCGAGGTCAGCGTATCGTTCAGGAACTCATAGCGGTTCTGGCGATGGCTGGCGCCCACGGCGGCCCGGACTTCGCCAGCCGGCAGGGAAAACAGACTGCCCTGCGCGTTCGCCTCGAAGACGGTCTGCTGCATGACGGCGCGGTTCTTGAGGTCCGCCCGAACCGCGTCGATGCAGTCCTGCGAAATCGGCGCCGACTTGTCGAACGGATTGAACCCGCTCGTACAGGTCGCCATGGCACCGCCGAAACCGCCGAACGAAGCATTACCCTGCCCCTGGAAGCCTGCGCCCCAATTGGGCGACTGGATCACGGCGCGGAACCGTTCCAGCGAGGCTGTGCCGGTGATGAGCGCGCTCGTCTCCGATTCACCTTGCGAGGCATAGGCTTCCCAGGTCCAGTCCGTGCCCGGCACGCTGCCTTCGAGGCCCGCCACCAGATTATAGGTGAACACGTCCGTCCGCGCCTCGCGGTTGGCGTAGTTCATGTAGTAAGTGAGCTGCCATGGCGCGGTCGGGTCGGCGCGTGAGCCGAGCAACCCGGCCAGTTCGTCCGGAATCTCCCGGCCATCGACCGGAATGAGCGCCGACCAGCCGTTCACCGATGGCGAGGGTTGTTGCACCGTGTGGGTCTGCACGCGCGTGAAGGTGCCCTGCATGAACAGGCCGACCCAGTCGTTGATCTCGTAATTGCCGCGCGCATAGAGATTGTAGCGGTTGAGCGGCAGAACCAGCAGTTCGTCCAGGAAGTTCTGGCCAAGCGTGCCATCGCCATGGCGCTTCCACTTGAGCCCGGTCAGATCCTCGTTGAAGCGACCAGCGCCGCCAACCTCGCTCTGAAAAAAGCCGGTGAAGGCCGTGCCATCCCTGTTGAAATAGAGACGGCCGCCATTGCCCACCACGCCTGCTCCGAACAGCGCGTCGACCGCACCTTGCGTCGGATTGTTACCGCCAACCGGCTGGAAACCCGAGGCATCCGGGAAGATTTCCGTGCCGTTGAAGCGCGGGTCCTGCCATGCATCGCGGAACCAGCCCCGGTCGCGGCGATAGGCGCCTTCGCGGTCGTTCATCGAGAGGCCGATGGTGATGTTGCCGCGCCCGTCGTCGAAATTCGTGCCCATGATGCCGCTGATCGAGAACTCGCGCCCGTCGCCGCGCTGCGAGATGCCGATCTGGCTGTCGAGCTGAAGGCCCTGGAAATTCTTCTTGAGGATGAAGTTGACGACGCCGCCCACGGCATCCGCGCCATAAGTGGCCGATGCGCCGCCGGTGATGATTTCCACACGTTCGATGGCAGCAGCGGGAATCGTGTTGATATCCACCACGCCCAGCGCGTTGGCTGGCGTTGCGCGACGTCCGTCCACCAGCACGAGGTTGCGGTTGGTGCCGAGGTTGCGGAGCGAAACCGTCGCCGCGCCGGGCGTGCTCGTAGCCGTCGGCTGGATGTCGCTTGCGATGGCGGGCGTCTGGACCGGCGTGAAGGCCGGCAGCTTGTTCAGATTGGTTTCGAGAGCCGAAGTCGAGGAATTTTGTAGCAATTCCTGACCGGCGGTGACGATGGGGCTGTTGGCTTCATAATCCCGGCGCACGATGCGCGAACCGGTGACAACGATAGCCTGCTCCTCTGCGGCTGCCTGCGGCGCGCCATCCTGAGCAGATGCTTGAGATGGCAGGGTGAATATCGACAGCGCGGTCGTGCAGGTCAGCACGGCGCGGACGCAATGAGATTGTGATTTTGAAGACATGAGTTCCTCTCCCTCTTCTCCGGGGTGCCGCAAACGCACCATTGCCGCCCCAGTGACGGCTTCCGTGTTGGTCACCTTTCGCATTGCCGGCCGCGTTCTCGCGGTCCCTGTGGCAAGCCGGTGGAGGGAAAGTAGCTATCATGTTAGATTGACTCAAGCGGATATTATCATTCTCATGCAAGCATCCAACACTGTTGCATTTTGGATACGTGATTAAATATCTACATGATATTACTGCATTTTATTATAAGTAATCTGAGTGGAAGGCAATGGAGCCTATCTAATGGCGCTCAAAAATGAGTAGAGTTAGTCAACTCGATATCGAACTGAATCAACCATTTGAAATGAGGACCCTCAACAGGAACCGCCCCAAAATCCGCAACCTTGTAGAGACCCGACGCAAGGCCGGATCACGGCAAAGGCGGCAACGCCTTTCAGGCGAGCGGAAAGGCGCTGGCACCGAGAAGCTGCTCAGGCGACGCGGTAATCGCATCGATATGGGCAAGCGCCAGCGGCAGACGCTGGGTGATGAAGAAGTCAGCCGTCGCGATCTTGGCATTCCAGAAGGCCGGATCGCCCTCTCCATCCGCCAGCATTCCACCCGCGCGCACTGCCTGCCGCCCAAGCAGCCAGCTACCGATCACGCCGCCGCACAGCGAGAGAAAGGGATAAGCGGCAGCTCCCGCCCCTGGCTCGTCATGCGCCAGTATGGCCGCCCGTGCCCGCGCGAGATGGCCAAGCGCCCGCTCCATGCCGGTGCGGCACAGGCCATCGGGCCATCCGGCCACATCTCGCGTCATCTCCACTTCCAGCGCTTCCATCGCCGCGCCCTTGTCCAGCCGCAGCTTGCGTCCCGCCAGATCCATGGCCTGTATGCCGTTCGTGCCTTCATAGATGGCGGCGATCCGCACATCGCGATAATGGCGCGCAACGCCGGTTTCCTCGATATAGCCCGCTCCGCCGTGCACCTGCACGGCGAGGCTCGTCACTTCGATGCCGATATCGGTCGACCATGCCTTGCTGATCGGCGTGAGCAGGTCCCCCCGGCCTTTCCAATACGCGCGCGCCTCTGCATCCGGCGCCTTGTGCGCGCGGTCCACGGCGGCGGCATTTGCATAGACAAGTGCGCGAGCTGCCTGCGTCAGACTGCGCATGGTCATCAGCATCCGCCGCACGTCGGGATGGCCGATGATGGGGCCGAACTGGATGCGCTCGGCGGCATAGGCCCGCGCGTCCTGCCACGCCCGCTCTGCCATGGCCACGCCCTGACAGCCGACATTCATGCGAGCATGGTTCATCATGGTGAACATCGCCGCCAGCCCGCCATGCGGCTTGCCGATTAGCCAGCCGACGCACTCTCCGCGCTCGCCAAGCGCCATGGTGCAAGTGGGCGAGGCGTGGATGCCCATCTTGTGCTCCAGCGCGATGCAGCGCACGTCGTTGCGCGCGCCCGGCCGCCCATCGGCATCCGGCAGATATTTGGGCACGAGGAACAGGCTGATCCCTTTTGAGCCCGGCGGTGCGTCCGGCAGGCGCGCGAGCACGAAATGGACGATATTCTCCGCCAGGTCATGCTCGCCCCAGGTAATGAAGATCTTCTGCCCTCCTAGCCAATAGCTGCCATCGTCGGCCGGCGTCGCGGTGGTGCGTAGCGCGCCCACGTCCGATCCCGCCTGCGGCTCGGTAAGCTGCATCGTGCCGCTCCATTCGCCGGACGCGAGCTTGGGCAGATAAAGCGCCTTAGTCGCCTCGTCGCCGTGCGCCTGCAGGGCCTCGATAGCGGACAGGCTGAGCATCGGGCAAAGCGAGAAGGCCATGTTCGCCGCCGTGAACTGCTCCTGCACGGCAACCGAGAGCGCAAATGGCAGGCCCTGCCCGCCATAGGCTGGATCCGCCGAAAGGCCATTCCACCCGGCGGCGACATAATCGCGATAGACCTCCGCGAAACCCGCCGGCAGCGTCACTTCATCGCCTGAGAGGCGAGCGCCCTCGCGATCGCCGACCGCATTGAGCGGCGCGAAACCCTGCTCTGCAAGCCGCGCCGATTCCTCGAGGATCTGCCCGGCCATCTCCGGTGTTGCGTCCTCAAAGCCGGGGTGTGTCGCCAGATCCGCCAGACCAGCCACCGTCTCCAGCACGAAAAGCTGCTCCTCGATCGGCGCCCGATAGTCGGCCATGACTGCCCTCTCCCTCGTCTTTCTAGCTACTTAACGGCGAGATGCTTCGCGAAGAAGGGCAGCACAAAGTCGCGCAACCGCTCCGGCACGCGGTTGACATGATCGCCATCATAGACGTCGTAGCTATGCGCCACGCCGAAGCGGGTGAGCAGCGCCGTGAGCGCCGCATTGTCCCTAATCAGCCCGTCCTTGTCACCGATGTCGAGCGCGATGGCAGTCATCCCCTTGAGCGCGGGCAGATATTGGGGAACCATCGCATTGGGCGCGTTGGCTGCCCATTGCGCCAGCACCGTGGGCTGGATTTCGCCATCCTTCGTGCCGAGATCGAGGAAGAACGGCGGCTTGTCCGGCGCCGGCGACCAGGCGGCGGCCGCGGCGAAATCCGCCCGCGTACCGAAATCGCCTTCGAGCGCCTGATCCATGCTCATCGCTTCGAGAGCGCGGCCCCGTTCCGGCGAGACGGTGCGGGCGGAAAGACAGCAACTGCTCATCGCATAGAGGCTGGAGAATAGTTCCGGATATTTCATGCCGATCTTGAGCGTGCCATAGCCACCCATCGAATGCCCCGAGAGGCCGCGGGCGTCCCGCCGCGCCAATGTGCGATAATGGCTATCCACATAAGCCACCAGGTCGCGGGCGATGAACGCCTCGAAATCGCCCGTCGTCGGTGAACTCGAGTACATAGAGCCGCCATGCTTCGTGTGGCTGTCCGGCACCACGAGGATCGCCTCCAGACCGCGCGCTGCCGCCGCTTCCATTGCTTCCCGGAAGTGAATGAAGCTATCATAGCGCTCCACCGTCGCGGAGAAGCCATGGAGAAAATAGATGACCGGATAGCGCCGGTCGGCATCCTTGGCGTAATCCGGCGGCAGGACGACAATGACGTCGCGCTCCGCGTTGTTCCCTTCCAGATTGCCGGCGACCGCGGGCGAATGGACTTTGATTTTCTCAACCGTCACTTGCGCATGCACGGGCAGAGCAAGTCCAAAGACCACGAACAGAACCGCCAGCCGCCGCCAAAACGAGAATCGCATATGCCGCTCCTCCGATTTTCTTTCAGCTTAGGCCCGCCGCGCTTGCGAAGCCAAGGCTTGTCGCGCCGCGTCGCAGGACATAGATTGAGGGCATGGCTCACGCTGCCCATCATATACACGACCATAGCGAACCGACCGGATCGAAGCTCGCTCACGCCGCCCGTGCGACTCTGGAAAGCAGGGGGGAGCAATGGACGGAGATGCGCGCCGATATCTTCGCCGTGCTCGCGGCCGAAGAGAAGCCAGCCTCCGCTTATGACATTGCCGACAAGGTTTCCCGAAACCGAGGCAAGCGGGTCGCGCCCAACAGCGTCTACCGCATTCTGGACCTGTTCGTGGCGACCAATCTCGCCCAGCGTGTCGAAAGCGCCAACGCCTATATCGCCAACGCTCACCCCGGCTGCCTTCACGACTGCATCTTCCTGGTGTGCAAAAGCTGCGGGGAAGCCACTCACATTGACGACGACAAGCTGACCGGCCAGGTTCGCGGCATTGCGGGCGCGGCGGGCTTCACCGCCGAGCGTCCCGTGATCGAGGTGCTCGGCATCTGCGGCAAATGCAGTTGAGGCTTTCCACACCGCGATCATCGTTCGACATTCGCGGGTGAACGCATTAGATACGAACCATGACGGACCAGCCCGATACGCCCCTGCTCGATCAGGTGCGCCATCCAGCCGATCTGCGCAAGCTCGCACCCGGTCAACTCCGGCAACTCGCTGACGAACTTCGCGCCGAGACCATTTCCGCCGTTGGCGTGACCGGAGGCCATCTGGGCTCCGGGCTGGGCGTGGTCGAACTGACCGCAGCGATCCATTATGTGTTCAACACGCCCGAGGACAAGCTGATCTGGGACGTGGGACATCAATGCTATCCCCACAAGATCCTCACCGGCCGGCGCGACCGCATTCGCACGCTGCGGCAGGCCGATGGACTCTCCGGCTTCACCAAGCGCGCCGAGAGCGACTATGATCCGTTCGGCGCCGCGCACAGCTCCACCTCGATCAGCGCCGCGCTGGGCTTCGCCATCGCCAACAAGCTCAGCGGCGCACCGGGGAAAGCCATCGCGGTGATCGGCGATGGCGCCATGTCCGCCGGCATGGCCTATGAGGCGATGAACAACGCGCGCGATGCGGGCAATCGCCTCGTGGTCGTCCTCAACGACAATGACATGTCGATCGCGCCGCCGGTGGGCGGCCTCTCGGCCTATCTCGCGCGTATCGTCTCCAGCCGCGAGTTCCTTTCGGTGCGCGAGACATTGAGGAAGCTGGCCAGGAAATTGCCCCGCCCGCTACATCACGCGGCTCGCAAGACTGACGAGTTCGCGCGCGGCATGGCGATGGGTGGCACGCTCTTCGAGGAGCTGGGCTTTTATTATGTCGGCCCGATCGATGGACATAATCTCGAGCAACTGATTCCCGTTCTGGAGAATGTCCGCGATATGGCGGATGGACCAGTGCTCGTTCATGTCGTGACACAGAAGGGCAAGGGCTATGGCCCGGCCGAAGCCGCCGCCGACAAATATCATGGCGTGCAGAAGTTCAATGTCGTGACCGGCGAGCAGGTGAAGGCGCCGGCCGGACCGCCAAGCTACACCAATGTGTTCGCTCAGGCTCTTTTGGCCGAGGCGCGGCGGGACGAAAAGATCATCGCCATCACCGCCGCCATGCCTTCCGGCACGGGGCTGGACAAGTTCCAGGCGGCCTTCCCCGACCGTTGCTTCGATGTCGGTATTGCCGAACAGCATGCCGTGACATTCGCCGCCGGGCTCGCGGCGCAGGGCATGCGCCCCTTCGCGACAATCTACTCCACCTTCCTGCAGCGCGCCTATGACCAGGTCGTGCATGACGTGGCGATCCAGAACCTGCCCGTCCGCTTCGCTATCGACCGCGCTGGGCTGGTTGGCGCGGACGGCAGCACCCATGCGGGCAGCTTCGACATCACGTACCTTGCCACCTTGCCGAACATGGTGGTGATGGCGGCGGCCGACGAGGCGGAGTTGGTCCACATGGTTCACACCGCCGCCCTGCATGATGACAGCCCCATCGCGCTGCGCTATCCGCGGGGCAATGGTGTGGGCGTACCGCTGCCAGAGACACCGCAGCGGCTGGAGATCGGCAAGGGCCGTATCATTCGCGAGGGCAAGCGCGTAGCCATCCTCTCGCTCGGCACCCGGCTGGAGGAAGCGCTCAAGGCCGCTGACGCGCTGGACGCGCGCGGCCTCTCCACCACGGTCGCGGACCTGCGCTTCGCCAAGCCGCTTGACGAGGCGCTCATCCGCAAGCTGCTCACCACGCACGACGTCGCCGTGACGGTGGAGGAAGGCAGCATCGGCGGTCTGGGCGCACATGTGCTTACCATGGCAAGCGACCACGGACTGATCGATAACGGGCTCAAGCTGCGGACCATGCGGCTGCCGGATCTCTTTCAGGATCAGAACAAGCCCGAGAAGCAATATGACGAGGCGCGGCTCAATGCTCCGCACATCGTCGATACGGTCCTCGCCGCGCTCAGGCACAACAGCGCGGGCGTTGAGGAAGCCGGCGCGCGGGCGTGAGCCTGAGCCGGGCCCTACTCATGGGCGTTCTCGCCCTTGGCGGCGCAACAGGCGCTCATGGGCAGAATGAGAGCGCAGATGGGGCCGATCCCTCGGCCGTATCCGTCCCAACCCTCCGAACCACGATCACGCAGCGCCACCCTGCGGATTATTATGTTCTCGCCTCTCGCCTGTTCGGGCACGGGGAGAAGGATGAGGCTGTCTTCTGGTTCTACGCCGGTCAACTGCGGTTTCGCGCGCTGAATGCCTGCCACCCTGAGCAGGCATCCTCCGGTGGCGCGGCCCTCCTTTCGGCGCTCCAGTCCTCCGTCGGCCAAGTCATGAACGAATATATCGGCGGCTATCCTCGCCGCTGGGCAGCAACGATAAGGCAAGCCATCGCCTGGGATGAAACCAACCCGGACGGACCTGAAACGGATGAAGCCTGCGCGGATGCGGTAGCGGAGCAACGTACGGGCGCGCGCGATCTGAGTGACCGTATCGAGCGAAGCCCTGACGAGATACGCGCGCAACGCACCGCGAATGGCTTACCGAATTTCGAGGAGGCGGACTAATGACCACGCCACCCCCAGCAGCCATCCGCACCGGCATCGGTGGCTGGACCTTCGAGCCGTGGCGCGGGACATTCTATCCAGAGAAACTGCCCAAAACCAAGGAGCTGGATTATGCCGTGAATCAGCTCGGCACGATCGAGATCAACGGCACCTTCTATCGGACGCAGACGCCCGCCACGTTCGCCAAATGGCGGGATGCCGCCCCTGAGGGCTTTGTCTATGCGGTGAAAGCCCTGCAATATTGTGTCGCTAAGAAGAAGCTCGCCGAGGCCGGGGAATCGATCGGAAAGTTCCTCTCTTCCGGCCTGTCCGAGCTGGGTGACAGGATGGGCCCGATCCTCTGGCAATTCCGCCAGACGCGCCGGTTCGATCCGGACGACATCGCGGCTTTTCTACCAATGCTGCCGCGGGAGATCGATGGCGTGCCGGTGCGGCATGTGGTGGAGGCCCGGCACGAAAGCTTCGCCTGTCCTGAATTTGTGAAGCTTGCTCGCAAGCACGGCGTGGGCATCGTCATGGCTGACCATGACGAGCATCCTCAAATCGCGGACCTCACGGCTGATTTTGTCTATGCACGGCTCATGCGGAGCACCCAAGACGTATCCACCGGCTATAGCGAAGCGAAACTCGACCGCTGGGCCCATGTCGCGCGGGACTGGGCTCATGGTGAGCAACCGGCGGGACTGACCTATATCTCCGACCACAGTGCCGAGAAAATCGTGCGCGACGTGTTCATCTATTTCATCGCCGGCGCCAAGGAGCGCAATCCTGCGGCTGCCATGGCACTGGCTGAGAAAGTCGCGGCGCGCGGCTGAAGCTCCGCGCGCCGCTTGTGTCCTTCGTAGCGCCTCAGATCGTCAGATGGGCGTGGTCGCCCCGTTCCTCCTCACGCATCCGGCCGCCGATCATCAGTTTGAGGCGCCCCTTCACGCCGAGATCAACGGTCCAAAGCTCAATATCCTCAAGCTCCATGCGCAAGACGAGCAACGTGGGATCCTCGCGGCTTTCGAACCAGGCGGCGACGGGATTGGTCCAGAAACGGTCGATCACCGCATCGTCGGTCTCCTCCACCAGCCGGCCGGAGACGCAGGCGAAGAGGTCGTGCCCGCTGGACATGAACTGGGCCATCGCCGGTCCGCCGGGCGCGAGGCGATTATCACGCTGGGTGAAGAACCAGACAGCCCCGCCATAAGCCGGGCCAAGCTTCTCATCGAGCTGGGCCTGCATCGGCAGAGCGTGCTCGGCGCTGCCCTCGCGGCGGACCATGAGGATCGGGCTCTTCACGAGCGCCTTCCAGAATTCTTCCTTGATGTCCTGGGACATGACTCATTCTCCTTTCCCCCGCCAAACGGGCAGGCCGGGGGAAAGGTTGCCCCGGTGGACGAGACCAAGCCGGACCGGGCGCTCAGGACGCCGGCAGGAGCCTAGCCGAGCTTCACTGAGCGGAGGTCACAACGCGCGCATATTGACCATCGCCTTCGGGTGCGGCGATGATGTCCTGCGTCACGCGGCCCTTCTCGAGCACGTCCGTCTCTCTGTCGCCCACGGACGAACGGATACCCACCTCCGCGATGGCGCGCCCGGCCTGGCGCAGTGCCGACGTTTCGGCGTCGCTGCGCGGAGCGGTGCCGCCGAACATGGCTTCGAGCACCTGCTGGTTCAGGTTCTGCTGACTGGCGGCGGTACCGGGAGCCGGGGGAGAGAGAGTGAAATCGGGCGGGATCACGAGCGGTGGCTGGCGCGAGACGGCCATCTCGTCCGGACGATCGCGATTGAACAGGCTGGTGCCTCCACAGGCCGAAAGCATGGACATGCCGGCAAGCACGATCGGAAGGCGATATGAAAAACGCATGTTAACGGGACTCCTTCGCTGCCGTCTTCTCGCGCAGCAACAACGCGCGTGCAAGCAGGATGAACACACCGATGCTGATCGAGGCATCGGCAAGGTTGAAGATAAGGAAGGGCCGCCACTCGCCAATGTGGAGATCCGCATAGTCGATGACATAGCCCAGCCGGGCGCGATCGATGATGTTGCCGATGGCGCCGCCGAGCACCAGGCCCAGCGCCAGCGCGTCCTCGCGCGCCTTTTCCCGCCAGAGCCACCAGAGCACGAAGCCGGAGATGGCGATGGTCATGAGCACGAGAGCCCAGCGCATCAGATCGGTCTCGGCATGGAGGAAGCCCATGGAGATACCGCGATTTTCCGCCCAGGTCAGGTTGAAGAATGGCAGCAATTCGATGCCGGACAGCCCGCGTTCCTTCAGCTCCAGAACATAGGTCACGACATATTTGATGAGCTGATCGAGCACCACGATGCTGCCCGCGAGCCAGAGGGCCGCCTTGCGGTGCGCGCCGATGACGGCATCGCTCATGCGAGGATCTCCGCACAGCGGCCGCACAGGGTTCCGTCCGTCTCCACATCGGGGAGCAGCCGCCAGCAGCGGCCGCATTTGTGCTGCTCAGTGGGGGTAATGGCGGGGCTCGCCAGGTCGGAATCCTCGGTGACGCTCGCCACGATGCACATCTCCGCGAAATCCACGTCCGTCGGCACATTCGCCATCCGCACGTCCGCCTCCAGGCTGGAGCGCACGATCTTCTCGCGCCGGAGAGGCTCAATGGCCTCGTTCACCTGATCGCGCGATGAACGGATCGCCGACCAGCGGGTGCCGAGCGACGGGTCGCGCCAGCCGGCCTCCACTTGCGGCCATTCGAGCAGGTGGACCGAGCCCTCCTCGCTCGGATAGCGCGCCTGCCAGACTTCCTCGGCCGTGAAGGGGATGATCGGCGCGGCATAGCGCACAAGCGCATGGAAGAGATGATCGAGCACCGTACGATAGGCGCGGCGCTTGTCCGTCTCTCTGCCGGTAGCGGGATCGACGTCGCAATAGAGGCAGTCCTTGCGGATATCGAAGTAGAAGGCCGAGAGATCGTTGTTGGCGAACTCACCCAGCGCGCGGGTGTAGCGGCCGAACTCGAGCCAGTTCTCGCTCTTGTGTCGGCTCTCTACAACAGACTTGAGGTCTGCATCCAGCTCGGTCAGGCTGTGGAGCATGTAGCGCTCCAGCTCGGGCATGGCGCTTACGGGGACGCGATCCGTCTCTTCGAACCCTGCCAATGCGCCAAGTAAGTATCTGAAAGTATTGCGTAATTTCCGGTACGCATCAGATGCGCCGGCCAGCACTTCCTTGCCAATCCGCACGTCGTCGAAATAGTCGGTGGAGGCGACCCACAGGCGCAAGATGTCCGCGCCGCTCTCGTCCATGACCTTCAAAGGGTCGACGACATTGCCCAGGCTCTTGGACATCTTGCGGCCCTGCCCATCGAGCGCGAAGCCATGGGTGAGCACCGCGCCATAAGGCGCATGGCCGCGCGTGCCGCAGCTTTCCAGCAGGGAGGACTGGAACCAGCCGCGATGCTGATCCGAACCTTCCAGATACAGGTCCGCCCGCACGCCTTCGCCATAGCGCGCTTCGACCACGAAGCTGTGCGTCGAGCCGCTGTCGAACCACACGTCGAGAATGTCGTTCACGATGTCATAGTCGGCGAGGCGGTAGTCCGGCCCGAGCAGCGCCTGATGATCCGCGCCGAACCATGCGTCCGCGCCACCCCGCCGGAAGGCATCGACGATGCGGGCATTGACGGCCGCGTCGTTCAGATACTGGCCGGTCTGGCGATGCACATAAAGCGCGATGGGGACGCCCCAGGCGCGCTGGCGGGAGATCACCCAGTCCGGCCGGTCGCTGACCATCGCATGGATGCGGTTGCGCGAGCGGGTCGGCACCCAGCGCGTGGCCTCGATGGCGTCCAGCGCAACTTCGCGCAGCGTGGGACCGTTGGTCATGATGTGATCGGCCGTGGCGGGATTGACCGCGAGCGCGATGCCCGCGCCCACTTCCAGCAGCGGCGCAACATCGAAATCCGAGGCAGTGGCCGCCTTGTCCATCGGGATGAACCATTGCGGCGTGCAGCGGTAGATGATGCGGGCCTTCGAGCGCCATGAGTGCGGATAGCTGTGCTTCAGTTCGCTGGCCGAGAGCAGTGCGCCGGCGTCGCGCAGATCATTGAGGATCGGGCCATCCGGGCCATTGAACTTGGTATTGATGACGCTGCCCTGCCTGCCGAGCCATGGCCAGTCGTCGCGATAGCGGCCGTCATCGGTGACGGCGAAGACGGGATCGATACCGACCGCCTTGCAGGCGATGAAGTCCTCCTCGCCATGATCGGGCGCCATGTGGACGAGGCCGGTGCCGGCGTCGGTGGTGACGTGATCGGCGGCGATGAACGGGCGGGGACGGTCGAAGAAATTGCTGCCGCTTAGCCCCTCCTCTTTAGGTTCAGCAGAGGCACGTGACTCTGCTGAAGGGTTGGGGTGGGGGCTCGCCCCCGACGCCGTGCCATCCGGCGAAGCCCCACCCCCGGCCCCTCCCCTAAAGAGGAGGGGGGAGAGGCGGCCCGCCATCGGGTGGCGGGCGATGGCGCCAGCGAGTTGGGAACCACGAAACGCTGGCTCGGTCTCAAACGTCAGCCGTGGCAGTTCACGGTTTTCCTGCAGAACACGGTTGGCGAACTGCCCGAACAACTCCTTCGCGATGAGGAACTTTCGATTTTGAAGTTGTGCAGGAAGTGGATCAGCGTCCTCGCCTTGAAACCAACCCAGCACATACTCAATATCCTCCCCATAAGCGATCGCCTGGTTCACAGGGATCGTCCACGGGGTCGTCGTCCAGATCACCGCATGCGCCCCGACCAACTCGGGCGCATTCGGCGCTTCCACGATCTCAAACGCCAGATCGATCTGGGTCGAGGTCACGTCCTCATATTCCACCTCGGCCTCGGCCAGTGCGGTCTTCTCGACCGGGGACCACATGACCGGCTTGGCGCCGCGATAAAGCTGGCCGCTTTCCGCGAATTTCAGAAGCTCGGCAACAATCGCCGCCTCCGCCTCGAATTTCATGGTGAGATAGGGGTCTTCCCAATCGCCCATGATGCCGAGGCGCTTGAACTGCTCGCGCTGGATGTCGACCCATTTCTCCGCATAAGCGCGGCATTGGGCGCGGAATTCCTGCGGGGGCACCTCGTCCTTGTTCAGCTTCTTCTTGCGATACTCCTCCTCGATCTTCCACTCGATCGGGAGACCGTGACAATCCCAGCCGGGCACATAGGGCGCATCCTTGCCGAGCAGGCTCTGGGCACGCACGATGATGTCCTTGAGGACCTTGTTCATCGCATGGCCCATGTGAATGTCGCCATTCGCATAAGGCGGGCCATCATGCAGGATGAAGCGCTCGCGACCTTCGCGCTGCGCCCGGAGCTTACCGTAGAGGTCCATGGCTGCCCAGCGCGCGAGAATGCCCGGCTCCTTCTGCGCGAGGCCGGCCTTCATGGGGAAGTCGGTCTGGGGCAGGAAGACGGTGCTCTTATAGTCTGGCTGGTCGGTCATGGGCTTCCGGCAATCGCTTCATGGCGTCCGCATCGGGCGAGGCAGTCAAACCCGCGCGAACGATAGGGAAATTCAGCGCCCGCCCCTACGCGAGGGCGCGCGCCCGCGCAAGCGATGGGAAGAACCGGCATTTTACCACAGCGGATCGTGAGAAGGCCCGGCATTGCGGAAAATCGGGGCGGAAAGCGTGACCTGGCCGCGATCGGGAGGAACCTTCCCGGCCTGCCAGACGTTGCCCGCCAAGCAGCATTTACAGATACGACACGCGGCGCGGCCATGGGAGATTCGCTGCTTTTGGACGCCGCACAACAGGGAGGGTTCTCATGTCGCTTCTCAACATCGTCATCATTCTCATCGTCGTGGGCGTGCTGCTGTGGCTGGTGAATGCCTACATTCCGATGGACAGCAAGATCAAAGGCATCCTCAACGCAGTCGTCGTCATCGCGGTCGTGCTCTGGCTCCTGCAGGCCTTTGGGGTGCTGGGATCCCTGGGCGGAGTGCGCGTGAACTGATCGCACGACACGGAACAGACCGACTGCTCACTCATTGTGACAAGTGCCGCCCGGCGAATGCGCAGGGCGGCACACCTGTGTTTCAAGCGCACCCGTGTTTCAAAGGGGAAAAGACATGAAACTTCCTGTCACCATGGCCAGCCTTGCCATGATCGCGCTGCCGCTCGGCGCGTGCAGCGATCAGGCCCAGCAGGAAAGCAGCGAGGCTGCCAATAGCATCGGCGCCGATATGGAAGCGACCGGCGAGGATGCATGGCAGGTCTCCCAGGAAGCCGTCGACCGGGCCGGCGAGACCGCGGACAGAATCGGCCAGGACATCAGCGAAGGCGCGGACGCCGCTGCGGACGCCACGGGCACCGCGCTCAAGAACGCAGGCGACGCTCTTCGCGATTGACGCATGCATCGGCAGCGCGCGAGGCGGGGCGACCCGCCGGCCTGCCCGATTCGCATTTTACAAAGGCCGACAAGCGGCTATGCAGCGCTGCGGGCATGATCAGGCCCGCAATCAGGCCCTCGCGAGCCCATCCAACAATCCGGAGACTTCATGCTCGTCCAGCGCATAGCGGCCGCTTCCTCATGCAGAGCGGGTCTTGTTCTTTCCCTGGCCCTTCTGGTTTTCCCCGCCCAGGCGCTCGCGCAGGAGCGCGAACCGCGCCGCGTACGCATTGCTATCGGGCCGGAGCTGAGCCCCAGTTTCCCGGGCGCGAGCGGCGTTTCCTTCGGGCCATTCCTGGAAGGCGACATTGCGCGGGGTGACGCACCCTTCGAGTTCGAGGCGCCGGACGAAAGCTTCGGCCTTCCAGTCCTGAATCTTGGCGGCATCGAGATGGGGCCCGCTATGGGCTTCCAACGCAAGCGCAAGGAGGATGCCGCCGGCCCCGGCCTGCCGGAGGTGGATCTGACCGTGGAACTGGGCGGCTTCGTCCAGGCGTTCATTACCCCGAATGTGCGGCTGCGCGCCGACATCCGCCACGGCGTCAATGGGCATGAGGCGCTGGTGGGCGAGGCCAGCGCCGACTGGGTCGCGCGCGATGGCGACCGCTGGCTGATCTCGCTTGGGCCACGCGTTGCTTTTGGCGGTGCGCGCTACCATCGCACCTATTTCGGCGTATCGCCCGACGATGCGGAAGCATCCGGCCTGCCGGTCTTCACGGTGGGTAGCGGCGTGCAATCCGTGGGTGGCACCGCAGGCTTCATCCGGCAGCTCGACCGGCGCTGGAGCTTGCATGGCTATGCCCGCTACGACCGGCTGCTCGGCGATGCGGCAAAGTCCCCCATCGTGCGGGAGCATGGCGCGCGGAACCAGTTCTCGGGCGGTCTTGCGCTCAGCTACACTTTCGGCCGGGGCGTGCGCTAGACGGACGGCTTCAGGAGAATCGAGGCCCTGCCCTATCCAACCAGCCGCGCATAAGCGGGGGAAGCAGTGAACGCTTCCCAGGTCGTACGCCATTTGCGCACCGGCTTGGGGTCCGGCCAGAACGGCGTCCACATCTCGCCCGGCTCCGCGCCCAGTGCGCGGGCGACTTTCTGGCTCGGCTCGTTGCTGTCATCGATCATGTGCAGCGTCTCGGTGCGGCCGAGAGCTTCATGCGCCCAGCGGAAGGCCGCGGCGGCCGCCTCCGTGGCATAGCCCTTACCCTGAAAAGCGGGGAAGATGCCCCAGCCTATCTCGAAGGCCGGCCAGCCGGGCGGGTTCATCGGGCCGACATGGCCGATGAAGGCCCCGCTCGCTTTCTCCTCCACCGCGAAATTGCCATAGCCGCGCGCGACCCAATGACCGGAAAGGCTGCAGAAACGCTGCCAGCTTTCGCCATGACTGAGCCCCCGCCCCTCGCGCGTGATGAAGACGGCGAAGGCATCGTCCGCCATATTGGCGCAGAAGGGCTCGACATCCTCGGCGCGGAAGGCGCGCAAGCGCAGGCGCGGCGTCTCGACCGTGGGCGGCCGGTCCAAAGACCGGGCGGGCGTGACGGGCTGGCTCATCGAGGCTCTCTCCTTTGGCCTCATGTCTTGCCCGAAGCGCGCAGGCTTACAAGTCCAGAATAGCCCGTGCGCGGGTGACGTCCCGCTCCATCTGCGTGACCAGGGCGGGCAGGCTGTCGAACTTCTCCTCGGCCCGTAACCGCTGGATGAGCGCGACTTCCAATGTCTGCCCGTAAAGGCTGCCGGAAAAATCGAGCAGAAACGTCTCGAGCAACTCGCGCGGCGGATCGAAGGTGGGGCGGATGCCGAGATTGGCCGCGCCGCCGATCACCCGCCCGTCCGGCAAGCGCGCGCGCACTGCGTAAATGCCGTAAGCGGGGCGCAGATAATGGCCCATCTCCATGTTCGCGGTGGGGAAGCCGATGGTGCGACCGCGCTTGTCTCCATGGATGACCTCGCCCTCGATGGCGAACGGACGGGTCAGCAGATCGGTGGCGGTGGCGCAATCGCCGGCCATCAGCGCCTCGCGAATGCGGCTGGAGGAGATGACCTCGCCTTGAGCATCCAGAACCGGCGGCACCGCTTCGACGGCAAGGCCGCGCGGCGCGCCGAGCCCGCGAAGCGTCGCGACATCACCCGAGCGGCCGCGGCCGAAGGTGAAATCCTCGCCGGTGACGACGCCCCCCGCGCCGAAATCATCGACCAGCATGGCGACGAAAGCCTCCGCGCTGCGAGCTGCAAGGTCCGGCGTGAAGTGGAAGACGAGCATCGCATCCGCGCCCGCCGCGCCGAACAGCCGCTCGCGCTGATCGAGCGTGGTCAGCCGGAAGAAGGGCGCGTCGGGGCGAAACAGGCGCATCGGGTGCGGATCGAACGTTGCGACGATGGCTGGCCTGCCTTGGGCGCGCGCCAGCGCGACGGCGCGCCCGACCACCGCCTGATGGCCACGATGAAATCCGTCGAAGTTGCCCAGCGCGATGACGGCGCCTCGCAAATGCGCCGGAAACCGCTGATCGCTGCTGATCCGTTCCATGGGGCGCGCTCTATAGGATCGCGGCGGCGCACGCGCCAGCCCTGTTGCCGCCGACGTGATGCATGCCGCTCAGGACGCGCGCCGCCGGAAGGTGAGATAACTGAATGCGGGAACGCCGTCCCGCGCCGGATGATCCTCACGCAAGGTCTCTTCCCAGCGAGCGGGATCGGGCGCGTCGATGCGTGCGTCTCCGGGCGGGGTAAGGTCGACCTGCGTGATCTCCAGCCGGTCGGCGATTGGCTCGAACAGCCGGTAGATTTCCGCGCCGCCGATCACCGAGAGCACAGGGGCCTGCGCAGCGGCGATGGCCTCCTCCACGCTGTGGACGACCTCCGCGCCTTCCGCCTGCCACGCGGAATCACGCGTGAGGACGATGTGGCGACGGCCGGGCAGCACGCCGGGCAGGCTATCGAAAGTCTTGCGGCCCATGAGCATCGGCGTGCCCATCGTCATGGCCTTGAAGCGCTTCTGCTCGCCGGGGATCTTCCAGGGGATATCACCATCGCTGCCGATCACGCCATTATCCGCCCGTGCCAGCAGCAACACGATTTCCGGCCGTTCCGTGCTCATGGCTCGCTCGCCTCATCCAGATAGAGTCGCGTGACATGGCCCATCTTGCGGCCGGGACGCGCCTCGTTCTTGCCATAGAGATGGAGATGCGCCGCTTCGTCGGCAAGGATAGCGGCCCAGTCATTGCCCTGCGTGCCGATGAGGTTCCGCATGGAGACGGCCGGCGCCGCGAGCCGCGTCGAACCCAGCGGCAGGCCGCATACGGCGCGCACATGATTCTCGAACTGGCTGGTGACGGCGCCCTCGATGGTCCAGTGGCCGCTGTTGTGCACGCGCGGCGCCATCTCGTTGAAGATCGGCCCGCTTTCGCCCGCAAAGAATTCCAGCGTGAGCACGCCCACATAATCGAGCGCCTGCGCCACGCGCGCGGCGATATCGCGCGCCTGCTTCACCTGCGCCAGCACGGGCGCGGGGGCGGGCACGTCCGACGTCGCCAGAATGCCGTCCACATGCACGTTGCCCGGCGAATCCCAGAAACGGACCGCGCCATCATGGCCGCGCACGAGAATCACGGAAAATTCGTGCTCGAAGCGCACGAAGCCTTCCAACACTGCCAGATGACCGCCGATCTCCGCCCAGGCGCGGTCCAGCGTTGCCGGAGCATCGTCCATCAGGCGGGACTGGCCCTTGCCGTCATAACCGAAGCGGGTGGTCTTGAGGATGGCCGGCGCGCCAATCCGCGCGACCGCGTCCGTCAGGTCCGCGCGACTGGACACGGCAGCATAAGGCGCCGTGGGGCCGGCCAGATCGGCGACGAAGCTTTTCTCCAGCAAACGGTCCTGTGCGATGGCAAGGGCGCGGGCATTGGGCTGAACATGGCCGAGCCCCGCGAGCAGCGCCACCGCCTCGCTCGGCACATTCTCGAATTCATAAGTAATGACGTCCACCGAATCGGCGAATTGGCGGAGCGCCACCCCATCCTCATAAGGCGCCTGCGTCCAGCCGCTCGCCACATCGGCAGCCGGGCCGCTCGATTCGGGCGCGAAGATATGGATGCGATAGCCAAGCTGCACGGCCGCCGCACCGATCATGCGGCCAAGCTGGCCGCCGCCGACGATACCGATGGTGGAGCCGGGAGGAACCTGCTTCATTCCGGGCTTTCCGCCACCGCATCCGTCATGGCGGCGCGCCATGCCTCAAGCCGCTGGGCGAGGTCCGAATCGCCATTGGCGAGAATCGCCGCCGCCAGCAGCCCGGCATTCTTCGCGCCCGCCTTGCCGATGGCGAGCGTGCCGACCGGAACGCCGCCGGGCATCTGGGCAATGGAAAGAAGGCTATCGAGGCCGGACAGCGTCGCGGACTGGACGGGCACGCCCAGCACCGGCAGCCGCGTCATCGAAGCGACCATGCCGGGCAGATGTGCTGCGCCGCCCGCTCCGGCTACAATGACGTGAAGACCGCGGCCGGCCGCGCTTTTTGCATAGTCGACGAGCCGGTCCGGCGTACGATGCGCGGAAACGATTCGCGCCTCGTAAGGGATCGCCAGTTCCTCCAGGACGTCGGCGGCGTGGCGCATCGTCTCCCAGTCCGACTGGGAACCCATGATCACACCCACCTTCACCATGGCCACAGCCCCATCCGTCTCACAAAGAATGCCTAACGAGCCGATAGATACACACCGGCCACCACTCGTTAAGCCTCACGCCCATAAAGATGAGGCTCGGGGGGCACAACTGGTCAAAACGCTCCACTGACGGGATAGACCGCATTATTCCGCGCTGCACAAATGCGGCAGAAGAAATTATAATCGCCGCAAGGATACACTTGAAGGTCGCGTAAGGGAGGTAGAGCTTGGTGGGAGCCACTACCCGAAACGTAGTGCGCGACATTGGCGGCAGTAACGTTTCGGCACTTGAACAGGAAGTCTCCGCACTTCGTCAAGAGTTGCGGCTTCTGCAACTCGCCAATGAGGAGCTGGAGCGGCTCGTGGTGCGCGATACGCTCACGCCGCTGTATAATCGCCGTTACTTCATCAACAGCCTGGATGAGCGATTGAGCCGGCTGGCGCGCTATGGCACGCAGGCCGCGCTCATCTTCATCGACGTCAATGCGATGAAGCGGATCAACGACAGGTTCGGCCACAGCGCTGGCGATTACGCCCTCATCCACATCGGCCGCCTGCTCTCGGGCGCGATACGCGCGGCAGATGTCGCTGCGCGCGTGGGGGGCGATGAGTTCGCGCTGCTGCTCGATGGGTTGGGCGAGGCGGCGGCCATGGAAAAGGCGGATCAGCTCGCAAGGCTGGTCTCGGAAACGGAATGCCGCTTTGGCGGCGCGCTGCTGCCGCTCTCCATTGCCGTGGGCTGCACGGCTCTGCGGCACGACGACAACGACTTCTCCGCGATCGCGCGCGCCGACATGGCAATGTATGCCGTCAAGCCTCTGTCACACAGCGAATGCTGAGCAAGGAAAGGACAAGCGCCATGTCTTCACCCGTCCGCGACAATTCCGAACAGCAGCGCTACGAGTTGGAGACGGAGGGCGGCATCGCCATCGCAACTTATGAGCGGCAGGGCGATACGCTTGTCATCACCCATACCCACACGCCTCCGGCGCTTCGCGGCCAGGGCATTGCCGGGCGGCTCGTCGAGGGCCTGCTGGCCGACGCCCGCGCGCGCGGCCTCAAGGTGAAGCCGCTGTGCAGCTATGTCGTCGCCCATTTCCAGCGGCATCCGGAGCAGCGGGACCTGCTGGCCGATTGAGCAGAGGTAGAGAGCGGGCCTCCCGCCCAGTTCGTATCGTGCATCCTCTTCGAAACGCTGCAAAGCAGAACGGCCCTTCGACAAGCTCAGGGCGAACGATATGTGAATAGGGAACGATATGTGGCTGGGGAGAGTCCTTGTTCGCTACTCCGATTACGATTTGGCCTCAACCGCTCGCCATTTCCGGCTCATAGACCCAGAATCTTTCTCCGAAGCGGGCGTGAAGCTGCCCTAGCAATTCCTTCTGAATCGCCCTCACGCGCTCGGCCGTGGTCAGGTCTGCCTCGTCGACCTCTTCCCATTCGAGACTGGTCTTGTCTTCGTAAAGATGCTCGCCGGCCAGCCGTGCCTGCTCGTCATAGGGCCAGATGAACGCCTGCCGACTGCGGACATGGTAGAATTTATGGGGATCGGGCACGGCATAGCCGATCGCTTGCATGATGCCGCCAAGGCCGAGCAGATTGAAGGTCAACTCGTCCGCCACGCCCCAGTCGGCTACGGCGATGCGATCGTCGCTGTTCCACAGCACCACGTCGCCCACGCTGTTGTAGAAGGCGAGCACGCCCTCGCGACCCTCGATGACGGCAGGATTCGCACCCCAGGTGACGCGATAGACCGGCTTCTCCACCATCATGTCGTCGTGGCAGATCTGGTCGTAGAGCCCCGCTCCTTCCAGATGCACATGCCGCCAGAAATTGAGCAGAATCTTCCTGTGCAGCGGGTTCGAAGTTTGCTCGAGCAGTGCCTCGGTGGGCTTCATGCAGTCATAGACGGCCTGTTCAAACCGGTTCATCCTCATTGCTCCTCTCCATGACGGTGGCGGCGGCGCGAATCTCCGCCTTCTCCCTGTCCATCATGGCTTGCAGGATACGCCGGCCCTGCACCGCGGTCACGTCGCTCTTGAGCATGAGTTCGGGCGGCAGCTCATCGAGGGCGCTGACGATCTTCTCGATTTCCTCGGTGGCGAACTTGTCCTCCGCGAGCACGGGCTCGAGCCGGACTCTCGCCTGCTCCAGCCGCTCCTGAGAAGGCGAACTCATGGCGAAGAAGTAATTGCAGGTCGTTTTCATCGCCGGCGTCACCGCATGCCAAACCCGGCTGCTGTGGAGTAGTTCGCCCCCGCGTGGACGATCCTGCGGAATGCGTGATTCGCCAATGCCGGCGTGGAAGCCGGGAAAATAGAAATCCATGCCCGATATGCGGTCGATCGGCCCCTCATAGCTCTCGCGGCTGTGGACTGGCGGCATGGGCGTATTGCGCATGATGCGCCGGCTGGACAGACGCCGTTCGTCCAGATCGCGCACTTCGGGAGTGGCCGCGTCATCCTGCGTGCCGATGGAACTGGCATGGAGATAGCCCAGATGGCTGAGATCCAGCAAATTGTCGTTGAGCAGCTGATAGCGGCCATTCACATGCATGGAATAAAAGGCGTCCGCGATCATGCCGGGAATGTCGAAGCCGATCTCCTCCAGGGTGGGAATGAGGGATTCGTCGGCCTTGTCCGGATCGCCCGGCCAAATCCAGGCCCACAGGCCTCGCTCCACCAGCGGATAGTTCCTGATGCGATAGACGCCGGGAATATTGGCCTGGCTGGGAACGAAGGTGCATTTGCCGGCCGCATCGAACGTGATGCCATGATAGCCGCACTGGATGGCATCACCCACGCGCTTGCTCTCCCCCAGAGGGAAGTGCCGGTGCGGACAGCGCCCCTCCACCGCGACTGCCGTGCCATCGGCCTTGCGGTAAAGCACGACCGGCTGGCTGAGGATCCATCTGCTCAGCAGTGCCTCGCCGATCTCCCGGGTAAAGGCAGCGACATACCAGCCGTTACGCGGCGCATAGCTGCCGGGCGTGAAGGGATACATGGCTACTCCTCTCTCTTTTTTAGGGGAGCTGCCGGCTTCTCGCCGGACGCGCTGCCCGTCCGGCTTGATTATTTAACAACGTTAAGTTGGAGGTCAAGCATCGCGGGCTGGGCGGACCGAAGGAAAGCGTCCAACGAACGCCAAAACGCCCGGCCAGAAACTGACCGGGCGTTCTGATATTTCCATCAGCGAGCGAATGGACGCCCGCCGAGTGTCGGATCAGCCCTGGCGGGCCTTGAAGCGACGCTGGGTCTTGTTGATGACGTAGGTGCGCCCGCGACGGCGAATCACGCGGTTGTCCCGGTGGCGGTCCTTGAGCGACTTGAGCGAGTTGCGGATCTTCATGATCGGGTCCAAATGATTCTGCGGTCGGGAAAATTCGAAGCCGCGCCTCTATGGGGCGATCCGGCCAAAGTCAAGGCGAAGCTGCAATATTGAGTGTCGCGCAACCGCTTTCCTGAACGACCGTTAAGCCCTCATGCAGCTTTTCGGGCGCAGGCTTGACGGCCGATCCGGCATTCCCGAGAAATCGGGCGATATAAAAGGGATACAGAGGGCGATGATGGGCAAATCCTGGATGCTGAATCCTCTGAGGACCAGAGGCCTCACCGGTCGATCGATGCTGGCCGCACCTGCGGTGCTCCTGCTCGGCGCGCTCACCCTCGCCGGCTGTACGACCACCACCGGCCCGGTGGACGTGACTCGCTTCCACCAGCAGAATGTAGCGCAGCAAGGCACCGTCGTCGTCGTCCCCGGCGATCAGGCGGATCGGAACAGCCTCGAATTTCGCACCACTGCCAATGCGGTCAGCGCGGCG
>Ga0160433_100252_pt1 | contig 37400 bp, 33 predicted proteins | sample HID1972K_E0MG_FD_108235 | JGI IMG/M metagenome (GOLD analysis project Ga0160433, IMG submission 108235) | Enriched pill bug-associated microbial communities from UW Madison campus, WI, USA - HID1972K_E0 MG | ecosystem: Host-associated > Arthropoda: Insects > Digestive system > Unclassified ...
CCCGTTCGAGGCAATGGCAAAATCATCCAGGAACTCGAAGGCGATTTCCGCGGCAGCGGCTGGAATGTCATCAAGCTGATCTGGGGCGGCTACTGGGATCCTTTGCTTCAGCGGGACAAGGAAGGCATTTTGCGTCGCATCATGGAAGAGTCCGTCGACGGCGAATATCAAGCCTACAAGGCGCACGATGGTGCGTTCGTGCGAGAACATTTCTTTGGCAAGCACCCCAAGCTGCTCGAAATGGTCAGCCGCATGAGCGACGAGGACATCTGGCGCCTGAACCGCGGCGGCCACGATCCCCACAAGGTCTATGCCGCGTTCGCTTCGGCGGCCTCGCACACCGGCCAGCCTTCGGTGATTCTGGCCAAGACCATCAAGGGCTATGGCATGGGCCACGTCGGCCAGGCCAAGAATCCCACGCACCAGCAAAAGAAACTCGACATCGAAGCCGTGCGTGAATTCCGCGACCGCTTCAACATCCCGGTGACCGACGCGCAGCTGGCCGATGGCCAGGTGCCGTTCTACCACCCTGGCCCGGATTCGCCGGAAGTGCAGTACCTGCAGGAGCGTCGCGCCGCGCTGGGCGGCTACCTGCCGCAGCGTCGCCGCAAGGCCAGCAAGAGCTTCACCGCGCCGAAGCTGGAAACCTACGAGCGCCTGCTCAAGAGCAGCGGCGAGCGTTCGTATTCCACCACCATGGCGTTCGTGCAGAGCCTGAACATCACCCTGCGCGACAAGGAGCTGGGCCCGCACATCGTGCCGATCGTGGCCGACGAAGCGCGCACCTTCGGCATGGAAGGCCTGTTCCGGCAGATCGGCATCTACGCGCCGTTCGGCCAGAAGTACAAGCCGGTGGACGCCGACCAGCTGATGTTCTACCGCGAAGACCAGAGCGGCCAGGTGCTGCAGCAGGGCATCAGCGAGCCGGGCGCGATCGCTTCGTGGATGGCGGCCGGTACCAGCTATTCGGTCAGCGACGTGCCGATGCTGCCGTTCTACATCTACTACTCGATGTTCGGCTTCCAGCGCGTGGGCGACATCGCGTGGCAGGCAGCGGACATGCGTACCCGTGGCTTCCTGCTCGGCGGTACTGCCGGCCGCACCACGCTCAACGGCGAAGGCCTGCAGCACGAAGATGGCCACAGCCATCTGGCCGCCGGCGGCATCCCGAACGTGCGCAGCTATGACCCGACTTTCGGTTACGAAGTGACGGTGATCCTGCAGCACGGCACCAAGGCGATGATGGAAGATCAGATTGATGAGTACTACTACATCACCCTGATGAACGAAAACTACACCCACCCGGAAATGCCGGAGGGTGCGGCCGAAGGCATCGTCAAGGGCATGTACCTGCTCGCCGACGCCGGCAAGCCGAAGAAGAACGAGCTGCGCGTGCAGCTGCTGGGTTCGGGCACCATCCTGCGCGAGGCGATTGCCGCGGCCGAGCTGCTGGACAAGGACTTCGGCGTGACCGCCGATATCTGGAGCTGCCCGAGCTTCAACGAGCTGCGCAAGGATGGCTTTGATGCCGAGCGGCACAACCGTTTCCACCCGGAAGGCGAGCAGCGCAAGCCGTATGTGACGCAGCTGCTGGAAGGCCGCCAGGGCCCGGTGATTGCGGCGACCGATTACGTGCGGGCATATGCGGACCAGATCCGCGCGTTCGTGCCGGGTTCGTATACGGTGCTGGGTACGGACGGGTTTGGTCGTTCGGATACGCGTGCGAACCTGCGCCGGTTCTTCGAGGTTGACCGGTACTACATCGCGCATGCGGCGATTGCGGCGCTGGCGAAGGAAGGCAAGATGACGGGCAAGGATGTGGCCCGGGCGATCAAGCAGTACAAGATTGATGTGGAGAAATCGAATCCTGTTGGGGTTTGATTGATTGATCCGATGGAGGCGCGGAGTGAGTTCCGCGTCTCCGTTGGTGAGAATGGGCTGGAATACACTTCCGCGCATGTCGTCCTTGCCTGCACGTGGCACAAAGGAAGCGCAATGAAGATCGATGCAACGCTGCCACCTGACGAAATGCTGGCCGAGCTGAAGAAGCACATGATGCGCCGGCTCATGGATGAACAGACGACGCAGAGCTTCAACGGCGCGTTGCGTGCGGATCCGGACAAGATCGTCATAAGCGCCCGCGATGCAAGGGCGGCCATCGAGCGCGTGCAGCACTACGTCGGGTCGGCCAGGAAGTAGGCCGCGATGGGTGCGGGGGGCTCTGCCATCATCCTGATGACGTTGGTCATCAGCGGTTACCTGTTCAACCTCATTTTCCATCCGCTCCGTTACTTCGCCAAACGCGCGGAAGGCCAGCGGCTGTTTTTCATGTCTGCTGGAACCGGGCTGGTCCTGGCGGCGTTTGCGTTTTCGTCGATCGGCCTGTTGAAATCGCTACTGCCGGCGGATCATGCACTGCTGCGACTGGCTGCCTTCTTCCACGCAGCCGTACCCATAGACCACGCAAACAAGCTGATGGTTACCTTGCTGGGTGGAATGCTGCTGGCCAAGGTGCTCAATCTTGGCGCTGCACGCTTTGTAGGAGCCACCGCTTCGTCCCGCGCAGGGTGGACGGGCAAAACGGCTACCAGGGCGCAGCGTGTGTACGACAAGCTGACAGAACGGCATGGTTCACCCATGGCGAAACTGCTGCGCCGCGCAGTTGACCAACAGAAGCTGGTGATGGTGACCCTTAAGTCCCGCAAAATATACTGCGGACATATTCTGGAGGTCGCCGCAGATATCGACGCGGCCGATGCGTGTCTGGAAATCCTGCCTTCGTTTTCAGGCTATCGCGACAAGGATTCGCTGAAGATGGGAGACGATAGAACTTCCTATCCGGCCATCGATGTGTGGCAGGCCAACCAGCGATTGCGTACGGCAGAGAGGGAGCTGGCGTGGCTGCCTTTGGAAATGGCCAGGTTGATCCCCAGGCAGCGGATGGCGGAAATGGAGCCCACCTTGAGCCGCTACGAGATGGAGCTCAAGGAAGAGATCGCGAAGCTGACTGAGTTTGTCCATTCCGCACCGGGCGGTCGAGAGTTCGACGTGGACGATTGGGTCAAGGTAATCCCGTTGAAGGATGTGGAGTCTGCTTCGTTCTACGACGTCGACGCATATAGCGCCTGGTTCTCTGATCGGTCTGCGAAGAAGGTGAAGAGTGAGGCCACGCGACTGGTGACTATTGGTCCAGTCCACGCGCGTAAGCGGGCGGGGCGAGTACGGGGCTGACTCCGTCCGTTCCATCGTTTCAGATGTCCAGGTCCGTTCCAAAGCTTTGACCGCTCGCATTGAGCTTCATCTCACTGGCCCACGGTCCCGTTACGAGCGCGACCGAGTTCAGCGTGGCTTGGCCTGATCGGCGCCTTCGCGCAGGTAGCTGGCCCTCGCGCAGGCTTGCATCGCCAACGTGCGTGCAGGCCATGCAGGCGTCTAATGGATGAGCTAAAAACGACACCCCGGCATACAATCGCTATCACGGCCTCCATAGGGGCCGCCTAACGATTAGCTACGGGGGCAGGGATGAATTACTGGTGGGTCAACCAGAACAAGACGTTCAGAAGGGCGGTGGATGCTGGATTCCTTTGGTCTCCGAAGACCAAGAGCAACGGAAAACCGAATCCGTTCTACGACACGATGACACAGGTGCAGCCGGGAGACATCGTCTTCGCATTCTCGGATACCTTTATCAAGGGCATCGCAATCGTCACTGGTCCGCACGAGTCACGGGAGCGACCTGCGGGCTATAAAGATGCGGACAATGCCTGGGGTAACGACGGCTGGCATGTGCCAGTGAGCTATACGATCCTCGAAAGCGGCGTCCGGGTTCGGGATCACATGGACCAGCTCGCTCCCCTGCTTCCGGACAAGTACTCCCCATTGAAGCCCAATGGGAACGCGAACGAGGTATATCTTTGCGCCGTTCCGGAGGCCATGGCGAATGCACTCCTTGGCCTGATCAGTGCCGGTGGCGAGAAGATAGATGAACTTGAGCGCCTGCTTGCTGATCAGAAACAGTTGGACGCGATCGTTAAGAGCAAGTCGTTGCCCGAAACCGAAAAGATGCGCCTGGTACAGGCAAGAATCGGGCAGGGCGTCTTCCGTGCCAATGTGATGTTGATTGAGCCTGAGTGCCGAGTCACCGGCATCTCAGATCCCAGATTTCTTGTTGCTAGCCATATCCGCCCATGGGCGATAAGTGACAATGAAGCCCGACTTGATGGCAACAATGGCCTGATGCTCGCACCGCACATCGACCGCCTATTCGATCGAGGATTCATCACCTTCAGTGACGATGGGAAGCTAATGGTCAGCAGTCATCTCCCTGACGACGTTAGGGAGCGCTGGAGTCTCCTGTCTACGGTGGCTGAGAGGCCCTTCTCGAAGAAGCAGCGAGCCTATCTCAAAGACCATCGCCAGGACCAATTCAAGGGCTAACGATGCAGAGGCGTGGTGGGGTTTAATCACCTTGTTGATGCTCATCTACAGATGCTGCCGATGGGGAGGTGACCCGCCTGGGTCTAAGATCGGGCGGGCCTACGGCAGCTCTCGCCCAACCGCCCACCAATCCAGCCGATCAAGATCGTAATCCAGCGCAAACTCGAACGCTGCATCCTCTCCCGTTAAGTCCCGATAGCGGTCTAGCAACGCATCGTCAGCGCCGATATCCGTATGGCTGACTCCGAAGTATCTCCGGAGTGTGCTATCGAACGTCAGCAGCCACGCATCGTGCGACCGCACAGCTTCCCCCCTCCGCATCAGACCTCTTGCGCTACGAAGCGCCGCACGCACAATGCCGCTCACCGCATCCGCTCCAGGGCCTCGCCAGCAGAGCGCGCCAACTGTCGCCCGGTAAGGAATAACCCCTCCACCAGGTGCGGCGTCAGCATCGTCTCGTCAGCTTCGTCGTACTGTTCCTGGTGTACTGCATACAGGCTCTCCAGAATTGTCGTGAGGCGCTGTACGGTCTGGGCAACCTCGGCCACCTGACTCCGCCACCGATGGCGCTGACCTTCGCAGGTGGCCGTGGCACGCGTTTCGTCCAGGGAAGGTCGGTCGGCTCTCACCAACCGCAGCCGGCGACCACTCGGCGCGGCATCGCCAGCCGCCTGTTGGGCCGTGATGATCCGGTCCAGCCTCTCCACGAAGTAGTCGGGAAGCCCGGTCGCGTCCTCACCGATCAGCGCGTATACGCGCTTTCCGCTCTCAGAGTCTTTATCCACCAGTGAACCTCGCATGGCATGAGGCCACCTGCGCCAAGGCGCGAGGTGGCGGGCGATGCGGGTTGGCGTACCGGGAGAGTCAATCAAAAGATCCGGCGGATCAGGGACCCCCGCGCATCGCCCGCCATGGAACCGGCAAGGCAATGCATTCTCCGCCGTGCCCAAGGGGCAAAACAGAGCTCCATGATCAACTCTACACAGGACGCCAATCCCGGCCGGTGCTCTTCGTCACCAGGCGTAGCCATCCTGCGCAGGCGAAAGTGCCTGCGTACATGAGGAAAATTGCAGTTCTTTCATGATCCAACAGGGGCGGTTCAACCACCGCGTCCTATAGGCTCGAGCGACACGCTCGATGGAACCATCAAGAACAAATGACCGGCCTCAGGCGCCTATAACGTTGCTGAAAACGACGGCGCGACGCCGCTCCGCATCCCGCAGGTGATGCCCGCTTCCATCCACCATCACGGCCCCGATGTGGCAGTCCGCGCCGCGCACAATGCCGCACTGAAATCGGCCACGCATTCCGATTCCAATGCGGCGCGGCGCTCGAGTGCCGCCCCGCCTGCCTCTCCCTGCTCATGATCTTTCCCATGTCAAGACCCGGTTGGGGGTGGCTTGACTGTCCCCGTTGCGATCAACTGCCGCGGCCAGGATGGCGATGCCTGCCCTGGCGACGGGGGGAGGGGCACCTGATGTCCCTGCATTCGCCCCCGGCATGGCTCTGTCCCTTTCCACTGCAAGGAAATGCAGCATGAAAAGCAGCCATATGAAGGCCAGGCTCCTCGGAGTCTGGGTGGGTGTGTTGCTGGGACCGTTGTGGATGCCTGTGGCGGCGCATGCGCAGGATGTTGTGCATGTGTCGGATGCCAAGTTCAGGCAGTTACTGGAAAGGCAGGAAATCGTCAGGGAGCGACAAGCCCAGTCGGGCAGCGGAGATTCCCGGGACGAAAGCGAGCCTCCAGTCTCCCCACCGCCGCCGCCGGTTCCCGAAAATGAACAATCGGCGACGAAGCCGACGCCCGCGCGGGAGGGTGGCAACGCGCCGCCCGTCGAGGAGGAAAAGAACAGCGTGGCTCCGCCCGTGCAGTTCAGCGACTGGGGATTGGGCCTGGGCATCGGCGTGGATTTTTACAGCGAAGAATATGTTGAACATGCCAAGTTGAATGGCGACTCACGCATTGTCACGGTTACGGACTCCTACACATCCAGGCCAAACATCTGGGCAGTAGGCACGTGGACACCTGCATATTGCGGAAAATTTCTTTCCACGCTATGCGAAAAGGTCGTCAAGCCGGGTTTTTTCTTTGGCGTCAATCTTGATTCGAATGGAAAGCTGGTCGATGCGATGAGCATGGGCATCCAGCTGACTTTCATGGAAGAGGTTATCGCCACCAACAACGGCTCTGACCGCGGCATACGGTCATACGGGCCAAGCTGGGTTGTCGGCGTGGGCTGGACAAATCACTCCATTCGCACGCTTGCAGGCGGCATAGAGAAGGGAAGCCCGCTGCCCTCGCATTTCGACGACATTGAATACAGGAAAGGCCGCGAAAACGGCATCATCGTTATCTTCACGAAGATCCTCCGGAAGAAGTGATGCCATGACGGTAGTGCCGAGCCATGCTCGGCAGCTGTTGCCCAAAGCTCCTGGCCGTTACCGGCAGCCGATCATGGATCGGCTCTACCCCAGCGCCGCCATCGGCGGGCTGGTATCATTGCCCGACCCAGCCAGCCTGCCTCCGTTGTGTGGTCGGTCGCTCCAGTGCCTCCGGCACTGCACACGCGGCCGTGCGAGCCAAGGATTTACTCCCCTGACTCACACACAAGGACGCATGCATGATCACTCTTCTCACCAACGAGCGGCCGGCCAGGGCCAGGTTCCAGGCTGCGGCAATGCTTGCCATGGCGCTCGCGCTGGGTGTGCCGATGGCCTTCGCCGCTGAGCCGACGACGGCCGCCGATGCGGCCGTACAGCGCAATGCCGTGGCCAAGGGCCTGTACGAACTCGCCTACAGCGCGAAGCAGGACGCGGTGTACGTTGCGTCCTCCGGCGGCTTCGGCGATGACGCCGGTCCGGCCCAGGTGCTGAAGCTGGACCCGAAGACGCTGGCCGTGAAGGCGACCATCCCGCTGCAGCGCAAGGCCTTCGGCGTGGTGCTGGACGATGCCAACGACCGTCTGTACGTCGGCAATACGGTGGACACCTCGGTGACCATGGTCGACATCGCGCAGGGCAAGGCCATCGGCACCGTGCAACTGATGGAGAAGGTCTCCGGCAAGGATGGCAAGAGCCGCTACAGCCACGACCTGCGCGAGCTGGTGGTCGACGGCGCCGCCAGCCGTCTGTATGTCACCGGCCACGCGCAGGAAGGCAGCGTGCTGTTCGTGGTGGATACGCAGTCGCTGAAGCTGCTGGACACGATTCCCGGGCTGGGCAACGCGAAGGCGCCGGGCCTGGCGCTGGATGTGGCCAGCAAGCGCATCTACACCAGCAACCTGCTGGGTGAGGTGGTCACTGTTGGCACCGACACCGGCAAGGTAGCGCAGCGCTTCAAGGTCAGTGCGGAGCAGCCGATGAACATCGCGCTGGATCCGGCCAGTCCGCGCCTGTTCGTCACCGACCAGGGCTCGGAGATGATCCGCAAGTACCAGGGCAGCAGCATCGAAGGCTTCGCATCGAAGCATCCGGGCCAGCGCGTGCTGGTGCTGGACCGTACCAGTGGCAGGGAGCTGGCCAGCATCCCGACCGATGCCGGTCCGCTGGGCATCCTGCTCGATGCATCGCGCAAGCGCCTGTACGTGACCAACCGCGAAGCGGGCACCGTGACCGGCTACGACAGCGAAAGCTACCAGCCGGTGGGCACGTGGTCGGTGCCCACGCATCCGAACAGCCTGACGCTGGATGCGAAGAACAACGTGCTGTACGTGACCATCAAGAACGGCGAGAAGGATGCCAGGGACGCACAGGAAAGCGTCGCGCGCATCCAGCTGTAACCCGCAGGGTGGATCGGCGCGCCCGTGCGATGCGGGCGCGCCGCGACGGGCTCAGCCCGCTGGACGCTCGCGCGCGATCGCGCGCCAGCCGATGTCGGTGCGGTGGAACTCATTGGTCCAGTGGATCTTCTCCACGCCGGCGTAGGCATTGGCCTGCGCATCGCCCACGCTGTCGCCCAGCGCCGCCACGCACAGCACGCGACCGCCGGCGCTGACTACTTCGCCCTGCGCATCCAGCGCAGTGCCGGCATGGAACACCTTCGCCGTCGGCGGCACGGCATCCAGTCCGGAAATCACGTCACCGGTGAGCGGCGCTTCCGGGTACGGCGATGCCGCCAGCACCACGCCGAGCGACGGCCGTGGATCCCACTCGGCCTGTGCCTGGTCCAGGCGCCCGTCGATGGCTGCCTCCACCAGTTCCACCAGGTCCGACTGCAGGCGCAGCATCACCGGCTGCGTTTCCGGATCGCCGAAGCGGACGTTGAACTCGATGACCTTGGGCGCACCGCTGGCATCGATCATCAGGCCCGCGTAGAGGAATCCGGTGAACGGAATGCCGTCGGCGATCATGCCCTGCACGGTCGGTTCGACCACCTCGCGCATCACCCGCGCGTGCACCTCCGCGGTCACCACTGGCGCGGGCGAGTACGCGCCCATGCCGCCGGTGTTCGGACCGGTGTCGCCGTCGCCGACGCGCTTGTGGTCCTGCGAAGTGGCCATCGGCAGGGCGTGCACGCCGTCGACCATCGAGATGAAGCTGGCTTCCTCGCCATCCAGGAACTCTTCGATCACCACGCGTGCGCCGGCATCGCCGAAGGCGTTGCCCGAGAGCATGTCGCGTACCGCGGCTTCGGCTTCGTCCAGCGTCATCGCCACGATCACGCCCTTGCCGGCGGCCAGGCCATCGGCCTTGACCACGATCGGCGCACCCTTCTCGCGGATGTACGCCAGCGCGGCATCGACATCGCTGTGTACGGCATAGAACGCGGTGGGGATGCCGTGGCGGGCGAGGAAGTCCTTGGCGTACGCCTTGCTGCCTTCCAGCTGCGCGGCGGCGGCGGTGGGCCCGAAGATGCGCAGGCCGGCTTCGCGGAAGCGATCGACCACGCCAGCTACCAGCGGCACTTCCGGCCCGACCACGGTCAGCGCGATGCCTTCGGACTGCGCCAGCGCGAGCAGGCCGTCGATGTCGGTGACCTTCAGCGCAACGTTGCGGCACTTGGCCTCGGTGGCGGTGCCGGCGTTGCCCGGGGCCACGATCACTTCAGTGGCACGCGGGGATTGGGCCAGCTTCCAGGCCAGGGCATGTTCGCGGCCGCCGGAGCCGATGACGAGGATCTTCATGATGTCTGCATCTCGATGAGGGTGAGAGGGCAGCCGACCATGGGTCGGCTCTACCCGGAGCCCACTCAGTGGCGGAAGTGGCGCACGCCGGTGAACACCATGGCCAGGCCGTGCTCGTCGGCGGCGGCGATGACTTCGGCGTCGCGCATCGAACCTCCGGGCTGGATCACCGCGGCGATGCCGGCGGCGGCCGCGGCATCGATGCCGTCGCGGAACGGGAAGAACGCATCGGAGGCCATCACCGAACCCGGCACCGCGATCTTCGCTTCGTCGGCCTTCAGTCCGGCGATCTTCGCCGAAACCACGCGGCTCATCTGGCCGGCGCCGACGCCGACGGTGCGGTTGTCCCTGGCGTAGACGATCGCGTTGGACTTCACGTACTTGGCCACGCGCCAGGCGAACAGCAGGTCGCGCAGCTCGGCTTCGGTCGGTGCGCGCTTGCTCACCACCTTCAGTTCGCCGAGCGTCATGCCGCGGTTGTCCGAGGACTGCAGCAGCAGGCCAGAGCCGATCCGCTTGCTGTCGTAGTTGTTGCGGCCTTCGCCATGCGCGATGCGCAGCACGCGCACGTTGGCCTTCTTCGTCGCGTACTCCAGCGCGGCGGGCTCGTAATCCGGTGCGATCAGCACTTCGACGAACTGGCGGTCCAGGATCACCTGCGCGGTGGCTGCATCCAGTGGCTTGTTGAAGGCGATGATGCCGCCGAAGGCGCTGGTCGGGTCGGTGGCGTAGGCCAGTTCGTAGGCATCGCCGTTGCCGGCGCCGACCGCCACGCCGCATGGATTGGCGTGCTTGACGATCACGCAGGCCGGCGCGTCGAACTGGCGCACGCATTCCCAGGCCGCATCGGCGTCGGCCAGGTTGTTGAAGCTCAGTTCCTTGCCCTGCAGCTGCTGGAAGGTGGCCAGGGTGCCCGGCACCGGATGCAGGTCGCGGTAGAACGCGCCGCTCTGGTGCGGGTTCTCGCCGTAGCGCAGGTCCATCACCTTCACGAAGGTGGAGTTCATCTGCGCCGGGTATTCGCTGCGTACCGGTACCGTGGTTTCGGTGGAAGCCACCGCGGACAGGTAATTGCTGATCGCCGCGTCGTACTGCGCGACGCGGTCGAACGCGGCGACCGAGAAGGCGAAGCGGGTGGCTGCCGACAGTTGGCCGTTGTTGGCTTCAAGCGAGGCCAGCAGTTCGGCGTACTGCGACGGGTCGGTCGCCACGGCGACGCGGGCGAAGTTCTTGGCGGCCGAGCGCAGCATGGCCGGGCCACCGATGTCGATGTTCTCCACGGCATCGGCCAGCGTGCAGTCGGCGCTGGCGGTCACCTGTTCGAACGGATACAGGTTCAACACCAGCAGGTCGATGGCATCGATGCCATGTTCGGCCATCACCGCGTCATCGGTGCCGGCACGGCCGAGCAGGCCACCATGCACCTTCGGATGCAGGGTCTTGACCCGGCCGTCCATCATTTCCGGGAAGCCGGTGACGTCGGCGACGTCCTTCACGGCCAGGCCCGCATCGCGGATGGCCTTGGCGGTGCCGCCGGTGGAGAGTAGTTCCACGCCACGCGCGGACAGCGCGGTGGCCAGCTCGACCAGGCCGGTCTTGTCGGAAACGGAAAGCAGGGCCCGGCGTACGGGCAGCAGGTCAGCACTCATGGGAACAGGGCATCAACGGCAGCAGGCGGGTCGATATTGTAGGCCGTGGCGACCGGTGCACCCAAGGACCGGATGAGGAGGCCGAAGAAATGCCCTGGTAGTGCCGAGCCATGCTCGGCAACGGCGCGCGGCGCGAAAGGCAGCCGAGCATGGCTCGGCTCTACCGCTGTGTGGCGACCGCTCAGGCGGTGATGCCGTATTCCTTGAGCTTCTTGCGCAGCGTGGCGCGGTGGATGCCCAGCATCGCCGCGGCGCGGCTCTGGTTGCCTTCGCAATGGTTCAGCACTTCCACGAACAGCGGGATCTCCATCTCGCGCAGCACGATCTCGTACACGTCGTCGGCATCGCAGCCATCCAGGTCGCGGAGGTAGCGACGTACGGACTGGGCGACATGTTCACGGAGCGGAGGCCGCGTAGCGCCACGACTGGTGTCAGGACGAGAGAGCACAGCGTTCAATGGTATTCCCGATCTGGTGGCCGCGCCGAACGGCGCTGGCGAAGAGGGTGGTGGCCGCCAGTCTAGCGCGAGCAGGGCGACCCTGCACGGGCAGGCGACGCCCTCCGGCCTACATGAACTCGAAGGTGAAGGCGACGGTCGAGGCAGCCGGCTCGCGTACGCGGAAGGCGATCTGCGCGCTCTGGCCCGGCTCCAGCAGCGCGGCGGCGTCGGCTCCCGGCTCCAGGTAATCGGCGGGACGGAACACGCCGGTGCCGATCACCCGGCCGTCGGCATCGGACAGCGAAAGCCGCAGCATCGGCCAGCCCTGGGCCCACCGCGCATCGTTGCGGATGCTGGCCTGCACCTGCAGCGCGCCGGCCTGGGCGGCGACCGGACGAACGTCGCGGCTGGTCATGGTGAATGCCGTCGGTTCGTGCCACGCCGGCACCGAGCAGCGCAGTACGTTGCACAGCCCTTCGATCCACGGCCGCGTGCCGGCGGAGGCGGCCAGCTGCGCGCGGTCGGCGAGGGCGATCTGCAGGAGCAGCAGCACGGCCAGAGCGCCGACGGCCATCCACTGCCAGCGCGGGGTGTGCAGGCGCGCGACCGGGCCACGCAGGAAGCCGGGGTCGGGCGTGGTGCGCCGGGTCGCAGGCGAGGGCGACGGTCCGGGCGTGGCAGCGATTGCCGGGTCCGGTTCGGGCGGCACGTGCGAAGCGCCAGCGTCGGCGCGTTCGTCATCCAGCGCCGCGGCGGGCGCCTGCACGGTGTCGTCGCCCGCGTGCCCGGTTGCCTGCAGATCGTCGTCGGCGGCGGATGCCGCGGGCGCATCGCCCGGGGAAGCAGTCGGCGGCACGGCGTCGCGCGCCTCCTCGGCGGCACCCGGCAGGGCATCGCTTTCGGCAGCGGCAGGGTCGCTGGCGGGACGCAGGAAGGTCGCCAACGGGCGGCGCGGCGGGTTCGGCTCGGACATGTCGGGCGCGGGCTCGGATCCAGCGGTCATTCAACCACGTTCCGCGCGCTCAGGCGCGGCGCGTGCCGGTGATGCGCATCCAGTCGCCGTCCTGGCGGGCCTGCAGGTCGTCGAACCAGGCCGCATAGCGCTGCAGCAGTTCGTCTTCCTGGCCGTGCAGGATGCCTGACAGTGCGATGCGTCCGCCGGCGGCGACACGCGTGGCCAGCAGCTCGGCCAGCGCATCCAGCGCCGAGGCGAGGATGTTGGCGACCACCACCGGATAGGTGGCGACCGGCTCGTCCTGCGGCAGGTAGACATGCATGCGTGGCAGTTCGCCATTGCGCTCGGCATTGTCGGCGGTGGCGATCAGTGCCTGCGGATCGTTGTCCACGCCGACCGCTTCGGCGGCGCCGAGCTTCAGCGCGGCAAGCGCCAGGATGCCCGAGCCGCAGCCGAAATCGAGTACGCGCTGGCCCTGTAGTTGTCCGGCGGCGGCGAGTTCGTCCAGCCAGCGCAGGCACAGCGCGGTGGTCGGATGCGTGCCCGAACCGAACGCCAGGCCCGGATCCAGTCGAACCACGGCGGCATCGGCGTGCTGTGCGGCATCGGGCAGTTCGTGGTTCCACGGCACGATCCAGGTGCGCTCGCCGAATGCCAGTGGCTCGAACTGGTCCAGCCACGCGCGTTCCCAGTCTTCGTCCTCCACCGCGCGGAAGCTGGCCGAAGACCAGTCCAGCCCGGCATCGAAGGCTTCCAGTGCGGCCAGCAGCACCAGCCCGTCGGTGTCGTGCGGGAACAGCGCGCTCAGCACCAGCGTGTCCCACATCGGCGTTTCGCCCACGCCCGGCTCGAGGATGGCCTGCTCGTTGCTGGTATCGGCCTCGGCATCGAGCAGGGTCACCGCCAGCGCACCGACGTCCTCCAGCGCGTTCTCATAGCGGGGCTGGGTGGCTTCGGTGCAGCGCAGGGTGATTTCCAGGAACGGCATGGTGGCAGGGTTTCGTGCGGCAAAGAAGCGAATGCTAGACCATCTGGCGCGCAGGCATCATCTCCACGCGGGATGAGACGGCGGCGGGCGGGTTCATGCAGCCCACGGAGGGCTTGCTAGAATCGCAACCTTGCCTCGCGCGGCGATGACCCGATGGCGTTCGCTTCCGTACCCAAAACCTGGTGGCTGGTAGTGCCTGCCGTGGCATTGCTCGGCGTGGCAGGCATACGCGCGGGCGGTCATCTGGAACAGGCCGGCGAGCCTGACCGCAGTGTCGGCGTGGAAGCCGGCCCAACCACGCCACAGGCCGCATCGGTCGCCAGCGCCCCGTTACCCGCCGCGCTGGCGCGCCGCCTGGCCGCCGAAGCGCTGCCCAATACCTTGCCCTCCGGCCTGCCGCTGGATATCCGTGCGGATTTCGAGGGCGGCACCGACCTGTTCGCGTATTCGCAGCGGCTGCGTTGGCAGGCCGACGCCGGCAACGTCGAAGCGCGCTGGATGCTGAGCCGGGTTTACGACTACTGCAGCCCGTATGCCACCGATCCGGGCGGCTACCAGCTGGACAACAGCGTGCTGGCCGGAATGGACCAGGGCGCATCGCGTGCGATGGCCAATGCCCGGCAGCGGGTGGCGACGCGCTGCGGCGGTTTTGTCGCCAGCGACGGCCTGGGTTACCAGAAGGTGTTCCAGCAGCGCCGGCAGGCCGCCCGCGATGGCAACCTCGCCGCCGAGGCCTCGCTGCTGGTCGATGGCCAGCCGCTGCAGGACGATGAAACGTATCGGCGCGGACTGGTGCAGCGCGTGCGCGATTCGCACGATCCCGAAGCGTACATGGCGCTTGCGCCGGCGATGGGCCTGCGCGCTGCCGGCGACCGCGCGATGACCGGCATGGTGGCCGGCGAAGCGCTGAGCGAACTGGCATGGCGCGTGGCGGCGTGCGAGCTGGGCATGTCGTGCGGCCCGGACAGCATGCTGATGAGCAGCTTCTGCGCCAATGGTGGCATCTGCAACGAGGATGCCACCCAGGATTTCACTGATTTCGTTTATGACGCTGCGGTATCGCGGCAGGGTGCTGAGAAAATGACCGAATGGGTCGAGCGACTGATAGGAAAGAGGGAAGGGCGATGAAGTACCGTCGAATCCTGCATGGGGCGAAATTCTGGTTCTGGGTGGCGCTGTTCGTCGCCTATTCGGCCGGCGCGGTTGGCCTGCTGATGATCGATACCCAGGAAGACCGCTACCGACGCCTGTCCACGGTGGCGCTGACCAAGGTGCAGTCCGAGCCGGAAACGCGGGGCAGCGGCGCCAGCCAGGTGGCGGCGGTATATCGCGCGCAGAGCGGCATGCCGTTCGCTTCGCTGCCGGCGGGCAGCACGTTCCAGGTGGTGTGGCCCGATGGCTCCACGGAGACCATGGTGATTGTCGATCCGACCTCGCCCAATGGCGTGCGCCCGGTGCCCGGCAGCCAGATCCCCGCCGAACACCAGTAACCACCGACCGCTCCGGCGGGCGACGCCCGCCCGGTGGGTGACGACCGTTGGTCGTCACCTCTTTACAGTCAGGTCAACGCAATCGACTTCGTCTTGCGCTCGGCCAGGCGCTTTTCCAGGTAATGGATGTTCTGCCCACCGGCCTGGAAGCCCTTGTCGCGCATGATGCGCTGCTGCAGGGCCACGTTGGTCTTGATGCCTTCCACCACCAGTTCGCTCAACGCCACCTGCATGCGCGCGATGGCGGTCTCGCGGTCCGGGCCGTGCACGATCAGCTTGCCGATCATCGAATCGTAGTTCGACGGCACGCGGTAGCCGGAGTAGATGTGCGTATCCACGCGCACACCGGGGCCACCCGGGGCGTGGAAACCGGTGATCAGGCCCGGGCTGGGCACGAAGGTTTCCGCGTCCTCGGCGTTGATGCGGCATTCGATGGCATGGCCATTGAGCACCACGTCGCTCTGCTTGATCGAAAGCTTCTGGCCGGCGGCGATCTTCAGCTGCTCGACCACCAGGTCGACGCCGGTGACCATCTCGGTGACCGGATGCTCCACCTGCACGCGGGTGTTCATTTCGATGAAGTAGAAGCGGCCGTCCTCGAACAGGAATTCGAAGGTGCCGGCGCCGCGGTAACCGATGCGGATGCACGCTTCCACGCACACCTTGCCGATCTCTTCGCGCAGCTCCGGGGTGATGCCCGGTGCCGGTGCTTCTTCGACCACCTTCTGGTGGCGGCGCTGCATGGAGCAGTCGCGCTCGCCGAGGTGGATGGCATTGCCCTGGCCATCGGCCAGCACCTGGATTTCCACGTGGCGCGGATTCTCCAGGAATTTCTCCATGTAGACCTCGCCATTGCCGAACGCGGCCTTGGCCTCGCTCTTGGTGGTCTCGATGGAGGTCTTCAGCGAGGCTTCGGCGTGCACCACGCGCATGCCGCGGCCACCGCCGCCGCCTGCCGCCTTGATGATGACCGGATAGCCGATCTCGCGCGCGATCCGGGTGTTGGCGACGATGTCATCGCCCAGCGGGCCGCCCGAGCCGGGCACGCACGGCACGCCGGCGGCCTTCATCGCGCGGATCGCTTCCACCTTGTCGCCCATCAGGCGGATGGTGTCGGCCTTGGGGCCGATGAAGACGAAGCCGGATTCTTCCACCCGCTCGGCGAAACTGGCGTTCTCCGACAGGAAGCCGTAGCCGGGGTGGATGGCCTGCGCGTCGGTGACCTCGGCCGCGGCGATCAGCGCCGGGATGTTGAGGTAGCTGTCGGCCGATGCGGCCGGGCCGATGCAGACCGACTCGTCGGCCATGGCCACGTGCTTGAGGTTGCGGTCGACCGTGGAATGCACGGCGACCGTACGGATGCCCAGGGTGTGGCACGCGCGCAGGATGCGCAGCGCGATCTCCCCCCGGTTGGCGATGACGACTTTATCGAGCATGGTCTGCCCCTCAGCCGATCACGAACAGCGGCTGGTCGAATTCCACCGGCTGGCCGTTCTCGCCGAGGATGGCGACGATGGTGCCCGACGCATCGGCTTCGATCGGGTTGAACATCTTCATGGCTTCGATGATCGCCAGCGTGTCGCCGGCCTTGACCTGCTGGCCGATGCTGACGAAGGCCGGCTTGTCCGGCGAAGACGACGCGTAGAAGGTGCCGACCATCGGCGAGCGCAGCACGTGGCCCTCCGGCAGCGCGTTGCCCGGCTTGGCGGCGCCGCCGGTGGAGGCTTCGGTAGGCGACTGCATCGGCATGGCCGGGCTGGCGGCGGCCGCCGGCGCGGCGATCACGGCCGGGGCCGGTGCGGCGATCTGGGCGAAGGCACCGACCGGGGCGCGCGACAGGCGCACGGATTCCTCGCCTTCCTTGATTTCGATCTCGGCAAGGTTGGACTCTTCCAGCAGGTCGATCAGCTTCTTGATTTTGCGCAGATCCATGAGGGCCTCTTTGTTTTGTCTGTCTGGGTAAACAGGGCGGCGTTGCGCCCCATCGTGAATCAGGCGGCGGACACGTGCCGCAGTGCGGCGTCCATCGCGTAACGATAACTGTCCGCGCCGAAGCCGCAGATGACGCCGACCGCCTTGTCGCTGAAATAGCTGTGCTGGCGGAAGGGTTCGCGGGCGTGCGGGTTGGACAGGTGGATTTCGATGAAGGGCAGGTCCACCGCGGCCAGCGCATCGCGCAGGGCGACCGAGGTGTGGGTGAACGCAGCCGGGTTGATCAGGATGAAGGCGGTTCCATCGTTGCGCGCGGCCTGCACGCGGTCCACCAGCACGTGTTCGGCGTTGGACTGCAGGCTTTCCAGCGCGTGGCCGGCGGCCTGCGCCTGGGCCTGCAGCGCCTGGTCGATCTGTTCCAGCGTGGCATGGCCATAGACCCCCGGCTCGCGCGTGCCGAGCAGGTTGAGGTTGGGGCCATGCAGGACCAGCAGTTTCGCCATGGGAGCCGAACGACGGGAAAGGGCGGCAGTCTGGCGGAAGCCGTAGATGTTGTCCAGTTCGGCGAAGTTATGCGCGTTTCAAGCAGTTGTTTGAAATCCACGCTGGGCCGCGGCGAAGTTGGCCGCGTAGTTTCCCGCCTGGATGTGCTGCTACGTCCGGAAGGGGGCGCCGTCATATCGCCAAAGCTTCAAAAAGCAGCGAAAACCATTGAAATTTCCCTTACTTACCCTCAATTTCCCCATGCTATAGTTTTCACCCGTGACCGCCACGGCATGCTCCATCGCTCGGGAGCCGCACATGTCCTACTCGCCCTCCGTCATCGCGAACTACTTCCTGGATCGTGCTTCCAAAGAGGGGCGCGCTGTTACACCCATGCAGTTGTTGAAGCTGGTGTATATCGCGCATGGGTGGCATCAGATCGCCGAGGCCAGAATGCATGGCTGAGGACGGGGCCCGGAAACCTCGTCGGCGTCGCCCGAAAGGACGTGGCAAGACAGGGCTTGATACGGCTACTGTATCCCGCCTGGAGAACAGGCAGTCCTCCGCGGACCCGTTCATCGAGATGGCTCAATCGGCGAGAACAGCCGATACGAGCGCCCCGGCCGGGACGCCGGAGCTGGCGTCGAGAGGCAAATTCGAGATATACGGCGATGAGTTCCAACTCACGCAAGCGGCTCATCGCCGCATGCGCGGCTGGGCGTTCGTCGTCATCGGTGTACTCACCACCTTGTATCTGCTGGTCCTGCCCTGCGTCCTCCGGCGGTTCTTCGATGGACGCCTGATCGCATCGATCCTCGGCGTCCCTGGCGGCCCGCTGGATTGGCACGTCCTGGACCTGTTCAAGTCGATGGCTGCTGCCGCGAAGAACTAGGGATCAGCCCTCCGTGCCGCCCGCCCTGCGCATGTTCCACCCCGCCACGCGCGACTGGTTCGCCTCCGCGTTTCCGTCTGCCACCCCGGCACAGGAACAGGCCTGGGCGGCGATCAGCCAGCGCCAGCACACGCTGGTCATTGCGCCTACCGGTTCGGGCAAGACGCTGGCCGCCTTCCTGTCGGCGATCGACCAGCTGTTCCTGGAGCGGGATCGCCACGCGCGCGACGAGATGCCCGCCACCCGGCAGGAGCAACGCGCACGGACCCGCGTCCTCTACATTTCCCCGATCAAGGCCCTCGCCGCCGACGTGCAGCGCAACCTGCAGGTACCGCTGCAGGGCGTCAGCGCCGAACGCGCGCGGCGCGGAGATCCGCCGGTGGAACTGTCGGTGGCGATCCGCAGCGGCGATACCTCGGCGGCCGAGCGGGCCACGCTGGCGCGACGCCCTCCGGACATCCTGATCACCACCCCGGAATCGCTGTTCCTGATGTTGACCTCCGCCGCGCGCGACACGCTGCGCAACGTGCATACCGTCATCATCGACGAGATCCACGCGGTGGCCGGCAGCAAGCGCGGCACGCACCTTGCGCTCAGCCTGGAGCGGCTGGACCGGTTGCTGCGGGCGCCAGCGCAGCGCATTGGCCTGTCGGCGACGGTACGTCCCGTGGATGAGGTCGCGCGTTTCCTCGGCGGCGACCGTGCGGTCACCGTGGTCGATCCCCCCTCGACGCGCCAGCTGGACGTGCGGATCGTGGTGCCGGTGGAAGACATGGCCGACATCCCGGCGCACGGCCGCGCCGAGGATGGCAACGATCTGCCCGGTCGCATCGGCTCGATCTGGCCGCATGTGGAAGCGAGCATCCTCGACCAGATACTGGCGCGGCGCTCGACGATCGTGTTCACCAACTCGCGCGGCGTGGCCGAGAAGCTGACCGCCCGGCTCAACGAGCTGCATGCGCAACGGATCGCGCTGGAGGACGAACGGTCCCCGGCGCTGGAGACGCAGCCGGAAGCCTACGGCTCCTTCAACGGCGGCACGGCAGCCCGTTCGACCGGCGCCGCGCCGCTCATCGCACGTTCGCACCACGGTTCGGTATCGAAGGAGCAGCGCGGCGAGATCGAGCAGGCGCTCAAGTCCGGCGAGCTGCGTTGCGTGGTCGCTACCTCCAGCCTGGAGCTCGGCATCGACATGGGCATGGTCGACCTGGTGATCCAGGTCGCCGCACCGCCTTCGGTGGCCAGTGCACTGCAGCGCGTAGGACGTGCCGGCCACCAGGTCGGCGGTACCTCCACCGGCCTGGTGTACCCGCGCACGCGCCGCGACCTGGTCGATGCGGCAGTGGCGGTGGACTGCATGCTCGATGGCCGCATCGAAGCCATCGACCCGCCGCGCAATCCACTGGACGTACTGGCGCAGCAGACCGTCGCCGCGGTGGCGATGGATACGCTGGAGGTGGAGGACTGGTTCGCGAGCGTGCGCCGCGCGGCGCCGTATCGCGATCTGCCACGCAGCGCCTTCGACGCGACGCTGGACATGCTGGCGGGCCGGTATCCCTCCGATGATTTCGCCGGTTTCCGGCCGCGGTTGGTGTGGAACCGCGATACCGGCCAGCTCAGTGCGCGCCCGGGTGCGAAGCAGCTTGCGGTCACCAGCGGCGGCACCATCCCGGACCGCGGCATGTACAGCGTGATGCTGCCGGAAGGCGAGGAACGCGCCGGCTCGCGGCGTGTCGGTGAGCTCGACGAGGAGATGGTCCACGAAACGCGGATCAATGATGTGATCGCCCTCGGCGCGACCTCGTGGCGCGTGCAGCAGATCACCCGCGACCAGGTGGTGGTGACGCCGGCGCCGGGGCGCTCGGCACGGCTGCCGTTCTGGCGCGGCGAGGGGGCGGGCCGACCGGCCGAACTGGGCGCTGCCATCGGTGCTTTCCTCGCTGAGCTCGATGCCGATGCCGATCTCGCACAGCCAGCCGAGCGCGGCATCAGCCCGGGATTGATGGCACGCTTCCAGCGATGCGGGCTGGACCGCAACGCGATCGACAACATGCGCAACCTGCTTGCCGAGCAGCGTGAGGCGACCGGCGTGCTGCCGACCGATCGTCGCCTGGTGGTGGAGCGCTGCAAGGACGAACTCGGCGACTGGCGGATCATGCTGCATTCCCCCTACGGCAGGCGCGTGCACGACCCGTGGGCACTGGCGATCGCCGAACGCATCCGCGAGCGCTGGCATGTCGATCCGGCGGTGGTGGCCAGCGAAGACGGCATCATGGCGCGGATCCCGGATTCGGCCGGGCGGTTGCCGGGCGCGGAGCTGTTCCTGTTCGAGTCCGAACGCCTGCTGGCGACGGTGACCGCGGCAGTCGGTGGGTCGGCGTTGTTCGCTGCACGCTTCCGCGAATGCGCTTCGCGTGCGCTGCTGTTGCCACGGCGCACGCCCGGGCGTCGCTCGCCGTTGTGGCAGCAGCGCCTGCGTGCCGGCCAGCTGCTCGACATCGCGCGCGCGTATCCGGATTTCCCGATCCTGATCGAGACCGCGCGCGAGTGCCTGCAGGACGTCTACGATCTCGACGCGCTCGCCGCGCTGATGCAGCGCCTGGGCGAGGGCACCGTGCAGATCGCCGAGGTCACCACCGAGGTGCCTTCGCCGTTCGCGGCCAACCTGTTGTTCGGCTATGTCGCCGAGTTCCTGTACGGAACCGATGCGCCGCTGGCGGAGCGTCGTGCATCGGTGCTGTCGCTGGACAGCGGTCTGCTTGGCGACCTGCTTGGCCAGGCGGACATCGGCGAACTGCTCGATCCGCGGGTGGTCGAACGCGTGGATGGAGAGTTGCAGCGGCAGGTTCCCGAGCGGCGCGCGAAGGGCAGGGAGGGCATTGCCGACCTGCTGCGCGAGCTGGGACCACTGTCGGAGCAGCAGGTCGCCGCACGGCTGACCGATGCGAATGCTGAGGCGCCCTTGCATCTGCAGGCGCTCGAAGCCGAGCGCCGCGTCATCCGCATCCGCATCGCCGGCGCCGAGCGCTGGGCGGCAATCGAGGACGCCGCACGGCTGCGCGATGCGCTCGCGGTGGCGCTGCCCCGTGGCGTGCCCAAGGCCTTCCTTGATCCCGTGGCTGATCCGCTTGGGGAGCTGATCGCGCGCTTCGCACGCACGCACGCGCCATTCAGTACCCACGATGTCGCCGCCGAGTTCGGCCTTGGCGTGGCGGTGGTGCATGCGGCGCTGGAGCGCCTGGCCGAGCAGGGCAAGCTGCTGAGCGGCCGCTTCGGGGCGGCGCGCCAGTTTCCGGTCCAGGCTGATGATGGCCCTGAGCCTCATCCGCTCGCGCGCGGGCAATGGGTGTCCGAGGAGGTGTTCCGGCGCCTGCGCGTGCGTTCGCTGCAGGCCGCGCGCGAAGCGACCCGACCGGTGCCGCGCGAAGCGTATGTGCGCCTGCTGCTGGAACAGCATGGTCTGCTGCCGGACATGGCTGGGCACGCGGCCACGCGCAACAGCGCATCCTCCGCACCCGGATCGCTGCTCGGTACCGACGGCGTCGCGCGGGTGATCGAACAACTGGCTGGCGTGGCGCTGCCGGTATCGGTGTGGGAGAGCCAGGTGCTGCCCGCCCGCGTCCGCGATTATTCGCCCGGCATGCTCGATGAACTGCTCGCGACCGGCAACGTGGCATGGGCCGGCCATGGCCGGCTGGGCGACGACGATGGCCTGGTGTCGCTGCACCTGCAGGAATTCGCGGTTGAAACATTGCCTTCGCTCCCAGGCGAGGCGCATGTCGCCACGCTGCCGCCGCAGCACCGGGCGATCCTCGCCGTGCTTGCCGGGGGCGGCGGCTACTTCGCGCGGCAGCTTGCGGTGGCGGTGCAGCGCGGCCTGGATGAGGAAGGAACGGTTCGCCCGGCGAGCGCCGATCTTTCCGCGGAAAGCTTCCATGCCGCGCTCTGGGAGCTGGCGTGGGCAGGCCATGTGACCACCGATATCTGGTCGCCACTGCGCGCGCTTCCGGGCGTACACACATCGCAGCGGCCACGCGTGGCCAGTGCCTCGCGGCGCCAGCAGCGGGCGTTGGCGGGACGTCGGATGATGCAGCCGGAACCGGCCGCGTCCCTGGCCGCGCAGGGATCTTCCGCCTTCGCGGCGCCGAGCCTGGCCGGGCGATGGTCGCTGCTGCAGCGCGGACATGCCAGCGATACCGTGCGCGCCCTTGCGCTGGCCGAAGGGCTGCTGGATCGCCATGGGGTCGTGACCCGTGGCGCGGCGGTGGCCGAAGATGTGGCCGGTGGTTTCCCGGCGCTGCAGCAGGTGTACCGGGGAATGGAGGACGCCGGCCGCGTGTTGCGTGGCCGATTCGTGGAGGGGCTGGGGGGCGCGCAGTTCGCCGAACGCACCACCGTGGACCGCCTGCGCGGACTTGCCGAGCCGGCGTCGTCGCGCGGTTTCCCGGTGGCGATCGCGTTGTCGGTCCTGGATCCCGCCAATCCCTACGGCAGCGTTCTCGCCTGGCCTGCGCATTCCTCGAAGCTGCGCCCGGTGCGCCGTCCCGGCGCGCTGGTGGTGATCGCTGATGGGCACCTGCGGATGTACCTGGCGCAGGGCGGGCGCAACCTGCTGGTGTATTTCGACGCCGAAGCCCCTGGCATGCTGGAAACCCTCGCTTCGGCGTCGCAGGCCCTGGCGGCCGCGCTCCGGCGGGGCAGGCGGCTGTCCTTCACCCTGGAGCGGGTCAACGACGAAGCGGTGAACCGCGGACCGCTGGCGGATGCGCTGCGCGCGGCCGGCTTCCGCGGTGCGCCGAGGGGCCTGGCCTGGGAAGGTTGAAGCGGCACCTGCACGCCGTCTTCTTTCCGGTGTCTCGCGTAATTCACATCCGCTCGCGCAGCCTCACAGGGCCAGCTGCATCCGCAGCGCCTGTCACGGAGAGCCACATCCATGAATACCCGAGGCGATTACACAGATCGCGAACCCACTGCCACCGTTGCGGTCGTGACGCCACCGCCGGTCGTGGACGTGCCGACGGACACGGCCGTGTCGTGGGGCGCGATCCTTGCCGGCGCCATCGCCGCCGCCGCGCTGTCCCTGGTCCTGTTGATCCTCGGCGTTGGCCTGGGGCTGTCGTCGGTCTCGCCGTGGGCGTTCGATGGCGTGTCCAAGGAAACCTTCGGCTGGAGCAGCATCGCCTGGCTGACCTTCACTGCGCTGGCTGCCTCCGGGCTTGGTGGTTACCTTGCCGGTCGGCTGCGCACCCGATGGACCGGCGTGCACGGCGATGAAACCTACTTCCGCGATACCGCGCATGGCTTCGTTTCCTGGGCCGTCGCCACGCTGCTGACCGCCGGCCTGCTGACCTCGGCCATCGGCGGGATCCTCGGCGCCGGTGCGAAGGTGGCTGGCGCCACCGCCGGCGCCGCCGTATCCGCAGCCGGCGGCGCCGCGGCTGCCGGTGCGGGTTCGCTCGCCACCGGCTCGGAGGAGGGCGACCTGCAGTACTGGGCGGATTCGCTGCTGCGCGCCAGCCCGGGCGCATCGCAACCCATGTCGCCGGGCGCGCCTGCGGATCCTTCGGTTGCTCCGGCACCGCCGACCGCGGCCACGCCGCCACCGCCGCCGCGCCCGATGCCCGGCACCGACCGGGGGCCGGACCGCGGTGAGGTCCGTGCGGAGGTCAACCGCATCATCGTCAACAGCCTGCGCAACGACACGATGGACCCGGCCGACACGCAGTACCTCGCCCAGCTGATCGCCCGTGAGACCGGCATGAGCCAGGCCGAGGCGGAGGCACGGGTGGCCGATGTGCAGACCCGCATGCGCGCCGCGCTGGAGCAGGCGAAGGAAGAGGCGAAGCAGGCCGCGGACGATGCACGCAAGGCAACCGCCTACGCCGCGCTGTGGCTGTTCATCACGCTGCTGATCGGTGCGTTCTTCGCCAGCCTGAGTGCCACCTGGGGCGGTCGCCGCCGCGACCTGTAACCCGGACCTTCAACGAAGAGGAAACATCATGAAATACCTGTTGCTATGGCTGCTTGGCATTCCGATTCCGCTGTTGCTGCTGTACGCGCTCTTCAGCTGAAGAGCGTCCTGCGGCAGGCCGTCCGCGGGCGGCCTGCTGCGTTATCGAGGCAGCCGGCGCGAGCGCGGCATCGGTGGGCGCACCGATACATGCGCGTGGTCCGGGACATGCCAGCGCCACGGAAAATCCATCGCCCGGCTGATGCCGATGCGCGGGCCGATGATCGGCTCATCCGGTGGCGGGGTGCCATCGCAGACGATCACGATGCCGCGGTCGCCGCTGACCAGGTCCGCGCCGTCCAGCTCGCGGGTGATGCCAAAGGCCTGCGAAAGCTTGCCGGGCCCGCTGGCCAGGTCGCGATCGCGTCTGGCCTTCGGCCGCAGCAGGCGCATGGCATCGATTCCCTGCAGCGGTTCGGCGGCGCGCAGCAGCACGCCCACGCCTTCGCCCACCTCGCCGCATACCGCATTGCTGCCCCAGTGCATGCCGTAGGTGAAGTAGACATACAGGTGGCCCGCCTCGCCGAACATCGTGGCGTTACGTGCGGTCTGGCCCCGGTAGGAGTGCGCGGCCGGATCTTCGGTGCCGGCATAGGCCTCGACCTCGACGATCCGCGCGGCGCGCCCGTCATCACGCACCAGCAGCTTGTTCAACAGCTCCGGTGCCACCACTGCCGGATGCCGGCGATAGAAATCGCGCGGCAGCACGGTCCACTGCGTATCGGGTTGCTCCAGCATGCTCCATCCTGGCGGGACATCCTGCCGCAGCATGCGCGCCGGCCGGTGGGCGGCGGGTCAACACCCATCGCCTCCACGCCACGCGCATGCCGGCTTCGCCGCGCTGTCACGATCTCCCGCCGAGAGTGCGCGTGATGGAGGAAGCATGAAGACAACCAAGGCTCCGGTCCGGATCGGCTGCGCGGGCTGGTCGATTTCAAGCCGTGATGCGCAGGCGTCCGGCGCCGGCGGAAGCGGCCTGCAGCGCTATGCCACGCGCTTTCCGGTGGTGGAGATCAATTCGTCCTTCTATCGTCCGCATCAGCCGAAGACCTACGCGCGCTGGGCCGCGGCCGTGCCTGCGGACTTCCGCTTCTCGGTCAAGGTGCCCCGGCTCATTTCCCACGAGCTCGGCCTGCGTGGCACCGGTCCGGCGCTGGACCGCTTTCTCGATGAAGCGGGGCATCTGGGCATACACCTGGGCGGACTGCTGGTGCAACTGCCCCCGAGCCATGTCTTCGATGCCCGCGTGGCCGCGACGTTCTTCCAGATGCTGCGCCGTCGCACCACCGTACCGGTGGTATGCGAGCCGCGCCACGCCAGCTGGTTCACCGATCGCGCCGAAGCCCTGCTGGTGGCGCACGATATCGCCCGGGCCGGGGTGGATCCTGCCCTGGTCGCGCAGGCTGCGGTTCCTGCCGGGGCGCGGACGTGGCGTTATCGGCGCTGGCATGGCAGCCCGCGCATCTACTACAGCGAGTATCCGGATGCCGCGCTGGCCGAACTCGCTGCCGCCATCACCCACGACAGCAGCACGGCGCCCTGCTGGGTGATCTTCGACAACACCGCCCACGGATTCGCGGTCGCCAACGCGTTGCGCCTGCAGGCGCTGCTGTCCGGCGATGCGCCGGTCATCGCCAGTGAAGGGGAGAACCCGAATGCCTGAAGGCCCGTCCATCGTCATCCTGCGCGAAGCCGCGGCACGCTTCCGCAACAGGACCGTGCGCCGCGCCACCGGCAACAGCAGCCTGGACCTGGCGCGCATGGAGGGCCGCCGGGTGGTTTCGGTACGCAGCTGGGGAAAACATTTCCTGCTCGAGTTCAAGGACTTCAGCCTGCGCGTGCACCTGATGATGTTCGGCAGCTGGCGCATCGACGAACGCAAGCCGGCGCCGGCGCGCGTGTCGTTGCAGTTCGACAATGGCGAACTCAATCTGTACGCCTGCTCGGTCAAGTACATCGAAGGCGAGCTGGACGCCGCCTACGATTGGCGTGCCGATGTCATGAATCCGGCCTGGGACCCCAGGCTGGCGCGACGCAGGCTCAAGGCGCAGCCCGGCACGCTGATCTGCGATGCCCTGCTGGACCAGCAGATATTCGCTGGCGTCGGCAACATCATCAAGAACGAAGTGTTGTTCCGTACACGGGTGCATCCGGCCAGCCCGATCGAGGCGATACCACCGCGCAGGCTCGGACAGATCATCGCGCAGGCGCGCGAGTACAGTTTCGACTTCCTGGAATGGAAGAAGGCGTTCGTGCTGAAGAAGCACTGGCAGGTACATACCCGGCGGGTGTGCCCGGTATGTGGCGGGCCGATCAGCAAGCTGTACCTCGGCACGACCCAGCGCAGGACCTTCTTCTGCCCGGTCTGCCAGCCGGCGCCATGAGCGGTTGGCGGGACATCGATGCCGCTGGCATCCGCACCGACGGGCGCTATTTCACCTATGTGTTTCCGTGCGCGTGGGAAGACTTCTGCAAGATCGGCTTCTCGCGCGACCCACTTGGACGCATCGCAGCCCTGCACCCGCGTTGGTTCGAGTTCTTCGATCTCGATGCCGGCGGCCTGGTTGAAGCCGAAACCCAGCGCGATGCGCGCGACCTCGAGCTTGAGCTGCGCAGGCCGCTGGCGCTGCACAGGGCGCCAGCGCCGCTGACCATTCCGGTCCGCGCGGGCGGCAGCACCGAGTGGGTGCGCGGGGCAGGCACGCTGCTGGATGTAGCCGTCCAGCAGCTGGCCGAACGCGGTCATCGTACGTGGCCGCTACGACCGTGGCTGCGCGCGGTGATGCTCGAACGCATTGATCGCCTGCACGATTGGGCTGCGGTGCAGTTGCCCGAGGAATTCAGCGCGGGCGACGCCGATCCGCGGGTCATGCAGGTGCTGCGCGATGTACTGGATGGCTACGTCGCGATGGATATCGATCCCGGGCCGCACCTGCCCGCGCACGTGGGGGCCTGGCATCGGCGGAGGCGGTAGCGCCTGCGTTGCTGTCGGCTTCGCCATGCTCGCTGGCGCGATGCACGCGCGTAAACGGGCCGATCCGGCGAACGCGTGACGCAAGCGGCGGCACCTTGCTTCGCCACGCTTGAGGCGTGCCACGCGCATGCAACGTTGATGCTCCGCCACACGAGGAGCACCGCATGCGTACCGGCCTGTCCGCCGCCGATTCCCGCTTCGTCGGCACCTGCCGCGCGCCCTGCCGCCTGCTGCTCGCTGCGTGCATCGCCTGCAGCGTGCCTGTCGTGGCGCAGGCCGCCGATGGCATCACCGGCGACTGGGGCGGACGGCGCACGGCATGGTCGGAACGGGGCGTCGACCTCGATCTCGGCTATACCATTGAAGCCGCGCGCAACACCGCCGGTGGCCTGCGCCGGACCAGCGCGCACGCCGGACAGCTTTCCGCCGCCGCGCGTTTCGATCTGGAACGCGCGTGGGGTTGGAGCGGAACCCGTGCGCAGGTGTCCCTGAGCCTGCGCGATGGCGACAACCTCTCCGATCGCGCGGCGCTCGGCACGCTGCTGCAGAACCAGGAAGTGTATGGACGCGGCCATATCGCGCGACTTGGCAGCCTCTGGCTGGGCAAGCGCTCGCAGGACGGACGCTTCGACATCAAGCTTGGCCGGCTGTCGGTTGGCGATGATTTCAATACGCTGGACTGCATCGCGATGAATCTCGCGTTCTGCGGCAGCCAGCCGGCGGTGTTCGCCGGCGACCATTGGTTCAATTCGCCGTTGAGCCAATGGGGTGGCGTGCTGGAATACCGCCCGGCGGCCGACATGTACGTGCGCGCCGCGGCCTACCAGGTCAATCCACGCTACGCCGACATGCATGGGGGCGGCCTGCGGCTGGCGCCTTCCGGTACGGTCGGCACGCTGACGCCGCTGGAACTGGGCTGGGAGCCGTCGTTCGCAGGTCTTGCCGGACATTACGCCGTGGGCGGGTGGTACAGCAGCGCGCCGCGCGCAGATGCCGTGCAGCCGCAGCCGGGCGCGCTTGCGGGACTGGAACCGGTGATGCGTACCGGTGCCTACGGTGGCTGGGCCAGTGCGCAGCAGCAACTGACCCGTGGCGACGGTGCCAATGAAGCCTCCGGCCTGCGCGGGCAGCTCGCCTTTGCGCAGGGCGATCACCGCACCGGCACCATCGACCGGATGCTCAATTTGCAGCTGGTCTACACCGGGCCGACACCCGCCAGGCCGGACGACCGCATCGGCATCGCGCTGGGCACGACACGGGTCAATCCGCGCGCTGCGCGGGCGTGGCACGCCGATGCCGGCGGCGACCGGGCGCGCGCCGAACAGGTGGCTGAAGTGTTCTATGGCTGGAAGCCGATGGCCGGCCTGGAACTGCAGCCTGGTCTGCAGTACGTGCGCCATCCCGGCGGTGTGTCGTCGCGCCGCGACGTGGTGGTCGCCGGGTTGAAGGCCGACCTGCGCTTCTGATCGCGATGCTGTCATCGGTGCGTCTTACGCGCCTGATAGAACAGCGGCTGCCACGCCGCGGCTACTCACGAAGTCCGCAGTCCGGCACTAAAGTCGCGCGGTTCCTGGCCGATACCGGTGCATCATCATGCCCAGGAACCCGTCATGCCGGTCGTCCCGTACTTCCCGCGAACCTTCCGTGCGCGCCTGCCCGCTGTTCCTGCCGCCGTGCAGGAACGGATGCAGGCCCTGGCACGGCTCACCGTCGCGGCCAAGATCAAGGCCAGCCTGCTGGCCTGCAGCGTCGGCCTGCTGACCGTTGCGGCAATGTACGGATGGACCAGCCACGGCACCGAGCGCGCGGCCAGCACCTTCGCCGTATACCAGCAGGGCGCAGTACGTGCTGCCACGCTGGCCGCCGACATCGCCGAAGCGCGCCGGCTGCAGACCCAGTATGCACGGAGTTTCGATGGCGCCGACCGCGATGCGCTGGCGCGGGCCCAGCGTCGCCTGCAGGCGACGCTGGAGCAGCTGCGCGCCTTGCCGATGGATGCCGTGCGCAGCGACGCGCTGGCCGGCCTTGCCGATCATGCCGATGCGTTTTCGGAAGGCATCGCCGCGCTGAACGACCGCGTCGACGAGATGGGACACGGCGACCAGGCCCTGGCAGCGCAGCTGGAACAGGCGGCCATGGCCTTGCAGGAAGCGGTTGAAGCCAGCGCGCGGCCACTGCTGGTGGCGCACCTGCAGTCGATGCGGCGGCAGGAAAGCCTGTTGCTGCTGACCGGTGATTCCCGCCATGCCGACAGTGCCAGCGAAGCAAAGCTGCCATTCGACCTGGCGCTGGCCGGGTTGCCGGACGCTGCGCAGCAGCAGCTGCGCGAGCTGATGGATGCTTACCAGGGTGCCTTGCTGTCCTACACCGCCGCGCGGATGGGATTGGATGTGGAGGCGGCGTCGCTGGTGGATACCGCGGCCAGCATCACGCCCGCGCTGCAGGCCTTCGAGCGGGCGCAGGCCTCCAGCCTGGAGCGGGCGCGCGCTGAACAGCAGGCGCAGGCACGTTGGCTGGGCATGCTGTTCGCCGCCACCCTGTTGCTGGTGGCGCTGGTGCTGATCGGCACGCTGCTGATGGTGCTGCGCGCGGTGCGCCGCCCTATCCAGGACACCCTGCGCTTTGCCGAGGACATCGCCGAGGATCGCCTCGACAGCGTGCTGCGGGTACATAACCCGCATGATGAGATCGGCCAGCTCGCACAGCGCCTGGCGTACATGCAGCAACAACTGCGCATGCGCATCGAGCGCGAGCGCGCGGTGGCGCGTGAGAACGCGCGGGCGCGGCAGGCACTGGACAGTGCATCCACCGGGCTGATGATGGTGGATGCCGCGGGCAGGGTGCGGCACGCCAACCCTGCGCTGCTGCAGATCCTCGGCAAGAGCGCCGACGGCATCGTCGGTGAGCCGGCCTGCATGCTGCACGCGGCGCTGTCGCACGTCGACGACGGCCGACGCCAGGAGTTCGACATCCAGCATGCGGGCACGACCTGGCAGCTGGTGACCACGCCGATCTTCGAGGACGGACAGTCGCTGGGCGAAGTGGTGGAATGGCGCAGCCGTGCGCTGGAAGTGCTGCTGGAAACCGAGGTGGCCGCGCTGGTCGACGCCGCCGCGCAGGGCGAGCTGGCCGGACGCATACCGTTGCAGGGCAAGCAGGGCTTCGTGCACCGGCTTTCGGCCAGCATCAACCACCTGCTGGCGACCTTCGAGCACAACCTCGGCGATCTGCAGGCCCTGCTGGCGGCGGTGGCACGCGGTGACCTGGGCGTGCGCATGCAGGGCGAGCTGGAAGGCGTGTTCGCGCGCATGCGCGACGATGCCAACGCCACCGTGGATCAACTGGCCGCCATCGTGGGCCGCATCCAGGAGGCGGCCGGTGCGATCGGTGATGCCGCCGGCGAGATCAGCGCCGGCAACGCCGACCTGTCGGTGCGGACCGAACGCCAGGCCGCGAACCTGGAGGAGACCGCCGCATCGATGCATGAGCTGACCCATACCGTTTCGCGGAATACCGAAGCCGCCAACCAGGCCAGCACGCTCGCCCAGGCCAGTACCACCGTGGCGCTGCGCGGTGGCGAGGCCGTCGCGCAGGTGCAGCGTTCGATGGGTGACATTTCCATGGCGTCGAAGCGGATCGCCGACATCACGTCGATCATCGACGGCATCGCTTTCCAGACCAACATCCTCGCGCTCAACGCCGCGGTGGAAGCAGCACGCGCGGGCGAGCAGGGGCGCGGCTTCGCGGTGGTGGCCGGCGAGGTGCGCCATCTCGCCCAGCGCAGCGCCGATGCCGCGCGCCAGATCAAGGGATTGATCGAGGATTCGGTGGCGCAGGTCGGGCGTGGTACCCAGGCAGCAGGCCAGGCGGGAGCGACGATGGATGAGCTGCAGCAGAGCGTGGGGGAGGTGGCGTCGATCATGGCGCGGATCCGCGACGCATCGCTGCAGCAGCGCAATGGCATCGAGCAGGTCAGCCAGGCGATCGTGCAGATGGACGCCAGCACCCAGCAGAACGCGGCGATGGTGGAAGAGGCCAGCGCCTCGGCGCGTGCGCTGGAAGGGCAGGCCGGACTGCTGGCCGACGCGGTGGCGGTGTTCCGGCTGCGCGACGCCGTAGCCGGCAGGTCACACGAACATGCCGCCTGAAGCCTCCACGCGCTGCGCGTTGATCCAGCGCGTGGCCGGCGACATCAGCGACACCACCACCGGGCCGATGTCATCGGCCTGGCCAGCACGACCGAGCGCCGTCGCCGAAGCCACCATCGCATTCACCGCCTCGTCGTCGCGCACCCGGCCGCCGCCGAAATCGGTTTCGATGGCACCCGGCGCCAGCGTGTTCGCGCTGATGCCACGCGCACCCAGCTCCCTGGCCAGATAGCGGCTGAAGACCTCGATGCCACCCTTCATCATCGCGTAGGCCGAGCTGCCCGGAAGCGAAAAGCGCGCCAGGCCGCTGGAGATGTTGAGGATGCGGCTGCCGTCGGCCAGCAGCGGCAGCAGGGCCTGGGTCAGGAAGTAGGGGCCCTTCAGATGCACGTCGACCAGCGTGTCGAATGCATCGGGCGTGGTGTCGGCGATCAGCGAATAGTGCCCTTCGCCAGCGTTGTTCACCAGGCCATCCAGGCTGGTGCGCTGCCACTGCTCCAGCTGCGCGCGCAGGCGCTCGGCGAACCTCCCGAAGGACGCGTGGTCGGCGACATCCAGCGGCAACGCCGCCGCGCGCCGGCCCAGCGCTTCGATCCGTGCGACCACTTCATCGGCGGCGCCGGCCTGGCTGCGGTAGGTCAGCACGATATCGGCACCATCGGCGGCCAGGGCGAGGGCGGCGTTGCGGCCGAGGCCGCGGCTGCCGCCGGTGATCAGCACGGTGCGGGAAGAAACGTTCATGGCAGGCTCCAGGGCAGGTCTCAGGGGTGGGTCCAGCGTATTGAGCGCGTTGCGACACATAAACTGCGAGAATCCGATTTAACCGTTCGACTACAGACGACAATCCGTGGATACCCTCGACCAGCTGCGGACTTTCCTGCACGTCGCCGAACGCGGCTCATTTACCCGCGCCGCCGAGGGCCTGGGCCTGCCCAAGGCCAGCGTGTCGCTGGCGGTGCAGCGGCTCGAAGCCTCGATGGGCACCCAGCTGCTGCACCGGACCACGCGGCGCGTGCAGCTGACCGCCGATGGCGAGCAGCTGTTCCAGCGTGCACGTGACCTGCTGGACGACGTGGAAGAAGTGCAGGGCATGTTCCGCGACACGACGCAGCTGCAGGGGCGCCTGCGCGTAGACATGTCCAGCGGGCTGGCGCGCCATCTGGTGATCCCGCAGCTGCCAGGCTTCCTGCAGCAGCATCCCGGGCTGGAGATCGAACTCAGCGGCACCGACCGCCGTGTCGATCTGGTGCGCGAAGGGTTCGACTGCGTGTTGAGGGTCGGCCCGCTGGACGACAACACACTGGTGGCGCGCCCATTGGGCAGCATGGAGGTCGTGAACTGCGCGAGCCCCGGCTACCTTGCGTCGCGCGGCACGCCGCGCACGCTGGAAGACCTGCACGCGCATGTGCTGGTGCACTACGTAACGGCGCTGGGGCAACGGCCGTCCGGCTTCGAGTACTTCGACGGCCAGCAGTACCGCATGCTGCCGATGGCCGGCGCGGTGACGGTGAACAGTGGCGATGGCTACAACGCGTCAGCGCTGGCCGGCCTCGGCATCATCCAGGCACCGCGCCTGGGCGTGCAGCAGGCACTGGCGGCCGGGGAACTCGTGGAAATCCTGCCGCAGCTGGCGGCCGAGCCGATGCCCGTAACACTGCTGTATGCGCAGCGGCGGCATCTTCCGGCACGGGTACGCGTGTTCATGGACTGGGTGGCGGCGTTGTTGCAGCCCGCGATGCTGTAGAGGCGGGCTCCGCCGGGCGGCGGGAGCCGATACTTACCGGGTGCCCAGCGCCCAGCCTTCGATCTCGCCTTCGGCGAACGGCCCCAGCTTCTGCCTGAGGATCCGCCCCCGTGCATCGACCAGCACGGTATACGGCAGCAGGCCCTGCGCATTGCCGAGCTGCACGCTGGCATCGTCCGGGCCGGGCGTGTCCAGCATGATCGGGTACTGCACCGGCACCTGCTGCAGGAAAGCACGCACCGCATCCGGGGTATCCAGGGCCAGTCCAAGCACCTGCACGCCATCGGGCGACTGGTCCGCCGCGAACCGCGACAGCTCCGGCATTTCCTCCACGCACGGTCCGCACCAGCTGGCCCAGACATTGATCAACAACGGGCGGCCATTGAACTGCTGCAACGACACCGGCGTGCCGGACAGGTCCGGCAGCACAAGCGCGGGCAACGGGGTGCCGATCCCTGCCTGCATCGCCGGCCGCGCCGGCCCGGGCGTGGCCGACGAACCAGCCGTGGGCTGGTCGAGTCGATGCCCGGCCCACAGCCCGAGGCCACCGGCCAGCACCGCGACCCACAGCAGCGCTGGCCGCAGGCGCTTCATCGCGCGGTGCGCAACAGCGCGTCTTCGACCAGCGCCTGGGTCAGCACCGTCGGCAGCACCGCCGGCGGCGCGCCGGGACCGTAGACCACGTAGAGCGGCACGCCCACGGCCTTGTGCTCATCGAGGAACGCGGTGATCTGCGGATCGACATTGGTGTAATCGCCACGCATGTACACCGCGTTGGTACGGCGCAGGATGTCCTCGAATGCCGGCCGCGACAGCACGGCCCGTTCGTTGGCCTTGCAGGTGACGCACCAGTCGGCGGTCATGTTGACGAACACCACGCGGTTGTCGGCGCGCAGGCGGTCGAGCATGGCCGGCGAGTACGCCACCACGCTCTCGCCGTCGGCCTGGCCGGACGGCGACGGTGCCTGCAGGCGGCTGACCGTCCACACCGGTGCCAGCGCGGCGAGCATCAGCAGGCAGGCCAGCAGCGCCCCCACGCGCTGGCTGCGCCAACGGCTGCGTTCGAACCACCACAGGCCCAGGGCCAGCACCACCAGCCCGGCCAGCACCAGCGCCATCGCATCCACGCCGCGCTGCTTGCCCAGCACCCACAGCAGCCACAGCGCGGTGGCATACATCGGGAAGGCCAGCACGTGCTTGAGCGTTTCCATCCATGCGCCCGGCCGCGGCAGCCGGCGTGCCAGCGAAGGCACGAAGCCGACCAGCAGGAACGGCAGCGCCAGGCCAAGGCCGAGCATCAGGAACACCAGCATCGACTGCAGCGCCGGCGCGGCGAACGCATACGCCAGCGCAGGGCCCATGAACGGTGCGACGCACGGGCTGGCAACCACGCAGGCGAGCACGCCGGTGAAGAAATCGCCGACCGGGCCGGTGCGCGAGGCCAGCGACTGGCCGACGTTGCCGAGGCTGCCCCCCAGGGTGAACACCCCGGACAGGCTGAGGCCGACGGCGAACATCAGGTACACCAGCGCGGCGATGAACCACGGATGCTGCAGCTGGAAGCCCCAGCCCGCCGCCTGGCCTGCCGCCCGCAGCGCCAGCACCAGCCCGCCGACGACCGCGAACGCCACCAGCACGCCGGCGGTATACCAGAGTGCATGCGCGCGCGCGCGCTGGCGGCTCTCGCCGCTCTGCGCCAGCCCAAGCACCTTCAGCGACAGGATCGGCAGCACGCACGGCATCAGGTTGAGTACCAGGCCACCGGCCAGCGCCAGCAGCAGCACCATCAGCAGTCCGCTGGCGCTACGGGATGCGGTCGCTGGCGGCGGGGTGCGCTGCGCGTTGTCCGCGCTGGCGTCGGCGCGGGGGGCGGTGGCATCGGCATCGATGCTTCCGGCCGCATCGGCGGGGACATCCGGAATGGTCGGCAGCAGGCGACGGTTCTCCTGCGGATCCACGTCGACGATGGCGGCTGCCGCCTGCGCGCCGGTTGGCGCCCCCGCGGCCGGAGCCGTGCCTGCGTCCACCTTGCCGGCGGGAATCGACAGCTTCACCCGGCGCGTCATCGGCGGGTAGCAGATGCCATCGGTCTGGCAGCCCTGGAAGGTTACTGCGAGGGTGGCATCGACCGCCTGCGCACGGCTGCGATGCAGCGGCAGCGGCACGTCGACCTGGTCGAAATACACCGCCACGTCGCCGAAGTGTTCGTCGCGGTGCGAACGCGCCGCCGGCCAGCGCAGCGCACCCAGGCCGATGCCGTTGGCGCCCTCCAGCTTCATCGAGGTGCGGTCGCGGTAGAGGTAATAGCCGGGGGCCGGGCTGAAACGCAGCAGCAGGGTGTTGCCATCGCCGACGATGGCCTCGAAGCCGAACGCCTTTTCCGAAGGCAGGGGCAGCGCCTGTGCCGCGGCGGCGGTGCCCGGCAGGCGCAGGCCGCCGCTGCCGCCCACGTTGCCAAGCGGATTGGCGAACCGCGAGGCATCGGCCGGCGTCGGCGGTGGGGCGCTGGTGCCAGCTACGGCGTCGGCGGCGGGCAGCGTCACTTCGATCGTGCGCTTCTGCGGCGGGTAGCACACGCCGGCATCGGCGCAGCCCTGGAAGCGCACTTCCAGCTGCACGCGGCTCGCGCCTGGATCCGGCTGGCCCGGCAGCGTGCCGACCAGCTGCTGCCGGTACGTCTCCACCTCGCCGAAGAAATCGTCATGGTGGCGCTCGCCGGCCGGGAGCTGCAGCGTGCCGGCGTTGAAACCGCCGTCGGCCTTGACGCTGGTGCGGTGGCGGTAGAGGTAGTACCCCGGCGCGATCTTCCACTGCACCCGGACCTGGCCACGATCGACCGCCGATGCGCTCAGCGCGAACGCCTGGTCCACCGGCAGCAGGTCCTTCTCGCTGACCGCCCACGCGGGCAGGGTGAACAGCGACAGCGCGCCCAGCGCTGCGCAACGACGAAAAAGCACCCTCAATCCGGACATCATCAAACGTGTTCCTCCCGGGTCTGTGCCCGGATCCAATCCATATAAGCCGGCAGCCCGGCGCGTGCTTCGACCGCAATGCACTCGGGGAGTTCATACGGGTGCAGTTCCAGCAGCCGCGCCATGGCCGCATCGAGCCGGCTGGCGGTGGTCTTGACCAGCAGCTGCAGCTCGGCATCGGTGGTGACCTCGCCCTGCCAGCGGTAGGTCGAACGGGCGCCGTCCAAGCGCGTGACGCAGGCGGCCAGCCGCTCGCCGACCAGGGCATGCGCGATGCGTTCGGCGCTGGCCAGGTCGGGGCAGGTGGTAAACAGGAGCAGGACGGGATCGACGTTCGACATCGCCGCCGAGTATAGGGCCCCGGGCCCGCGCGGAAGGCCGGCACGAGGCGTAGGACAGATCGGAAAAGCGTCGGCCGACCGCCAGGCTTTGATCATTGGCCGGCACGCGCCCATCCACCGGCCAGTGGCCGGCACGTGCCGATGCCCGGATTTTTTTTTGAAGAGGGCCCTTGAAAGGGCAGGCCCGGGCTCCATCTCTGCTCTGTCCCGAGCCATCGGGTTTTTTCACGCGCGGTTCTGGCAGTCACCGGTGGCGACTGCTAAAATCGCCGGACTTTTTCAGCACAATCAATCACTTGAGAGGTCTCACATGAGCAACTTGAAGCCGCTTCACGACCGCGTGGTGGTCAAGCCGATCGAAGCCGACGAAATCTCCGCCGGCGGCATCGTGATTCCGGATTCCGCCAAGGAAAAGTCCACCAAGGGTGAAGTCGTGGCCGTGGGCCCGGGCAAGCCGCTGGACAACGGCAGCGTGCGCGCTCCGTCGCTGAAGGTCGGCGACAAGGTCATCTACGGCCAGTACGCCGGCAGCAGCTACAAGGCCGAAGGCGTCGAGTACAAGGTCCTGCGCGAAGACGACGTGCTCGCCGTCATCGGCTGAGCTGTCGCGCGACCTGATCGACCGTAAATTCCGTTCAATCATTGCAGCCGGGCGGCGCCCGGCTCTACAAGAAGGTGATCTCAATGTCTGCCAAGGATATTCGTTTCGGTGAAGACGCCCGTTCGCGCATGGTGCGCGGCGTCAACGTGCTTGCCAATGCCGTCAAGGCCACCCTGGGCCCGAAGGGCCGCAACGTCGTGCTCGAGAAGAGCTTCGGCGCGC